>Ga0326726_10005245_pt1 | contig 11760 bp, 5 predicted proteins | sample MHFenrmetagenome_2_FD_207603 | JGI IMG/M metagenome (GOLD analysis project Ga0326726, IMG submission 207603) | Lab enriched peat soil microbial communities from Michigan Hollow, Ithaca, NY, United States - MHF15MN | ecosystem: Environmental > Terrestrial > Soil > Wetlands > Peat | place: USA...
CGGTATGCCTGAATAACCCGATCTTCACCCTCCATCGTACCCCGGTTGCTCACTCCATGCTCCATGCAGAGTGTACCATCATATTTTTTATTGTATAGGTACTTGAAAATGTTCTTAAAGTTGATCTCACCTGTAGTGGGTTCATTCCTTCCCGGACTATCGCCGAGATGGAATGCGGCAATTTCGCTCCAGGCTGCTTCAATATTGGGGATCAGATTGCCTTCGCTTATCTGCTGATGGTAAAGATCGTCCACAATTTTGCAGGATGGCCTGTTCACGGCCCTGCAAATAGCATAAGCCTGCGGTATCCCGGTAAGGAATAATCCCGGGTGATTAATGTAATTGTTCAAAGGTTCAAGTACCATTATCACTCCTTCGGGTTCCATAATATCGCAGCAATATCTGAGGTTATCAATTGCATTTGCGGTCTGGTAATCCCTGTGGAGTTTCACATCGTATCTGCCAAGAACGACCAAAGCCAGTTTTGCACCTGTTCTTTTGGCCACCTCAACACCTTCCTTCATATTGGCAATGAGCATATCACGCACCTCCTGGCTGCTAAGGACAAAGTCCTGCTTTCCTGAATCAGCCCTGAGAACAAAAGGACCCAGGTCCATGCCAAGGCGTTTCAGCTCATTTGTGATTTTCACCTGATCCTCTGGGGTTCGCCTCATGAGTCCGTTATCAAAAACTGCACGAAATCCCTGGTCATGACAGAACTTAATGTTATCAATCGGATCCTGCCCTGCATGTTGGCGGAACATGCCCAGACCAGGAGCATATTTCAGCTTGAAAGGAGTAACGGCATCACCAATCTTCTGCTGCCCTGATAATTTGTATGAGCCCAGAAAAGCAGGTGCTGCTAAAATAGCAGCACCCGTTGTAGCTTTTTTTATGAAATTCCTCCTTGAGTAATCCATAATAAATGCGATAAAAATGTATTTAGCCTTTACTTGGTTGCTGCAGCTTTTGCAGCTTCAGCTTCTCTTTTAGCTCTGGCTGCAGCTCTTTCTGCTGCCCTTGCAGCTTCAGCTGCAGCATCGTAAGCAAGACCTGCTACAGGAACTTCTTTTGGAATATCAACCGGACCGAAAGCGAAAACTGTCGGACCAAGTTTGAGGTCGGAGTTCATCATTTCCTCGTATGTCGTTTCTTTACCTGTATAGGCCGAGATACGTCCCATAATACCAATCATTGTTGAAATGGCTGTGCTTTCAAGTTCGTTGAATGCTTTACTGGTACGGATTGAAGTTACAAAGTCGATGTGTTCCTGGAGATAAGGATCAACACTTACGTCGTTTGTCGGCTTTCCGTCTTTGTCAAGAGGATAGGGATATTTCCATATTTCAGCTCCTGCAAGGTCAAGGATTGTGCTTTCGCAGTTGGTTGAACCTTTTGTTCCCTGAAGCCTTTCTGATACATTATTTGCACATCCGTTTATCTGACGGCACATACTGTGAATATGCATACCGTTTTCATAGGTGAAGTCAACACTGAAATTATCATACTGATCACCTGTAATACGGCGTAGTCTCGACCCAAATCCAACAGCTTTAACAGGATGCTGACCAAAAAACCAGTTTGCAACATCAAGGTTATGAACATGCTGTTCGACGATATGATCTCCTGATAGCCATGTCCAGTTAACCCAGTTGCGGATCATCCACTCCATTTCGCTCCAGGAAGGATCATTGTCGCGATGCCATAATTTTCCGCCATTCCACCACACGTTACCACCTGTAAGATCCCCTATCAAACCCTGCTGAACCTGCTGCCAGTTTGCTACATAGTCCCTTTTGTGACGACGTTGTGTACCTGTCACGACAGTCAATCCAAGACCTTCAGCTTTTTTAGCAGTAGCCATAACAGACCTGGCTCCGCTTGGATCAACAGCAACCGGTTTTTCGGCAAAAACATGTTTTTTAGCCTGAACTGCTGCTGCCAGATGCTCGGGACGGAAGTATGGAGGAGTAGCTAAAAGGATAACATCCACTCCGGCGTCAATTACCTTTTGATATGCATCAAAACCTACAAAACATTTTTCAGGAGGCACTTCCTGTCCATGCTGTTTTTTAATACTCTCCCTGCACGCATCAACTCTGTCCTGGAAAGTGTCACCCAATGCTACGACCTGAAGGTTTGGACCGGCACTGAGGAATTGATTTATAGCTCCATTACCACGACCTCCGCAACCAATAAGCCCGGCTTTAAGAACAGGGCCATCGGGAGCCAGATCAAGGAATGCAGGAACGGCAACAACTTTTTTTGTTTCGCGTGAACAGCTGGTAATAATCGTTGGCGCAATCACGCCGGCTACCCCAACTGTAGCTGCCTTGCCAAGAAAATTACGTCTTGAGATGTTTGATTTTTTCATATTAGATCAGATTAGATTATAAGAACTTAAATACCCGGATTTCAGGTAAGAAACAACATAATCAAATGTAAATAAAGGGATTTTAATTACCAAAGATTCAGGTAGATTTAAAGTTTTTTAACGAATAAACCTCTCCCCAAACCGCTCCCCCAAGTGGGAGGGGCTTAAGAAACAGCAAATTAAGTCATCGGTCTCATGGGAGAGGGGTATTTAGGGGAAGAAGCCGATTAGAAGAGTGGGATAAGAGAGGGTTATGTAAAAATAAATATCCAAATTTGTATTTTAATTTGTAAACCTTTCAGGTCGTTAAAATTATCCCGTGAAACTGTTTTTAAGAAATAGATCTTTATTTATCATTCTGGTTTTTGCTCTTTACGGCTGCATCCAGAATCCTCATGGCACTATTACTGAAACCGGAATACCACCTGTCATAGATCCTGATTATACCGGTGTGACCATTCCTTTTAATATCGCACCACTGAATTTTAAGATCATGGAAAAAGGATCCTCGTACTTTACAACAATTTCAGCAGGATCAAAAACTGTGATGGAGCTCGGGAGCAAAAACGGCATTATAAGGATCCCTGAAAAGAAATGGAAAAAGATGCTGGGTGAAAACAGGAGCAGCGATTTCAGCATTGACATCTTCGTTAAAAACTTAAATGGTGAATGGTCGAAATATAAGAGTGTTACAAATAAAATTGCCCCCGACCCGGTTGACCCTTACATCACGTACCGGTTATTATATCCGGGCTATGAAAGCTGGGAAGAAATACTCATCAAACAGCGGAATCTCGATAGCTTCCATGAGAGGTCAATCATTGAAAACAGCCTCGTGGAAAAAAACTGCATCAACTGCCATTCCTATAACAACACAGGGCAATCAGAAAATTTTCTTTTTCATCTTCGGGGCAGCCTTGGAGGAACGTTTTTTTATACCGGAGGTGATTTCAAAAAGGTCAACCTGAAAACCAGGGAGATGAAAAATGGCGCTGTTTATCCCCGCTGGCATCCTTCAGGAAGATTTGTAGCTTTTTCATCCAATAAAATAGTCCAGCAGTTCCATTCTGCACTGAGCAAGAAAGTTGAGGTCAGCGATCTTGAGTCGTCACTGATGCTGTATGACGTTGACCGGAACGAAATGATGGATGTTGACCTGGCTGACAGGGAGAAATATATGGACACCTACCCTGAATGGTCGCCGGATGGTTTATACCTGTATTTTTGCAGGGCTCCTAAAGTAGGGGAAGTGTTCGAGTACGACCAGGTGCACTATGACCTGTACCGTGCTCGGTTTAATCCTTCAGCCCGTAAATTCGGCGATGCGGAATTGATCTTTAATGCTGCCGCAATTAATAAAAGTGTCTCCTTTCCCAGAATATCCCCGGATGGAAAATTTCTTGTTCTTACATTACATAACTATGGCTGTTTCCCGATCTGGCACAAGGAAGCAGATCTTTATTCAATCAGCCTCCAAACCATGCAGCTTTCAACGATGGATCTGAACAGCGATTTCACCGACAGCTACCATTCGTGGTCATCAAACAGCAGGTGGATTGTCTTCAGCAGCAAAAGGATCGACGGACTTACTGCAAGACCTTTTATTTCCTATATAAATGAAAACGGAACCTCGACAAAGCCGTTTATCCTGCCGCAAAAAGATCCCGAGTTTTACCAGAGATATCTTAAAAGCTTCAATGTGCCTGAATTCTCAACTCTTAAGATAAACGTTCCTCCGGGAAAGATCGCCAGAAGGGCAAGAGGAGTTTCATTGCAGGCTAAATGGGCAGAAAACTGATATGGAGGGAAATAGACTGAATATGTGGCTTGTTGCTGCCCCGCACTCTGGCTCCTTCGCTAAAATAGCCCACTGGGCTATTTCTTTACGCTCGGCCCGGTTGCTGGTTGGATTTAACAAGCAACTAGCAACAAGCAACTAGTAACCCTTAAACACCATTCTGAATTAATTAATTATTGGGAATGATCCTGAACCAAAAAAAGACAAAAAACAATTACAGTTACTTTCTGCCATACCTTTTTTTCTTTGCAGGTTCTGTATTATTTTTTGGCGTGTTCGCCAGTTACATCGAATTTCACCAGGAGAAGCTATCGCTTTTTGTTTTCTCACGCGATTACCTGATCGATAATTTAGTCCAGCCCGGGGCACTGCTTGTATACCTGGGCAATTTCCTGACGATATTTTATTATTATCCTCTTGCAGGAGCAATAATCATTTCAGCAATAATCTGTTTGACTATTTATGTCATTTCAAAAATCATAGGCCACTTGTCGGGGAAGGGATCAAACCTTGTTCCCATCCTTTTCGGCGGTGCGGTATTCTTCCTCCAGACAAAATACCAGTATCTGGTTTACAACAGCCTTGGATTACTCCTTCAATTAACTCTTTTCTACCTGACAATAAGATATTCAAAAGGATGGATTCCGGTTATAATTTTCCCCTTCTGGTACTATTTTACCGGTGGATTTGCGTGGATCTTCGGACTTATGTACACTTTTTATCTCCTGAAGAACCGGCCGGGAAAAGAATGGATCAGAATTCCTGCATTATGGGTTTTCATTCTCCTTAACATTTATCTCCTTAAAGAATACTTCCTTTTCCAGACTTCCTCAACGCTGTTTTTATTCCCTTGGTCCAACGAAAATACCGGATCGCAATTCAACATTTTTATCCCTTTTGTATGCCTGGTAATTCTGCTTCCCCTTATTGCCGGAATTAACCAGAAGTTCTTCTCAAAAATAAATATAAAGTATTGGTTAAAAGGTTTTACACCCGCAATTATTGCATTGATACTGATCTCTGTGATAGCCATTTTCCGGTATGACAGGAATTACAGGGATTATTTTAATGCTGAGAAACTTTTTTACGGGGAAAGGTTCGGCGAACTCATTGATTATAACAGGAAGCATCCGACGACCAACAGGCTTACAATCTTCCTCAACAATATTGCTCTCTGTGAAACCGGGAAACTGAATGATCAGCTTTTCTATTACCCGCAAAGTTCTGATGGACAGTCACTTTTCCTGAAGTGGGAGATGTACGGTGAGGTCCTGCGCCGCGGGGGATACTTTTACTATACCACAGGCATGATCAATGAAGCACACAGATGGGCATACGAAAATATGATCATTAAAGGGCTCAATCCCGAAGACCTGAAAATGCTCATTAAAACCGAATTGATTAACGGTAATTACAGGACAGCTTCAAAATATATTTTTGTTCTGAAGAATGCACCTTTTTACAGGAGCGAGGCAAAGGCTTATGAAAGTTTGCTATTCAATGATAATGCAGTCGAAAGTCACCCCGAACTTGGAGCAAAGCGGAAAGAAAAGATCGAACATGATTTTTTTTCAATCACTGAAGATCCATATATCAATATTGAAAGGGTGCTTGCATTCGATTCGCTTAACCGCAAAGCTTTCGAGTACAAGCTGGCTTACCTCATGCTCATCAAAGACTATAAAGGCATTGTATCGGGACTTACGAAGCTCGAAAGCTTCGGATTCAACAAGATACCTGTTCATCTTGAAGAGGCAGCCATGGTTTACAGGATATCAAATCTGGGTCCGATGCCTGACCTGGGAAACCTGAGGATCAACCCGCAAACTGAAGCAAGGTTCAGGCAATTCCTTCAGACTTTTCAAACATACGGGAACAATCTGAAATCAGCCCAGCCTTTCCTGAAGCAAAAATTCGGGAATACGTTCTGGTACTATGCGTTTTATCATTAGTAATACATGAACTCACCCCTGAATCCCCTCTCTGCTCTGCAAAGAGGGGACTTAATTGTTGATTAAAAAAGTCCCCCTCTTTCCGAAGGAGAGAGGGGGAAAAGAAGGGGGTGAGTACATGAAATGAACAGTATTACCACAATTCCAGGATGTTAGTATCCAGGATTCTGAACCAGCAACGTGTTTTTATTCATTTCATCCCTCATTATAGGGAAGAAGTAACACTTATCATTCCATGCTCTGGACTCTACTCCGATAAGCTGATTGGAATAGATTGGAGCACCCCAGGTAGAACCATCAGCCTGACGGTAATTGGTTGCAGTGGCTGCAGTTACATATTTTACATCAGCACGATGTGTAGGATGATATGCAGCGGGACCAATTACCCAACGGCGGACATCCCAGAAGCGATGATCCTCAAATGCAAGCTCTATACGGCGTTCGTGCCTGACTATCGTGCGCAGCGCAGCCTGCGTGAGTCCGGCAGCAATAACAGGCTGCCCGGCCCTGGTGCGGATCATATTGACATAGGTTCTTGCTTCATCAAGATTGGCAGCATCTCCCAATTCAACACAAGCTTCGGCATAGTTTAAGAGAACTTCCGCATAGCGAATATGACGGAATGGAATATCCTGCTTGACAAACTGGGGATCCAGTGTCGGATCATTGAACTTACGCAGGTAATAGCCGCTTCTTCCACCGTTCCAGTTTTCAATTGGCCCTTCACGTGTATCAACACCCGGAACGAGCTGAGTAGTTCCGTCCGTTTTAAATACATGCCCCACTTGAATCTTATCCCAGGGATCAATGGTTTGAACGTCAGTTGGACGTTTCCTCCACGGACAACCTTCATAGAGAATGGAAGCATAGAACCGGGCATCACGTTTAGCATAAGGATTGGCCTTGTGAACAGCATTGTTCCAGTCAAAACTGGTACCATTCTTCATTTCATAATCATCCACAAGATCTCCCAACGGAGTATTGTTTCCCCAGTTATGATATCCATTTGGTCCGGAATAAAGGGCCGGATTATAATCCGACCAGCTCCTCCCGGTCTTGGTTGTAAAATACTGAAGAAGGATATCTTCGGTTTCATACCCGTAGGAAAGAAAGTAATCGACAAAATTCTTTGCAATGGAGTCTCCAGGGGCAGGAGTTGGCTTGTACAGGCTAAAGGTTCCCAGGTCGATCACAGCTTTTGCGGCAGCCTTGGCAGCCGTCCAGCGAGCAGCCTGCGATCCGCTGGTATATCCCAGCAGTTGCTTATTGGTAAAGCTGGAAGCAGTACCGGTCAGATAAGCCGACATTTTGGACCCTTCATGCAGATCGCTGGCTGCATACAGCAAAGTCCTGGCTTTAAGAGCAAGTGCAGCTCCCTTTGTCGCATGGCCCCTATCAACGCCTGAGAATGATGCAGGAAGATACATGGCAGCCGAGTCGAGCTGACCAACAATGTAGTTTATGCATTCCTCATATGTGTTCCTGGCAATGCTGTAATCCTGGCCCAATCCATATGGTTTTGTTATTAGAGGCACACCACCATACAAAGCGACCAGGTAATGATAGGTATAAGCCCTCAGGAAGTAAACCTCGCCAATCGAACGGGTCTTTAACTGCTGCCCTGTAGCATCATCACCAAATTGCACTCCGTCAACTTTAGTGAAGAACAGGTTGCAAGCCCTCACATTCTTATAAAGAGGTGCCCAGCGATAATGCAGAGTATGAGCTGTAGGATCAGTGTTTCCCCAGTCAGTTGACCAGCCCATCAGACCATCACTGGTCATGAGGGATTTGTTGAAGTCGAATGCACCCCAGTCGGGAGTGAAGGATGATTCATCGGAATAATCGGCAAGCCTTTCAATAGCAAACGGCCAGCCTAAAGCATTATAATAGCAATCGTTGATAAATGCTCCAACAAGGTTAGGGTCTATCCATACATCCGCATCGGAATAAGCTCCCAGCGGTTTCGTGTCCAGAAAGTCTTTATTACAGGAAGTAACTAATCCGATAATAAAAATCGTTAAGATATATAGTAGTTTTTTCATATTGGATTAATTTTTAGAAGGTTAATGTAACTCCAAGGTTCACAACTCTCTGAAGAGGATATGACTGGCCGGAATCCAATTCGGGGTCAATCAGCTTAATCTTGTCCACAGTCAACAGATTGAGACCACTGAGATAAATCCTAAGCTTCTCAATACCCAGTATACTATTTACTTTAGCTGGCATGGTATATCCAACCTCCAGGTTTTTCAGACGAATATAGTCTGTAGGAAATTCCCAGAATGTGTTGCCCTGGTTTCTCCAGTATTCATTATCGCGGTTCCAGGCACGTGGATAAGTTGCATTTGTATTTTCAGGAGTCCAGCGCTTATCTGCAAAGCTCTTGTAGAAATTACCGATATCACCGGATTCAACTCCGAGATACACTATAGAACCAGCTGCTCCCTGTAACAACATACTGAGATCGAATTGCTTATAAGTAATAACAGCGTTAAAACCTCCAATAAACCTGGGCACACCATTCTTACTGTCGCGAACCCTGTCCAGTCCATCGATTGCACCATCATTATTTACATCCTTGAAAATCACGTCGCCAGGCTGAGCACCTGCCCAGTGAGGATAAGTATCCAGAGCAGCTGCATCCTTGAAAATCCCGATAGCTACATAGTTTAAGCCGGCATCCATTGGCATACCCTGGGCTTTCTGGTATTCAGGAATGCCGGGAGTGTCAAAGGTGAAATCAACTTTGTTTTTTGCATAGCTGCCATTTAAAGAGAGGTCATAACCCACACTTCCTGACGTGCCATGGTAGCTTATTATATATTCAAATCCCTTGTTCGAGACCTTTCCAATGTTCTGAGGAGGAAGTGTCATACCTGTACTTACAGGGATAATAGCTGATGCCTGCCAAAGGATCCTTGAACGCAGATTATAGAAAAAGTCAGCTTCCACAGTCAGCTTATTATTTAGCAAGGTTGCATTGAATCCTATATTCGACTGGTTCGCTACTTCCCAGGTTACATCGGGATTGGGAACCACATTTTCAGACAGCATCTTGGCATTAACGCTCTGCCCGTATACATAATTCTGGCCGTCGAAGCTATAGGTAGAAAGATATTGGTATTCCTTCAATGCATCACCGTAATAAATTCTGTCGTTGCCTGTTTGCCCCCATGAAGCTCTTAACTTAAAGTCAGTAATGAAAGCAATGTTATCTTTCCAGAAGTTCTCATCTGAAATACGCCATCCCAGTGATATCCCGGGGAAGAATCCAAATTGCTTACCTGGTTTGAACATATAGGAACCATCATACCTCATGACAAACTCTGCCAGATATTTCTGTTTATAGTCGTAGTTGAAGCGGCCAAAATAACTCTCACGGGCATTCTGGTCGGCCCAGCCGTTGTTTGTCATATAGGTGTCGGCTGCGCCGGCAAAGAGCTGAGGGATAGCCGAGGTAACATAGTTCTTTCTGAAAGCGTTCAGATAGTTATTCAGTGCACTTTGCCTTTCAGCACCGATCATAAGCTTTAGATTATGTGTTGCAGCCAGGGATTTTTCATAGGTGGCATATACGTTATAGGTAGTCTTTTCACCATCCTGAAAATCCTCGCTAAGCTCCGGGGCATCTAACCCTCTCTTCCCTTTATTGAGGACATGGTCAGTATTTCCATCCCAGGTATATAGGTACCAGGGTGTCCGGAACCGCTTGTGGAAACGGAATACCTTGTCATATGAACCATTTGCCTGCACAGATAATCCCTTTATCCATGGGATCGTAACATTTAATCTTATGTTGCTCTCCAGCACATAGATCCGGTCCTTGTCAGTTCCGGTTTGGTTGGTTACGGTTACTGCAGGATTAAATCCATATTCGATATCAGGTCCGGGCTCTCCGGTTGGCCAATAAGCTGGCATATTGGGTTTCCCCCTCATCAGCATACGAAATATATCCCCTGCACCAACTGTTGGGAAATTTTTATTTTCCTGCCGGCCTGCAACGTCAAAAGCAATATCAATATTTTTCGAAATCTTTCCGTCGATATTGCTACGGAAATCATATTGTGAAAAGTTGGTAGCACTATGATAGTAATATGCATCCTGAAATTTAGTTCCAAGGGAGAGGAAATATTTCATACTTTGAGTACCGCCGGAGATCGATATGTTTTCATAATTCTGTCTCGACCAGGGTTTGAATACTTCCTTAAACCAATCAGTATTCGGGTGCCCCCAGGGATCAGATCCATCTTTAAACTTTGTTAAATCATCAGCAGAGAACTGCTGGTTTCGTCCACCAGAAGGATTAGAATAATATGCGATCTCATTCAGCATTGTCGCATAGGTATTTGCATCGGCCATCTTAGGAATAACGGTGGGTTGGTTATAACCGGTGTTCGCATTTAGAGTAATAGTCGGCTTCCCGATCTTGCCACGCTTTGTGGTAACCAATATTACACCATTAGCAGCCTGAGTTCCATAGATGGCTGCAGATGCGTCTTTCAGAACGGTAAAACTTTCAATATCAGCCGGATCCAGACGTTCAAGTGAACGGTGTGGGATCCCATCAATAACTATCAGCGGGGAATTATCACCCAGGGTATTGGCCCCACGAATGGTAATCGTGGTATTGTCATAACCTGGTTCGCCGCTCTTTTGTACGGCTGTCAGTCCCGGCAAACGTCCAACAAGACTATTGGTAAGGTTCGTTGTAGGTGACTGCTTCAGTGTTTCTCCCCTGACAGCGCTTATGGAGCCTGTTAAGCTGGCTCTTTTGGCAGTACCATACCCGGTAACAACGACCTCATCAAGATTTGTCACAACGGCTGTGAGGGCAATATCTATTGTTGTTCTGCCATTCAAAGCTACCTCCTGTGTAACAAACCCGATAAATGAAAACATCAGAGTTGCATTCCTTTCGGGAACAGACAATGAGTACTTTCCTTCCGCATCAGTGACGGCTCCAAGTGTTGTTCCCTTCACAACGACGTTTACACCAGGCATCACTTCAGAAGTTGCTATATCAGTAACTTTACCATATACTTTAATCTGTTGCTGATCATCAATTGCCAGATTATTTGCAGCCAATGTATAGAATGGAATTGCCAGGCTGCAGAACAGGAGCAGAGCTACAATTTTCACAGGTAGAAGTAACCTGCGAAAATTTATTTCTGGCTTTAAAAGCCATAAACAGAAGTCTGTTTTTTTCATACTATAACATATAAATTAAAAATTTAGGAATTAAGGGTAAAATAAAGGGATTATATAGCGAAAGATTATGTGCTACAAGTTCCTGAACACTTGCTCGTTTACCTTCCATGCGGCAGATCAAAACTCCTTCGTTATCCAATAGTATATTCTTGTTTCAGGTTAGTTTGGTAAATTTTACGTTAGGTTTTTCAATATGCAATTTACACTCATAATAAGTCAAAGTCAAGTTTTTTTAGATGAACTCACCCCTAAATCCCCTCTCTGCTTCACAAAGAGGGGACTTAACTGTTGATTAAAAAAGTCCCCCTCTTTCCGAAGGAGAGAGGGGGAAAAGAAGGGGGTGAGTACATGAAAGTAAAAAGGCCGGCCCTTTGTGCGGCCGGCCTTAATAAATCTATTTCAGCTTGTTTATCCCTGGTTAAATT
>Ga0326726_10005246_pt1 | contig 11760 bp, 8 predicted proteins | sample MHFenrmetagenome_2_FD_207603 | JGI IMG/M metagenome (GOLD analysis project Ga0326726, IMG submission 207603) | Lab enriched peat soil microbial communities from Michigan Hollow, Ithaca, NY, United States - MHF15MN | ecosystem: Environmental > Terrestrial > Soil > Wetlands > Peat | place: USA...
TGGTTTTTCCTTTGCGAATGGCATATCCCCCCATGGCTTTGGCTTCTTTCCAGAATATTGACTGAGAATACTTCTCACTCTTCAGGATTTTTTCTCCTTTATTCCAGATAGGCGTCGTGATACGTCCAGGTTCAATCAGAATCACTTTCACACCGTGTGGGATAATTTCCCGGCGTAAGGAATCAGAATATCCTTCCAGGGCAAATTTACTGGAGCAATAAGGCCCGACAAAAGGAGTGGCAAAAAAACCGCTATCAGAGCTCATCATCACAATCCTGCCTTTAGCTTGCAATAATAAGGGAAATAGCGCTTGTGTGATTTGATGGACGCCGAACAGATTGACTTCAAACTGAGCGCGCAAATCCTCGATGCTTACGGCCATTAACGGACCTGCTTTGGTAATTCCGGCGTTATTAACCAAACCGAACAATCCCGCAGCGTTCTGTTCAACAATTTTTTTAACTTCAACTATATCTTCTGTTTTTGTCACATCCAGTCTGACAGGAGTGATATTCGGATTTTTACACAAATCTTCCAAAGCAGCGGTATTTCTAGCCCCGGCATAAACATGAAAACCCTGGGATGCAAGATATTCTGCCGTGGCCTGTCCGATTCCACTATTTGCACCCGTAACTAAAATTGATTGTGGCTTATCCGACATTGGTGCTGCTCCTTGTATTAATTACTAAAGATGCTGAAGAAAAATATTTCTGTTTTCGGAGGGTTTTAATATTAAAAAAATCCCCGGGAGTTTTTTTACCGATTTTCTCGGGGATTTAAACTGGCAGATAAACAACAACGCTCTTAGAAAGTAAGAGTCAGTTTGTTAATGAGAATATAGTTGTCGCGAAGATCAACAGTTGGATCAAAGGCTTTGAAGTAATCACCGGTAAAGAGGTAACCAACCCCTACCATATAACTCAGGTTATTGGTGATCTTATAAGTAGCGATGAGATCAATTTCCGTGCCGTATACATTAGAAACAGCGTCAGGAGCCATAGGGAGGGTTTTACTATCGGCCATGGCGTAAGAAACAGAAGCCATAATATCCAGCTTATCGATCGGCCGGACACCGACTCTGCCCTGAAAAAACCAGGCATTATACATACCGGTGTCATCAAGTCCAAAACTTGATGCAATAAGATTCATTGATGTGCTCGTTATGTAATTCCCGGTAATTGAACCGGCCCAGTACTGGCGTTCATTGTTAAATAAAAGCAAGGTAGGATTCCAATCCATTCCGCCGGTAAGGAAACCGCCTTTTATTACATCGGATTTACTCCAATCCACGCCGGCGACGTAAGCAACGCTGCCGCCGAAGTAAAACATTTTTAAATCAACGGTAGCATCAACCCAGCCGGCCAGATTATCTATTCTCATATCTTGGCCGACTAATTGATCATATTTTATATTGCCCCAGGCGTAATTCACTTCCGCCTGAATTTTAACAGGACCAATCTGGACAATGGCATAGGGTTCTAAAACATAAACATTTCCTACAAAGCCAATGTCGAGCGGTGGCGGACCGCCAGGAGTTCTACCGCTCGCATCGCGATAATAGACAGCCAAAAGACCGGCTTGACCGCCCTTCCATTCATAAACTACCCCGCCTTGATATTTGTCTGTATCATTATCCACGAGAATTGCAGGGTTTTTCGCTGTTTTGCTATTTTCATTTATTTTGACGATTTGCAGGAAAGCCGTCCATCCGCTCTGTTGCACGGCCCAGCTGACCAGGGCGTGGGGTAATGAGCTATCGCCGAAAACTGTTCCCCAAGCGCCGTCGTCCTGGTAACCGACCGAAAACATACCAATCGGAGAGACATACTCAATATAGGCCCAGTCAAAAGCAATGTTTTCATTTTCCTCGGTGGTGCCTGCCGATTGCCTGTCTAAGTAAATAGAAGGCGCTGATCTCGGGGCGCCCCATGCTCTTTCCAGCGCGTCAAAGCGGGTAATAAGCTTAAGACCAGGTGACACAATAAAATCCGTCTGGACACGCAGTCTCTGGTAATAAAAGGCAGTGCTGGGATTAGCATCTGTGCCGCCTTTTATAAAACTGGTTTTATCCTGATACATACCAGCTGCATAAAATGAACCGCTAAATTTTACATCGATAGCAAAGGCCGATGCACTGAAGGCCATGGCCAGCCCCAGTGAAAGCAAAACTAACCAAAATCTCTTCATTTTTCCCTCCTTAATTTATAAGATTTAAAATTAGGCCTTTAAAAAACGGGCATTCTCTAAAGGCTAAATCTATTTCACCATTTTTTACAGCCAAGGAAAATGTTTCTATTACCAATTTCTTCAACGCTTCCGGGTTATTGTTGGCATCATTAAAAATCTAGCTTAAGCATTGATTTAATGTTATTAATTTAATATTATTAAATTATGAAGTCAATAAATATTTTTTACTTTTAGCATGTTCTTAACAAAGGATTGTAAATAAAATGCAATTCATTATTTATCTAATTAATTTAATAGCTTATACTTCAACCAATGGATAACATGGCAAAGCTAGCACCGGCTAAAAGGCTTGTCAAGTATTTTAAGAAATGTTAATTGTTTACTTCCATGCAGAACTCACCCGGCCTGATTAATTAAGGAAACTTTAAAAAAATATAAGTGAGGAGATCATCTATTAACCATGCCTAAATACCACAACTATAAAAAGAATGTGCTTGAGGCAAGTCTCTGGCTTTCAGAGCATGGCTATTTTGGATCGCACAGGGGTACTGGAGGCAATGTCTCAGTGCGAATCGATGAAGCTACTATGGCCATCACCCCATCATCGGTAAGATATCAAGAGCTTTCAATTGAAGATATATGTGTTGTCGGCTTTGATCTTTCAGTAATCGGTGAGAAAAGCAAACTAACACCATCTGTGGAAGCGGGAATGCACAGCATCATTTACCAGAGGCGGCCAGATGTCAATGCCATTGTCCATTCACACCAGATCTACGGCAGTGTTCTTGCCCTGATCAATACACCAATACCCGCTCTTTTTGATGAGGTCTCTTTTTCACTGGGCCAAATGGTGGAAATCATCCCCTATGCTCTTTCCGGAAGCTCAGAGCTTGCCAATAACGTGGCTGGGAAATTATCCAATAACGCCAATGCCTATATTATTCAGAACCACGGGATATTGTCTCTGGGCAAAAACCTCGATGAGGCTCTCCTCAATGCAGAGCTTTTAGAGAAAGTCGCTCAAATTTACTGCTTGGCCCTATCCACCGGCAAGACTATCCACTCTCTTCCCGATTCAACAATCGAGATGATTATGGCTGTGAGAAAATACGAAGTTAGCGATGTACAGGGAAAGAATAAGGAGAAAAAATAAGTGCTAGGAGGTTGTGATGAAAACCAATGATCAAGTGCAAAATATCAAAGAAAGAATCAAAGAGGGATTTGAAACATTATTGAGCATCAGTTCCTCCAGAAGGAAATTTCTAACCTTTGCCGGAAAAACCATTGCCCTTTTCTCAGCCCTGCCCTTTCTAAAATTTACGGGAAACCATGCTAACGCCGCTACGGTATCACCCAAAGCGCCAAAAACCATGGTCAACTTGAAGGGTGGAAACTACATCCTCCTGAAGAACGGTTTTATCGTTGATGGCTCAGGGAAAAAAGGATTTAACGGCAGCCTGCTCATCCATGACGACAGAATCGAGAAAATCTCCACAAGCGAGATCAACGCGGCCGGCCGCATCATTGACTGCGCGGGGCTAGTCATCATGCCGGGAATTATCGACGCACATTCTCACATGGACTGGTATATGCCCATTCAAGGGCATAATGAGCTGAAGCTCCCTTTCACAGGTCAGGGCGTCACCACCTTTGTGGCTGGTCAATGCGGCTATGGGGTGGCGGGGTTCCGCAAAAATACTACCTTTATCAATAAAATTAGTAGAGGGATAATAAACCCCTTACCCATTGAGTGGGACACAATGGGCCAGTATTTCGATCACGTGAAGCGCAACGGCATGACCCACAACATGATGACCCTGGCGGGACACGGCACTACCAGAACATCAATCCGCGGATTCAACGCCACTCCCATGAACCGCGACGAGATGAAAGAGATGCTCGCGCTCCTAGAGCGGTCGATGGACGAGGGCGCCGCCGGCGTATCTTTGGGCTTGCAGTATGAGCCGGGGATTTTCTCAACCGGTGACGAACTGCGCGAGATCGCCAAGCTTGTTAAAAGGAAAAACAAGTTGCTGACAGTGCATCTCCGGGCGTATTCGGCGCTCTCGCCTGGATACCCGATGAGCACCCCGAAGATCCTGTTGGATTACGTTTCGCCTTTCGACGGCTATGAACCCCATAATCTGCTGGCTATGGACGAGATGCTTAATGTCGCCCGCGACACCGGAGTGCGGCTTCAGATTTCCCATCTGATCTTTGTGGGAACAAGAACCTTCAAGACCTGCGAAGACGGGCTTAAACGCATCGACAGGGCAATCAAGCAAGGCGTGGACGTTAAGTTCGACACTTACTCCTATCACTGCGGCCAGTCAATCATCAACGTGATACTGCCGGCGTGGTTCCTGGCGAAGGTGCCAGGTGCATATAACGATAAAAAAATGCTCTCCAAACTCAAAAGTGAGCTTGGCCTTATCCAGAGGTTCCTCGGCTTCGGAACTAAAGATATCCAGATCACTTACGCGAATTCTGAGGAACTCAATCAGTACAACGGCATGTTCCTGGATCAAATTGCGCAAAAACGGAGTATGGACTGGTTCGACAACGCTATGGATATCGCGCAGAAGAGCAAAGGTGTCGCTAACGTACTAAACCACTCTTACAGTAATCTGCCGATAATTGAGACCCTGATGCGGCATCCTGCTTCCCTCTTTATGACCGACGCGCTTCCCGCTCCCCGGGGCGTGCAAAATCCGGCGGTCTACGGGAACTTCCCGCGATTTTTACAGTTTGCTCGTGAAAAAAAGATCATTAGTCTGGAGGAGGCAATCTATAAGATGTCCGGCGCCACAGCCGAAAGATACAGCATCAAAAATCGCGGCTTCTTGAAGGAGGGACTCGCGGCTGATATAACAGTTTTCGACTGGAAGAATATCCGGGACAACAATACCCTGATCGAAACCAGCAAAACGCCTACGGGCATAGAGGCGGTCTTCATCAATGGGAAGCAGGTTTTAAGCAAAGGAAAAGTAGATGCTGCAATTAAGGCCGGCAAAATCATCGTGTAGGGAATAAAATGCCGAGCAGTTAAGGTTGTTACTTTTTCAGGGAAGAAAAGCTATTAAATAATGCTCCCTGCATCCGACCTACATCGAAAAGAATCTCAGCCGTGATACTGTCTAGGAAGTCCAGGGCGGGAAGATTGGGATCCCGGAAAATAACTTCTGCTGCATCTTTCGAACACATATTAGTCTGAGTGGCCGCATCCAGATGGCTGTTTGGATCCATCTGACGAAAAGCATCGATCAGATCATGACCAAATTGATCCAGAAAAAAGTGGAAAATCGGATTATGCTGTTTGGCTGCTTTACGTATGTAGGCATTCAGTTCCGAGGTCATATTACGACAAGCCGCCTGCCCTTCGCGGGCGCCGTCTAATAAGGCCTTTTTAAAAGCGTGGAAACCTTCGCGAAACCGGCGTTCAACATATACCTCATAACTTTGATGCACGGAAGAAACAATCTTGAAGAGTTTTTGCGGCGACAACAATTTTTTTATCAACAACCAGCCAGGCACAGCTTTAACATGGAAGGGATTGCCCAGGTCGGCCAGATAATGGGCGCAGCGGGCCAGATACCGCCAGCCCCAATAATCGTTGTTGCTATTAAAAGACATTCCGGCAAGATCCATATGCAGACGGACTGACTCGGTTGCTATTCCGAATTTCATGCCCAATGCCTGGAATTGCATGTGCCGCCAGCCGTGAGATCCGCCGGTGATTTTCTGATTTTTGTGGAGATGGAGGTCACAGTCCGGGTGAAGATCCGGTTCCGTGCTGTAAATAACCAGTATCTTCCATGGCTCAATGCTTTTATTCTCCGGGGCCTCAATACTGTATTCACCATTACGTTCTCCATAAGCGAAAGACCAAAGTGGAGAGAGTTTTCGGTATTCTCTGTAACTTTCCTTATATAAATCAATATGATTTGGACCGATAGGCCAGTTTTTATTGTTGAAATTAGGGTTCGGTTTTACCTGTACCTGCGGCAGGGTCATGAGCCAGTCTATGGCTTGGACAAAAAAATAGGTAACGTATTCATGAGAGAACCACGGCGCCCAAGCTAAAGGCAGGCGTGGATCGTCATGCAGATAATAATCCAAGTTCTACATCCTTCCAGCAAAGCAAATCTTTTCGGCATCAACATAAATAGCCGGGCGGATCTGATCAGTGACCTGCACCGGCTATATGAGTCATGTGTTTTGACCTAGATCTTAAAATCTGTTTTCTTACCCCAGACCCCTAAGGCGACTCCGAGCTCTTCATGTTCTTTGGCATACTCTTCCAATTTGATGCCTTTCACCGCGGCATCGATGGCCTGTCTCAAAGCACGTGCGCCGGCTTTTGGCCCTTTGGGGTGAGCATGGATACCTCCGCCTGAGCCAATCATAATGTCTTTGCCGGTGGTGTTAACGAGATCAGGCACGTTGGCGGGTGTAATGCCGCCTGATGGCATCGGCATGGTGGGCTTAAGCTTGCCGAAAGGATAGGTCAGGTTGCGTGTTACAGTCATGAAACGTTCATGCATATACATGGCCTTTCCTCCCAGAGAGAAGGGCAGGACGATAGCATCCGCGCCGCATAACCGGGGAATCTTACCGAAAATAATCGGTGAGGAAATGCCTTGATAAGGTGACATGAAATATGCCCCGGCCAAATCCATGTGAGCCAGGATGGGCACATTGATCGCCGGGTCATCAGCCAGAGCACGCATCGCTTCAGGACCGACGGCCAGATAATTAACCATCATCGCATTGACGCCCGCATCGACGCAACGCTTCGCCAGATCGAACATACGCGGCAGGCGATCGGTGACATTGACGGTGTATAGTGTATGTTCGCCCGTCTCGTCATACACTTCTTTCTCGATTTTCATGTAGGCCTTGACTCTTTTTACCGCGTCATTGTAACGCATGTTGGCAATCAATTCATCGTCTTTGATCACATCGCAGCCGCCTAGTGCCGCTTCTCTAAAGAGTTGGGCTCCGACCTCCAGCGGATATCCGCTGCATGGTTTGATCATGTTATTGAGCAACGGACGGCCTTTTTCCAAGCCAAGCGCCTTCCACCAACCGTCCAGACCAAACTTCGGTCCATTGAATTGGTCCAGCGTAGCCTTGGGCATCCTGAGGTCTAAAAGCTTGAAATTTGGCACCATGGAAATGTTACCAATGGTTGCGGTCAACATCATAGGCAGTTGATCTTCGATGTTGACCGAGGGGAAAGCGATCTGAATAATGTACTGACGGTTTGTAACCTCAGGCGGCAGACCGTATTCATAGGATGGCGCCTCATACACGCCGATCACTTTAGCGACATGTCCACATCTGATCTCGGGTGTTTCGCCAGGCACAGGCACCCATGTACCGGTGGTCTGTTCAATAGCCAACACCTGACCCATAACAGACATATCCCAAGCCTTATCAGCCTGAATCCAATATGTAGCGATTACGTGATTTTCCATGTCAATGCCCTCAGGCAGTGCGATGGGTTTGTCCGCAAAGGCATCAATTTCTTTTTTTAAGCAGATTGCGTTTTTCTCTTCTTTCATAAATAAATGCTCCTTGGTATGTAGTTTTGTAGTTTCTTTGTAATCTCTAACTCTTGGGGATCAGCGAAAGCAGATATTCCCATATTTCCAGGGTCTTTTTCAGCGCTTCGTCATCATGCTGCATGCAGGTATACATGCGGGTTCCGGCCAGGGTGCACAATCCGTGGGCCATGGTAACCAATTGGTAGTCGTCCGCAACCTGTTTCCTTGTGAGAATCTGGTTGAACGCGTCCGGTGCTTTCAGATCGAAGGAAAAGAACGCCGTAGTCATATAGTGAATAATCGGGCCGAAATTATAAACAAAGAATCCCAGGTCAGAGCGTGTCGCGAATAGGTCGTTTAAGGACTTGGTAATTCTATTTGCATAAGTGGTAGCTTTTCCCACTGCGTCATTTTCAACCATGAACTTCAGGGCGTAGTAACAGGCCGCCATGGAAATGGGATTGGCGGCCAGTGTGCCGCCAAGGAAGACCTTATCACCCAAACCACCGGAACAGACGCTCATCACATCCTTCCTGCCGGCTATAGCGCCGGATGAGGGATAACCGTGCGTGATGATCTTGCCCAGAACAGTCAGATCCGGCATAATATTGTAATACTTTTGGGCTCCGCCCATGTCAAGTCGGAAGCCGGTAACCACTTCGTCAAAGATCAGCAGCGCTTCATATTGATCGCACAATTTACGGATTGTTTTATTCCATTCAGGGTGAACCGGATGCGCACCAGACTCGCCGCCGATAGGCTCCACCAGAACACCGGCAACCCCGCCTTTATCCTTATTATCTTTGAAGACCTTTTCCAGTGCATCGAAATCATTCGGCGCCACGTCGATTATGTGAGCAAAACATTCTGTCGGAATCCCTTTGGACTCAAGTGATCCGGTACCGGGAATATGAATGGAGAAGACCATCTGATCGGACCAACCGTGGTAGCTGCCGCCGATCTTAATGATCTTGAGCTTTCCGGTAAAAGCCCTGGCGATCCGGATAACGGCCATATCAGCTTCGGTACCGGACTGGAGAAAGCGAACCATTTCCACACCGGGCATATGGTTAATTATTTCCTGAGCAGCCAAAAGCTCATATTCCGAGGTCAAGCCGCTGGCCGGTCCCTTTTTCCTGATGATCTTGATAATCTTTTCGTCCAATGGTTCGAAACTGTGACCGAGGATAATGGGCGCGCCGCACATTAGATAATCTATGTAAACATTGCCGTCCACATCCCACACCTTGTAGCCTTTGCCCCTATCCATGGCCAACGGAAATGGTTTGTTCTGGCTTAAATTATGCTGGACTCCTCCGGGGATAATGCTTTTGGCTTTTTCGAATATCTCCAGTGACCGTTTGTTCCGCTTAGTATAAAGATCACGTTCGTAAGCCAGTTTGTTTCCCGGAATCGGATGTGCCGGCCTCGACAAAATCTCTTTTCTTTTCGATAAAATTTCCTGATATTCCATAAATAAAGTTAAGTCCTCCTGTTTGCTAATGGTAAATGTATTTTTATTTACACACTCCGGCTGCGTGCTTATTCAATCGCGCACACGCTTTTTTTTGGGCATTGTAATAGTTAACGAATTCCATGAACAATTCATCGTATATTTTGCGGTTGTCCGGATTGGGAATATATTCGGCCTTTATTTGAATATACTGAGGAATGTCTTCCAGGGTAATGTATTTCAGAGCCATTGAAGCGAGGAATGCCGCACCACGGGCGTTAGAATAAATCGGGTCCTTAACCTGACGGATTTTCCTGTCGAACACATCGGCAAAAATTTGCGACCAGACGTCCGAATTAGCGCCACCGCCGATGAAATTAAGGTACTGAAAAGATCTGCCCATGAATTTTTCCACAGGCGCAAGCAACCATTTCGAATTGAAAGCAACCCCTTCAAAAACAGCACGGAGAATGTCCTCTCTGGTATTTTCCAGAGAAAGGTTGAACAGAGAAGCACGGATATGGCAATCATCTACGGGTGAGCGCTCTCCGTAAAGCCACGGGGTAAAGATCACGTTATTGGCGCCAGCCGGGACCCGTGATATGATTTTGTCCAGGACTTTGAAAATATCAGGGGCATTCTCTTCCATCATCAGTTCATCTTTGTGATACAGAACGTTGTCTCTCAACCACGTCAGGCATTTACCGGCACACTCCTGTTCGGAGAGAATGAGATAACGGCCGGGGATGGGACTGGGGAAAGACCCGAAATTGTGTGCGATGTCGGTTTTCTTAAAAGGAACATGAGCCGATATCCATGATGAAGTGCCAATATAGATATGACCTTCGAAGTCACGAACAGCTCCTGAACCCACGCCCGCTGACGGCACATCAGGAGTGCCGCCGATAACAGGTGTGCCTTCTTTTAAACCCAGTTCGGCAGCTATTTCCCTTTTTATCGGGCCCAGTATATCCATCGCTTGAATTAGATCGGGCAGCTTTTCCCGCTCGATTGTGGCCATCTTCAACAGTTTGTCAGAATAAACCACATGCGATGGATCGCGATTATCGGTAACCCAGTGCAGCAGGATCGAATCATACGTCGCGGCAAATTTGCCTGTGAAACGTAAATTGATATAATCTTTGGGATCGAGAAATTTATATGTTTTACGATATAAGTCCGGATGGTTCTTTTTTAGCCAGAGAATATGACATAGCGGGTCTTTGCCGGATTGAGCGGGAGCGCCCCCGGTAAGCTTAAGCCAGTTTATCATCTTAAATATAGGATAGCCGTCGATTTTGATGATGCCTTTCAATATGTCCTGCACCGCCTCGGAGCCCCGACAATCCATCCAGATGACGGCATTCATCAAGTGTCTGCCTGTCTGATCAACTGGAACAGTACCTGACCACTGGGAGGTCACGCTCACGGCAACAATATCATCAGGCGAAACAAGATTTTTACTAATCACTTTTTTTGCGGTGAACATAATGGCGTTCCACCAGCCTTGTGGGTCCTGTTCAGCCCCCCCGTCAGGAAGCAGGATAATGGGGGTGTCTTTAAACTCGCTATCCACCACCTCGCCATAAACTGAGATTAAAGCGGTCTTGGGCCCTGATGTGCCCAGATCAATTGCCAAGATATACTTGTCTTTACTTTTCATGATCTTAACCCCTTTATTTTATCTGCGAATGACTTAGCATTTCATTTTTATATCGCACTTACGACTTCAAAAAAGCCCGCAGACTAAACATTATGCTCATCCGGTTATTAAATGTATTGCATCATCGACAATAGTTTTCAGAGTAATTTCGGGATTATCATCAATTTGATAAAGAACCCTGCTGTTGTGCAGTGAAATTATGCCATGCAGTGTGCTGATGCTTTGAATTGCTAAAAATTTCGAATCAGCAGGCTTTAAGTCCGGCCTCGTTTCCCTATAATCCCGAATTACTTTGATGGCAAAAGATAGTACTCGCATTGAGCTACGGTATTCATCACGAGACAATTCTTCCTGGGGAGTACCGATGTAATCACTGTACTGTCTTATGGGTCTGTTGAACATAATATCATAGATGTTGATATGGCCTGTGCCAAATTCCACAAAAGCGTAGGCCATATTCTTATATCTGTCCAATGGTGTATCTGCCATTTCTACGGCACTGCGGATTTTATCGTAAAGCATTGCATAGGCCCTTTTATGTATAGCGATAAGGAGCTCATCTTTGTTGGCATAGTAATTATAGAGATTTGCCGCGGTCATCTTCATCTTGGAACCAAGCCTGGCCATAGACAGGCTTTCATATCCATTTTTTACGAGGATTTTGAGAGCACACTCAAGGATTTGATCGCGAACTGCATCAATTTCCTCAACGCTTCTGGTCGTTTTGGGCATGATTAAGAACCTTATGTAATTATTTTTTTACAATAAATTTAATGTCGTTAAATTATAAAGTCAATAAATATTTTTTAAAAGCTTTTTTTACAACAACTTAAAATTAAACAGAGTCCTGATTTATATATTTGTTCATTAGTTTAAGCTTCAATTATCAACTTTTGAGGAATCGAGTG
>Ga0326726_10005247_pt1 | contig 11758 bp, 6 predicted proteins | sample MHFenrmetagenome_2_FD_207603 | JGI IMG/M metagenome (GOLD analysis project Ga0326726, IMG submission 207603) | Lab enriched peat soil microbial communities from Michigan Hollow, Ithaca, NY, United States - MHF15MN | ecosystem: Environmental > Terrestrial > Soil > Wetlands > Peat | place: USA...
AGGTTCTGATCGGAGGGTTGGTTTCATGTAAGTGTAATTGCCCCATACCGTGAGCCACTGGAATGGTCTCACTTTTGCCCCGACTTCTACCCCCTGGCGTCGGGTTTTGGGTAAGTTTTCATTGGTAAATGTGAAGGGATTATAAAAAATCTCATCCTTCATGTCGATCCAGAAGAGCGTCAGCTTGGCCTCAATTTTATCCGTAAAGGCGTGACGAATTCCAGCTTCGTAGTGATACCCGACCTGAGGCTTCATATCTGGATTCACCCGCGCCACAAGATTAGGGGGAATGAAGACAAATTGAACCAGCTCATCCGAAGCAGGGAAACGGAAACTTCGGTTGACGCTGAGGAAGGCTGAGGATTTTTTGCCGAATAAATAATTCAGCCCTACATTCCAAGCAGGTTCTGACTGTCTTACCTTGTCGTTCAAAAAGGGGCTCTCCTGGAAGAGATCATAAGTCACCCATTCGTTCCGACCCCCGAAGGTTAAGATAAGATTCTCGAGGATAGAGAATTCATCGAGTGCATAGAGGCCAACGGATCTCTTCTCGACCTTCGATCGATTAAGTGTAGCGGTTCCAAAAAATATTGACTGCGAATCCACGATTGAATTCGAATCATAGAAGTCAAGTCCGAAGATGAGCTTATTCCGGAAGCTCCATAAGTTCTTCTCGAGGATGTATTTTGGGGTGAATCCCCAGGTGCTTATGTTCCTTTGGTCTTTAAAAGAGGAGGATACGAAGAAATCGTCTACTTCTCGATGTCGATAGGACAGGTCTGCCTCGATTCGGCCAAAATCCCAGAGTTTGGCTTTCACTCCCAGTAAACCATACGCATCATCGGTTGGGGCATGATCGTCCGGGGCAAGGGTTGCCCTCCTATGATGTCTATAAATGTTCTCGGGGAGAGCTCCGGGCAGTCCTTGGTCATCCCGATGGAAACTGCCGCTGAAATCGAAGCTGATGGCATCGTTCAAATCATAGATCAACTTCCCTCCGACGTCCTCGGCTCTTAGAAATCCATTCTCACGATATCCCTCTGTTGAGTTGTGACTGGCATTCAGGATGGCAGACAGAGGACCCCACTTTCCGCTGACCGAAGCACTTTCTCTATTGTAGCCGTAGCTTCCCCCCACCGCTTCTGCATTGGCGGAAAAAGTTTTCTCAGGCCTTTTCGTAATGATGTTGATCACCCCGCCTACTGCATTGTCGCCATAGAGAACGCTGCCAGCCCCTCTGACGATTTCAATCCGCTCCACCTGATCCAGAGGAATCTGGGTCCAGTCCACTCCGCTGAGATCAATCGCATTGACCCGTCTCCCGTCCACCAGGACGAGGACGTTGGACGGAGCTGTTTCGCCAAAGCCCCTGATATCCACAGAGACCGACTTTCCGTTTCCGTAAAAATCACGGACCACCACATCCGCTTTATCTCTTAGTACGTCTACGACGGTCTTGGCATTAGATTCCTGAATTTCCTCTTTTGTGATAAGCGTGACGTCCGCGGGGATCTTGCGGATCTCCTGAATGTCTCGGGTGCCTGTGACAACTACGGGTTCAAGAGTGACCTCATCCTGGGCGTAAAGAGAAAAGGGGTTTGCGATGAGGACGAAAAAGATGATCCCGGAAATGAAACGTATCATCAGTACCTCCCCGGCCCCATAATGGAGCCAAACAAAATTGCCGACCCGGGCTTTGCCCGCCGAAGCCATTGCTTCGCGCAGGCGGGGAGAAGGGCTCAAAAAAAAATCCCCAACCTTCGCATCGAAGACTGGGGATTTTACCCGCTGACACCCTTCACAGTCTTATCCTCGAAGACCTACTCGTGAAGAATATCCAGGCAGGTTTTCTGACTCTCGGATCTTCCTAATCCTTGCGCCTTCCCACCCTTCGACTAACTAGGGCAGTGGCTTCTTGCAAGTTTCGTCCCCGAATACAGCGGCGGGTCCGTCCCCGACTACCTCCACCTTCGTGGAGATCACGGGGTTCCCTTAACCTGGATACCACCGTTTGAATATCTCTTTCTTAGCAAATTCTGAAAAGGTCTGTCAAGAGTTTTCGGTGAGATTTCTAGGATCTCTGGTTACACAGATTCGTAACCCCCCTTCATCCCCCCTTAACTTAAGGGGGGAATAGAGGGAGATTATAATTTAAGGGGCCTGCGGAGCAGGGAGGTGGGGTTAAAGAAATCTTTTGACTTCTTCTAAGGTTGGGATTCCTTTTCTGCCGCCGAGTTCTTTGCATTTCAGGGCGGCTGCCGCATTGGCAAATCTCAAGATTTTTTCCGCCTCCCAATTCTGGAGGAGACCGTAAATGAACCCGCCATGGAAGACATCTCCTGCACCGGTGGTATCCACCGCCTTCATTTTATGTCCTTCAATATGCAGGAACTCTCCATTAACCAAGGCCATAGCGCCGTCATCACCCAAGGTGGAACAGAGAAACCCGGAAGTGTATTTTTGAAGTTCAAGAAGAGCCTTTTTTTGATCTGAAATTCCAGTATACATCATAGGAAATCGAGAGGAGGTGATGATGAAGTCAATTTGTTTAATTAACTCAGAAGTGATGGATTCTACCTTGTCAAGGTCGACGATAGTTCGGATTCCTTCTTCCCTTGCCCAGCTTGCACATTGAAGAGCGGCATGAATGTCGTGACCATCCAGATGGAGAAATTTTCCGGAACAGACCTCTTCTTTCCGAAGCTCCCCATCGCGGTACATTAGTCCTTCATCTCGATTCCAGAGGATGGTTCGTTCGCCGGTAGACCCATCCACGATGATCATAGCAAACTGGTTTGTGGCATGAGGTTCAATCGTCACCGAGGAGATATCCACTCCCTCCTGGCGGATGGAGTCAAGAGAGAATTGACCCAACTCATCTTCTCCGATTTTCCCTATATATTTCGTCTTCACTCCCCATCGACTCAAAGCCACCATCGCGGTTGCGACTTGGCCTCCGCCCTGTTTTGAAAACTGTAGCATCTGCATTTTTGAATTCGGAGGAGGGAATTCAGGGACGACACAGAGGAAGTCCACGGAATTGAGACCCATCCCCACGACACCAAAAGGTTTGTCTTGAAGAGGGAGATTAAATCGCATACGTTCTTTTTATAAAGTTTTTATTTACTTTTCAAGAGACGCTTGATCAAAGCTGAATCCTTGAGTCACATGATGGTAAATTCTGTCATTCAATATTAGAGCGGTTATTCCAAAGGGTTGACCCCGTAGAATATCTTCAATAGACCTTCCTGACATATATATCTTAGAAGGCCAAGTTGAAGCGGCTTTCCAGAACAGCACAAATCTATTCCACAGGGTTGACGAAAGACACCTGCCATAGTATAAAAATGATTAAATTTGCGTGAGAGGATAGCAAGTTTGGAAGGTATTGCGACAATCATTCTTGCAGCAGGGAAGGGAACCCGGATGAAGTCAGATCTGGTGAAAGTCCTTCATCCGATTCTCGGACTTCCTATGCTTTCCTATTCTATCGAGCTTTCCCTAAATGAGGTCAAGGCCAAAAGGACGGTTGTCGTCGTGGGCCACCAGGCGGACCGAATTCAGGAAAAGTTTAAAAACCCGGGGGTCGATTTCGTCCTTCAGAAGGAACAACTGGGCACGGGTCACGCTGTCTTACAGGCCCTTCCATTCCTTCAATCATTCGACGGTACGGTTTTGATCCTCTGCGGCGATGTGCCTTTGGTCAAGATGGATACCCTTCGCTCCTTTATCGATTCCTATAAGAAGAATGAATCCGCTCTTTCTGTGTTGACCGCCGTCGTTGAGAAGCCCTTCGGGTATGGCCGTATCCTTCGTAACCCGGAAGGTTGGCTGGAAAAAATTGTGGAACAAAAGGATGCCTCAGAAGAAGAGAAGAGGATTCGAGAAATCAACACCGGGATCTTCTGCGTGAGAGCCCGTTTCTTAATCGAAGGCTTAAAAGAGATCGGCAAAGAAAATGCACAGGGTGAATACTACCTGACCGACCTGGTGGAGATTGCGAAGAGGAAAGGGCTCAGATGTTCTGCCCATATTGCCGCGGATCCGATGGAAGTGATGGGCATCAATACAAGGGTCGACCTCGCCATCGCCAATGAAAAGCTGAGACAGGAAAAGCTGAAAGGGTTGATGATTTCCGGCGTAACGATCGTTGACCCGAAAACGACTTATGTGGATCGAACCGTCGAAGTGGGACAAGACACCGTCCTTTATCCGAATTGTCATCTCCAGGGAACGACCAAGATTGGTGAACGGTGCGTCATCGAGCCCAATTCAAAGATTTCAGATTCGATCGTCGGCAACGATGTGACAATCCGCTCAAATTCTGTGATCACGGAAAGCAAGATCGAAGAGGGCGTCTCCATTGGCCCTTTTGCTCATCTGAGACCGCTAAGCGAAGTCAAGGCAAAGGCAAAGATCGGAAACTTCGTGGAGGTGAAGAAGTCGGTCATCGGCAGAGGTTCGAAGGCCAACCATCTGACCTATATCGGAGATTCCCTGGTGGGAGAAGACGTCAACATCGGCGCCGGGACGATTACGTGCAACTACGATGGGTTCGAGAAACATCAGACCATCATCGGCAATCGGGTCTTTGTTGGTTCGAATGTCGAATTGGTGGCTCCGGTCAAGGTGGGGAGTGGTTCTTCAATTGGTGCCGGTACGACGATCACGAAGGATGTCCCAGCAGGGGCACTGGCGATCAGCCGGGTCAAGCAGAAGAACATCAAGGGGTGGAGTAAGAAGCTAGAACTCCGCCGCACAGAGAAGAGAAAGAAGAAGAGCCCATAACCCTTGACCTGTAGGGGCAATTCATGAATTGCCCCTACAACTCTTTAATGTTCAGTGAGGGGTTAAACATGTGTGGTATTGTGGGATATGTCGGTAACAGAGAGACGGCCAAAGTTCTCATTGAAGGGCTGAGACGACTCGAATATCGAGGGTACGACTCCGCTGGCATTGCTGTCTTCCATCGGGGTAAGATCGAGATCAGAAGGAAGGAAGGAAAATTAGCAAAGCTTGAGGAGTTGATCGGCGGCGAAACCTTTGACGGGAAGGTGGGAATCGGTCATACCCGGTGGGCGACCCACGGAAGGCCATCGGATGAGAATGCTCATCCCCATAAGGCGGGTAGAGTTGCTGTCGTTCACAACGGCATCATCGAGAACTATCTTTCTCTCAAAGAGATTCTGAAAAACAAGGGCCATGTCTTCACCTCCGAAACGGATACGGAGATTATTTCTCATCTGATCGATGATTTCGCTCAGCAAGGATATCCCGCGCTGGAGGCCGTCAGGCTGGCGTTAAATGAGATCAAAGGGTCTTATGCATTAGGCATTCTTTTCGAAGGGGATGAAGAATGCTTGATTGCCGCAAGAAAGGAGAGCCCTCTGGTCATTGGCCTTGGAAAGGGAGAATATTTTATCGCCTCGGATGTCCCCCCGGTTCTTCCCTATACCCGCGAATTCATCTTTATGGAAGATGGAGAATTGGCCCTCCTTTCCTCTCAGGAGGTGAAGGTCTTCGGTGCCAAGGGAAATGAGATTTCGAAGAAGCCGAAGCGGGTCAACTGGAGTCCCTTGATGGCGGAAAAGGGCGGTTACAAACATTTCATGCTCAAGGAAATCTTTGAACAGCCCAGGGCGGTCATCGATACCATCCGGGGTCGAGTTTCCGAAGAGAGGGGCGATGCCGTTCTCGAAGGTGTCCATCTGGATGCGGAGCTCCTGCGAAAAATGCGGCGGATCCACTTGATTGCCTGCGGTACATCCTATCATGCTGCCCTGGTGGGAAAGTTTCTCATCGAAGGGTTCTGTCGAGTTCCGGTGGAGGTAGACATCGGCTCCGAGTTTCGATACCGAGATCCCATTATCGGAGAGAATGATTTGCTCGTGGCCATTTCCCAATCCGGAGAAACGGCGGATACGCTCGCCGCCTTGAGGGAAGGAAAGCGGAAGGAAGCGATGACGTTGGCCATTTGCAATGTGGTGGAATCGAGCTTGGCAAGAGAGGCGGACCATGTAATTTACACCTATGCCGGCCCGGAGATTGGCGTCGCTTCCACCAAGACCTTTGCCACTCAGCTCGTCATCCTTTTTCTTCTTGCCCTTCGAATTGGGAGGGAGTCAGGATTTCTCTCCAATGAGATGGGAAAGAGCTTGGTTGAAGAGCTGTTGAAGATTCCCCACCTCATGGAGGAGATGGTGAAAGCCTCGGCTCAAGTGGCCAAGATTGCCAGAAAGTACCTCTACGCCAGAGATTTTCTCTATCTCGGGAGAGGGATCAACTACCCCATCGCCCTAGAGGGGGCGCTGAAATTAAAAGAGATCTCCTATGTCCACGCAGAGGGCTATCCAGCCGGCGAGATGAAACACGGCCCCATCGCTCTGATCGATCGGGAGATGCCGGTCGTCGTCCTCGCCACCAGGAATGAGGTCTATGAGAAAGTGCTCTCCAACATCGAAGAGGTCAAGGCAAGGGAAGGTAAAGTGATTGCCCTTGCTTCTCCGTCTGACCGAGAGATCGTCAAAAAGGTGGATGATGTGATCTTCATTCCGGAGACGGTTCCTTCTCTCACCCCCGTCCTCCTTACCATTCCTCTTCAACTATTAGCCTACTACATGGCTGACTTCAAAGGGACGGATGTGGATCAGCCGAGAAACCTGGCCAAGAGCGTCACCGTCGAATAGACAAAACATTCAATTCTCAATGGCCAGTGATCAATGACCAATCCGCAATTTATCACCGATACTGTTATATTTTTAGTTGTTTTTCCCTGCTAATTGTGAATTGACAATTGACCGTTGCCAATTGATAATTGCCAATATGTCTCTCCTCGATCAGCTCAATCCTGTTCAACAGAAGGCTGTTTTAGAAACGGAGGGGCCCCTCCTCGTTTTCGCGGGTGCAGGGAGTGGAAAGACGAGAGTTCTGACCTATCGAATTGCTTATCTCGTCCAAGAAAAAGGGGTGCCGCCCCGGAATATCTTTGCGGTCACCTTCACCAATAAGGCCGCCGATGAAATGCGGGAGAGAGTTGAAAAACTTCTCGGAGGGTCGGCAAAGGGGGTCTGGGTGTCGACGTTTCATTCAGCCTGTGCCCGCATCTTGAGGCAGCACATCGAGCAACTCGGGTTTAAGAGAAATTTTGTTATCTATGATGATCAGGATCAGGAACGACATCTCAAGACGATCATGAAGGAGTTAAACCTAGACTTCAAGATGTTTCCTCCGAGGGCAATACAATCCGGCATTGACCAATTGAAGAACGAGGGAATGACGCCGGATCGGTATTCTCCGAACCCCTATAATATTTTCCAGAAAAGATTGGCCCTGGTTTACCAGCGCTATCAGGAAGACCTTAAAAGAAACAATGCCTTGGACTTTGGAGACCTCCTTGTCTTTGTGGCCATTCTTTTCAGACGCTTTCCGGAGGTCCTCGGGTCTTATCAGAACCTCTGCCGGTATGTGATGGTGGATGAATTCCAAGATACCAACCTGATCCAATATCAACTCATCAGGCAGATGGTTGAGGACCATCACAACATCTGCGTGGTCGGGGACGACGACCAGTCGATTTACCGCTGGAGAGGAGCAGAGATAGGAAATATCCTGAACTTTGAAAAAGATTTTCCAGAGGCGAAGGTCATCACTCTGGAACAGAACTACCGTTCCACGCAGAACATCCTCGATGCCGCTCACCATGTCGTAAGGAGAAATCGCTACCGAAAAGAGAAAAAACTCTGGACGGAGAATCCCGAAGGGGAGCCTCTCTTCTTTTATGTGGCTGAGGACGAGGATGACGAGGCCCGTTTCGTCGTTCAAAAAATCATGGAGCATGCCTCGAACGGCAAATCGGTCAGACCGTATCATGATATTTCCGTTTTCTACCGGATCAACGCTCAATCGCGAGCGATCGAAGACGAGTTGGTCAAGAGGAAGATTCCCTATACGGTCGTGGGAGGGATGAAATTCTATGAACGAAAGGAGATTAAGGATATTCTGGCCTACCTGAAATTGATCGATAACCCCTCAGATGGCCTCAGTTTAAGAAGGATCATCAACGTCCCCCCCAGAGGGATCGGGGAGAAGACCGTCGAAAAGATAGAGGCATTTTCCAGAGAGAAGGGAATCCCCCTTTACGAAGGGTTGAAACAGGCGATCGAAGAAGATTGGCTGCCCCACGCGGCGAGGGCGAGGATGAAGCAATTTGTTCAATTGATCGAAACCCTCCGCAAAGATGTGGAAACCTTCACCCTCAGTCAACTCACCTTAGCTCTTCTCGCTGAGACGGAATACCTCCAGAGATTAAAGGAGGAAGGAACGGATGAGGCTCTCTCAAAGGTCGAGAACGTTGACGAATTGATCAACGTGCTGATGGGACTTGAGCAGGGAGAAGAGAAGGTTTCGTTGGAAAGCTTTCTGGATAAAGTGTCGTTGGTCACAGATGTCGATCTTTATGAGGACAAAGGAAATCGTGTTTCTCTGATGACACTTCACTGCGCGAAGGGACTGGAGTTTCCAGTCGTTTTCATCGTTGGAATCGAAGAAGGGCTTCTTCCTCACTACCGGCGGGGGGAAGAGATTGAAGACATGGAAGAGGAAAGAAGGCTGTTTTATGTCGGAATGACCCGTGCCAAGGAGAGGCTCTTCCTTTCGAGGGCAGAGGAACGATCCACATTTGGGGTGGGCCGGGCCAACCTTCCTTCCCGTTTTCTTGATGAACTTCCCATGGAGTCGCTGCAACTCGAACGAAAAAGGGGGAGAATGGAAAGTTTATTTTCCCAGGACAATCCCTGGAGAGATGATGTGGATCAAACCCGGGTGAGGACGGATGACCTATCCCAGGAAACCTTCTCAGAAGGCAGCGGAATTACCTTGAGCCCGGAAGGTTTTTTTCAGCTTAAGGTGGGAATGCGAGTGAGGCATCCAAAATTTGGCCAAGGGAAGGTCACATCCGTCGAGGGGATAGACGAAGATCAAAAGGCGACTATTTTTTTTGGGAACATGGGCCCGAAACGATTGAAAGTCAGGTATGCCAACCTGGAAATTCTGCAATGAAAAGAAAGACTCGGTGAAACGGGGACACGGTGACACGGGGACATGAAGACGCGAAGAGGCGGGGATACGGAGAATTTTTTAGTCGCCGTTTCACCCCATCTCCGCATCACCGCGTCAGCCTGTAAAAGAAGGAGGTGCCATGAAGACCTATTTCATCCTATCGGCTGTGGGGAAGGATCGGCCGGGAATCGTTTCCGACGTTTCGGAGGTAATTTATGAATGTGGAGGAAATATCGAAGATTCGAGCATGAGTCTTCTGCGAAATCACTTCGCCCTTCTCCTTCTGTTTTCTACAGAGAGAGAAGAGGTGAACCAGAAACTTTCTTCTGCCCTGAAGCGACTCGAATGGGAGAAGAAATTGACGGTCTTCTATTCTCCGATCACTTTTGAAGAGGCTTATCCCAAATTGAAGGAAGAGACCGAACGTTTCAAGATCACCACTTCAGGCGTGGATCATGCGGGAATCGTCTTCAAAGTCTGCCGGCTTCTCTCCGATCGGGGAATCAACATCATTGATATGAAAACCCACCGTGTGCTTTCAGCCGAGAGCGGGACGCCACTTTTTGAAATGGAGATCGATGTGGGGGTCCCCCGATCGCTCTCCGAGCAGAAACTCCGGGAGGAAATCCATCAACTGGCCAATGAATTGATGATTGATCTGGTTCTCAAGAAAGAGATATAGAATCTGATCGGTCAACTGCTGCACGTGCAGCCTCTGAGCACGCCACGAAAGACCTTCCGGGCAGTAATGTTTCTTTCCAGCGCGCGCCATAAGAAGAAGTCTTTCTGATTGACAATAAATTTGATTTTTGCTAGACGTAAACCTGCTAAAAGGATTTTTTATTGCCCACTCCCTCCCTCTCCCTGAGGGGAGAGTGGAAGGGTGAGGGGAAAAAAGGAGGTGAGATCAGAAGAAAAGGTTTTAGTTTTTTTGCAGATGACGTAACCATTTCAGAAAGGGGGGTATTCCATGTTGAAGAACAAACGAATCTTTTACCTGAGTCTGATTTCTTTCTTCGTATTTATCTTTTCAATACAACCTGTTTTCAGTCAAGAATTGACGCCTGCCAAGAAGACAGCGATCGGCTGGATTGACGGGTCGAAACCAAACTTTGAAGAGATTTCAAAATATCTCTGGGACAATCCGGAACTAAGTTTGGTCGAGTTTAAGTCTTCAGCCAAACTACAGGAGTATTTGGCTAATAACGGATTTAAGGTTGAAAAGGGTGTTTCAGGGATGCCCACAGCTTTTGTAGCCACCTGGGGATCGGGTAAGCCGGTCATTGGATTTCTTGCTGAATTCGATGCGCTTCCCGGCCTCTCTCAAGTGGCTGGGAAAGCGGTAAGAGAAGCAATCATCCAGGGAGCACCCGGCCATGGCTGTGGTCATAATATCTTTGGCCCCGCGAGTGTCACCGCTGCCATTGCGACCAAAGTAGCCATGGAGAAGCATGGCATTAAAGGTACTCTAAAGGTCTTTGGAACTCCGGCTGAAGAAACCTTAGTGGGTAAAATTTTTATGGCCCGAGATGGGCTGTTTGATGGCATCGATATCATGATTTCCTGGCATCCATATGATATGAACGGGGCTCCGAATGAGTCGAACTTAGCAATGACGAGCGTTAAGTTCCAATTCAAGGGAAGGCCGGCCCATGCAGCCGTTGCTCCCCACGCTGGTCGCAGCGCTTTGGATGCCGTGGAACTCATGGACGTTGCGATGAATTTTATGAGGGAGCATGTCATCCAGGAAGCGAGAATCCATTATGTCATCACGAATGGAGGTCAGGTTCCCAATGTTGTGCCTCCGGAGGCAGAGGTCTGGTATTTCATTCGATCGCCCCGAAGATCGCAGGTTGACCAAATCTGGAATTGGACGCAGGACGTTGCGAAGGGTGCGGCATTGATGACGCAGACGACGATGAGTTATAGACTTTTGTGTGCGACGTGGGAAACTCTTCCGAACAAAGTCCTCTGCAAATTGGGAGATGCCAATGCAAGAGCGATTGGTGCTCCGCCCTTTACACCCGAAGATCAAAAACTTGGTGAAGAGATTATCAAGTCGCTGGGAGGACAAGTGAAAGGAGAAGCATTCGATACTACAATAACGCCACCCGATCTCAGCAAGACATTCCCTAACGTCCGTCTTTTGATGGGTTCGACAGACGAGGGGAATGTCAGTTGGATTGTCCCGACGCTATCCTTCCGAGCTGCAAATTTAGCAAAGGGGACGCCTCTCCACACATGGCAGGTCGTTTGCCAGACCGGCACGACCACAGCAAGGAAGGGCGGTCTGGCTGTGAGTAAATGGATGAGTGCAACAGCTTTAGACTGCCTCACTAAACCAGAGATCATTTCTGAAGCATGGAAAGAGCACAAAGGATACCTTGCCGAGACAAAATACTACCATCCCATTCCCGCTGATTTGAAGGTCCCGACCTTTAAAGATCTATACGGAATTGAACCGGAGGCCGTCCCGGGTATGAAGAAGTAGAAACAAAAAAGAGAAGGGAGTGAAAGGGAGGACCCGCCTTCGAAGGAGTCTTCCCTTTTTTTTAAACCTCGCGTCCACTCTTCGGTTTACCTTGACAACCCCGATGCTCTTACAATATATTATCACTCGCTTATCACAGTAGGCTACAGTCTATTGAAAGGGGGGTTAATCTATGAAGAGAATGTTTCTGTGTACAGCGATAGCTTTGAT
>Ga0326726_10005248_pt1 | contig 11757 bp, 8 predicted proteins | sample MHFenrmetagenome_2_FD_207603 | JGI IMG/M metagenome (GOLD analysis project Ga0326726, IMG submission 207603) | Lab enriched peat soil microbial communities from Michigan Hollow, Ithaca, NY, United States - MHF15MN | ecosystem: Environmental > Terrestrial > Soil > Wetlands > Peat | place: USA...
CTATCTTCCCGAATATTCGAAGGCCAACGGCAGCAGGATCACGATTCATCAATTGCTCACGCACTCATCCGGTATTCCCAACTACACGGATTTTCCGAACTTTTTCCGCGAACGCGCCCGGAATCCTGTCGCGGCGGATGAATTCGTCAAAACATTTGCCGACTCCACCCTCAGATTTGAGCCCGGCACAAAATTCTCATACAGCAACTCCGGCTACTTTGTCCTGGGCGCCATTATCGAGAAGGTCACCGGCAAGCCGTATGAACAGGTTCTTCGCGAAAACATTTTTGATCCCCTCTGGATGAAGAATTCGGGATACGACCATTCACGCGATCTCCTCGCCAATCGTGCTGCCGGTTACGAAAAGGATCTTTCGGAGTATGTGAATGCCGACTACGTGGACATGTCCATCCCGTATTCAGCCGGTGCGCTGTATTCCACGGTCGAGGATCTTTATCTCTGGGACCAGGCCCTTTATACAGACACTCCTCTTTCCGAGGCAAGCAAGAAACTCATGTTTACTCCGCACATTCCAGCAATGGGACGAAGCTACGGTTATGGGTGGTTCGTTGGAAAATCAGCAGAAGGAAAATCCTCCGACAGTATCACTACAATCTCTCACGGAGGGAGGATTAACGGTTTCAACTCTCTGATCTTCCGAATCCCGCAGGACAAGAACCTCGTTGTACTTCTCCACAATGGCGGAGTGGCACCACTGGAGGTCATCTGCCAGGCCATTACCGGGATCCTTTACGGAAAACCGTACACGCTGCCAAGGAAATCCGTCGCCGAGGCCGTGCTGGCGACCACGCTGGAACGGGGCATTGTATCCGGACTGCAACAGTACCGTGATCTGACGGGCAAACAAGCAGATAGCTATGCCGTCCGCGAGGAAGAAATCAACAACGCAGGGTACAGGTTGTTGCAGATGGGAAAGAAAAAGGAAGCTATTGAGATTTTCAAGCTCAATGTTGAGGCCTTTCCGAAATCGTCGAACGTCTACGACAGCCTGGGCGAGGCCTACATGGACAACGACGACAGGGACCTTGCGATCACGAACTACGAAATGTCGATGAAGCTCGATCCCAACAATGTGAACGGCCTCCAGAGGCTGAAGAAGCTACGGAATCAATGATTCACCGTTTGCAGGGACCAGTCATTTCCAAACCCAGGACAGCGACAATGAAACCAGCAATGTACGCACTCCTTGCGGGATCCCTTTTCCTGCTGGCCTTCTGCATGCCGGTTGGGTCAGGAGACACTCAGACTTTACCAGGACATACCATAGCGAAGGGTGTGTTCGCACCATCATGGGAGTCTTTCGAACAGAACTATCAGTGCCCGGAGTGGTTCCGCGACGCAAAATTCGGCATCTGGGCTCACTGGTCGGCACAATGCGTTCCTGAGGCCGGCGATTGGTATGGGCGCAGAATGTACATTCAGGGTACGCCGCAGTACAACTACCATGTCGCCAGGTACGGACACCCGTCGAAATTCGGATTCATGGAGTTCGACAACCTGTGGAAAGCCGAAAAGTGGGAGCCCGAACATCTGATGCAGCTCTACAAGAAGGCAGGTGCGAAATACTTCGTGGCACTGGCAAACCATCACGACAATTTCGATAACTACAATTCCAGATACCATCAATGGAATTCCGTTAACGTCGGGCCGAAGAAAGACATCATCGGAACGTGGGAGAAGATAGCCAGGAAGTACGGACTGTATTTCGGCGTCAGCAATCACTCGGCCCACGCCTGGCACTGGTTTCAAACTGCCTACGGGTACGACGGGGAAGGCCCGCTCGCGGGCGTCCGTTACGATGCCGACCGGCTAACAAAGGCTGATGGAAAAGGCAAATGGTGGGACGGTCTTGATCCGCAGGAACTGTACACCGGTCCGAGCATTAGAATGCCGGATGGACTTCAGAGCGCAAAAGCAGTTGCCGAGTGGCACGACAAGTACACCATGCCATGGAGAGAGGATTCAACGCCCGAGAATCCGCAATTTGCCGAGAAGTGGTTTCTTCGCTGCCAGGATCTCGTGGACAAATATCATCCTGACCTGGTATACCTTGACGATTCCGGATTGCCGTTCGGTCAGACGGGACTAGACATTGTCGCGCATATGTACAATGCCAATGCTTCCCTCCATGGCGGGAAGACCAATATTGTCGTCACCGCGAAACAATTGAAAGACAACCAGAACACGGGCATCGTTGAGGACATCGAACGCGGTTATGCCGAAGGCATTAAGGAGCAGCCCTGGCAGACCTGCACCTGCATTGGAGACTGGCACTATGACCGGGAGATTTACAAGCAGAATCGCTACAAGACTATCGGCCAGGTTATTCACCAGCTCGTCGATATCGTGAGCAAAAACGGGAACCTGCTCCTGAGCATTCCCGTTCGGGGAGATGGCTCCATTGACGAACTCGAAGTGAAGTTCCTCGAGGAAATGGCGTCGTGGATGGCAGTTAATGGAGAGGCAATCTACGGAACAAGACCCTGGAAGGTCTTCGGTGAGGGTCCCACGCAGGTCAAAGCCGGTATGTTTAATGAGGGTTCTACCCGGTTTACCGCAGATGATATCCGGTTCACGAGGAAGGGAGATGCTCTCTACGCGATTATCCTTGGCATCCCGGGCGAGAAGACCATTACGATCAAATCACTTGCCTCAAATTCGTCTCTGACGACAGGGAATACGATTGCGGGTGTATCGCTCCTCGGTTCCGACGCTTCCCTGCAGTGGCACCGGACGGAGCAGGGGCTTCTTGTCACACTTCCTGGAGACATTCCCTGCTGCTACGCGCTCGGGTTACGGATCCGCGGAACGCAGTGGTGACATTGAATCAGATCATGAAAAGACATTTGCGTTAATCTCGAAAGGAACGGCCGTGGCGGACCAATACAGCTATGCAACGCACCTCGATATCAAATTCAAGCATTTCGATGTTATAGATGTGCCGCAGATAGCAAGGGAATGCAAGGATGCATGGTTCAATCAGACGCTGACGAAAGTCAACGACAGCGTCGTTCGCGTCGGGATCGTCCACGGCGAATATCACTGGCACAAACACGATAACGATGATGAATTTTTCTTCGTCCTTGAAGGTCAACTTCTCATCGATCTCGAGGGAAAGACTATTGCGCTTGACCCCGGTCAGGGGATGACCGTTTCGCGAGGGGTTGTTCACAGAACGCGTGCTCCTCAGAAGACTGTTATGCTCATGGTTGAAAACAGCACCATTCAGCCGACAGGAGATTGAGAAGTGCGGAGTGCGGATTGTGGAATGCGGACTGTGTGAGCATTGCGGAATGCGGATTGCGAAATGCGGACTGTCAGAGCAAATGCAATTGAAGTGATCCTCCCCTCAATCTCAACCCATACCTCAACCTGCTCTTGCTTCGTCAGAAGGAGTGCGCGAATTCGATGTGTACGGTGCGGGTTGCTGCGGTTGAGCCACCGCCGTTTCTGGCAAGGTCTTTGAAGTTCACAGCAAGCGTCACCCCGCTGCCAAGCGTACACTTCAACGCAGCGTTGACGTAACCCCGCCCTTTACCGATGGCGTTTTCGCTGTTATCATTCAGTGCGGGATTGTATTCCAGGACAATCGACAAGAACGGTCCGAGCGTCTTCTCCAACCCTCCGAAGACATTGATGTCTCGATCGCCATCGGAACGCTCAAATGAGTAGTTGACCCCGCCATGAAGGCTGAGATACCCCATCAGCGAGTAGTTCTTGCTTATCACTCCGAAAAGCCCGGGAGATTTTATGACATATCGATGCGAGCCGGGGATCTGGCCATCGCGCCCCTGTGAATCGAATCCGAGGACGAGAGCCGGAACAAAAACGTTTTCCTCCAGGACGCGCACCCGCGCGTTGACCCCGGGAACATCATTCATTACCGGTGAGTCGTTCCCAATCAGGTTTGATCCACCGTACGACAATCCGATGCTGAACCGCTCGAATAATCCCGCTGAAAATCCGACAAGCACCCCTCCCTGCTGGTAGAAATCGACATCCACCGCGTAGCTTCCCTTGTCGAGCATTCCCGCAGTGGGAAGATCGACAAGAAAACGAGGCTCGAGCTTTCCACCCGTTCCCGCCGAGCCCTGCCCGAAGGCCGGGCACACGAGCGCAAACACGCAGAACAGCATGGCTGCAAACCTCCCGTATTTCCTGCCCGGTTGCCCCATTACTATGTTGTCCAACGCCGGATCTTCGTCAACAGCGAGCATTTCGTAATCGGCATGCCGAAAGGCAAGTATCTCTCTGATCAGAGATCGTTCTCTCCGAAAATCTTGTGAACCTTTTTTGGCGTTTGCGGTGGTCGATCGGTTGGAGCCTCTTCGTGGGGTAAAGGATGGGAAAGGTTTGAGCTTCTTTCGCCGTTCTCAGGTTCCGGCATCTCCGGGGCCAGGAAATCCGGAATCGGGGATTTCGCCGGCGCGTTCAGCAGCACGCCCAGGTCAGGTCGATCAGGCAGCAAGGGCGCTTCCCGTCTTTGACCCGCGTCCACGTAGCGTGACTGCAGCTTTCTGAATCGCCTGAGGATTCCCGCACCATCCCCCCTGAACGCCCGATCCTGAATCCGCAATGAACCATCCACCATCACATGTGTAAGACAGGCGGTGTTTACATGACCAACGAGGACTCCAGCCAGGGATTCAGGCGGCCACGATGCCTGGACAACGGGGATCTGAGGGGCATTGAGAGAGAACATGAGGAGATCCGCTTTCTTCCCAACTTCGAGAGAGCCGGTCTGGTCTGACAACCCGAGTGCATGCGCCCCGTTGATCGTGGCCATCCGGAGCAATTCGAGGGGCGAAAAGGCGGGGATGCCCGCAAAAAGGCGGGGGAGCCGGTGGAGGAAGCGAATCTCTTCAAGCATATCCACGGATCCCCAATCTGTCCCGACACAGAGCCGCACATCGCTTTTCGCGAGACACCGCAGCAGCGGATACCCCGTGCGCTTGGCAGCGGTGGATCCCGGGCAAAGGATGATCGTGCCTCCGGCTTCGCGAACTAACTCGAGGTCACCGCACGGCAGGTGGTTGCAGTGAACAAGCTGCAGTTCACCCGAAAGAATACCCGCCTCGCGCAGTACATGCATCGGAGACTTTTTGAAACGCCGCATCAACAACTCGGTTTCGTCTCTGATCTCTGCGATGTGCGCGGAAAGGGGGCATCGCATTTCACGGGAGGTGCGAACGAGATTTTCAAAGCTGTACACCGTGTAGGCCTCTACATCCCCGAGGCCGATGGCAAAGCTGTGTTCTTTGGCGGGTAAGTCCCTGAGTGCCGTAATCTGCTCCCAGGTCTGGAGCGTGGTGTTCGAACGGATACCCATGTCATGCAGCGACGCCCGCAACGCGAGAAGTCCATCCCCCGCGTAGGGCAAAGGCTGCACCCCTACAGTTGTCGCTCCGGCAGCCAGCATGGCGAGCGTTGCTCCGCGATACAAATCCTCGATCTCTCCGGTGGAAACCGTTTCGGCCAGGGCTTTTGAGGCCTCCTGAAAATGCGTGAGCATCCGCCAGGACGAAAAGGCCTTTGAATCTGTGAGGGGGTGAAGGAGTACGCTCTCCGGGTGAAGGTGCGCATTCACAAAACCGGGAATGATCAGATGGTCTGAAGCGTCAATAACTTCAGCCGAAGGGTACAGGCCTTCAAACGAACGGTTGGCAGGAGTGATGTCAACGATCCGGCCGTCCCGGATCAACAAATTCATGTGTCCGCACGTATTCGATGCGTCACAGGTGAGGACGATGCCGTTCGCTACTATCAAGAAGTTCTTTTCCAGCTCGTCCCCGTTTTCTTGTCTTCAAGACTGATGCCGATTTCCGCAAGCCGGTCGCGAATAAGATCGGAGATGGGCCAGAGCTTCTGATTTCGCGCTTCGCTCCGAACCGCAATCAACGTTTTCATTACTGCACCGAAATCATCACTCTTCTCGTCTGCACTGCCACCTCCTTGTAGACGAAGCCCCAGCACGATACCTGCGTGTACATCGAAAAATGACACGATCTCCTGTAGAGACGCTCGCGAGAAAGTGCGCTCCTGGCTCAGCAACCCATTGACGTCCCGGGCCAGGTCGAAAAGGACGGCGATGGCCTGGGGCGTATTGAAATCATCGTCCATGGCGGCTGCGAAGGCCCCAGTGTACTGGCGGAGATCGATCCCAGTCGGTGCCCCGTCCGCAGGAGCGCCTATGATGCGTTCCCGCAGTGACGTCATGGTATTGACAAGTTTTCGATACCCCACGGCGGCGGCTTCGACAGCGTCGTTACTGAAGTCGAGGGTGCTGCGATAGTGGCTTTGCAGAACAAAAAAGCGCACCACGGGAGGGGCCCACCTGGCAAACGCATCCTTGAGAGTGAGGAAATTTCCAAGCGACTTCCCCATTTTCCTGCCATCGACCGTTACCATGTTGTTATGGAGCCAGTAACGTACAAAGGTGTGGCCGGTGACTCCCTCACTCTGTGCAATTTCGGATTCATGATGCGGAAATTGATTTTCCAGTCCGCCGCCATGAATGTCAAAAGTCTCCCCCAGGTATTTCATCGACATTGCCGAGCATTCGATGTGCCATCCCGGAAAACCTTCGCCCCATGGGCTGGGCCAGCGCATAATATGGCCCTGTTCCGCTTTCTTCCAAAGCGCAAAATCAGCCGGGTGGCGTTTTTCCTCTTTGACCTCAACGCGCGCACCCGCAACAAGCTCATCCACCGTCCGCCCGGAAAGCCGGCCGTAGCCGGGAAAAGCACTCACCGCGAAATACACAGAGCCGTTGGCAACGTAGGCTAGTCCCTTCTTTACGAGCGCCTGAACGAGTTCGATTTGCTCGGTGATATGGCCGGAGGCCCGGGGAACGATGTCCGGCCGCGTGACATTGAGCGCATCCATGTCGTCGAAAAAGCTGCGCGTGTACAATTCCGCCAGCTGCATGGGATGAAGCCGGTCCGCCGCTGCCTGCCGGACAATGCGGTCTTCACCCTGATCTGCATCATCGGAGAGATGGCCGACGTCCGTGATGTTTTGAACGTAAAGCACCCTGTACCCGAGGTGCCTGAAATAACGGACGATCACGTCGAAGGACACATAACTCTTCGCGTGTCCTAGATGCGAGTGTGCATAAACCGTCGGACCGCAAACATAGATTCCGACAAATCCTTCATTCTGCGGCGTGAAGATTTCCTTGCGCCGCGTCAGTGTATTATAGACTTGCAGTGCCATGACCTGTTGCGGAAGAACGGATGTGAAGATTGCGTCAAGCAGGCGATCGAAGTTTCATCAACTCCCGCGCGCCCTCCAGCCCTGCGGATGTCACCACGGATCCGCTCATGAGACGGGCAACCTCCTCCACTTGTTCCTCAAGCGACAGGCGTCGCATGGATGTCGTCGTACGCCCACCGTGTTCGGATTTCTCCACCACAAAGTGTGCGTCTGCGAGACCGGCAATTTGCGGGAGATGCGTAATGGCAAGAACCTGGTGAAACGCAGAGAGGTTCTTGAGGCTCTGTCCCACCGCCAGTGCTATGCGCCCGCTGACTCCGACGTCGATCTCATCGAAGATCAGGACAGGCAACCGGTCCGATTTGGCGAGAATGCTCTTCAATGCGAGCATGATGCGCGATATTTCTCCTCCGGACGCTACGGTAACGAGCTGCTGCGGCTCCTCCCCCATGTTCGTGGAGAGAAAAAATTCCACCTTGTCGTATCCCGACGGCATGAGCCGTAATTTCACTCCACCGCCCATCACGTAGTCATCGTCGTCGGAGGTGCCAGTGATCTCCTCCCTTTCGATCCTAGTGGCAAACTGGGCGTGTGCAATCCCGAGTTTCGTGAGCTCGGCCACCACCGCTTTATCGACCTTGCGTGCCACGTCGTGCCGCTTGGCGGACAGCTGCTGGGCGAGCATTGCGCACGCCGAGCGCAGCTGCTCCAGCTCATCTTCGAGACGTGCCATCACCGTATCGAAGTTCTCCGCGAGCGTCACCTCTTTGGCTATGGTCTCCCGATGCGCCAGGACCGCCTCCAGCGACCCGCCATATTTTCGTCGCAACAGGGAAATTTTTCCGAGCCGATCGCGCAAAGTTTCAAGCCGCTCGGGGTTGAATTCGACCCTGGCGTTATATGACTGGATGAACTTCGCAAGCTCGCTCACGATCACTTCGGCAGAGGCGCATTCATCCGCAGCCTCCGTAAATCCCCGGTCAATTTCCTTGAGATCCTGCAGCTGGTTCCGCACAATCACAAGCTGATCGTGAATGGATTGCTCGCCATCGTAGAGAATGCCGTACAGGGAACCGGTCGCAGCAAAGAGCCGCTCTGCGTTTTCGAGGATCCGGAGCTCTGCCTCCAGCTCCTCTTCCTCGCCCGCGCGGGGGGCAATGGCGTCAATCTCGCGCATTTGAAACTGGTAAAAATCCCGTTTCTCCGCGAGTACCTTCTCACGGGCCCTGAGATCGTTGAGTTCCTGGCACACATCGCGCATCCTGGTCCGTGCCTTTCGGAACTCTTCAACCAGACTCTCAAGCCCCCCGAAGTCGTCAATCAGCGCAACATGCGTGTCCCGGCGAAGAAGCGACTGGTGTTCATGCTGGCCGTGGAGATCGACAAGGTATTCACCCGCTTCCCGCTGGAGGGCCAGCGTCACCGGCGAGTCTGAAATGAAACACCGACTTTGCCCTTTCGCAGAGACCTCACGCCGGACAATCAGTTCATCGGACGATTCAAGTCCGTGCCCCTCCAGCATTCGGAGGAGTTTGCGATTCCCTGAGATCGCGAATACCGCCTCGACAATGGTCCTTTCCCTTCCCTTCCTAACAACATCTGTATTTGCCCTGTCACCGAGGATGAGGCCAAGCGCATCGATGATGATCGACTTCCCCGATCCGGTCTCGCCGGTGATGATGTTCAGCCCGCTTGTGAACTCGACGTCGAGTTCTTCGATAAGCGCATAGTTCCGGATGGAAAGCGATTTCAGCATGGGGCAATCTACCCATCTTCGCCCAAAGATTCAATTTCGGTCCGTCGGCACCTCAGTTTAGCTCCGGATCGCCCGGCGTTGCGCCCTCTTCTCCATAGAAGTGAAGGTCCGGAACGTCCGGCAGGATTCCGTGATAGTACGCGTACTGCAGGAACTCCCTGATCCCGTCGCGCACATCGTCGTCGAGATCGTAGCTGAACCTCTCCGGATCGCCCGATGTCTCCTCAACAAGCGAAGACACCGAAGCACCGTTGATCGCAGCGGCTGACGAGCCAAGCACGGCCCATTCGTCTTTCTCCAGCGCATCTTCACGGCCGACACAGAATCCGTGGACATACGGCAGATCGGTGGTCGTGACCCACTCTTCCACGAGGTCCAGTGCTTCAGGGCGGTTTTCTCCCGTGCGAAGAGCTTCGTCTCCAGACAGCAGCGCAGCATCCGCCTGTTTTAACATATCATCAAGTGTTCCGGCGACCGGCACAATGGTGGGAGCCAGGTTGAATTTCTCCGCAAGCATGATTTTCGCCAGGACGATGTCAGACGTCGACACCGCGGGTACGGCAAGCGAACGGATATCTCGTGACCCTTTGCGAAAGTGGATGACCACGGCGTTGTTCCCTTGCCGTGATGCAACAGCCGCGCCGGGCACGATCAGATATTCCGAGGCACCCCGGGCATAGTCCATGGGAGAGACAAATCCTGCATCGAGACCGCGGGTTTCCAGCATCCGGGCAAGAAGAGGCGACTCCTTCAGTGTGACTGAAAAGCGGCCCGATCCCCGGATACCTTCCACGAACGGCCGATAGAGATGCTCTGGCGGAATCCCAATGGTCTTTATGACAGGCATGTCAGGAATATATCGAAAGAGAAATCAGGAAGGAAGGGACCGCCCGGAAATACAACCGGCGATGTGGGTTCATCACCGCATCGCCGGAATGAAAAAGCCTGCAAAATATTCGGCGCTTCACTAAGGGGTTGTGGTGAAATTCCTCGGCGTAGTGAGAGCCAGGGAAGCATCCGAAGTGAGGTATTTAGGCCCAGTGAGGAGACCCAGGAAATTCACCGACGAGGCTGCGGCATCAGTTGAGCCGACCGGCGAGACTGCATAGACCATCCAGGTATATGCAGTTGCCGACGGGAGACCAAGTCCGTATGCCTTGAGGTTCGGTATCGTTGTGCTGGTTCCCGTAGTCAACACAAAGAACGAGGGATTGCCCGAGGATTGAAAGAATACGAGATGAACACCTCCGGAAAAAGCAGTCCAGGAGAACGTTACCGTTGTGTCGACATTCGTGGCACCCGCAATCGGCAGGCTCAACTCCGGCCCTGCAGGTACGCTCACAGCCAGCCCCGACGCGTTGGGCGCAACGCCGACCTTATAAGTCACCACCGCTACTCCCGTCTTACCTGCAGTGCTGCTGACAATCAGATTTGCGCCGGAAATAGCAGGTGTGTAATAACTCAATGCTGTATTGTTGCTGGCCTCCGAAAGCAACTGGGCAAGAGCTGTGGAAGAGAAACGGACGTAAACCCTTCGCGACGATAAGGTGTAACCGCTAGCCGCCGTAAGGGTGCCGGTGAGTTGAACCGTGTTAACTGTTTTCAAAGTATCAAGCAGGTTGTTGGTGATGCTTGCGTCATTCACCACAAGACTATTCCTCACGCCGTAGCCTTTGTACGCGTTGGCGACCGGCAGATTCGAGCCATCAACCTCATACTGAAGCGCATACAGTGAGCCGCTTGTCGAGGTGGGTCCATACCAGGTTCCGCCGAGGGAAAAATCTCCGTTCGCGGCCGTCGTGGTTGTGAACAATGCCTCCGACGAGCCGAACACTACTCTCGTCACGTCTCCTGCAGGTTGCGTCGGCGTGAAATCACCTTCCCTCACTGCCCCATTGATGGTAGCAGACCTCGATATCGCGCCCGAAGTGCCGGGAAAAACAAGCGTCGGGTCGCTGCGAGTCAACCCCTTGTACATAAGAGCGCCCTGTGAAGCCGCAACGATTACGGTGACATCGTAGGGAACGGTTACACTGGTTACAGTGAAGGTTCCGCTCGCATCGGTATTCGTTGAGGTCTTGCCGCTCACAAGGACGGGTACGCTCGCCACGGGCTGGCTGTTCAGATCGAACACCCGCCCCGTGACGGTGATAACGCTACCTGGCGTATTTCCGCCGGTGCCAGTCGGCGTGCTGTTCTTGCCGCAGCCCAAAAGCAGTGACGTCAGGATGCTTATAACGGCCAGGATACCACCACTTTTCTTTGCACGTACAGACATGAGGGACCTCCCGCAAAAGTGGATGATGTTGTCACTTTATAGACACGCCGTGGATGGCACGGCCAACCAAACACTATATCATGGGTGGGGCGGCAGCGCCTGTGACAGCGCGCACCGGGTTACGCGTTGGTTTTCTGGCGGATGGCCTTGCTGGCAAGATCGCGGAGGTAATACAGCTTTGCGCGGCGCACAGCGCCCTCCTTGATCCGTTCAATTTTGGCTATCCGGGGGGAATGCAGCGGAAAAATTCGTTCCACACCGACACCGTCCGAGATTTTGCGGACCGTAAATGTCGCGCTCATCCCGGATCCGTGACGGCCGATGACAACGCCCTGGAACTGCTGGATGCGCTCTTTGTCTCCTTCGACAACGCGCACATGCACATTCACGGTATCGCCCGGGGCGAACGCAGGGACGTCTCCCTTCATCTGTGTGGCATCGACAAGCTTCAGTTTCTCCATGGCTATCTCCGTCAGATTGAAAAAAA
>Ga0326726_10005249_pt1 | contig 11755 bp, 12 predicted proteins | sample MHFenrmetagenome_2_FD_207603 | JGI IMG/M metagenome (GOLD analysis project Ga0326726, IMG submission 207603) | Lab enriched peat soil microbial communities from Michigan Hollow, Ithaca, NY, United States - MHF15MN | ecosystem: Environmental > Terrestrial > Soil > Wetlands > Peat | place: USA...
GCTGCTCGCGTTCGTCATCGCGTTCCTGATCCAGGGCAAGTTCTGAGCTTCGGCGCGCGCTCATTGAGCGCGCGCCGACCGCTCGGTTCACGTCGAAGCGCTCGCGCGTTCACACGGACGCGCGGGCGCTCTCGTTTTTCGCGTACTTCGCGGCGGCACGCCGGTTGCTCTCTCGGGCGGTGGGTGGAACGGGATGCCCTCTCACGGGACCAGGGATCCCCGGAAGCCCATGCCGGATGGGGACACGGGGAATGGCGTGCGATCAACGGGGTGAGGCGTGCGCCTTCCCCATCCGGCTTCCAGGGGAGACACTTCCGGCGTGAGCGTCGCGAGTGGGCGGGGCCGGTTCATCGTCTTCGAGGGCATCGACGGCTCGGGGAAATCCGAGCAGGCGCGCCGCCTGGCGGCGTGGCTCACGGCGCAGCGACACTCGGTGGTGTCGACGCGCGAGCCCACCGACGGCGCGTGGGGCCGGCGGTATCGCAGCTGGGCGCGCGGCGAGTTCGAAGCCGCGCCCGAGGAAGTGCTCGCCTGGTTCGTGGCCGATCGCCGCGAGCACGTCGCGAACGTGATCCGGCCCGGGCTCGCGCGCGGCGCTGCCGTCGTCTGCGACCGCTATCGCGACTCGACGCTCGCGTACCAGGCCGCGCAGGGGATCGAGCGGGCGCGCCTGCGCGAGCTCTTCCGGCCCGGCGAGCTTCCCGAGCCCGACCTCGTGCTCTGGCTGCGCGTACCCGTCGGCATCGCGCTCGCGCGCATGGGCGAGACCGCCGAGGAGCGCTTCGAGCGCGCCGACTTCCTGTTCCGCGTCGATGCGGAGTACGAGCGCCTCGGGCTCGTGCCGATCGACGCGAGCGGCAGCCCCGACGAGGTCGAGCGCGCGGTGCGCGCGCGCGTCGAGCGCGTGCTGGGAGACGCCGTCGTTCCTTGACCCGGGACGCGGGCCGAGAGACTCTGCGCGCGTGGATCCGGTCGCGTTCGTCGTCGCGGAGAATCCGGTCACATGGGCGGAGCTGGTCGGTGACTTGACCGGTCTCGCGTGCGTCTATCTCGTCGCGCGCGCGAACATCTGGAACTGGCCGGTCGGGATCGCGAACACGGTCCTGTTCTTCTTCGTGTTCGTGCGCGCGCGCCTGTACGGCGACGCGCTCCTGCAGGTCGTGTTCACCGCGCTCGGCGTCTACGGCTGGTGGACCTGGGCTCGGCCGGGCGAGCGCGGCGGCGAGCTGTCCGTGCGGCGCGCGAGCTCGGGCGAGCTGCTCGCCTGCGGCGCCCTCTCGATCGCGGGCACCGCCGTTGCGGCGCTGATCCTCGCGCACAAGACGGACTCCCCGGTGCCCGTGTGGGACGCGAGCGTGCTCGTGCTGAGCCTCGTCGCCACCTACGCGCAGGCCGAGAAGTTGCTCGAGTCGTGGTGGCTGTGGATCGCGGTCGACGTGATCTCCGTGCCGCTCTACGTCGTGCGCGCGCTGTATCCGACGGCGCTCTTGTACGCGCTGTTCCTCGCGCTCTGCGTCCTCGGGCTGCGCGAGTGGCTGCGTTTGCTGCGCGAGCAGCGCGCGCCCGTGAGTGTCTCGGCGTGAAGCCGAAGCACGGACTCGTGCTCGGCAAGTTCTACCCGCCGCACGCCGGACACCACCTGCTGATTCGCACGGCGTCGCGCGCGTGCGAGCGAGTCACGGTACTCGCGCTCGCGGCCTCGAGCGAGGGCCTGCCGCTGGAGCGGCGCGTCGCCTGGCTGCGCGAGGTCCACGCCCCGGACGCGAACGTCTCGGTGCTCGGCGGCGTGGACGACGTTCCCATCGACTGCGCGGACCCGAAGATCTGGGACCTACACATGTCGGTGTTCCACGGTCTGCTCGAGCGCGCCGGCGCCGCGCCGGTCGACGCGGTGTTCACGTCCGAGGACTACGGCGACGAGCTCGCGCGCCGCTTCGCAGCGCGACACGTCTGCGTGGACGCCGCGCGCGAGCTCGCGCCCGTCTCCGGAACGGCCGTGCGCGCCGATCCGGTCGCCTGCTGGACGTGGCTCGAGCCGCCGGTGCGCGCATATCTCGCCAAGCGGCTGGTGATCGTCGGCGCGGAGTCGACCGGCAAGACCAGCCTGGCGCGCGAGCTGCGCGACTCACTCGCGGCGCGCGGCGGCGCGTTCGCGGAGACTCGCTGGGTGCCGGAGTTCGGGCGCGACTACACGGTGGACAAGCTGGCTCTTGCGCGCGCGGACGCGGTCTGGCGCGGCCTGCCCAGGCCCACGATGGACGACCTCGTCTGGACCACCGAGGACTTCGTCGCGATCGCGCGCGCGCAGAACGCGCTCGAAGAACGCGAGGCGCGCGTCGGCGGCCCGATCCTCGTCTGCGACACCGACGCCTTCGCGACCGGAGTCTGGCACGAGCGCTACCAGCGCTCGCGCGCGCCGCAGGTCGAGGCGCTGGCCGATCCCCGGCCGCGCCTCTATCTCGTGACTCACCCCGACGACGTCCCGTTCGCGCAGGACGGAATTCGCGACGGCGAGCACCTGCGATCCTGGATGACCGACGTCTTCGTGGAGCGCTTGCAGGCGAGCCCGCACCGTTTCGAGTTCCTGCGCGGCACGCGCGCGGAACGCGTTGCGCGCGCGTGCGCCGCCGCCGACCGCTGGCTCGCGGAAGGGCCCGCGAAGGATTTCGTCGACGCTCCCGAGTCGCTTCGATAGCATCGCTTGGACGACAGGAGAGGGACGCCATGCTGATCCGATCCACGCGGCTGCCGTTGCTAGGAGTCGCACTCGCCGCGCTGCTGTTCTCCGGCTGCAGGAGGGCGCAGAGCCCGATCGACGACCCGCCGGCGACCCCGCCCGTGTCGACGCCGGCACCGTTCCGAGTCACTTCGCTCGATCTCGGCAACGCGATCGACGAGAGCAAGCGCATCTCCTCACGCGCCTCGATTTTTGCGCCCACGGACACGGTCTACGCGGCGATTCTCTGTGACGGCTCCGTGCCGAACGTCGAGGTCGGGGCGCGCTGGACTCTCGAAGACGGTGGCATCGTGAGTGAGTCGAGTCAGGTGCTCGCGGCCGAGGGTCCGGCCGCGACGGAGTTCCACATCGCGAGTCCCAGCGGCTTGCCGGTCGGGAAGTACAAGGTCGAAGTCACCGCGAACGGCGCCACGGCCGCCAGCGAAGAGTTCGAGGTGAAGTAGGCGCCCGCGTGCGCAGCGTCCTCGGAGTCGACGGCTGCAACGGAGGCTGGATCGCGGCCTCGCGCGAGCGCGGGACGATTCACTGCCGGCGCATCGCGCGACTCGAGGAGCTGTTTCAGGCGGAGCCGCCCCGGGTCGTCGCCATCGACATTCCCATCGGCCTGCCCGAGCGCGGGGCGCGAGCCTGCGACGTCGCCGCTCGAGCGCTGCTCGGAGCGCGTCGCTCCAGCGTCTTCCCCGCGCCGCTGCGCGCGCTGCTCGCGGCGAGCTCCTACGAAGACGCCTCGCGCCTGCGCGAGCGACTCGAGCGCAAGCGCATCTCGAAGCAGGCTTGGCTGATCCTGCCGAAGATCGCCGAGGTCGATCGCCTGCTGCGGCGGAGCGCGGACGCCCGCACCGCGACTCACGAGGTGCATCCCGAGCTCTGCTTCTACTACCTGAACGACGAGCGCCCGATGCGCGAGTCGAAGCGCAAGAGCGCGGGCCAAGTCGAGAGACTTGCGCTGCTCAGAAAGTGGTGCGGCGCGGCCGTCGAGCGCGCGCTCGCGGACCGGGCACGACTCACTTGCGCGGCCGACGACGTCCTCGACGCGTTCGCCGCGCTCTGGACCGCGGAGCGCATCGCCGCCGGGAACGCGCTGGTCCATCCGGCGAACCCCGAGCTCGACGCGCACGGCCTGCCGATGTCGATCAGCGCGTAGCCCGGAACGGCTCGACGAGCATCGCGCGGAGCGAGCGCGGGTCGCCCACCTCGTTCTGGGGCAGGCCGAGCGCGAAGTGCTCCGACGACGTGTTTGCGAGCGCGCTCCGGCCGACGCGGTCCCAGAAGCTGAAGATCGTGCCGTAGTTCGCGTCGTGCTCGCGGCGCAACACCGAATGATGACGCCGGTGAAGCGCAGGGGTGATCAGCGCGAGGCCGAGCCCGCGCTCGATCGGCGCAGGCAAGTCGAAGCTGCCATGCTCGAGCGCGTTCGCGGCGCCGAACACCGCTTCGAAGACCGCGACCCCGACCAGCGGCGCGCCCAGGAGCGCGATCGCGGCGAGTCGCACCGGGACCGACAGGAGTATTTCGCCCGCGTGGAAACGCAGCGCGCTCGAGACGTGAACCGCGGGGTCCGCGTGGTGCACGCGGTGGAAGCGCCAGAGCAGCGGAAGCGAGTGATTCGCGCGGTGCCAGAGATACGACACGAGGTCGAGCCCGAGCACGCTCGCGGCGACGGAGAGAGCCAGGGGCGCGTACACGAGGTGAAGCAGTCCGAAGCCGGTGGCCTCCGCCCAGCCCGCGACCTCCCACTCGGCGCCGCCGAACGCCAGCGTGCGCAGCGTCACCGCCGCAATCCAGACGCCGACGTTCACCGTCCAGGTCGGGCGAAGTGACTCGTGCGGCGCGATCCGCTCGCAGGCGAGGCCGAGCGCGAACGCCGCCGCCACCGAGCCCGAGACGGCGACGTCGGGCGACACTCGCGCGGTTCAGACCGGCTCGAGCGGCTGGTACGGCTCGCTCGGCAGCTCGACCCCGATCCCGTCACCCACGCGCACCTCGCCGCCGGCGAGCACGATCCCCATCACTCCCGCCTTGCGAACCAGGTTCCCGTCGAGGTCGCGCGCCAGGGTCGCCTTCATCAGGCCGGGCGCGATGGCGTCGAGCTGTGCGCACGGATTCCGCAGGCCCGTGACTTCGACCACGGCGCTCGGTCCCAGGTGCAGTCGCGACCGCGCCGGCAGCGCGAGCAGATACACGCCGCGCGTGGTCACGTTCTCGCCCATCTGTCCCGGCGCCAGGTCGAAGCCCAGCGCCCGCAGTTCGTCGTGCAGCTCGCCGTGGATCAGGTGGATCTGGCGCAGGTTCGGTTGGCTCGGGTCGCGCGCCACGCGCGAGCGGTGCTTCACGGTGACGCCCTGATGAGCGTCGCCCTCGACGCCGCGCCCGGCGATCAGCCGCAGGGAGTCGCGCGCCGACTTGCACATCGTGTGAGTCGCACTGCTGGAGAGCGCGTCGACGATCGCAGGCATCCGCTGAGAATACCGAACGCGTTCGCGATGCGGGAATGCTCCGCGCTGGCGGTATGCGATCCTCCGCCGATGAAACCCCTCGGACACGACACGCACCATGCGGATGAAACTCTCGCGCGATCCCTCGTCAAGACGCTGAGTTACCGGGGGGTCGTCCTCGTCCTGGACTTCGCGACGATCTACCTATTCACGCGAAAGCTTTCGGTCGCCGCGGGCTTCACCATCGTGAGCAACGCCTACACGACAGCCGCGTACCTGGTCCACGAGCGGGTGTGGGATCGGATCAAGTGGGGCCGCCGCATCTTCTTGCGCGACGACGGCGCGCTCGAAGCACCAGTGATCTAGCCCCGGGCCGCGCTCGAGGTTTGTCCCGGGCCCGCGCGCGCCGCTACCCGACACAGTGCGAGCCCGACGCCGGTCAGCAGCGCGGCGCCGCCGACCCAGATCGCCGGCGTATGGTCGCCGCCGGCGTCGAAGCCGGCCAGGCCGAACAGCTTGTACTGCGCGCCGATCTGCGCGACGCCCCAGAGCGCGTGCAGCGCGATCACGGGCCAGAGTGACCGAGCCGACTGGCGCAGGATGCACAGGATCAGCGCCTCGAACAGGCCCGGCACGAGCGCCCACAGTCCCGAGGTCATCATCGCCTGCAGAAACGCGCTCGCGAAGCCCGAGAGGGAAGCCGTCAGCAGCAAGCCGGGGACGACACCGATCCGTGTCGTCGCGAGCGGCTGGAAGATGCCGCGGAAGAACAGGTCGTAGGCGAGCGGGAAGACGCCGATGTACACGATCGCGAGCGCCTCACCGAAGTACGGCGGCGTCACCGCGACCTGCGAGGGCATCGGCGGTGGGGGCAGCAAGCTCTTCACGACGTTGTCGATCTCGCTCGTGACCACAATCGACGCACCCAGAAACACGACGGCGAGCCACGCGCTGGCGGGCGCGCCCACGAGCGCGAGCTGGCGAGCGGGCGGCAGCCGGAAGCGCGACGCGCACAGCGCGAACAGCCCGCCGTACGTGATGAGCGCGCCCATCCCGATCGCGGAGATGATGAGCTGCACGCCGATCTGCCCGAGCAGGATCACCCACAGCAGGTGGCTCAACGGCGCCAGCAGCGCCAGCACGAACACGAACTCGAGCGTGAGCGGCGGGCGCGGCTCCGATTCGGTCTCTGGAATCATCGCGCGAACAGGATCGGCCGGAGCACCTGGCCGGTGTAGGAGAGCGGGTTGTTCGCGACCTCTTCGGGGGTCCCGGTCGCGAGGATCTCGCCGCCCTTGTCGCCGCCCTCGGGGCCGAGGTCGATGATGTAGTCGGCGGTCTTGATCACGTCGAGATTGTGCTCGATCACGACGACGGTGTTGCCACGGTCGACGAGCTTCGTCAGCACGTCGAGCAGCTTCTCCACGTCGGCGAAGTGGAGCCCCGTGGTCGGCTCGTCGAGGATGTACATCGTGCGGCCGGTCGCGCGCTTCGAGAGCTCCTTGGCGAGCTTGATGCGCTGCGCCTCGCCGCCGGACAGCGTGGTCGCCTGCTGACCCAGGTGCACGTAGCCCAGCCCGACTTCGGCGAGCGTCTGCAGCCCGGGGCGGATCGTCGGGATGTGCTCGAGAAACTCGAGCGCCTCGTCGACGGTCATCTCCAGCACGTCTGCGATCGACTTGCCTTTGTACTTCACCTCGAGCGTCTGCGGGTTGTATCTCTTCCCCTGACACTCTTCGCAGGTCACGTACACGTCGGGCAGGAAGTGCATCTCGATGCGCAGGATGCCGTCGCCCTGACACGCCTCGCAGCGCCCGCCCTTCACGTTGAACGAGAAGCGGCCGGGCCGATAGCCGCGCTGCCGGCTCTCGGGCAGCTGCGTGAACAGCTCGCGGATCCCGGTGAAGATTCCCGTGTAAGTCGCGGGATTCGAGCGAGAGGTGCGGCCGATCGGGTCTTGCGACACGTCGATCACCTTGTCGAGATGCGGCAGGCCGTCGAGGCGCTTGTGCTTGCCGGGCTTCTCCTTCGCGTCGAAGAGCCGGTGCGCCAGCGCGCGGTACAAGGTGTCGTTCACCAAGGTCGACTTGCCGCTGCCCGAGACGCCGGTCACCGCGGTGAGCACGCCGAGCGGGAAGCGCACGGTCACGTCGCGCAGGTTGTTCTCCGACGCACCGATGATGGTGACGAACTTGTCGGAGCCGGGGCGGCGCAGCTTCGGTACCGGGATCGAGCGCTTGCCCGACAGGAACTGGCCGGTGAGTGAGCGCGGCTCCTTTTCGATGTCCGCAGGCGTGCCCTCGGCGACGATCTCGCCGCCGTGCCGCCCTGCGCCGGGCCCGAGGTCGATCACCCAGTCCGAGGCGCGGATCGTCTCCTCGTCGTGCTCGACCACGATCACCGTGTTGCCCGTGTCGCGCAGCGAGAACAGCGTGCGCAGGAGCCGCGCGTTGTCGCGCGCGTGCAGGCCGATCGACGGCTCGTCGAGGATGTAGAGCACGCCGGCGAGCGCCGAGCCGACCTGGGTCGCGAGCCGGATGCGCTGACTCTCGCCGCCCGACAGGGTCGCGGCGGTGCGCTCCAGGGTCAGATACTCGAGCCCGACGTTGCACAGGAACGTGAGGCGCTCTCGCACCTCGCGAATGAGTCGCTCGGCGATCGCCAGGTCCTGCTTCCCGAGCTTCAGCTTCTCGAAGTGCTGCACCGCCTGCGTGACGGAGAGCTGACCGACCGCGGGAAGACTCATCCCGGCCACGAGCACCGCGCGCGCCTCCGGGCGCAGGCGCGCGCCCTGACAGGTGTCACACGCGGTGTTGCTCATGTATTCGCGCAGGCCCTCGCGCACGAGGTCGCTCTCGCTCTCGCGGTAGCGCTTGTCGAGCAGGCCGATCACGCCCGACCACTGGCGGTCGAAGCTCCACTTGCGGCTGCGGCCGAAGCGGAAGGTCACTTTCTCGTCGGTGCCTGTGAGAATCTGCGAACGCGCCTCCGGGGCGAGCTTCTTCCAGGGCGTGTCGAGCGAAAAGCCGTAGTGAGTCGAGAGCGAGCGCAGCATCGACGTGTAGTAGCGCGACGCGTGCCCGCGCCCCTTGAACGGCGCGATCGCGCCCTCGTTCAGCGACAGGCTCGGATCGGGCACCAACAGATCCGGGTCGAAGAAGTCCTTCGTGCCGAGCCCGTCGCAGGCGGGACAGGCGCCCTGCGGGCTGTTGAACGAAAAGAGCCGCGGGTTGATCTCGGGGAAGCTCGCGCCGCACTCCATGCACGCGGCGAGCTCCGAGAACAGGACCTCTTCGTTGCCCGGCCCGACGTCCACCTTCGCGAAGCCGTGGCTCGCCTTCAGCGCGGTCTCGAGTGAGTCGGCGAGTCGCTGGGTCACGTCGGGCTTGATGACGAGCCGGTCGATCACCAGGTCGATGTCGTGCCGCTTCTTGCGGTCGACCTCGGGCGCCTCGTCGAGCGGGTAGTCCTTGCCGTCGATGCGCACGCGCACGAAGCCCTGGCGCTGGAACTCGCGCAGCTCCTTCTTGTACTCGCCCTTGCGCGCGCGCACGACCGGCGAGAGCACCTGGATGCGCGTGCCCTCGGGCAATGACTGCACGCGCTCGCACATCTGCTTCACCGTCTGCGCCTGGATCGGCTTCCCGCAGTTCACGCAGTGGGGCACGCCGATGCGCGCGTACAGCAGGCGCAGGTAGTCGTAGATCTCCGTGACGGTGCCGACCGTGGAGCGCGGATTGCGGCTCGTGGTCTTCTGCTCGATCGAGATCGCGGGCGAGAGACCCTCGATCGAGTCGACCTCCGGCTTCTTCATCTGGTCGAGGAACTGACGCGCGTAGGCGGAGAGACTCTCGACGTAGCGGCGCTGGCCCTCGGCGTAGAGTGTGTCGAAGGCGAGCGACGACTTGCCGGAGCCCGACAAGCCGGTGAAGCACACGAGCTGGTTGCGTGGGATGCGCACGTCGATCGACTTCAGGTTGTGCTCGGCCGCGCCGCGCACGACGATGTCTTGAGGCTCTTGCCTGGCCGTCACTCTTCCGCCCCCTGCGACTTCGCGTTGCGCGAAATCTCGACCGCCAATCTTACCGCCTCGATCATGGAGCTTGGGTCCGCCTTGCCCTTGCCCGCGATCTCGAACGCGGTTCCGTGATCGACGCTGGTGCGCACGAGCGGCAGGCCGAGCGTCACGTTCACGGCCTGGCCGAACGCGTGCGTCTTGAGAGGCGCGAGACCCTGGTCGTGATACATCGCCAGCACCGCGTCGAACTCGCCCGCGATGGCTCGGTGGAACAGGCTGTCGGCCGCGTACGGCCCGCGCGCGTCGATGCCCCGGGTGCGCGCGTCGGCGATCGCGGGTGCGATGAGGCGAATCTCCTCGTCGCCGAAGCGCCCGCCTTCGCCGGCGTGCGGATTCAGGCCGCAGACGGCGATGCGCGGCTCCCGGATCCGGAAGCGGGTCGCGAGATCGCGCTGCATCACGTCGAGTACCGCGCCGATCCCCTCGCGCGTGAGTCGCGCGGGTACCTCGCGCAGCGCGCAGTGAATCGTGGCGAGCGCGACGCGCAGGCCGCGCCCGACGAGCAGCATGACCGCGTGTCCGCTGCCCGCGACTTCCTCGAGCAGCTCGGTGTGACCCGGGTAGGCAAAGCCCCCGTCGCCGAGCACCTCCTTGGAGAGCGGCGCGGTTACCATCGCGTCGAGCTCGCCCGCGAGGCAGTCTCGCGCGGCCGCCTGCACCGCGGCGACGATGCCGGCCGCCGCCGCCGCGTCCGGGTGACCGGGCAGCACGCGCGCGCTCGCGAAGCTCCGGGCGGCGCCGCGCTCGAGCGATCCGCCGGCGCGAGTCACGGCGTCGACGTCACCATAGACGCGCAGCTCCAAGCCCTCGCCGGCGAGCGCGCGCAGCGCGGCCGCCACCACTTCGGGGCCGATTCCAGCGGGATCGCCGACGGTGATGCCGATGCGCGGTCGGGGGGTGCGGAGGCGCTCGCTCAATGAAGCTCCGGTGCGACCACCTCGATATAGCGGCTCTTCCGCACCTCGGCGATCCACTTCTCGAAGGCCGGCATGGTCTGCTGCTCCATCAGCTCGCTGCGCAGCTTGTCGGCGACTTTCTCGTATGGAACGTCGGCGGGATCGAACTTGTCGAGAAACTGGAACAGGTTCTCGCCGTGCGCGTTCTCGATCACGGGGCTGATCTCGCCGGGCTTCAGGCCCGCGATCGCATTCTTGATCTCCGGCGGCGCGTCGACCTCGCGGAACACCGTGAGCCCGCCCTGCGACGCGGTCGGCGCGCCGGAGTACTTGCGCGCGAGGCCGGCGAAGTCGCCGCTCTTGATCGCCTTCTCGCGCAGCTGCTCGGTCACCGTGCGCGCCTCCGCGCGCTTCACCTCGTTCGCGTCGCTCGGGACGGGGATCAGGATGTGCAGCACGCGAATGCGCACGCCCGGCTTCGCGTGCCCGTAGCGCTCGTCGTAGAGCTTCTTCACGTCGTCGTCGGTGACTCGCACCTTCCCCTGCACCGCGCCCTGCACGATCTTCATGCGCGTGATCTGATTCCCGAGCTGCTCGCGGTAGGACTTCTTGTCGAGTCCCTGCTGGGCGGCTGCCGCGTAGATCGCCTCGACCGACGCGCCCTCCTCCTGCGCGATGCCCCGGATCGACTCGTCGATCTCCTCGTCGCTGGCCGTCATGTTCTGCTTCTTCGCGACCTGCAGCACGAGCTTCTCGTCGATCAGGGTCTGGAGCGCGTTGTTGCGCAGCTCGAGCAGATCCTCCTGCGAGAGCTGCTCGCCCCGCGCGCGCACGCGGTCCACGTAGCTGTGCCACGCGTCGCGCACCTCCGAGAGCAGGATGACCTGATCGCCGACGATCGCGGCCACGCCGTCGACCACCTCGCCCTCGGCACGCGCCGCGGCCGCGCACAGGAACACCGCCGGGGCGCAGAGCAACGCGGCCAGGAGCAGCGCGCCGAGTGACCTCACTGCAGTGTCTCCAGCACTCGATCGTTCACGCGGATCTCGGCCTTCTTGCGCAGATCGCGCACCCACTCGCGGCGCAGCTCGTCGAGCGTTCGCTCGGTGAGCTCGACGGCGATCTTCTCGCGCACCTCGTCGTAGGTCGCCTCGTGCGCCGGGAGTTTGCTCTCGACGCGGAAGAGATGGAAGCCGTACGGAGACGCGATCACGACCGAGATCTGGCCCGGCTCGAGCTCGAATGCGCGGTCGAACGCCTCGGGCATCTGGCCCTTCGCGAACGGCGGCAGGACGCCGCCTTCGGCAGCTTCCGGCCCGATGCTGTTGGCGCGCGCCAGCTCCGCGAAGTCGGCGCCCTTCTCGAGCTGCGCGCGCAGCTCCTCGGCCTTGGGGCGCTCGGCCACGACGATCTGGCGCATCTGTACACGCACTGGTGTCATGTAGTCCGCGCGGTGTTCCTCATAGTAGGCGTGCAGCGAGCTCTCGGGCGCGCGCGCCCGCGCGCCCAGGTCCGCGAGCGCCGTGCGCTCCAGAATCATCTCGCGCCTCACCCTCTCGCGATATTGCGGGTCGGGGTCCTTCCAATCCGCGCCGTGCAGATCGCGCAG
>Ga0326726_10005250_pt1 | contig 11754 bp, 13 predicted proteins | sample MHFenrmetagenome_2_FD_207603 | JGI IMG/M metagenome (GOLD analysis project Ga0326726, IMG submission 207603) | Lab enriched peat soil microbial communities from Michigan Hollow, Ithaca, NY, United States - MHF15MN | ecosystem: Environmental > Terrestrial > Soil > Wetlands > Peat | place: USA...
CTCGTGCCCGCGCTCGCCGGCAAGGCGCTGGCGCCGATGGGTGCGTACTCCGAGATGTTGCCCTCCAACGAGTGGGATCACGAAGGCAAGTCGATGGTGACGAGCGACGGCAAGCATCACGTCGTCGATCGGATCAGCGACAATCGCTGGGAGATCTTCGATCTCGACAACGATCCGAAGGAGCTAAAGAACCTCAGCAGCGATCCGAAGCTCCTGGAGCTCGAGCAGAACGAGATCGCGAAGTGGATCGAGGGCCCGCTCGCCGCGGGAGGTGGCAAGTGAGCGCCAAGGGCGACTACAAGAACCCGACGCCGACCGTCGACATCCTGATCGAGCTCGCGAGCGCGCCCGGCCAGCTGGTGTTCGTCGAGCGCAAGAACGAGCCGCGCGGCTTCGCGCTGCCCGGCGGGTTCGTCGATGAAGGCGAGTGGGTCGCCGACGCGGCGTGCCGCGAGGCGAAGGAAGAGACCGGGCTCGACGTCGAGCTCGTCGAGCTGTTCCACGTCTACTCGAACCCGAAACGCGATCCGCGCCAGCACACGGTGTCGACCGTGTTCATCGGCCGCGCGGCCGGCCTGCCGGTCGGCGGCGACGACGCGGCGCGCTGCATCGTGGCGGCCCCGGATGCCCTGCCCGGCCCGCTCGTGTTCGATCACGCGACGATCGTGGCGGACTACGTCGCGTACAAACGCACCGGCACGCGCCCGCCGCCGAAACGTTAGCGCAGCGCGAGCGCGGCGTCGAGCGCGCGCGCGTGATCGGGATCGCCGGCGAGCGTCACCAGCTCGGCGATGAGCGCGCCGCGGCGCGGATCGTCGGGGGCGATCGCGGCGAGCAGCGCGGCGCGGAGCTCGACATCCCGCGGGTTCCAGCGCGACGCGACCCACGCCCGCGCGATCGTGCTCGCCGTGGCGAGCTGCGCGAGGGCCTGGCGGGCGGCGACGGCATCGGTCGGATCGTCGGCGGCGTGATCGTTCGTCGACGGTGGCGCGACGCGTGCCCGGCGGGCCGCGAGCGCCTCGGCCTGCGACGTGCGCTCGGCGAGCGTGCTGGCCTCGATGGCGAGGTCGAGCGCGTCGCCGATCGCGTCGGGACCGGCGAGATCGATCGCCGACCCGGCGGCGGTGAGCGCGTCGACGGTGCGATGGGTGTCGAGCAACGCCCGCCCGACCGCGACCCACACCACCGCGGGATCACCGGACGCGGCCGCAGCGCCGGTGGCGATGACGAGCGCGGCATCGCCATCGCCGGTGTGCGCCATCGCCTCGGCCAGGCCGGCGGCGAACGCGGGCTCGTCGCTGGCATCGGCTGCGGCCTGCCACTCGGCACGTGCGCGCGCCGGATCGCCGAGCGCGTCGAACAGCGCGCCCGCCGTGGCGTGGCCGAGCGCGGCATCGACCGACCGTGCGACGAGCTCGCGCGCGAGCCGCTCCGCGACGCTGGGGTCGCGCTGGAACGCGTGCGCGATCTCGGCGAGCACCGCTTCGGCCGGAACGCCCGCCGCCTCGACACGCTCCGCTCGCATCGCGGGTGCGCCCGGCTCCTGGGGCATGCCGTGGCTGGTGACGATCGCGACCATGCGGCCGCGTGCGAAGCGCGCCGCGGCGTCGCTACGTGGATCGGCGCCGGTGTACGCGGGCGCCGGCTCGACGATCGCAAGCACGGCGCGCCCGTCATCGGTCTCGGCGAGCTTGCCGAGAGCCGCGCGCACCGACGCGACCGAGCCGCCGCCGAGCGCACGTGCGGCGGCCACGACGAGATGGTCGTCGGCGCTCGTCATCGGCTCGACATCACCACCCGCGTCACGGCGACCCGCGAGGCGCGCGAACACGACATGTGCCGGTCTGGGCAGGCGCGCGCTATCGACCCGCGCGAACAACAACCGCCCCCACGAGCCGTCGCCACGTAGCGCCGCACGCAACGTGATCGCCGCGAATGCGGTCGCGGCTTCCGGAACCGCGGTGCGCGTGGTCATCGGCGCCGAGAGCAACGCACGCTCGGCGTCGGGATCGCCGATCGCGGCCGTCGCATCGCAGGCGACGCGGCACGCCTCGGATCCGACGAGCTCTCGGTCGTCGGGCGTGGTGCCGGCAAGCCACACGGGTGACCACCACGCGCGCGCGCGCAGGTACAGCGTCTGGTAGAGCAGGTCGCGCGGCGGCTTGGTCGCGTCGTGCCACGCGGCGAGCTGCTCGTAGGCCTCGCGGCGTGCGCCATGCCACCACGCCCACGCGCCGAACCTCGCACGCGCGTCGGGAGGCGCGGTCGGCCGTGCACCGACCCAGCTAGGGTCGCCGGTCGCGACCAGCGCGGCGAGAGTCGCGCGGCCCGTGGCGCGTTCGTCGCTGTCGACGTGGCGCAGCTCGACGAGCCCCATCACGCCGCGCGCCGCGGCGAGCTCTCCCGCCGGCACGGTCGCACCGAGCTCGCGCGCGCGCGTCAGATCGCGAAGCGCGTTGGCCGAGCCGCGCACGAGGCGAGCCCGACCGCGCGCGAGCAGGAGTCGGGCGAGGCGCGCACGATCATCGGCATGCCAGCGCGCGCCGAGCGGACCGCCGAGGCGCTGCACGGCCTCGAGCTCGTCGATCGCCTCGCTCGGCCGGCCGAGCTGGTCGGCGAGTGCCGCGACGGCGAGCCGGGCCTGCACGTCGCGTGGATTCGCGAGCACGCGGATCTCGAGATCGCGCCGCGCGTCGACCGGGCCGCGCTTCGCGACCAGCGCCGTGACATCGATCGGTGCCGGCGCCGTCGCGCAAGCGGCGGCGAGAACGGCGGCGAGACTGACGAAGCGCACCGGCGACATCTTCGCCTAGATCCGCGTGCGGTGATCGATGCGGTCGCGCTCGGCGGCGAGCGCCCGCGCGAACTGGCCGCGCGGTGGGTTCGGGCCGAGGCCGGCGCGCAGCCGTTCGGCGATCGCCTCGGCGGCCACGTACGACGCCTGCGCGCCGGGGTCGTGCCACAGGGCCCATGGCGGCGCGGTGCTCGGGATCTGGGGCAGCTCGGGCAGCATGCGTTCGACGTCGTCGAGCATCGCGGCGATCGCGGTGCGCCGGCAGCGTGCGGCCACGGCGAGGTCGCTGCCCCATTTCGGTGGCAGCCAGCTCGGCGGCTCGGCGAGGCGCGCGACGTACGAGGCGGCGGCTTCGTCGACAACACGCGGCACGCCGGCCGCGAGGACGAGCGCGACGGCGGCGTGGCCGAGCTCGTGGAGCACCGCGAAGCGCGCGGCCGGCGTGTCGATCGCCGCCGGGACGATCACGATCACCTCGCGCTTGGCCTCGATCACGAACGTGCGCGAGCGTGCGGTCTGCTGGGTTCGATCGATGCGGACGGAGCCGGTGACGCCGAGGCGCGCGGCGATCGCGTTCCACACGTCCTGGATCTCGGTCGAATCGATCGACGCGCCGCGATCCTGCCAGCCTTCGATCGCTGGGCCGGGCGCGTCGTGCTCGGTCGGTGGCTCGGGCGTGCCGTGGAGCGTGTGCAGGAACGCGATCGCGTCGACGCCGAACCGCGCGCGGGCGGCGGCGTTGCGGGCGCGCGCGAGCGTGACGAGCCCTGGCCAGCTCGGTGGCTCGGCACGCGCAGTGGCAACGCCGGGGTCGTCCTCGATCGCGATCGGCGCGACGAGGCGAACCAGCGCCAGCCCGCGCTCGACGAGGCGCTCGTTCGCGCACGCATCCATCGCGGTCTCGAGCGTCGACGCGAGGCGTGCGACGAGCGGTGCCGCGGGAGGCGTCCGGCCCTCGGCGTGAGCGCGCGCGAAGGCTCGCATGTGCGACGGGAGTTCGGCGGCCAGCTCTTGCTCGAGGAGATCGAGCGTGACTCGAGTCTGGCCGCGATCAGCCACGCGGCGTGCCGGGTGGCGTGATGCCCAGGCGCGCCAGCTCGGCCATCACGAGCTTGAGATCGGCCCACGCGTCGCGCTTCTTGTCGGGCTCGCGAAGCAGGTACGCCGGGTGGAACGTGGGCATCACCTTGACGCCGTTGCGGTCGTGGAACTTGCCGCGCAGCGCGCTGATCGGTGCATCGCGGCCGAGCAGCGTATTCGATGCCGGGCGGCCGAGCGCGACGATGATGCGCGGCGCGATCGACGCGATGCGCGCGTCGAGGAAGGGCTTGCACGACTCGACCTCGTCGGGCTGGGGGTTGCGATTCCCCGGCGGCCGGCAGCACAGGATGTTGTTAATGTAGACCGACTGGCGCGACCAGCCCATCGCCTCGATCATCTTGTCGAGTAGCTCGCCCGCCGGCCCGACGAACGGCTCGCCGCGCTTGTCTTCCTGCTCGCCGGGTGCCTCGCCGACGAACATCAGCGGCGCGTTCGGATCGCCGACGCCGAAGACGATCGACTTGCGCGTCGTGTGGAGCTTGCACCGCGTACAGTCGCCGAGGTCGGCGCGGATCTGGGCCAGCGTGCGACGGCCGCCGAGCGGGCGAGCCGCCTCGTCGGCGAGCTCGTCGACGATCACGTCCGTGGGGACGATCACGGGCCGTGCGGTCGCGCCACCGGGCGCCGCCCAGCCGCCGGCCATCACGTGACGGAGCAGCTGCGCGCGCACCTGGCGCACCAGTCCAATCAGCTCGTCTGCCGGCTCCACATCGGACATGCTATCAGGCGGGTATGCCATCGACCGGCCGGCTGACGCTACTCGCGGCCCTCGCGTTCGGCCTGGTGATCGGCTGCCGGCGTGACCCGCCGGTTCCGGATGGCGATATCGTGGCTTCGCTGACCGCCCCACCCATCGCGGGGACGTTCGATCCGGCGAGCCTCCGGGGCAAGCCGTCGCTGGTCATGTTCGTGACGCCGACGTGCTCCCACTGTCGCGCGATGATCCCGCGAGCCGCCGCCGCGGCGTACGCCAAGGATGCCAACGTCGTGGCCGTGTTCGTCACCGGTCGGGCCGACAACGCACGCGGCGTGGTCGCGTACACGCAGTTCAAGGGGCCGGCGCTCCTCGACGACGGCACGCTGCGCAACCGCTACCACGTCGATGCGGTGCCGTTCACCCTCGTGCTCAAGGCGGATGGCCACGCGGTCGAGGCGTTCCAGGGCGAGCAGGAAGAGTCGACGCTCGCCGATGCGCTCGCGAGCGCGCGCTGACTACTTCTCGGGCTCTTGCATCGTGCCGCCGGTCGCGGCGCCGGTGCCGGCGAACGACAGGTACGCGTAGTACATGCCGTCGGCCTCGGTCGCGTTGCGGACCGCACCCTCGTGCGCATCCTTCGAGCTCTTGAAGCTGATCCGTACCTCGATGCCGGCGCTGTGGCCCGGGCTCGTCTTCGACGCGCGTGCGGCGCCGACGTGCCGCGCGACGATCCGCGCGATCGGCGTGTCGAAGAAGCGCGCATCGACCTCGCGCCAGGTGTTCTGGCCCAGCGTCTTGATGCCGCCGAGGTTCACGACCAGCACGCCATTCTCGACGTGCTGCGCGACCTCGAACGCGGCCACCGACTGCAGGAAGATCTCGGCGCCGCCGTTCTTCGCCTCGAAACCGATCCATGACAGCGTGCCCTTCGCCGGTGGTCGCTTCGGCTTGTGGCCGCGATCGACCGCCGGTGGCACGCCCGGCTTCACGCCGCCGTAGTCGCCCTCGTTGTGCGGGCCCGTCGGTGTCGGCGCCGGCACGTCCGGCGCGTCGGCTGCCGTCGGTTTCGGGACAGGCTTCTTCGCGGGTGCCGCTGCGACCGGCGAAACGAGGAGCAAGGCCAGCATCACGGCACGCATGACGCGATCGTACGGGCCCGCTACGAACTGTGCAAATTTGGGCACTAACCCTCCCCTACCCCCAGGTGAACAGCATGCCCCCGGCGACCGTCTATAGTGGGGCGTGCGCCAGGTAAAGGGCATCCTCTTCCTGGACTACGTGCGCATGGTCAAAGCGCACAAGGGTGTCGAGTGGACCGCGCTCCTCGATCCCGCCGACCTGGCGTTCCTCACCGAGCCGATCGACACCACCGCCTGGTATCCGATGGCCAGCTTCGAGCGTCTCGGCAACGCGATCCTTCGGTTCGTGGCCGGCAACCAGATGTTCCCCGTCCAGCTCTGGGGTCGCTACACCGCCAACCAGCTCCACGCCTCGCATCCCATGCTCCTCGCGCCTCGCGACCCGGTCGAGACCATCAACCGCTTTCGGGTCCTGCGCGAGACCTTCTTCGACTTCGACGCCCTCGAGATCCTGCTCCTCCACGACGGCGAAGCCCAGATCGTGATCCGCTACCACATGGGCAGGCTCGCCGAGGAGGCCGCCTCCTACCAGACCATGGGCTTCTTCGAAGGCCTGGTCGAGCTCGCCGGTGGCCACGACGTCACCGCGCGGTTCCGCGAACGGTCGTGGGATGGTGACGTCCGGACCCGGCTGGACCTCAGGTGGACGGGGACGGTGTCTCTTTAGGCACTTTAGTGCGCGCAACGTCGCGAGATCACGCACTGCGGTCGAAGCGATGAAGATCAGCCCCGCGCGGGTGGATCGCTGACCATGATCGGATCGTGAGGCGCGCCGAGCAGCTCGACCCGCGCCTCACCGACGAGAAACAGCGAGCCGGCGATCAGGATCGTCGGAGCATCGTTGGTGTTCTTGTTTGCGAGCTCGTGATCTCGCAACGTTGCACGCACTAAGGTGCCTAAAGAGACACCGTCCCCTTCGGACACCCGGACGTCGGTGATCTCGCGACAGATCGCGGCGAGCGCCGACGGGGACATCGAGCGATCCTGGTGGAAGCGCGTGGCGACGATGGCGCTGACGTCGTTGGCGAGCTCGCGGATGATCGCGCGGGCGTCCTTGTCGGCGGAGATGGCGACGATCAGGATCGGGCGCAGGTCGAGGGAGCGGAGAGTGGCGGCGAGCGCGCGAGCGCCGTGGGGATTGTGGGCACCGTCGAGGATGAGGTTGCCGATGCGCTCGAAGCGACCGGGGTGGGTGACGCGCTGGAGCGCGGTGGGGTCGTAGTCGAGCCCGAGGGCATCGAGGGCGGCGAGCGCCGAGGCGGCGTTCGCACGCTGGTGGGCGCCGGCGAGCGAGAGCGCCGGGACGCGAGCGATGGCGGTGGAATCGACGGCGATGACGTGCGCGCCGACCTCGCGCGCGCGCCCGACGAGCGTGGGAATCGCGCCGGGCTCCCCGGAGGCACCGATGATGGCGATGCGGCCGGGCTTCCAGATGCCGGCCTTCTCGCCGGCGATGGCCTCGAGCGTGGGGCCGAGGATGGCCTCGTGATCCAGCGCGACGCCGGTGACGACGGCGACGGGCGCGTCGACCACGTTGGTCGCGTCGAGCCGGCCGCCGAGACCGACCTCGAGCACGGTGAGGTCGACGTGCGCGTCGGCGATGATCACCATCGCGATCGCGGTGATCTGCTCGAAGAACGTGAGCTCGTCGCCGCCTGCCGCGGAGACGCGCGCGGCGGAGGAAACGATCGCGTCCTCGGTCACCATCGCACCGTCGATCGTGATGCGCTCGCGCAAGGTCGAGAGGTGCGGCGACGTGTACGTGGCGACGCGCCGGCCGCGCGATGCGGCGAGGGCCGCGATCATCGCGACGGTCGAGCCCTTGCCGTTCGTGCCGCCGACGTGGATGACGGTGCCGAGGCGCCGATCGGGCGCGCCGAGCCGGTCGAGGAGCTCGCGCATCCGCTCGAGCCCGAGACGCACGCCGAACCGTCGCGCTGTCACCAACCGGGCGAGCACCGCCTCGTACGACACCTCAGTCCGTCGCTTCGAGCTCGACGTCACCGGCGGTGCCGGTGCGGCGCGACGCATCGCGACCGCGCTCGAACCAGCGCAGCGTGCGCTCGATCGTCGATTTCAGATCCTTGCGGCTGACGACCATGTCGACCATGCCGTGCTCGAGCAGGAACTCCGAGCGCTGGAAGCCGGGCGGCAGCTGCTGCCGGATCGTCTGCTCGATCACGCGCGGTCCCGCGAACCCGATCAGCGCGTCGGGCTCGGCGATGATCACGTCGCCGAGCATCGCGACCGACGCGGCGACGCCGCCGGTGGTGGGATGGAGCAACACCGAGATGTACGGCACGCGCGCCTCGCGCAGCTTCGACCGCGCCGCCGACGTCTTCGCCATCTGCATGAGCGACAGCACGCCTTCTTGCATGCGCGCACCACCCGACGCCGAGAACATGATCGCGGGCCGCTTGTGCGCGACGGCGCGCTCGAACTGGCGCGTGATCTTCTCGCCGACCACCGAGCCCATCGAGCCGCCCATGAACTCGAACACGAAGAAGCCGACCTCGACCGGCAGCCCGCCGACCGCCGCGGTGCCGGCGCGATAGGCATCGCCCGCCCCGACCTTGCGCATGCTGCCCTTCACCTGATCCGCGTAGCGCTTGCCATCGACCCGGAACCCGAGCGGATCGCCGCTCTCGAGGGTCCGGTCGTGCTCCTGCCACGTCCCCGGATCGACCATCATCTCGATCCGGCCGTCGGTGGGCATGCGGAAGTGATGGTTGCAGCTCGTACAAACCCGGAGATTGATGTCGAGATCGACCTCGTACAGGGTCGTGCTGCAACGCTCGCACTTGCTCCAAATCCCCTTGGGGACGGACTTTTTGGGCTGCTGTTCAGCGAGCCCTTGCGTGCGGGACCACCAGGCCATTGAGACGCCTCTAGTACCAGAGGATCCCGTGCGTTTCCAGCGACTTTCTATCGCGGACGCGCTACGACTCTGCTAAGCAGAATTGGGGTATGGGGTGGTAACGGCCCTCGACTACGTGAGGTCGCGATGTCTTCGATTCTCGTCGTCAATGAAATCAGTACCGAGCGCGAGGAGATCACCCGCGCTCTTGAAGCCGAAGGGTTCACGGTGGTCCAGGCCGCCTCGGCCAGCGACGCAACCCGCGAGATCTGGAGCGGCTCGTTCATCGTGGCCATCGTGTCGACGCTGCTGACCGGCACCACGGCGACCGCGCTGGTCCAGCAGCTCCGCCAGATGGCGCCCGAGATCGAGGCACTCGTCCACGGCAAGAACGACGAGCTACCGGCGCTCGTGCGCAAGGTGAACTCGATCCGCGACGGCTCGGCCGCGGCCTAAGCGCCGAACCGATCCTTCAGGTTCAAGAACTCGAGGAACTCGAGCAGGCGCCCCACCTCGGGCACGATGAAGCCGTGCCCTTCGATGCCCGCGTCCTCCGCGAGCAACACGAGCCGTGCCGACCGCAGCCGATCGACGACCTCGATCACCTCGTGCACGGGTAGCCCGACGCGCGTCGCGATGTCCTCGACCCGCTTCGGCACCAGGATCGCGGTACCGGCGTTGACCGGCGCACCCGCGAGCAGGATCTGCTCGTCCGCGAGGTGACGCAGGCACTGCACGACGCGATGGTTCGGCGTCGGCAGCAAGAGCAGCTCGACCTGCTGGTTCGCGCTCTCGAGCCTCAGCGCGAGTGACTTGATGATGCGCAGGGCGATCTCCGGCCGCGCGCGCAGCATCGCCTCGAACGTTTTGCCCTCGATGACGAGCAACCGCGAGTCGACGCGTACCACCGCGGTGGCGGAGCGCGGTCGCGCATTCAAGATCGCCATCTCGCCGAAGAACTCGCCGGGCGGCAGGATCGCGAGCACGCGCTCGGTCTCGCCGACCATGCGCCGGATCTCGACCTCGCCGGTCGACACCACGTACATGAAATCTCCCGGCTGCCCCTCTTCGAACAGCACGGTACCCGCCTTGAAGTCGCGGGCGAACCGATCCAGTCCGTCGTTCACCGCGCCATCATCGCACAACTCAGCGCAGCGTCGCGTGGCGGAGGATATGGAGCAGCGCGCGCCCGCCGACCTTCGCCCCGCGCACATCCGCTGGCAACGTGACCTCGTCGCACGTGAGCCCGAGCTTCACGGCGCGCACGAGCATCTCGACGTCCCAGCCATCGCCGCGATCGCGCATGCCGAGCGCGACGAGCGCCGGGAACTTCAGCGCGCGCACCGGTCCCACGCCCGACCAGCGATGGCGATACACCGTGTCGATGAGGCCGAGCGCGACGCGCTCGCCGATCCGCCGCCTCCCCGCCTCCGCACCGACCACGAGCTCGACGCCGCGGTCCACGATTGGCGCCACCAGCGCCGGCACCAGCGCCGCGGCCGCCGGGCGATCGCCGGGCACGAACACGACGATGTCGGGCACGCGCGGCAGCGATGAGAAGTGCAGCTGCGCGCGCTGGCACGCGGCCCCGTAGCCACCGTTCGGCTCGCGCAGCACGAGCGCGCCGGCATCGCGCGCGATCTCCGCGCTGCGATCCGACGACGCCCGATCGACGACCACCACCGAGCGGACCACGCGGTCCGGGAGATCGCGCAGGAGCGGCGCGAGGCTGGCCGCGTGATCGCGGACCGGTACGACAACATCGATGACCGGAGTCAACCCGCCGAGCATACGCTGGCACGGGGCAAGTATGGTACGAGTGTCGCGATGGCGCTCACCTACAAGGACGCAGGGGTCGACATCGACGCCGGCAACGCGCTGGTCGACCGGATCAAGCCGCTCGCGAAATCGACGATGCGCCCCGAGGTCCTCGGCGGCATCGGTGGCTTCGCCGCGCTGTGCAAGATCCCGCAGGCCTACAAGGAGCCGATCCTCGTCAGCGGCACCGACGGCGTCGGCACCAAGCTCAAGACCGCGTTCGCCTCGAATCGCCACGACACGATCGGCATCGATCTCGTCGCGATGTGCGTCAACGACGTGCTCGTCACCGGCGCCGAGCCGCTGTTCTTCCTCGATTACTTCGCGACCGGCGCGCTGTCCGTCGACACCGCCGCCACCGTGATCGCCGGCATCGCCGAGGGCTGCCGCCAGTCGGGATGCGCGCTCGTCGGCGGCGAGACCGCGGAGCTGCCCGGCCTGTATCACGGCAGCGACTACGACCTCGCCGGGTTCTGCGTCGGCGTCGTCGAGCGCAGCGCGATCCGCCCGCATCGCGATCTGGCGAGCGGCGATGTCGTCATCGGCCTGCCGTCCGCCGGGCTCCATTCGAACGGTCACTCGCTCGCGCGCAAGGTCGTCCTCGAGGTGCTCGCGCTCCCGCTCGACGCGCGCCCGGAGCTGCTCGGTGGAGACTCGGTCGCCGACGCGTTGATCCGCCCGACGATCATCTACGCCGACGCGTTCCGCGCGATCTCCTCGGTCCCGTGGAAGGCGGCGGCGCACATCACCGGCGGCGGCCTCGTCGAGAACCCACCGCGGATCTTCGCCGACGACACGCTCGCGGTCGAGCTCGATCCGAAGACGTGGGAGGTCCCCGCGATCATGAAGCTCATCGCCAGCGCCGGCGTCGGCGAGCTCGAGATGCAGCGCACGTTCAACATGGGCCTCGGCATGATCATCGTCGTGCCTCCCAACGCCGCCGACCACACCGTCGAGCTACTCACGAAGCAACGCGCGCGCGTCGTCGGCCGGCTCGTGCCGCGCGCCGGCGGCGAGTCGTCGCGGATGATCCAGCGTTGACCTTGACGTCGACGTGAACGTGAACCTGAACTCCCGACGATGACGTTGTCTTCGACTACCCCTAGCGGCGTGGCCCGATCAGCGACTCGAACCGAGCATCAAGGCCTCGGTCTCGACCGATCACGTCAAGGTCGAGGGTGGCGTTCAGGTTCACGTTCAGGTCAACGTCAACTCGGAGACCTCCGATGGTGAACGTCGGCGTCCTGGTCTCCGGCGCCGGCACGAACCTCCAGGCGCTGCTCGATGCCCAGGCCGACGGCGCGCTGGCACCGGCGAAGATCCGCGTCGTCGTGTCCAACAACCCCGA
>Ga0326726_10005251_pt1 | contig 11754 bp, 11 predicted proteins | sample MHFenrmetagenome_2_FD_207603 | JGI IMG/M metagenome (GOLD analysis project Ga0326726, IMG submission 207603) | Lab enriched peat soil microbial communities from Michigan Hollow, Ithaca, NY, United States - MHF15MN | ecosystem: Environmental > Terrestrial > Soil > Wetlands > Peat | place: USA...
TGCCTCGCTTATGGTTTTTTTTATTTCTTTTTATATCAAGCCGAGTTTATCGGGGTTTTTCCGCGTCCAATTCCCGCAGCCTCTTTAATACAAAAGTCTTTCTATGCACAGGAGAATAACCCAGGTGCTCCAGCGCGAGCCGGTGCACCAGTGTGCCATACCCCTTATGTTTTCCCAGACTATAACCCGGTACCTGCAAGTCCATCTCACGCATCATCGCATCGCGGGCCGTCTTTGCCAGCACCGAGGCGGCCGCGATGCTCAGGCATAATGCATCACCTTTGACGAATGAGGTTTGGGATATATCGAGCTGCGGAAGCTCCAGCCGAAAATCGGTGAGCAGATATTCAGGATATAACGCAAGCTCCTGCAGAGCCCGTAGTGCAGCCAGGCGGGTTGCGCGCACGATGCCCTCAGAATCGATCTCCTCGGAGGAGGCAAAAGCAACGCTCCAGGCCAGGGCCGACTGCTTGATGCGCACTGCTGCGGATTCGCGTTCAAGCGGGGTCATCTGTTTTGAATCGCGCACGCCGCTTAATATGCCGTCTTGATGTCTTTTATCAGTTGATAGGAGGTGAAGATCGTTCGGCAGGATGACCGCACCCACAGCCACGGGCCCGGCCAGTGCGCCGCGGCCGGCTTCATCCAGGCCGGCGATGTAGCGCAAGCCGCTTTGCCACAGATTGTTTTCGAAGGTGAGGCTGGGATCAGTGCGAGTCATAGATCCCCCGCCGGGCATTGGCACGGATGAGGAAAATGTCGCTAATCAGACGAAGAGCATCAGGCACTGTGCTTACTTTGCTCTCGGGCCGGTAATACCAGTGGATGGGGATCTCGATGATGTGGTAATCCATCCGGCAGGCAATGAAGAGCAGCTCGATATCGAAAGACCAGCCGTTCAGGGTTTGACGGGCAAACAACTTTTCAGCGGCCTCAGCGCGGAAGCATTTGAATCCGCACTGGGTATCCTGCAGCCCCGGCAGGATGAGAATGCGGATGGCGAGGTTGATCAGACGCCCGCCGAAGTGGCGGTAGAAAGGTTCTTCATAACGGATGGAGTCCGGGGCTTCGCGCGAGCCGATGGCAATGTCGAAATCGGTGTGGGCAGGCGGCAGGAATTTATTTACTTCCTCGATGGGCATGGAAAGATCGGCGTCGCACATGAAGCGATATTGGCCGTGCGCCTCCAGCATGCCGCGGCGAACGGCCAGGCCCTTACCGCGGCCAGCCTCCGCCAGCACGCGCAGGTTCTTATGTTCAGTGGTGAAGCTCCGGGCGATTTCCATCGTATGGTCGCTGCTGCCGTTCTCGACCACCAGCACTTCGGCTTCATAACTTTGCTGGTTAAGAAAAGCAAACACCTGCTCCAATGTTCTGGGCAGGCGGTTCTGCTCGTTATGAGCAGGTATTATGATGGACAGCAGAGGCACAGACAAGGGTTTAACGATTGCTTATGAAGATAAAATAACCGAACCCCGCAAGTATACAACATTCGAAGAGGAACATGGCAACCAGCAGTATCCACTGCCTGGAGCTGATGGCCGGTTTCTTGCCGGGCTTCGCCAGCCGCTGCGAAGGACTCGTCTCACGCAATTTTTCGGGGATCTCTTCGCCGGCTTTCTCGTCGTAGGCAAAGCTCAGATCATTCGGGTCGAAGGGTTTGGCGTCGCCCGCCGCCTGGAAGATGGCCCTGGCGCGTGAAGGCTCGGGTGCCGGTTCCTGTGGCGCGGCGTTGTATGAGTTTTCAAACCCGGGTGTTTGCGAGGGTGCCTGCTGGCTTGCCTGCGGAGCCGCTCCGGGAGCAGGTATCGCGACCGCCTTGGGCCTTGGCGAGATGATGCGGTCCGGAAGGTCGTAGACGAGCTCCGATTTTAGAACGGGCCGCGCCTGCAGCAGGGACGAAGCAAATTGTTTGACACCGTCACTCATCACCACGCGCACCACCGGTCTCAAAGAATCGACGTGCATGCCGGGATTGGTTGCCATCAGCACTGCTTCTATCGGGCCGGGCAGGATCACACCCTGTCGTTCAATGAATACCTGCAGGGCGCGCGCCAGCCGCGCGGTCTGGGTCAACAAATTGATCTGTTCGGGGAAGGAACGTCCGCTTTTGACCACGCTCCACTGGTCGCCCTTGGCCTCATAATAACCTTTCAGCGGAGTGACCCGGATGACGTAGACACCCGGCGCGCCGATCAGGATGAGCGGTTCGACGATGGCGCTGTTGTGGAGCGTCACGTTGCGGAGCAGGGTGAAGCCTTTTTCCAGGACGCTGTTAAGCTGGGCGACTACGATCTGCTGCGCTTCGAGCTCGGGGAACCAGTTAAAGCCATGTTCCAGCATGCCTTGAAAGCGCTGCATCAGGCTGATTTCACCCTTTTCGCTTTGATACGGAGTTTTATCGATGACTTTCATAATGAGGTTTGCTTTGCGACGGCCTTGTAACCGAAAGGAGTGTTGATGACCCGGTGAAATGGTAACAGGTTTTGAATGATATTATCTTGCGAAGGCATTTTAATTTGATCTTCATCTGGTTCTGTTTTGGACCAGAGGATCTAAGTAAGACCTTTAGTGTCTAATTAAAAAGCGGGGACACCCTCCAGCTCATCGTGGTCTTCCTGGGAGGCGGTGGTCACGACTTGTTTATCGTCATTCCCCGCCAGGTTCACAGGCTTGCCCACTTCGAAGGTGCTGGCAAGGAATTCCCTGCGCTGACCGGTGACGAAGTGTTTGCCGTCCTTCAGGCGTTCGAGCAATGTCTTGCGGTCCAACAGGACGCGGTCTGAAAAAGAGGCGCCGCGGCGCTCGTAAGCACGAACCAACTCGATCTTTCCATTTTTAAAGCGCACTGCTTCGATGACGCCGTCGAATTTAGGCATAAAAGCCCTCCGCGCCGATTCTACTGCTTCTTGCATAATTCTCCAAGCTGGTTTTCAGCCCTTTGTGGATTATTACAAAAAGAAACCGTGCGACTCATAGGGCGTATATCTATTCGATAGAAAAAAACATTCGTGAGAAAAAGGGAAAATAAAATGACCGCTGATACGAATTTATCGAGGAATGATCGACAAGGAAAGAGATGGAACTACAGAGGCGGGGCATCGGCGCCGGTGTATGGGATGGGCCTGATCGGGGCGTGGGTCTATTACTTCCAGCATGCCACCACATTTGTGGCTTTCTTGCTGGGATTTTTAAAAGGCATCGTCTGGCCCGCCATGGTGGTCTATAAGCTGCTTGAATTTCTAAAATTGTAGTCTTTCGCAATGTGATCATTCACGTTCTCTCCGGCTGCCCACCCCCGGAGAGATAAGTGTTCCTTTCCGGATCATCAATCTGGTATTGGCTTATAATGGATCTATATCTCGAACCAAAACCCATGATGGAAAATCAAAATGGGCAAGAGAAGGCAAATAGGGGAGCTTAACGAAAAACGCCGAAAGAAGAAATCGACGGGGGATAATTACGCAATAACCTAAGGAGGAAATTATGAAATCGAGAATCTCCGCTGGTTTAGTGGGTATGCTGGCTGCCCTGGTGTTTTCGCTTGTTCCCGCGGCCACGGTAAGCGTCCAACCGGCCGCCGCCTCGTCGATCTGTAATTGGGCCCAGTTCATCACAGATGTGAATGTTCCGGATGGCACCAATGTCCTCGCAGGCCTCACCTTTACGAAGACCTGGCGGCTGAAGAATATTGGCACCTGCACCTGGACAACCTCCTACGCGCTCGTTTACTCCTCGGGCGATAAGCTGGGCGGCTCCTCCTCAACGAACTTGAAGAACAGTGTAGCGCCAGGGCAGACCGTGGATCTTTCCGTGAACCTCACCGCGCCAAGCGCCGCGGGTCACTACATCGGCTTCTGGCAGTTAAAGACTGCCTCAGGGACCCTGTTCGGTATTGGTTCAAGTGCGAACAAAGCCTGGTGGGTGGATTTCAACGTGCTGGGCACCAGCACCACCAGCGCGGCGTATGACTTTGCTGCCAATTACTGCTCTGCGGCCTGGACCAGCCTGCAGGGCAGTTTGCCATGCCCGGGCAGCGACGGCGACTCAGCCGGCTTTGTCCTCAAGGTGGATAACCCTCAACTCGAAGACGGCACCTTTGCGACCGGCAGTGGATTGATCATGATGCCGCAGGCTGCCTACAACGGCGATATCCACGCCGCTTTCCCGGCTTTCCACGTCCAGAGCGGTGACAAGTTCCGATCGGTCGTTAATTGTGCCTTTGGTGCCACGAGCTGCTTTGTGACGTTCCGGCTGGACTATCAGATCGGGAACGGTCCGATCAACACGTTCTGGAGCTTGCGCGAAAAATATGAAGGCCTGTTCTTCCGCACCGACCTGGACCTCAGCTCCCTGGCCGGGCAGGATGTTAAATTCATTCTGACGGTCCTGGCGACCGGCCCTGCAACGGGCGACCGGGCCCTGTGGTCCAACCCCATCATCGCGCGCGCGGGGCCCATTCCACCGGCTCCGTATGCCCGCAACTTCGATTTCGGAACATCTTCGTCGCCACTGGCTACAGGTTACACCCGGGTCACGCAGGCCACCATTTATACTGCCGGCGCATTCGGGTGGGCGAATACCTCGGGTCTTAAATCAGTGGATCGCAGTTCCATGTCTGATCCCCTGAAGCGCGACTTTGTGATGAATAGCTCGGCTGCGAAGATCTTCAAGGTGGACCTGCCCAAAGGCAACTATGCGGTCACGGTCACCATGGGTGACTACAATATTGCGCATGACAATATGGTCGTGAAGGCCCAGGGAACGACCGTGTTGGGAGATGTGGATACCGTTGCGCGAGCCTTCGCGGTAAACACCTTCAATGTGACGGTCAGCTCTGACACGCTGTCGCTTGAATTTTCGGACGCGGGGGGAAAGGATCCCGCGTGGGTCATCAATGGCATCGCCATCAGCACCGGCACAATCCCATCTGCAGATTGCGACCGCGCCCAATTTGTGACGGACGTGTCCGTGCCCGATGGAACGGCCTTCGCTCCGGGAGCTGCGTTCACGAAGACCTGGCGCTTGAAGAATATCGGAACCTGCACATGGAACAGCTCCTATGCGATGGTATTTGACACCGGCGATAAAATGAGCGGTCCCGATTCCGTCGCCATGCCCAAGAGTGTAGCACCTGGGCAGACCGTGGATGTATCGGTCAACCTCACCGCACCCGCAACAGCCGGGTCGTATCGCGCGTACTGGTTGTTCCAGAATGCGAACGGTACCCGGTTTGGTCTTGGCACCGTCGGCACAAAATCCTGGTGGGTGGATATCAGGGTTTCAGGCACAGCCATCACATCCACGCCCGGAACGCCGACGAGCACATCGACGACAACAACCACGTCGACAGCAACTCCGACCCAGACTCAGACTTCTACCTCAACGCCGACCCCAATCGCAACAGGCACGGATACCACCGGTTGGAATACGTATGTGGACGGCAAATATTTGTTCAGCTTCAAGTTCCCGCCCGGGTCCACCATTGCCAGCCAGTCGGATAATTCGGGCCGCGTGTACCTGCCTATTACCCCCGGCACGAACCTGAGCGAGAAGTGGGTGAGCATCTCTGTGGTCGAAGGGGCGAATCCCTGCAAGAGTCCCACAGTGGGGCTATTGATCTCGTCCGAGAACGTGACCATCAATGGCATCCAGTTCCTGAAGGAGACCGGCATGGACGGCGCAGCGGGAAGCCGTTTTGATGCGACCGCGTACTCAACCCTCAAAGGGAATGCCTGCATCAGTCTGAGTTTCGTATTGAGGTCCGCGAACCTGGGGAACTTCCCGACGCCTCCGCCGGCTTTTGATAAGGATGCTGAGTCGGCGGTGTTCCCGGTGATCATGTCGACGTATGCAAATCAATAGCAAAAGAGAAAAGAGATTGAACACGGAGAAGACGGATTCAAAGGGTTTTCACGGATTTCATTTTGAGAAAGGCAAAAGAAAAAGATTTAAGAGAGGAAAGTGCGAAAATCTTAACCACGAAGGACACGAAGAGACACAAAGGAAGAGATTAGTGAAGAGAGAAAAAGATTGAGATTGCCACACCGAAAAAACACACTGGAGAACACAGTACCTTCGGCAGTGCACGAAAACACTCGGCATCCCTGGGGTTCGGTCGTTGTTGCGATTTAATACCCAATTTACGAGTATGCGCGAGCAATTCGAATCTAATTCGACTCCTCCTGACCCACTGATAGGACACTGAAGAACATAGTGCAGGCGAGAACCTACCACTTCGTCCGGCCTTCGGCCTCCCCTAAGAGAAAGAGCGGGGATATATGCTTCGAGAAGAGCCGGGTAGGGGTTGTTTTGCAGGTCTTCGCCATTTGAATTATACAAATCCTTCTCCTCTTACGAGTGTCATTGCGAGCCGTTCTTTGGCGACGCAATCTCGCACTTAATACAATGATTTAAGAACGAGATTGCTCACCTGCACTTGCGCCAGGTGCAAGTGTCGCTTCGCTCGCAATGACAAGGGTCAGGTGAGGAACGAAAGACACCTGGAAGTGCACCAAGGGAGAGGAACGAAAGACCCTTGGAAGTACACCAAGGGCAGGTGAACGAAAGAGGAACAAAGGAGGAACGAATGACACTTAGAAGGGCGCCGAGGGGAGGTACCTGGTAAAGCATCTACCACTCGTGGGTGATCGGTAAAGGAGGGGAGGAGTTCCATAATTCTGCTCTGTGTTTATATCAATCATTGTACAGAACAAATGTTCTAGGGTCAAGTAAAGAACTGTCCATGGCGTATCAGGTTGTACACAGTTTTGGGAATCCCGGGTTAAGATCGGCTATTAAGGGAAGATGGAAGCTGCTTCTTAGAGAAAAACCATCGAGCGCGTATTCAATGTAAAATTGAATCCATATACTGCTTAAGGACAGAATGCAACTGAAAAAGCAAAGAAGAGGAAGAGATAAAGGAATGAGAAACGCAATGGCTTTAACGGCACTGCTGCTTTTGCTGGCGGCTTGTGCTGCTCCGTCCGCGCTGATACCCAGCCCCACGAGCGCAACGACGCCAAGCCCTTCGACTACACCGGAACCCACGCTGTCGCCCAGCCCATCTCCGGCGGCCAGCCCGTTTTTGGAGCCATCCCTCACGCCCATCGCCAGCTCCATCCTAGCGTCTCAAACGCCGGGCGAGGCAGTGACGCTGGACTGCACGCTGCTTATGCAGAACATCAAGAACGGCACCCACTTCAAATCCAGAGATGAGTTTTCCATTACCTGGAAGGTAAGAAACACCGGCACAGCCGGTTGGGACCCGGGCAGTGTTGATTTCACGTATCTCGCGGGAACCAGGATGTTTCAATACCCGCTCGTGCAACTGCAGGGGACTGTAGCCCCAGGGAACGTTACACTGCTGAACGCAGACATGAGAGCTCCACGCAACCCCGGCAGATACTCAACGACCTGGAGCCTGAGACAGGGAGATACCTATTTCTGTCACTTGAGCCTGACGATCAATGTGGACTCATAAATCCCTGGCCGATACCCGGCAGAAAGGCGGAATCGCAACCAAACTGGATTTGCCTGCACCTTGCCGCAGGCACAGGTGAGCTTTAAAAGTGGTATGCCAAGATACCATAAACCATGGAGGGAAGATGAAGAAATTAATGAACCCACAAGTGCAACGTCAATTGATCCTGGTTATCGTAGGTGCTCTCCTCTTGTATGCGGGTATTCATTTTTTCTATATCTATAAGCTGCCACCTTTTTTGAAGGCTTATTCGAACTACCGTAATAGCGTCCCATATGCGTGGACGGATTTGTGGTTTCAAACTTCTCTCCTAGCAGGCCTTCTCGTCGGTATTTTAGCTTGTGGATACTTGATGTTCGGTTCCAGCCGCGGCCTCATGATTTGTGTTGTGATCAGTTTGATTATCAGCCTTTTAATACTTGTTGGCAATGCCCTAAGGGCTCTTTATTATTTGCATATCGGCTGGCTAGTCTTTTTAGCCCGGCCTTATGGTTGGATGGTTTTCCTTAATACAGTGGGGCTTGCCCTGTTTTTTATTATCTTTTTCATCTCTTTCGAGCAGCCAGCATGGCAGTCAAACCTTTTACTGGCTAGGAGTTTTAATATCACCGTAATGATTATGGCGACAGCCGATGCAATGTTTACATGGTTTGCCAGATACCCGTCCTTACTCTCGGTATTGATTGATGGATCTATATTTTGTTTGCTCGGATCCATGGTCCTGCTTAAGAGAATCCCTTTCTTCAATTTGTTTATTAGCAATCCCATGCCATATAATAATCAGAAATTAAATCACGATGAAAAGCTGCATCTACTGACTTGGACAACAATAAGTGGAGTAATTGTGCTTGGTGCAGGAGTTTGGATCATTATTACCGGCCTTCTCATGGCCAAGCATTAACGATTCCGCTGGATATAAGCTCATGGGATCCAATCAAAGTAAAATTGTTGACGATGTGGACTTTAGCCCGCTGTTTATACCATCTCTCATTGGTGTTGATCTTAGAAAGCATAAGATGATCATCAAACAAATACGCGGCTAGTGAGCCTTCAACAAAAGAAATTTACAACATGGAATTGGGGAAACCAGGAAGAAGCGATGGGAAAACCCGGAAAGGTGGCAATGATGCATGACTCAAAGACAGCCCGGTTGAATGTTCTTATTTTAACTGTGACGATCGCCCTCGCCGCCCTGGTGGGTGGATGTAATCTCCGACCCGTTGAGTCGTCCCCCTTTCCCACCACCAGCCCCCAGATGACGCCGACATCCCTGCCGAGTCTAACGGCAACGACAGCAGCATTGCAACCAGCCACGCTGATCTTCTACGACGGCACGGTGCTCACCATGGACAAAACTCAGCCTGTTGCGGAGGCGATCGCGCTGGCAGACGACATGATCCTGGCGGTAGGATCGAGTAAGGACATCCTTGCGATGAAGGGCCTCAACACCCAGGTAATTGACCTGCAGGGACTCACGCTGATGCCCGGCTTTATCGATACACACACGCACATACTCAACGAGTCTGCCAGCGACCCGGCCACCGGGAACCTCGAGAAGGCCCAGGCATTGGCCCTGAAGAATGGGATCACGACGCTGGGCAACTTGTATACGACACAGGACTTCCTGTCACAGATGCGCACACTGGATGCCTCCGGAGGACTGTTGGTGCGCACGAGTCTCTATTTAACGTATGCCGATCCCTGCGGCAAGGTACTTGGCGACTGGTACAAGCAGTACCCACCCACACACCAGCCAGGAGAGATGCTGCGTATCGCGGGCGTGAAGGTGTTTGCCGATGGGGGTTCATGTGGACATCCGGCCATCAGCTTCGACCGCACGGTGGGCGGTAAGGGCGACCTGTGGTTTACGCAGGACCAACTAGATACCATTGTTTCAGGTATCGATGCGAGGGGTTACCAGGTTGCGATCCACGCAATAGGCGACCGGGCGGTGGACGAGGCGCTTAATGCGATCGAGTTCGCCCTGCAAGGCCGGCCGAACAACCTGCGGCATCGGATCGAACACAACACAACGGTGAGACCGGACTCGTATCCGCGCTATCAGAAGCTCGGGGTCGTCGCCACGATCATCGGCAATGTTTGGTCATGCAATGCCGTGTTTTTTTCCAAAGGGATAGTCCCTGACCCGCCACAATACCAGGCCTGGAATTTTCCATATCGGGCCATGCTGGAGGCAAGCCCGCAAGCTCATTTTGCCTGGCACAGCGACTACCCGTGGGCTTCAACCAACCCGCTGTTCCATTTGTACAGCCTGGTCACTCCTTATGAGATCGCGGGCGATATGAGCGAATGCCCGGACCCTTCGTGGGCGGGGAACAAGACCCTCACCTTGGATGAGGCGCTGCCCATGATGACGATCGAGGGCGCCTATGCCATGTTCCGCGAACAAGAGGTGGGCAGCCTCGTGCCCGGCAAGTATGCCGACCTCATCATCCTTTCGGGGAACCCGAAGACCGATCTCAATGCCATCAAGAACATCCAGGTGTGGATGACGATGGTCGGCGGGCAGGTACGTTGGTGCGCGCCGGGCCATGAGGCACTGTGCCCGAAATCCCCGGAGGCCCAGAATGCCCCTGCATCGTCGCCGGCGGGTCCTCTCAGCATCAGGCTGCAGATCAACACCACCTCGGATTGGGCGACAGTGACCCTGAACAGCGGCGGAACGCTGATCGATGCGAAGGTCCTGTCGGCGAGCAAGGAGACGACGCGTGCCGATATGAGCGGCAACCAGCTTGCCATCAACCAGCCGCTCGAGCGGGCGAGTTCCGGCGGCAGTGTTGAAATGATCGTGGATGCAACCCTCACGGATGCGCAGACGGCCGGGCAGCTCGAGTTCAGCATCCAGAGCGGTGCGATCGGGAGCACGACGGTAAAGCTGTTCAACCCCAAGCAGACTGTGCCTGTTGGGACGGGTAATCTCGCCCCGAACGAAGAGAGCACGACGATCAAGGTGCCTGTTGCCAGGTTCATTTCACCTTGAGGATCAACAGCCGTTTGTACACGGAGGGTGCATTACGATCAGGAAATAAATCGGGAGGCAAATGCAGGCCGATATTCCCTTAATTCTGACCTCCCTTCTGCTCGGTTTGTTCTGCGTGGTGGGATTGGTGGAACACTCCTTATACGGCGGATTCCAGCGCGGGTATTACACCCACGGATTGCCGTTCGTGATCCGACAGATCCCGGTGACCGATCCTCATCAGGACATTCCGCCGGTGAGCGTGCTTGAGGCCCAGTTTCGATCTGCCCTGCTCGGCTCATTGACATTCCAGCAGATCGCCCCGAACACCTACGGCTTCCGCAGACGATTTTTTCAGTCGGCGATGATCCCCAACAACCTGGTGCATGGGATGCTGCTATTCGACCGCGAGAACGACAGAGTGGTCCTAAAGGGCTTCGTCAATATGCTGGTACCGGTGCTGGTCCTGGCGGTTGGGGTCTTCTCGGCCCTGGGTCCATTCCCGGATTTGTTAAGGTTGCTGCCGCTTGTCCTTGCCAGCGTTGTGATCGGAATCCCTCTCGTGATGGAGCGCCGCCGCTGTGAGAAGCTTGCCCTGTTCGCGGCGAGCGCGTGGACCACGATCCCTGAGAAGATGGAAGTCAATTTCCGCCGACCTTAGAATCTCATTACAGACGAGCAGCAGAGCTAACAAGCCAGTTATCATTAGGGGACGAGTCAAATAGACTAAAGGTCAATGCGGGATCACCTTTGGCACTTCTTAGGGGTAATTTGAAATAGCACAATTTCAGAATTGCACATTAATTTATCGGTCCTCTTTGTCTACGGCGTAGAACTATTCTCTCGATAATAGCCAATCGCAACCAAGGCCCCAGATGGTTTCCAACTGAGGACCCCTTGTATTCTTCATCCTGAACGAAAGGAACGCAATCATGAAACAATACAGATCAAGCTTATTAGTATTCCTGTTGATCTCCATGCTGGCATGTGTCATTCCAGGATTGGAGGCTCCGACCTTTGTTCCTGCTGATCCCAACACGCTTTCGACCATCGTGGTGTCGACGGCAAATGCAGCCGCTTCGCAAACCGCCGAGGCGCAGCCCCTGGCAACCGGGAACCCCGCGGAGGTCAACGACCCCCAGATGAAAGGGACGGCCCTGGAGAAGCTTAAAGAAGGAACCACGAAATACAGCAACTATGACGGCGGTTTCGAGGTGACCATCCCCGCCGGATGGCTGGCAGTCCGCCCCAATTCAGACGAGTTCAATGCAGCCCTGGTAGATGCCGGCGC
>Ga0326726_10005252_pt1 | contig 11753 bp, 9 predicted proteins | sample MHFenrmetagenome_2_FD_207603 | JGI IMG/M metagenome (GOLD analysis project Ga0326726, IMG submission 207603) | Lab enriched peat soil microbial communities from Michigan Hollow, Ithaca, NY, United States - MHF15MN | ecosystem: Environmental > Terrestrial > Soil > Wetlands > Peat | place: USA...
CTTCTCCTGCTCGGTCACGTAGTCGAGCAGCTTGATCTGCGCGCGCACCGCCGGCGGCTGCGCCTCCAGAAACTTCACGAAGTCCTGCTCGACCGATCCGATGAACACGCCGGTGGCGTTCGGCTGGCGCACGCGGAGGCGCTGCATCGCGTCGATCGTGTGCCATGAGCCTTTGTCGTGCGTCTGCGTCGACACCTGCAGCACCATCGGCCCCGTGATGCCGTGGGCCGCGCGAAACGCCGCGCCATTGCCGCCCATCACCTCCGCCGCAGTGACCGCAGGGCTGGCGACCGTGATCCTGTCCGCGGGAATGCCCTTCTCGATCAGCACTTCGTTCTCGTACGACGTGTTGGTCAGGATCGCGGCCGCGGGCTCGAGCAGCGCGAGCAGCTTGGGACTCGTAAATTGCGGATTGTTCATCGCGCGATAGGGTTCGCCGGGGTTGAGCATCGGCTGGCAGACCAACGGCACGCGATGGCGGCGGCAGTAGCGCGACCCGGCGGCGATGAGCGGCGCGTGCGGAAAGACGCCGGCGTGCACGAGATCGAACCGCTCGTGCGTCGTGGCGAGCCACCAGTGCAGGCCCGGAATCAGGAGATGCGGCCGATCGAAAAAAGGATATCGAGTCGGGATCAGCCGCGAGAGGCGGGGCAGGATCCGCTGCTGGTAGTAGAAGTGCCGGACGCGGAAGCGGCGAATCAAGATCCCGTCGACGCGCTCGATGAGCGGCTCGATGCGCCTGCGCCGGCGAAAGTGCAGATGGGCTGCGTCCCACGCGTCCGTCGTGGCCACCGTGACCGAATGGCCTGCCGCCGCCGTGCGCTTCGCGATCTGGAAGAAGTAGCGTTCGGACCCGCCCTGATAGGGCCAGAAGCGATGGACGATGTACAGGATGGACGCCACCAGCGAGGCCTGATCGGATCAGCGTGACGTGGCTGCGCGCGTTCGGCGCAGCAGGGGGGAATCAGGTGGCAGCACGCTGACTTCGTTGACGCGCACGCCGTAGTCCACCTGCGCGCCCGTTTCCTCGCGCAGCATGGGACGCTCGACGCGAAGCTCGACGGTCGCGGTGTCGGACGCCAGCGTGACGGCGAACTGCACGGTACGCCACCATCGATGCTCGGCGCTGACGTCGGCGTGGCCGAGCGCCTCGCCGTTGCACAGCACCTGCAGGTCGCGCGCCCGCGTCGCTTCCGGGCGCTGCGTCACGTGCACCTGCACGACGTGGGGCCCCGGCGCGGCCACGCGCAGAAAGCACGTCGCCGACGATCCGAAATCCCGCAGCGCCGGTCCCTCCGGCTCCGTGAACGTCGTCGGCTCCGGCCGGATGAGCGGATACCAGCCCTGGCCCAGCGCTGTGTCGTTGACACCCATGATCACCCGATCTGACCAGGCGTCCTCGTGGTGTTCCAGCAGGTCGTAATCGATTGCGGGCATGAACACATCGGGGAAGCCGACCGCATTGACGACAAAGCGCCACCACCGCGCGCGCCGATCCTTCGTGGTCTTGTGCTGAATCCGGTAGCGCAGCACGTCTGGCAGACTGGCGAGCACGCGCGCGTAGACGCGCAGCCAGAGCTTCACGCCGCGCAATCCGAGACGCAGTCGGTTGCGGCCGAAATGCCAGTCGACGACGAGCAGGGCCTTCGGGTGCCTGAATCGCCCTGGCGAGAAATGTTTAAGGATGAAGCGCCAGCGGTTGCTCTGGATGAGAAGGATCTTCCCGAACGATTCGTCGCCGAGCGTGAATGAAAATCTGTGCGTCGCCACCGCGTCCGGCGCGTAGACGACGCGGTAGCCGGCGTCCCAGAGCCGCACGCTGAGATCGACGTCCTCGTAGTACGCGAAGTAGGCCGCGTCAAACAGACCCACCCGGCGAAGCGCCTCGGTCCGATAAAGCACGGCGCCTCCTGTTGCGGCGAGCACGTCGCACGACTCTCGCCACTGCGGGCCGTCGGCGCGCGCGAAGCCGCGATCCCACGCGCAGCCGCTGAGGTTCATCACCACGCCCGCGCCGTTGAGCAGCGTCTGGTGGGTGTGCAGCATCAGTCGCGCCGCGACGGCGCCGATCGTGGCGTCCGCGTCAGCCGCGCGCACGAGCGCGTCGACCCATTCGCGATCGGCGCGGGCGTCCTGATTCAGCAGCGCGACGTACTTCGCGCCGGCGTCCATCGCCGCGCGGATGCCGACGTTGTTGCCTTCGCCGAATCCGAGATTGCGGCCGTTCTCGATCAGCGTCATCTCGGGGAACTCGCGGCGCACGAGCTCCTGGCTGCCGTCCGACGATCCGTTGTCGACGACAATCACGCGCGCGGTCCGGCGCTGCGCGCGCAGGGACGCGAGGCACTCCTTCAACACCGCGCCGCCGTTCCAGCTCAGGACGATGACACAGACGGCCGGAGGCTCGTGCGTCACTGCGAGTCTGGCTCGTGCCCGCTCGATCCGGAGTCCGGCGCGGGCTCGTGCGCCCGAGGCTCGGCCGCGCGTTCGGAGGCGGGCTCAGCTCGCGGTACGTCAGTCCCTGGCGCCGCGTCGGCGCCTGAAGCATTCGGCGGGTTCGGCTGGCCACCCGGGGACGCCGATGGCGGACCGGACGGACCGGCCGGCCCGCCGCCGCTGCGGCGTCCGCGCCGCCGCCGGCGCCGTCGCCGCTGGCCGGGACCATCGCCTTGGACAAACGGTGGCCCGCCGGCCTGCGGCGGACGATCGCCGGTCGAGGCAGGCGTGACCGAAGGCGCGGATCCCCCGCTCGCTGACGGCGAGGCTGCACTGGCGTTGAACGCCGGTGCCGGCGGACGGTAATAGTCGTTCCGCGGGGGAGGCGGCGAGGGCCGTGGCGCCGGGGGCGGCGCGACCGGCTCCTCACCCGACGGTTTGTACACAACGGCGCTCTCGAGCGCGCGCACGCGGCGCTCGTTGAATTCGAGCCGGCCGGTCAGCGACTCCACCTTCATCTTCAGGTTCTTCACCTCGACTCCGAGGCGCGTCGTTTCAACCGCCAGGTTGTGAATCAGCTCGAAGAACAGTAGATCACGCGCCCCGCCTTGCAGCACCTGCACGAGCGGCGCGGGGTTGATGAACAGTTTCAGAATCGGCCGCAGGAGCCGGCGGATGAAGCGAATCGGGGCGCTGGTGGAGTCGAAGAGCTTCGACGTCCGCATTGCCTCGGCGGTGACCTCAGGCGGCTGGCTCGCCGGCTGCCGTTTCAGGAACTGCTCCAGGAGATCCGATCGGATGCCGCGCGGGTCGAGAATCTTCTCGAGCTTCACGTCGGCCATCTCCTGAATCTGCGGCTCGGTGTAGTCGACGCCGCGCTTCTCGTGAATGCGGGAGCGAATCTGCTCCATGACGCGCTCGACGTTTACGGAGTCGGAGCGAACGTTGGGATCGGGCATAAGGCTTTCACGGCCTTTCGTCATCGAGGCCAGTAGATGATCACGGCGACAGCGAGCGCCCACAGCGCCACGCACGCCAGGAGCGGACGGTCGTTCAGGAGCAGGTCGGCCGGGCTCCCTCCACCGTCACGCCGATGCACGAGGTACAAATAACGGAAGATCCCATACAACGGGAACGGAATCGTCAGCTCGAGCCAGACCGTGCCGAACTTGGTCTGCGTCTCGGGACTGATCGTATAGAAGATGTACGCAATCAGCGTCGACGCCGAGACGACGCCGATCATCTGATCGAGCAGATACGCGCTGTACTCGCCGAGGATCGGCCGATGACCGGACGCGCCGTCCGCCAGCAGCACGATTTCGTGCCGCCGTTTCGCCAGCGCGATGAACAGCGCCAGCAAGATCGTGCACACGAGAAGCCAGTGGCTGATCTCGACGTTGACCGCGACGGCGCCGGCGACCGCCCGCAACACGAATCCCACGGCGATTGTCAGCACGTCCAGAATCACCACGTGCTTCAGCACGCCGGAGTACGCCAACTGCAGCGCCAGGTAGACCGCGGCGATCGCGGCCAGTTCGCGTGACAACGCCAGGGCGCCCGCCAGCGCCGCCCCGCCGATCACGACCGCCGCGCCGGCCGCCGCCGGGACCGGCAGCGTGCCCGAGGCAATCGGGCGCGACGCCTTGGTCGGATGCTCGCGGTCGGCGTCACGGTCTGCGATGTCGTTGACGAGATAGGCCACGCCCGACAGTGCGCAGAAGATGGCGAACGCCACGACCGCGTCGGCGACCGCCCCCGCGTCGAGAAGCCGCCGGCCGAACAGCACGCCGGCGAACACCAGCAGGTTCTTCGTCCACTGACCGGGACGCAGCGAGAGGAGCAGGTGCAGAGGAAGGGACCTTCCCGGCACCTCGGCGACGGAAGTACCGGGAGCCCCCACTGAAGATGAAGTGCTGCGCGCCATCTAGCGCGGGTGACGGGCTAGACCTTGGCCGATGCCGAAAAACTCCGGACCGCCTCGTTTTCCGAGTCGAACGTCTCGAATACGGTCAGCAGCTTGGTAATCGACAACAGATCGGTGATGCGTTTGGTCAGGTTCAGCAGCTTCAGGCTGCCGCCCTGCCGGCTCACGGTGGTGTAGGTGCGGACCACTTCGCCGAGCCCCGCGCTGTCGATGTACGGCACATCGGCGAGGTTCAACACGATCTTCTTGTGGCCCTGGTTGACCAGACTGTTCACCTTGTCTTTGAGCAACTCGTCGCCCTCGCCCAGGGTGATCTTGCCTTTCAGGTCGAGCACGACGACGTCGCCGGACATCCGTTCCTGGATCTGCATGAAAACGCTCCAGACGCCTCAGAGAAAATGTTTAGACGCCTCCAGCCCCGGCGAACTTCCGGGACTGGAAGCATTCCTTGCAGAACACGGGGCGCCCCTGCGTCGGTTTGAAGGGCACCGTCGTCTCCTTGCCACAGGCAGAGCACGTGGTTACGGTTTCGACCCGTTCGCGGGACATCCCCGCGCCCGCCGGGCGCGAGGCGCGCTTGCCCTTACAGGCTTTGCACCGCTTCGGTTCGTTCTTGAAGTTCTTGTCGGCGAAGAATTGCTGTTCGCCCGCCGTCCATACGAACTCCGCGCCGCAGTCCACGCACCTGAGGATCCTGTCTTGGAACTCCATCGGTCGCTACCTCGTCGGGTCGAGCTAACTCTCTTCGCGTCGGAGTTTCTTCCGATTCCGTTTCCGGGCAAGCGCCTGCTTGGCCCTTCGCTTGTCACCGGGTTTCAGATAGAAGGAGTGCTTCTTGATATCCTTGATGATGTCTTCCTGCTGAACCTTCCGCTTGAACCGGCGGAGAGCGCTTTCAATCGACTCGCCCTCCTGAATCTTGACTTCAGCCACGCGTAAAACACCCCCTTCGCGGGTGGCAAATGACTCTCCTCACAACCAGCCACATGACCCAAATATGTTAGGCTAGCACGAGTAAGCGCGGATTCTAGGCGCAATCCCTTTCAAGGTCAACGAAATAGTCCCCATCGCGCTGCGCGCGTGCGCAGTGAGGTTGCACGCCCTAAGCCGCTCGCACAATGAGAGTTCTGGTCATCGGAAGCGGCGCGCGCGAGCACGCGATCGTTGCTCGTCTCGCCGCCGACCGCGACGTCGGAGAACTCGTCGCCGCGCCCGGGAATCCAGGCATTTCGCGCCTTGCTCGCACGATTCCGGTCAATGCCGGCGACGTCGACGCACTGCTGGCGCTCGCCGATCGCGAGCACATCGACTTCACCATTGTCGGCCCGGAGCTGCCCTTGAGCCTCGGCGTGGCCGATCGATTCGCGGCGGAAGGCCGACTGCTGTTCGGCCCGACCGCCGCCGCCGCGCGACTGGAGTCGAGCAAGGCGTTCGCGAAAGCGTTCATGGCGCGGCACGGCGTGCCGACTGCGCGCTTCCAGGCTTGTCGTTCGCTCGATGAAGGCCTCGCGGTCGTGGGCAGCGGTCAATTCGGGATGCCTGTCGTCTTGAAAGCCGATGGACTCGCGGCAGGAAAGGGCGTGGTCATTGCCGAGAGTCGGGCGACGGCAGAAGCCGCGCTGGTCGAGGCGATGGGTGAGCGGAAGTTCGGCGCGGCTGGCGATTGCGTGGTTGTCGAGGAATGTCTGACCGGACCTGAGGTGTCTTTCTTCCTCGTGTGCGATGGGAAGAAAGCCGTGGCCATCGGCTCCGCGCAGGACCACAAGCGGATCTTCGATGACGACCGTGGGCCCAACACGGGCGGCATGGGCGCGTTCGCCCCGAGCCCGCTGCTGGACGCCGCGCTCGAGGCCCGCGTCATGCGCGAGATTGTCGGGCCCGTCATGGCCGGCATGGAGGCTGAGGGCCATCCCTTCATCGGGTTTCTCTATGCCGGGCTCATGCTGACGCCGTCGGGTCCAAAAGTGATCGAGTTCAACGTCCGTCTCGGCGATCCGGAGACGCAGGTCGTGTTGCCGCTCATCGACGAACCGCTGCTGCCGCTGCTGGTCGCCGGCGCGACCGGCGCGCTCCGGCAATTGACGGTGCGTTTCGGCCGCGACCGCCTGACCGGCGTCGTGCTGGCGTCACGCGGGTATCCGGAGTCGTCGGAATCAGGACGGCCGATCGCCGGCCTCGACGCGGCCGAAGCGCTCGATGGCGTGTCTGTCTATCATGCGGGCACCTCGCGTCGCGATGGTCAGATTGTCACCGCCGGTGGTCGTGTGCTGACGGTCGTCGGCCGTGGCGCCGATTTCGGGGAATCCATCGCGCGCGCGTACTCGGGCGTCCAGCAGATTTCGTTCGATGGTATGCAATATCGGCACGACATCGGGCGGAAGGCTCTTCTCTCCAATCCGCAATCCGCAATCCGCAATCCGCAATGAAATACGCGATCGTGACTTTTGGATGCCGCGTCAACCAGGCCGACTCGCTCGGCGTTGAAGAGGCGCTGCTGGCGGACGGTGCGCGGGCCGTGACGCCGGACGCGGCGGACCTCGTCATCGTGAACACCTGTTCCGTGACCGCGACGGCGGATCAGGGTGCGCGACAGACGATCCGTCGTATCGCGCGCGACAACCCGTCAGCGCAGATCGTCGTCACCGGGTGTTACGCGACCCGGCGTCCGGATGAAATCGCGGCGCTGCCCAACGTCGTCCGCGTCGTGTCGAACGACGACAAGCCGCGATTGATTTCTCTCATTCGTGGCGTCCGGCTTCAGCCGGACCTTGACGAGGTCCGCCTGAAGGCGGACCTCACCGACGGCACCGCGGACCGCATCGGCGACGGGCCGTGCGGCGCGGCACTCGAACCTGGCGTCGCGGGCCGGACGGCGTTCACGCTGCGCGTGCAGACCGGCTGCGCCGAGGCGTGCAGTTACTGCATCATCCCGACGACGAGAGGGACGCCGAGGAGCGTACCCGTCCGCGACTTGTTGCGCGAGGTCGATCGCGTCGTCTCCGCCGGCTTCAAGGAAATCGCCCTGACGGGCGTCCATCTCGGCTCGTACGGCCACGACCTGTCGCCCCGATTCTCTCTGATCGATCTCCTGCGCGCGCTCAATGACACCCGTCGCGCGACCCTTTCAGGGTCGCGGCCCAACGTCCTCTTCCGGATCAGCTCGCTCGAACCGATGGATTGCTCGCCTGAGATCGTGGACCTCGTCGCGACTTCAGATCGCTTCGCGCCGCACTTCCATCTGCCCCTGCAGCACGCCAGCGACCGCATCCTCGCGTCCATGTGCCGGCCCTACACGATCGAGTACTACGCGTCGCTCGTGGACGGCATTCGCGCGCGCATGCCGCACACCTCGATCGGTTCCGACATCATCGTTGGATTCCCGGGCGAGACCGACGAGGACTTCGAGCAACTGGCGTCGTACCTCGAGCGCTCACCGCTCACGCACGTCCACGTGTTTCCGTACTCGGACCGTCCGGGCACGGCGGCGTCCACGATGAAGGGAAAGGTTCCGGGCGCCATCGTCCGCGAGCGAGGTCGGCGCGTACGCGAGATCGGCAGCCGGCTGAGGGAGCGCTTTCACGAGTCGCAGGTGGGCACGACTCATGCGGCGCTCACGCTGGAAGATGGATCGGTGGTGGTGACGGGGAATTATCTGAAGCTGCGGATTCCGCCCGGCCGAGGACGGAACGAATGGGTCCAGGTTCGGATGACGTCACATCAGCACGGCGAGCTGCTGGGCTGCTGACTTCTTCTGGCCTTCGACGATCAACTGACCGCACGCCGCGCGGATGTCGCGCCCCCGGCTCTTTCTCACGGATACGATGAGTCCGCGGTCCGCGAGAATTCTCGCGAAGCGATCGATCGCCAGGTCCGTCGGCCGTTCGAACGGAATGCCCGGCGCCGCGTTGAGCGGAATCAGGTTCACCTTTGACTTCACGCCGGTCAGGAGCTTCGCGAGACGACGGGCATCCTCCGGCGAGTCATTCACGCCGGCGAGAAGCACGTACTCGAAGGTGATGCGGCTCCGCTTGCGCAGCGGAAAGCGCTGGCAGGCGGCGATGATGTCCGCGACGCCGTACTTCTTGTTGAGCGGGACCAGTTCCGCGCGCAGGGCATCGGTCGGCGCGTGAAGCGAGATCGCGAGATTCGGCATCACCGGCTCTTGCGCGAGCCGCTCGAGGGCCGGCAGCAGGCCGACGGTCGAGAGCGTGATGCGCCTGGGCGGCATCGCGAACCCGTGTTCGTCGGTCAGGATGCGCAGCGCCTTCATCGTCTCGTCGTAGTTGTGGAGCGGCTCGCCCATGCCCATCAAGACGATGTTGAACGCCTTGTCGCGCATGCCGAGCGCGCCGGCCAGCACGCGGACCTGACCGACGATCTCGCCCGCCGTCAGATTGCGGACGAGCCCCATTTTTCCGGTGAGACAGAACGCGCACGCCATCGCGCAACCCACCTGCGTCGAGATGCAGAACGTCATCGACGGCGTGTCCGGGATGAACACCGACTCGATCTGGCGGCCGTCAGCCAGGCGGAGCAGGAATTTCTCGGTGCCGTCGGTCGATGTCTCGCGATGTGTCAGTTCCGGCGTGGCGATCGTGAAGTCGCGGGCGAGCGCCGCGCGCAGATCGCGTGACAGATCGGTCATCGCGTCGACGTCGGTGACGCCGCGGCGGTACAGCCAGCGAAAAATCTGGCGGGCGTGGAACGCTTTGTGTCCGCGCGCCTCGAGCGCGGACTCGAGCGCGGATCGCTCCAGTTCAGCGAGGTCGGATCGCGCAGACGTCGCCACAGTAGCTCTTTCGTAATGACGTTAACTTACGTTGAGTGGGGAAGTAACGATGGTAGCATAAGGGTCCACCGTGTCGGACGCACCCATCGTCAGAGACGTTCTCGATAACGGCCTCCGCATTTTGACCGAGCGGATGACGCAGGTGCGTTCGATCAGCATCGGCGTGTGGCTGACGCGCGGCTCGCGCCACGAATCGGCGGAGCGCGGCGGCATCGCCCATTTCGTCGAGCACATGCTCTTCAAGGGCACGGCGAGCCGCTCGGCCGAAGACATCGCGCAGGCGATCGATTCGATCGGCGGCCAGCTCGACGCGTTCACCGCGAAAGAGTACGCGAGCTACTACATCAAGGTGCTCGACGAGCATCTGCCGCTCGCCATCGACATCCTGTCGGACATCGTGCGCAACCCCGCGTTCAGCGCGGAGGACGTCGCGCGCGAGAAGAAGGTCGTTGTCGAAGAAATCAAGATGGTCGAGGACACCCCGGACGACCTCGTCCACGAGTTGTTCACGCAGGGGTTCTGGGAAAACCACCCGCTCGGCCGTCCAATCCTCGGGACCAAAGAGACCGTCGAGTCGTTCAGTGCGGAGCTGCTGCGCGACTACTTCAAGGGCGTCTACACGGCGAAGAACCTGATCGTCTCGGCCGTCGGCAATCTCGAGCACGCGCGCGTGCGCGACCTGGTTGCCGAGAAGTTCGGATCGCTGACGACGCCGAGCCCGCCTGCGGCGGATGAAGCGCCGCGCGTGGTGCCGAAGATCCTCGTCCGCAACAAGGAGCTCGAGCAGAGCCACCTCTGCGTCGGCGTCAGCAGCTATCCCCAGAATCACGACGACCGCTACTCGAGCTACGTACTGAACACGCTGCTCGGCGGCTCGATGAGCTCGCGGCTGTTTCAGAACGTGCGCGAGAAGCGCGGGCTGGCGTACGCCGTCTTCAGCGGCCTGAGCGCGTACCGCGACGCCGGGTCGTTCACGATTTACGCCGGCTGCTCGAACGAAGCCGTCGGCGAAGTGCTCGATCTCGTCGTCGAGGAGTTGCGCAACGTCAAGCAGGCGCCGGTGCCGGATGCCGAACTGCAGCGCTCGAAGGATCACCTGAAGGGCAGCCTCATGCTGAGCCTCGAGAACACAGCGAGCCGCATGTCGCACCTGGCCCGGCAGGAGATCTATTTCGATCGCCAGTTCGGGCTGGACGAGACGCTCAGCGGCATCGAGAAGGTCACCGCTGGCGACGTGCAGCGTGTGGCGATCGATCTGTTCAAGGGCGACGCGCTGGCCGCGACGGTGCTCGGCAACGTGAATGGATTGCAGATTCCGAGAGAGCGGCTCGATCTCGACTAGATGAGCCGATTCGACACAGAGGGCACGTGTGTTCCTTCGTGTCCCTGGTGATTGCTCAGCGTTCGATGATACAGCGCTATACACACCCGGACATGGGGCGGATCTGGAGCGACCAGCGCCGCTACGAGACCTGGCTTCTGGTCGAGACCGCGGCCGCCGAAGCGATGGCAGCCGCCGGCATCGTGCCTGCAGACGCCGCGCGTGACATCCGCGAACGCGGCGGCTTCGAGATCGCGCGCATCGACGAGATCGAGCAGACCACGCAGCACGACGTCATCGCCTTCACGACCGCGGTCGCCGAGAAGGTCGGGCCCTCCGCGCGCTGGCTCCATTTCGGGATGACGTCGTCCGACGTCATCGACACCGCGCAGGCGCTGCAGATGCGCGAGGCCTGCGATCTCATCCTGAAGGATCTGGGCGGGTTGTCTGACGCGATCCGCGATCGCGCGATCGAGCATCGCCGGACGCCGATGATCGGCCGCACGCACGGCGTGCATGCCGAGCCGATGACGCTCGGCCTGAAGCTCGCGCTGTGGTACGCCGAGATCGACCGCGACGTCGAGCGCGTGCAACGCGCGCGATCGGTGGTCAGCGTCGGCAAGCTGTCGGGCGCCGTCGGGACGTTCGCGCACCTCCCGCCCTCGATCGAGGAGGATGTCTGCCGCCGCCTCGGGCTGGAGGCGGCGCCGGTCGCGTCGCAGGTCATTCAACGCGATCGCCACGCCGAGCTGCTGGCGACGCTGGCGATCACCGCCGCGTCGCTCGAGAAGTTCGCGCTCGAGATCCGGGGCCTGCAGAAGACGGAAATCGGCGAGCTGGAGGAGCCGTTCGGCAAGGGCCAGAAGGGCTCGTCGGCGATGCCGCACAAGCGTAACCCGATCGGCTGCGAGCAGATCGTCGGGCTCGCGCGCCTGATTCGCGGCAACTGCCAGGCGGCGTTCGAGAACATCGCGCTCTGGCACGAGCGCGATATTTCTCACTCGTCGGTCGAACGCGTGATCCTCCCCGACAGCTTCATCGCCCTGGACCACATGCTGCGCCGCTTCACGCGCATCGTCCGAGGGATGGTCGTCAGCGTCGAGCGGATGGCGGAGAACCTGAACCGATCGCGCGGCGTCGTCTTCTCGGGCACTGTACTGCTGGAGCTGGCGAAGAAGGGCGTCTCGCGCGAGCAGGCGTACGAGTGGGTGCAGCGCAACGCGATGCGTTCGTTCGCCGAGCGGCGCGACTTCAAGGCGCTGCTGCTGGCGGACGCCGATGTG
>Ga0326726_10005253_pt1 | contig 11753 bp, 8 predicted proteins | sample MHFenrmetagenome_2_FD_207603 | JGI IMG/M metagenome (GOLD analysis project Ga0326726, IMG submission 207603) | Lab enriched peat soil microbial communities from Michigan Hollow, Ithaca, NY, United States - MHF15MN | ecosystem: Environmental > Terrestrial > Soil > Wetlands > Peat | place: USA...
GCGCTGGCGGATGGCGGTCGGAGTTGCCCCTCCCGTTGATCACAAACATCGAAGCGGCCTGGGGTCCAATTATGCGGTATCTGGGTTACGACTTGTTAACACGTGATCCGAGCGAGACGGCGCACTTCCCGATTCTGGCCGTCGTAGGTGCAGCCAGCGTGCGGGGATAGCAATGTCATGTTCAGAAACGTCATCGCGAAAACGAAGCGTGCACTCGGACTTCAACCACCGGGTCGTGGGCTAGCCGTCTTCCCGGACGATACTTTTCTCGTATCTTATTCCAAGTCGGGGAACACTTGAACGCGCTTTCTGATTGCAAGCCTTCTTTCCCCTCACGAGAAGGTGAATTTCTCCAATATCCACGGAATCATCCCGGGGGCGGACGGTTCTTGTGCTGATTGATCTCCAGTTGCCAGGACGGTGCCCCCGGGGGTGATATTTTCGTAGCATTTGTAACTTAGAGTCTATGCGCTCACTTGAGAAACAGCGGATCATCAAGAACATCGGCTCGAGTTGGTTTGCTTTAGGAATGAATATACTAGTCGGAGTGTTCCTGTCGCCGTTTATTCTTCATCGTTTGGGCGACTCGGCTTTCGGCATCTGGGTCCTTATCTTTTCCATTACCGGTTACTATGGACTCTTCGATCTCGGTATCCGCTCTTCCGTCGTTCGATATGTTTCCAAGTTCTTAGCCGTTGGCAGCAAAGAGGACCTCGCAAAACTAATCAACACCACTCTGTTCAGCTATACGTGTATCGGGATATCGAGCCTTGTTGTAACAGGTGTTCTTTGTTCCTACGTGGATATGCTATTCCGAATTCCTCCGGAGTTTCACACGACTGCACGCCTTCTGCTGTTGATGGTTGGCACTTCGGTGGCGCTTGGCTTTCCATTGGGCGTCGTGGGGGGATTTCTTGAAGGCTTACAACGCTTTGACATCATGAATTGGACTAACCTGACGTCATCACTGTTGCGAGCCTTCCTAATTGTCATGGCCCTTCAACGTGGGCGCGGGCTGCTGACGGTCGCCTTCATTACTGTCGTTCTGCCCCTGATCGCGTCGGTGATCCGTGGCGGCATTGCGTTGCATATTTGCCCGGTTGCTTTTGGCTGGAAGTACGTAGAGAAATCAACTTTCCGCCTAATGGTCAACTACAGCAGTGCCACCTTCATGATCATGGTCGCTGGCCGGCTAAAGTTCAAAACCGACGAAATCGTGATCGGCAGCATGGTCTCGGCGGCCGGCGTCACCTACTTCACCATTGGTGGGCGTATCGTCGATTATGCAAGTGGTGTAGTAAATTCCCTGGCGCAGACTTTTCTTCCTATGATCAGTCAGTCGGAAGCGAAGGGAGATATCAGCCGTCTGCGTAAGGTGTTTGTTGCCGGCAACCGCCTTTGTGCATTTACGACCTTTCCTATTGTGGCGATCCTTCTCATTCTGGGCAAGTCGGTGATCGAGGTGTGGGTCGGGAAGAAATACGTGGCTACTAGCTACCCTGTCCTTGTGATCCTGCTCATCCCGTGTGCGATTATGTGGGCGCAGGCCGGTTCCGGGCGAGTTTTGTTCGGAATGAGCAAACATCGAACCTGGGCCGTTGTGACGCTCATCGAAGCCATAGCAAACGTGATTCTTAGCGTCGTTCTGGTGCGCCCGTATGGAATTGTCGGAGACGCGTTCGGAACCGCCATACCTCTCATGTGCAGCATGATTCTATTCATGCCGCGTCATCTTTGCCGGATACTCGGGATACGTCTGGGCAACTACTTGCGGGAAGCGTTCGTACTGCCGCTCCTGATTACCGCACCCCTTGTGCTCGTACTTCTATTGATGCAGAGATGGTTTATTCCACACACCTATAGGCAGTTAGCGATCCAGTTGCTGATCTCCGGGGCGGTTTACGGGCTGGGGCTTCTGTGGGTGTTTGCGTCCAAACGAGCCCTGCAGGTCGGGGAGCTTACGCCGCAAGAAAACTTCGCACCAATCGAGAATGGTACGGGTACTCCGCAAGAAGCCTACCAGCAGGACGTATAGAAGATCGACAATTCCATCAGTTGAGACTCCGGCAATCAGTCAAGCCTTACCGTCCCAGCATCGCTCGCAGTCCTGCTCGCACTTTAGACGCTAACGCCAAAGAACTACGACGAAGGCCGGCTAGTGCGTTAGCGAGATCCAAGAGGTGCAGTCGGGAAACGCGTCGCACGTCAGCCTGTAATCGCTCGCGCTCCCGATAGAGGCTCGATATGATGATGTTCCTCTCGATAATCTCGTCGTAAAATCTCTCCTCAGGGACAACTACATTCGGTGGCATCGGGGCGGCGGACTGGCTGTCGCGCCAGGAATCGCGTTCGTAGCCGAATCGCTTGAAGTCCTGCTGATACAGCGAATAGACCTTGTCGGCGAGATTTTGGTTGTAAGTAGCGAGGCCGACGGGGGCAGAGACATTTTTCCGGCCCACGAGGGGGAGCTCTGGAAAGGCGAGATGTTGCTGGAGAAGGGCCATGCTCACAGCCATGTCTTCGACCTTGCCCACATGAGAAAAGTTCAATGCGTCGACAAAAAGATGATCGACCTGGCACCGCCAGTGGGGGTCACACGTGCTGAGATCGCACTTGGTCTCGAGATAGCGCACAAATTCATCAAAAGCAATCAGCCCTTTCGAATGCATGTCCGGCAGGTGGCCCTTGATTTCTAGGTACAAGCGTTCGCATCCCGGTTCACACGGCACCACTTTGTTCTTCCAGGCCGAAACCAGACGCGCGTAAGGATTGCGGACGATCGTCAACCGAAGAAAATCGCTTGACTCGAGCACGTCCCTTTGAGTCGCTTCGTCCAAATCGACCAGGGAAGGCAGCGGCACATTTTCGCGAGCATGGACAAACATCTCGCGGCGAGTCACTGGGAGCTTGCCTACGAACAGCTTAATCGGCGGCGCGCCTTCCTGAAGACGCAGCAGTTCCTTCATTTGCGTGCAGGCCGCTTTCGGAACCTCGAAATATAGGTACCGCCTGGTGACATTGACGAAACTCGAGAACCGAAGCCGGGTCATTACGCTGTCGGGGTCGGCAGCCGGGTAGTGACTCAAAATCTTTTGTACAACGTATGGATAGTTCACTTCAGGGGAGCTCCCGTTTTCCTCGAGGTCACGGATGCATTTCCAGCTCCGTCGGTTGGCTATTGGATGAAAACAAGGCCAAGCTGGTGGCGCGTCGACAGCGAGGCGGACGCCGATCCGCCAACTTTACTCATGCGATCGACGCGAGCTCATAGCCGATCAATCGCATTAGGTGTCCCCAAGTAGATTCAATTTCTACTATCGAACTGGCGCAAAGCGCCGTTCGCCATTGCCCTGATTTGGCCTCGCGCACAAAGTGAATATCCTTTCGGGTCTCTCGAGTGGTTGCCCATTGAAGATCCTGCGCGGATTCCAACTTCCGCATGGAATTGGCCGAGCTTCGTTCGACCGCTCGCTCAATTCGCTCGGGGCTTGCCTCAAGTCCTGAGAATTCGGCAATCCGCCGAAGCCCAGCCTTCGTGTCCTCCAAGAGATCCTCGTAACGCACCAGAAGGAAATCGCGCCCATGTCCCCGTGCCCCCAGCGCGTCCATCTTCATCTGAACAGAACTAGCTGAAGGCGGCCGCGCGCTACCATCCAGCATGCTGAACTCGGCTAAGTTCGTCGCGTTCACCAGCCAGCTTCCTACGTGCTCTCCCCATGTACCGTTATAACTTCGACCCGGAACAAACATCCTTTTGATGAATGCCTCGAGGGGAAGGGAGTCGTCTATGTTTTTTACTTTCTTCGCATAATGGTACAGCGAAACGGCGACATCCCTCGGGTCGCGAACGATGTAGATCACTCGCCGGTAGCGGGGATCAAAGCAGTCGTGACTCTTGATGACCCTTGGCCGCTTTAACCTTCGGAAATCGGCCCGCGGAAACGCAGCAATATCAGGTACGATGCACTCGATATTCGCGAAGCCGACAGACTTGTCGGGATGCATCAGATTCGCCAGCAAGAACCGGGTCCAAGTGTTACCCGACTTGGGAAACGACACCAGGAAGATGTCATCGGGCCAGACCTCGTGACGCCGTAGGGGAATGTCTCTTTCCAGCGCATACTTAAGAGCACTTCGCAAGTGGTTGAGCATAAAACGTGGTCCCCCGGCTGTTCAGTTTAGCAGGCTGAATAAAGATGCACGGCAAAATACAGACCAGACCCCCCGATGGCACAGCGCGCAAGCATTTTCACGAACATAGTCGGTGTGCGAGCTGAATGCGATCGGTCGATAACGAGAATACGGGAAAGAAAGCCTAGCACATTTGCCAGTTCCTTCAGGTTTTGGCCGATTGTAGACTCTCAAGTATCACTTCGGGTCTCTTAACAATCACATCTCTTGCGGCGGTCCGATCGTCGTAGCCATTGCTATCCGGCAGACCGATTATCAATCCTGGGTGCTCTCCTCAGCAGATCATCTGGGCGCGAAAACTCAACGTGAGCCGAACTTATCACAAGAAGGAAAGGAACAGATTATGCCTCTTGCTCCGGAACAACGCGACGTAGTCGCGAGCGGACTGAAGAGACACCATTAGGAGGATCCGCTTGGTTTTCGCAGAGCATATCCTTATTCTGGGCTGGCAACCGCCTGGATGTTTCACTTTATCCACACGGTCGCATTTGCGCGTCGTGTCGTCCCGAGCAGGGTCTCGTATGCTGGCCTGAAGGAATTCTTTGCATTCGAGGACGTACCCATGATGACCAGATTGGCTTACCTAGCCAACTACCTTTTGGAACGTGACATCGCGGGCCGGGCCTTGTATAAGCTTCCGGATGACATCTTCCTAGTGGCCTATCCCGGGTCCGGCGGGCAATGGTTGCGTCGCTTGGTCGTAAATCTAATGAACCCGTGGGAGCTGCTCACCGGAACCAACGACATCTGTTGCCTCCCGGACTTGTACCATTTGTCCCAGCGTGGCTTCGCGAAGATCAACCGCCCTAGAGTCATCTTCAGCCATGAGTGCTTCGATGCGGGGTATCCCAGGGCAGCTTATCTGGTTCGGGATCCAAGGGATGTGGCCGTATCAGTTTATGAGCAGCGGCGCCAAGGCGGAAGCGTCGAGAGATCTTTGAGCCTCGAACAGTTCGTTTCGAATTGTTTTATGAGAACCGATGAATACCAGGGAGGCTGGTCAGAAGAGTTTTCCGGATCGATAGAGGCAAACCAAAGCTTTGCATACCGCTGCCGCTTGAAAGATGAGTTTCTGGGCACGCCCGCTTCTTGGGGAGAGAATGTGTTGAGCTGGATGGGCGCGCGCGGGCGGGACCCGAAGGCGCTTCTGGTACTTCGATACGAGGACCTCTATTGTGATCCCCAGGGCGAGCTTGGAAGAATTACCAGCATTCTACCTATCGATGGATCGCCTGAACGTATCCAGTCAGCGGTACAGGCGGCTCGAAGCCAAGCAACACCGGAGCCACCGGGAAAGTGGAGGACGATGTTGCCCGAAGCGTCGGTTCGGGCCATTGAATCCGTCTGGGGTCCAGTGATGACCGAAGTGGGATACGCGCTGGAGTCTGCCAAGGTAGAAAAATACCATTGAACGCCCTGGTCCTTGGCTAAGAATTGCGGACTTGGTCGGGAGACCGCCATGGTACGCGTCCCCAACCGGGTGCAAGGGCGGCGAGATCGCCTGAAAGCGCCACCTCAAGACTATGGCCAAGATTCAGCGTTTCGAAGTGGCTGTCAAAGCAGCAACGGCTGCCCTTGAGGCGAATTGAATGGCCTTGTGCGGCGGACGCCGACTGCCACGGACGGCGAGGAGAGTGATGAGCAGCGCCGGATCAGCAGCAGCGTCTTCCGGAAGGCAGATCCCAAGGGTCAGCGTCATCATCCCTGCCCACAATACCGCGCAATTCATTGCCGAGACCTTAGATTCCGTCTTCGGCCAAACGTTCCGCGACTTCGAGGTGATCGTAATCAACGACGGTTCACCCGACACCTCGGAGCTCGAAGATGCGCTCCATCCCTATAGAAGTCGTATCCACTATGCTAAACAGGAGAACCGAGGTCTTTCAGGCGCGCGGAACACGGGCATACGTCTCGCATGCGGCGAACTGCTTGCTTTCTTGGATAGCGATGATCTCTGGATGCCCGACTATCTTTCCGCACAGGTAGAGTTCCTTGACAGCCATCCTCGTGCTCATGCATCCATCGCGGACGTTCTCCTTTTCGGGCCGTATGGGGAGACGATGGTATGGAGAATGTTGAAAGAAGGCATCGGTCCCGTACTCCCCTTTGAACAGATGCTGAAGCGCAAGGGTGGACAACTGCCGTCCGCAATGGTAGCCCGGCGACGGAGAGTCATGCATGTTGGAATGTTTGACGAGCAATTGCGCATTGGAGAGGATGTCGAATTCTGTTTGCGGCTCTGCTATGCGGACGGAACCATTGGTTACCTGGGACGGGTATTGGTGAAATACCGGCAGCGCCGGGGTAGCCTTACGGATGATCCCCAAGGGCGAAAATGGAGCGCTGCGGAGATATACGCCTTGCGCCGGCTAGCAGAGAAACTCGACCTCACGGAGGCTCAACGCAGATTGCTAGAGGAGGAGATCGCCGCCGCCGTTGCGGCTCTTGAGCTTGCGGATGCCTATCATCACATATCTGAGCGAGAATTTGGCGGGGCTGTTCGATGTTTGCGCTTGGCGAATGGCTATTATCGGGATCCGCGCATAACGCTGGCAACAGTTTGCCTCGAGGCGTTCCCACGATTAGCAGCCCATATCCTGGACGAGCGTGTGAAGCGGCATTCCGGACGCCAAATCAAGACGCCGGTCTTGTCGTCAAAGAAGAACCCAATGCACGGGAACGTGGATTACTGACATAAGACCGCCATGGCACCGAAGGGTGCTGAACAAGCTGCTCAGGCAGTACAGAGCGGTACGTGATGCGATTTGAGATCTCGAATTCAGGCAGGCTTCTTCAACTTCAGGTTAGACTCCAGTACCGTCCGTACCCGCCGCCCGAGTTCCGGAAATTCAAATGGCTTTGGCAGCACTTCGGCAAACTCGTACGCCCCAAGGTTTTCCGAAGTGCCGGAGATGTACAAAGCTTTGATACCCGGCCGATGTTCACGGATTGCTTCGACGGCAGCGTCACCGCGCATAATGGGCATGAGGAGATCGGTCAACACGAGGTCGATTGAACTATGGTATTTTCGAGAAATTTTGACGGCCTCTGACCCGTCAGCAGCTTCGAGTACACGGTAGCCCAACCCCTCCAAGTACGCTCTGGTCATGGCTCGTATGCCGACTTCATCCTCGGCAAGCAATATCGTTTCGTGCCCGCCTGCGGGTGGTGGGGCGGTGGCAACAGGCGCGCTGATATTTGGCGCTGCGTTGGTCGCTGGCAGATATACTTTGAATTGTGTTCCTTGATGTAGCTCGCTCTCAACTTCAATATGCCCACCCGATTGTTTCACGATTCCATATACCGTCGAAAGTCCCAAACCGGTACCTTTGCCGACCTCTTTGGTACTAAAGAACGGTTCGAAGACGCGCGCCCGGATTTCTGGCGCTATCCCCGTTCCAGAGTCGGTTACGGTAAGGACAGCAAATGTCCCTGAATCTTGCTCTTGCCTCCCTGCAACCACCGACAACACCCCGCCATCCGGCATCGCATCGTGCGCGTTGATGGCCAGGTTCATAAGCACGACTTCGAGTTGCACGACATCAGCAAGAACCGGCACAGGGTCCTCACTTAACGAAATATCGAGCCGAATATGGTCCGATAGAAGAGAGCGGAGCATTCCTCGCATGTTTGAGACAACTTCATTGAGATTGGTTACACGTGGGGCATCTCGGTGCTTGCGACTAAATGCCAACAGCTGACGCGTTAAGGCCGCAGCGCGTTTCGTGGCCGCCAGCGCTTGCTCGCATGCTTCTCCCTGCTGGTGCGAGAGTGCGGACTCTGAAAGCCGTCCGAGGTATCCCGATATGAGCATGAGTAGGTTGTTGAAATCGTGCGCGACACCGCCTGCGAGCCTTCCCAGGGCTTCAAGCTTCTGCGACTGCCGCAAGTTCTGTTCCAGTTGCCTTGCCTCCGTCACGTCACGGAAACTCCACACTCTGCCAACAATCCAACCGTCCAGACGCTGAGGTTGCGAGTAGCGTTCGTAAATGCGCCCGTCCTTGAACAGCAAGACATCAAAGCTGGTCGCGCCCGGGTCCGAGTACAAGGCTTTTACTTTCGTGATGAATTCGTCGGAGTTTTGGAGCTGGTCGCCGACAGTCGATAGCAATTCCGTATCTTCGAGGCCAACCGCCGAATCGCATTGCAGATGCCACATCTGGACAAACCGCCGGTTGCAGCCGCTCACCTTCCTATCCCTGCCGACGACCAGAATCCCGTCGGCGGTGGAGTTGAGCGTCGCATTCAGCAGTGAGATGGTTTCCTGCAATCGCCTCTCCGTTTCATGGCGAGATTGATTTTCCAGCCGCAACGAGGCGTTAGCTTTGGCTAGCTCAGTGATTCGCTCCTCAATTCGCTTCTCCATGTCGGTGTTCGCAAGTTGTATTGCATCTTCAACCTCGCGGCGGAATCTTAGGTCCCGGGCCGTGAAAATAACCCCTTGAATATCCGGGTCGCCGAGTTGGTTGTTGGCAATGATCTCGAAGGGAATCCAATCCCCGGTCGCATCGCGGATCCTCAACACCGAGGGCACGCCTTCGCCAGGCTGCCGAACCGTCTCCGAATACTCCCGCATGGCGCGGCGTGCATCGTCAGGGTGAATAGAATCGAATATGTTCCGCCCAACAACATCTTCGGTGTGAAGACCGAGAACCTTCTCTAATTGTGGATTTGAAAAGCGAATGACGCCGGTCGCATCGATTACAACCACGATCTCGGCAATGTTCTGGATATGCAACCGCAACATGGATTGAGCGCCTGTACCTTCTTCGGACGACATTCTCCTATAGCTCAAGACTCAGAAAAACCTGTAACATCTGACAGAGACTTGCTCGTTAAGGGCCAAACGAGGCTCTGACCTGATCGCCGCATCCGGTAGTTAGCGAAGAATCGGATTACACCAGCAAATTGTTTTGGAGTTCTTCAGATGGGTCTGGAGTCAGCGCCCAGATCCGCATGGGCTAGGGGGATTCCGGCGAGCGGGGACGCCCAGGATTTCTGGCTTTCTACAGGGGCGACCTCATCCTAGAAAGAGGCTAACCTTGCTTGGGACCGGCCATGAGTTTAAAGGTCGGAATCATGTCGGAAGCGTGTACCAGGTCTTATTTGACTGGAAATCTGAACGCGGGGAAAAGCCGGAACACCTAAGGCTCCCACCTCCCTCTACTCTTTGCCTGGAGGCCTTTTCTTGCCAATAGGCGTTAACACTCACAACCCGGTCAAATGAGCGCGATGACGATGTTACATCAACGACGAAAAGTTCTGCCCTATTGAAGAAGTTCGGATGAGCAGTGGGAAAAGTTCGGTTCGCACATGGGATAGCCCGGACATCGCGATGGTGTGCCGTCGAACACCGAGTCATTGATTGGGCATCCCGCTCCGCTTCACGGGGGAGTCTGAACTAGCAATCATGATCGCAGTTGCGGACCGAAGAGATGCATGGGTCGGACTGAGTTTCCTGACCTGAAACCGATTACGAGCGAGCCTGGGTTGGCATGGCAGTTCTTCAACGAGAGCGAAATGGCGCTCTTCTCCGAGTGCATGCAGTAGTGTGCTCGAAAAGTACTTGACACCGCCGACATTGTCATCGCGCTGGGAAAAGCTTGGAAGAGGAGGATCCGAGAATGAGACGGTGAAACTTCTTGATGGAATCCAGCGGGTGTAAGTCCCGCCCGGTCACAGTCGAGCAGACAGGCCGGAAGCGAGTGTTGCCATTCACCGGGGACTGGTGGGAACGCGCGAAGAGGCAGAGGAAGAAACCCGGCAGCTTCGACTTTCTCGGTTTTACGTACATCTGCGCTCGCAGCCGAAGAGGGAAGTTCACCGTCCATGTACGGACGATGCGCAAGCGGCTCTGCCGGGGCCTGACTGCGATCGGCCGATGGTGCCAGGAGCACCGACATGTGCCGGTGGACCAGCAGCCGAAGACCCTCAATGCCAAGCTCCGGGGCCACTACCAGTACTACGGGCGACCGACGAACTCCCAGTGCCTCTGGCAGTTCTATCGGGGCACCTGCAAACTCTGGTACAAGTGGCTCAATCGCCGGACGCGCGGGTCGCGGCTGACGTGGGCGAAATACAATGCCCTGCTCGGCCAATACCCTCTGTTGCAACCTTGGATCTGCACCCCTGGACTAAGGCAGTGAGTCGCGTTTGAGGAACCCGCTGCGGGAAATCTGCACGGCGGGGTCTGTGAGGGGGGAGAGGTTTGAGGGCGCCACGGTGGACCTAAACGGGCACGAAGCTGGAAACGGCGGATACAGCCAAGGAACACCTACAGCACTTCGGGCTCTCCTCTACTCGGAGAGACGCCTGCTTACGCCAACTGAGGATCCGAAACGTCCCTTCTCAATTTTCCAAGCTCCGAGCCTATGCAGGGTTTATTGCTTCAAAGCAACGACATCGAGCCAGACAGAACTTAATCTTGTAATCGTCTCGGTTCGTTCGCCTACTCGCTGAGGGGCGTTGCTATGGACTATTCAGTCATGATGTGGCGCACACCGATAGGCGAGTGGAAGGAAGTGCTCTATCGCTTGACGTACCGAAGCGAATGGATGCCAGAACGGAACTGCTGGCGTGACATTGTCGTGAGGCAAGAGAGATGTGAGGAATGCTGATTTCTTAACTAGCAACCATGTCGAATGGCGCAAAACGCGGACAGAAAGTTCAATTAATCAACACCGGGATCACCGAACCCATCGAGCCTGTTCCATGATAGAAGCTCAGGCCAAGGAGTCCAAAACCGTCGTTTGTGGCAGTCGGCGGTGTACGGTGCAAGTGGTCGTAGGAGTTCTCATGCTCTCGGGGGCGATTACCATGGCTCACTATGCCCCGATGGCTGCCGGGGAAGCATCTCGCGACGATCTCCAAACCCAAGTTCATGAATTAACTGCACAAATCAAACAACTCAGGCAAGAACAGTCAATGCCCGCCGTCGTACTGAGCCGCTACCGCAATTCGATCGGCTATGTTTATGTCGTCTATCACGTAGGCTTCGCAAATCAGCCTCCGCAAATTAGGGCACGCGTTTCAGGCACAGGTTTCCTTGTTGGCGACCATCTGGTGGCCACCAACCGCCACATAGCGGAGCCCTGGTACGGAGATTCAGAGGCCGAAAAGCTGATCCGGAGCGGCGCCGCCCCAATCGTTGAAACTCTTGTCGTCTTCTTTCCAGGCTGGTTGACGCCAGTCCGGTTGTCGGAAGCGTCCGTTTCGCACAGTTCCGACCTTGCAATCCTCCGAGCCGAAGACTCCGAACTCCTCCGTGGGCTGCCTATACTACCTCTCGCGAAATCACCAGGTTCTGCCGGGCAGTTCATTGACGTTATTGGCTATCCCAAAGGCATTGCCGGGATGATTGCGAAGTCCCCCGCTGCGATTAACGAGCGTCTCGCCTACCGGTCCAACGACATCAGTGTGGCCAAAGAGTTAGCCTCACAATCTCTGATTCGTCCCATCAGCACATGCGGACACCTCAGCGATGTGATCGGTGACATCATGATCTATGATGCGGCCACAGCGCACGGCGGTAGCGGCGGTCCAGTCTTCAACTCAAACGGCGA
>Ga0326726_10005254_pt1 | contig 11752 bp, 9 predicted proteins | sample MHFenrmetagenome_2_FD_207603 | JGI IMG/M metagenome (GOLD analysis project Ga0326726, IMG submission 207603) | Lab enriched peat soil microbial communities from Michigan Hollow, Ithaca, NY, United States - MHF15MN | ecosystem: Environmental > Terrestrial > Soil > Wetlands > Peat | place: USA...
CCCGCGCCCACCGACGCCAGCAGCACCAGGCTTCCCTTCTTCAGCTTCCCTTCTTGACGCGCTGTCTCCATCGCCAGCGGGATCGTGCCCGCCGTCGTGTTTCCAAATCGATCGATGTTGATGATCACGCTCTCCGGCCGCAGATGCAGCCGGTCGGCGGTGGCGGTAATGATGCGCTGGTTGGCCTGGTGCGGGATAAATGCATCGATGTCGCTGCCCTGCAGGTGGTTGCGCTTGAGAATCTGGTCGCAGAGGTCCGCCATCTTGCGCACGGCAAACTTGAAGACCGCTCCTCCATCCTGATGGACGTAGTGCAACTTCTGATCCACGGTCTCGTGCGTGGACGGGTTCAGGCTGCCACCGCCCGGCATATAAAGCGAGCAGGCGCCCGAGCCGTCCACCTCATGCACGAAATCGATAAGCCCTACTGATTCCTCGTCTGCCGGCTCCAGCAACACTGCGCCCGCTCCATCACCAAAGATCACGCAGGTTGCGCGATCGGTGTAGTCGATGATCGAGGACATGACGTCGGCGCCAATCACCAGTACTTTGTTGTGCGCTCCGGTGGCGATGAATTGCGCTCCCGACTGCAGCGCGTACACAAATGCCGAACAAGCCGCCGAAAGATCGAATCCCCAGACGTTCTTCGCGCCCAGCTTGTGCTGCACCAGGCAGGCGGTGGATGGAAAAAACATGTCCGGAGTGACAGTGGCGACCAGGATGGCATCCAGATCCGATGCTGCGACACCGCGCTCGGCCAGCGCCTTCCTGGCGGCTTCGACGGCGAGGTCGCTGGTGGCGACGCCCTTATCCACGATGTGCCGTTCGCGGATTCCGGTGCGTTCCATAATCCACTTGTCGTTGGTATCCACCATCTTTTCGAGATCGGCGTTGGTCAAAAGGCGGGGCGGAACGTAGGTACCGAGAGCGCTGATCTTGGCGCGGCGAAGCTGACTCAATGAGGTCTCCTGAGGATGAGTAAACCAATTATTTTGAACGATGGAAACGAGAATGTCTAACGAAAGAGCAGGTGTCGGGTGTCAGGTCTTAGGTCTTAGGTCTTAGGTCTTAGGTCTTAGGTCTTAGGTTTGGGTGCCAGGGGTTTTCCTGAGAACTGAGACCTGCTCTTTGGGTTTTCCTGAGACATGATACCTGAGACCTGCCTCTCTAACGCATGCGCTCGGCCAGCATGCCCAACAGCGGCAATTCGAACCACTCTCCCTGCCACGCCTTGAGCGACAGAACGATCCACAGAAAAAACATAGCCAGCGAGCCCAGGATTCCCAGCATTAGAAGTGGGACCGCAGCCGCAATGTTCGAGAGGAGAATCGCGGCCAGCGACGCCAGGAAAAACACTCCCCACAACAGGATGCTCTGCCAGGCATGGAAACGGACGAACCGGCTGCCGCGAAATGCGGGCAAGAACAGCAGCACCGTGGCCGGGAGCAGTGTGAAATATCCCATCGCCGCCGCCAGCCGTTCGGTCGCCGACAGCGCTTTCATGGACCGTCCGCAACCCGGGCAGAACGCGGCCCCCGCCGGCATGGACGTGCCGCAATAAGGGCAGGCTACGTCGGTCTGCGCTGGACTGGGCGGGCTAAACGAGGCGCCGGCCATTGCTCTTCTTCCGGCACTCTTCGCAGATGCCGTAAATTTGAAAAGTATGTCGGGTGGTTGCGAAGTGATGCTTGCGCCCGATCTGCTGTTCCAGTTCTCCGACTTCCGGCGAGAAGAATTCCACCGAGGCTCCACACTCCGTACACACCATGTGGTGATGACTGCGCCGGTTGTATTGGTGCTCATAGCGCGCGATGCCATCATGAAACGCGACCTCGCTCGCCAGGCCACAGTCAGCCAGTAACTTCAGAGTCCGGTAAACAGTGGTGAACCCGATGTGTGCGTCTTTCTTCTTGACTAACTGGTAGAGCTCATCGGTAGAGAGATGTGCGCGGGTCTCGAGAAACGTCCGCAGAATCGTGCCGCGCTGTTCTGTCTGCTTCAAACCAACCCGGCGCAAATGCCGCAGAAAGATGCCTTCGGCCTCGCGCATGTTCTCGCGCGTGATCGTCGGCTGATCGTCAATTCTCTTCTGCAACATGGCGGCGACCGCTCTCAAAACCGGGTCCGGATGGTTCGAGGTCATGATAACTGGGCGAGCACCCCTCGCGCCAACGGAAAGCATGCTCGCGTAGCGCCGGTATCCTGCCGGCTGTCCCGAGGGCGTCTCGCCCTCGGCGCGGACGCCCGCCACATTGACGGCATGTTGAAAGTCCGTAGTGGCTGGCGAGGACACCCGCCGGATAACTGCCGGGACGGCGGCGTTACAGGCGGCCCGGATTCGGACGGTACGTCCAATTCCTTGCCAAGCTGGACGCCGAAATAACTTCGGTGGGAGATTGACCGAGCGTTTGCAGAACTATGTTGTGGGTTGGCGCGAGCGAGCACACCGGGTCCGTCGCTGCCGCGTCGTCGGCCAGCAGAAAGGCCTGGCACCGGCAGCCGCCGAAGTCTTCGGTGCGGCGTTCGCAAGTGCGGCACGGCTCCTGCATCCATTCTTCTCCACGAAACTTCTGAAAGGCAGACGAATCTTGCCAAATCGACTGCAGCGATCGCTCCCGGACATTGTCGAACGCCAAGCCCGGGATCACGCCCGCCGCGTGGCAAGGGAGAGCTTTGCCAGCCGGATCGATCAGCATCAGCCGCCGTCCCCACCCGCCCATGCAGGCCTTGGGAAACTGAGCGTGGTAGTCCGGGACGACGCTGTCGATTCGTATGCTTCCTTTCACCCGCGCCTCGGCGGCGGCAACCACGTTCAGCGCTTTCTCCAGTTGCGCGGTAGTCGGCATCAGCGATGCCCGGTTCAGCAGCGCCCATCCGTAGTACTGAGTGTGAGCAATCTCGATCCGGTCAGGCCGCAGTTCTTCAAGAAACGCGAGCGTCTCTTCCAGGTGATCGAGGTTTTGACGATGCACCACCAGGTTGGCGGTGAAAGCGATGCGATGCTCGCGGATCCACACTGCGAGTTCGACCTTGTGGGCGTGCGACTTGGTCCCCGCGATCCAGTCGGCGCGGTCCAGTTCAGAATCCTGAAAACTGAGCTGAATATGGTCGAGACCCGCCGCGACCAGTCGCTTCAGACGCTCCCGCGACAGGCCCAGGCCGGACGTGATGAGGTTGGTGTAGAGTCCGCCTTGATGCGCAGCCGAGGTAAGCTCTTCGAGATCCGTCCGCGCCAGCGGTTCGCCGCCGGTCAGGTGGAGATGCAACACTCCCATCTGCGCCGCCTCGGCGAAAACGCGCTGCCAGTCTTCCGTCTTCAATTCCGAGCTGGCCGCGGCCAGTTCCAGCGGATTCGAGCAATAAACGCAGTGCAGCGGGCAGCGATGCGTAATCTCGGCAATGAGAGCGAGCGGGTTCGGCAGCATCAATAATCCACAATGCGCTTCTCGTGCAGTTGCTCGAGGAACCGGGTAGCGTCGTCGCGAATCCGTTGCGGATCGGCGCCAAAGTATTGCCTTTGCAATTCCTCGACGATCTCCGTAAAGGTGCGCTGCCCGTCGCACAGCGCCAGGATGGCCAGACCGGTGCCCTGGACTTTCATCGCGCCTTCGGGAAACAGAACCAGCGGGGCTTCTTCCGTTCCCCCCCATTTGCATCCCACTGCCAGGTTTGGCTTGCTGGTTTCAGCGACGGCCATGGTCAGGTCTCGATCCTGAAGGCCCCGGGCGGCGGCCATCCCGGCTGCACGTAGGCGAAGTAGAGCGCGTCCAGTTGCGCCCACAGGATGTCACACTTGTCGCGCAACGCCTGAATTGCCTTCTCCTGTTCCTCTCGCGTTCTTGCATTGTCGTAAACGTAGCGGATTGCGAAAGCCGCATCTTCTGGAGCCTGCTCCAGCCGGGCCTCGAAGTAGTCCAGACCGCCCGCCAGCCACGGATAATGCTGGCGCAGCCGGTCCATTCGCAACGAGATCAGGTCGCGCGAGAACAACTCCGTCAGCGAGGACGCCACGGCCTCCAGCAGCGGCCGGGTTCGCACAAGATTGAGATATTCGTTCACTGCATAACGAGTAGCAGGCAAGATTTCGCGCTTGCTCGCGACCCGCTCCGCATCCAGCCCAGTCGCTTCCGCCAGCTTCAGCCAGCGTTTGATCCCACCATCTTTGGAGTGGGCGTCGCCGTCGTGATCCACAATCCGCTTGCGCCACGCGCGCCGAAACTCCGGGTCGTCACTGCGCGAAAGAATGATTGCGTCCTTGATCGGGATCACGCTCTGGTAGTAATAGCGGTTCAGCGCCCATGCCTGCAATTGCCCGCGGCTCAGTTTCCCTTCGTGCATCAGAAGGTGAAACGGATGCCGATGGTGGTAGCGCTCTTCGCCGACCTGGCGCAGGGCGGCGCGCAGCTCATCCATCGTAAGCAGGGCGCCGGGCTCCGTATTCACAGCGTGAATTGACATCCGTCTTCCGCCAGTTCCCATCCCGCAACGCGCACTGCGCGATACTCCGCGCCCGCCTCGTTGAGCATCGGATTCGTGTTGTTGATGTGAATATACATTTTGCGCGGCTTGCTCAAACCGGCCAGTTGTCGCAGGGTACCATCTTCTCCACCAACGGGAACGTGGCCCATGTCACGAGCGCTCTGCCCCGAACCTTGCAGACGAATGAGTTCGTCGTCACTCCAGAAGGTTCCGTCGAGCAGCAGATAATCGAGCTTCGCCAATAGACTTTTCAACTCGGGAGTCACCTTCCCAAGCTGAGGAAAGAATCCCATGGTCGCACCGGAGGGCGAAGTCACGATCAGCCCAAGAACTGCTTCCTCCGATTCCTGCACGCGTGTCGCATACGCCGGATAGCGCGCCGACGCCGCGACCGGTCTGCACTCGATGCCGCTGGCATTCCCGGAGAGCGGCTTCAGAGGGAATGGCTCTCCCGCGCGAATCGTCTGCCAATGAACCTGATCAGCCACACGGTTCAGCATACGAAACATGCTGTTCTCGTTGCGCAGGATATTGATCACGGATTCGGTAGCGTAAACCCGAAAGGGCTGCAGTTCGCGGAGGAGGAGCAGGCCGAGCACATGGTCCAGATCGGCGCTGGCGAGAACAACGCCGCCGATCGGTGAACTGCGCGTTCCGGAACCAGGATGCAACTCCGGCGACGACTCAATCTGGGTTCGCAAATCCGGTGAGGCACCCAGCAGGAACCACGATTCCCCGTCACCACTGACGGCCAACTGGGTCTGCAAGCGAGCTTTGCCCCGGAACTGCCCGCCGCGCAAGGCATGGCAGTTCGGACAGGCGCAATTCCATTGCGGAAATCCGCCCCCGGCCGCGGAGCCGAGGATCTTCACCTGCATCAATTGAGATTACAGCTTTGCGCTCGCGTAGGAGTTGATTTCGCAGCAGAGAGAAACTTCTTCAAAAGCCGGAGTCGTCCAAACCATGATTTCCACCTTAGTTCCTGGGATGTCACCTGCAGGGGGTGCAGGTTGAGAAAGGATACCATCGGCCGCTCGCGCATGCCAGAGCTTTTTGTACGATGAACGGGGTCGCCAAGTCGCTGAAAAGCTTGACTGTTGGCGGCCGGCCGAGCGAAATGCCTTGCCCCTTGCGGGATCTGTGGGCCGCCGAGCGAGGCCGGTTGTGCCTTGGGATTCGTGGTGGTTGTCACGCGCGGGTAGCACCCCTACAATCATCAATAAATGTCCGTTACCGCGTCCCTTCCCGAAGTCCGCTCCGAACGCAATCCTTTAATCCGGATCTTTTCCATTCTCGGGCTGGTCGTGTTCCTGGCGATTCTGGGCACCGCAGCCTGGCTCTACGCGATTGCGCGCTCCGCTCTGCCGCAACTTGACGGCAGCGTCGCGGTTCCGGGACTCTCGGCCAAGGTGCGTGTCGTGCGCGACATGCACGGCGTCCCCATGATCGAAGCCGCGTCGCTTGATGACCTGTTCTTCGCCCAGGGATACGTCACCGCACAAGACCGCCTCTGGCAAATGGACGCGATGCGCCGTGCCGCCGCTGGCGAACTCGCGGAAGTTCTCGGCCCGAATCTCCTCAAGATGGATCGCGAGCAGCGCATTTTGGGCCTGCGGGCTGGCGCCCAGGATGCGGAGAGAACCATGTCCGCGCGCGACCGCGCGTTCTTCGAAGCTTACGCCCGCGGTGTGAATGCCTTCATCGCGTCTCATCAGAACCGGCTTTCTCTCGAATTCCGCCTGCTGAAATACAAGCCCCGTCCCTGGACCGTCGCCGATTCCCTGCTGGTCGGCGCGCGCATGGTGCAGGACTTGAACCACTACAGCTACGCCCGCGCGCTCACTCGCGAAAAAATCCTGGCCAGGCTTGGGCCCGAGCTCACCGCCGACCTCTACGTCAATTCCTCCTGGCGGGACCGTCCGCCGGCTGCAACCCGCCCGCGCATGGACGATGAGAATCCCTCGGTCAGCAGCGATGGCAGCGATGACGATGACGACGACGAAGGCGAACCGGTGGGACAGGACTCCAGCCTGATCTCAGCACTCACCGCCGCTGAGGCGGACCTGTTCCGGCCCGGATCGAACAACTGGGTAGTCTCCGGACAGCACACAGTTTCTGGAAAGCCGCTGCTTTCTAACGACATGCACCTCGACCACCAGATGCCGAACCTGTGGTTCGAGGCGCACCTGAAGAGCGACAACTTCGAAGTCGCGGGTGTCACTCTGCCCGGTATGCCCTTCGTGATTGTCGGCCACAACCAGCGCATCGGCTGGGGCTTCACCAACGTCGGCCCGACGGTTGAAGACGTCTACATCGAGGAGTTCAACGAACGCGGACAGTACAAGGCTCTAACATCGCCCGCAGAACGGGCGATACATGCGGGCACGGCGGCCCGTACGGCGAAGACCGCGGCCATCGAGTGGCGCGACCCCGAGCATCGCCCGGAGGTCATCCACGTCAAGGGCCAGCCCGACGTGAAGCTGGATGTCGTTGTCACCCGCCACGGTCCGATCATCACGGACCTGGTGCCGGGAGAAACACGCAAAGTCGCGCTGCGCTGGACGCTCTACGATGGCATGACGCTCCCCTTCTTCGATGTGAACTCGGCGCAGAACTGGGATGAATTCCGCAAGGCATTTTCCGTTTTCGTTGCCCCCGGACAGAACGTCATGTACGCCGACGTGGACGGCCACATCGGCTACCAGGCTACCGGCAAGGTTCCCATCCGCGCCGCTGGTGACGGCAGCCTTCCGTCCAGCGGCAGCGACGATGCCCACGAATGGACGGGTTACATCCCCTTCGACGAGATGCCCCGCGTGTACGATCCCGAATCCGGGGTTCTGGCTAGCGCTAACGGACGGATCACTCCCGACGGCTACAAGTATTCGATCAGCACAGAGTGGGAGGCGCCCTGGCGCACCGACCGCATCTACCGTGTGCTGGAGTCGGGCAAGAAGTTTGCGACGCCCGATATGCTGGCGCTGCAAATGGATGTCTCCTCCACCTACGACCGCTTCGTCGCCGACAAGTTCGTGTACGCGCTCGACCACGACGGCAAGATTTCGGATCGAGCCAAGAAGGCGGCCGACATTCTGCGCGACTGGGACGGCCGCATGTCCGCCGATTCAGCCGGCCCCACTATCGAGACCAAGTCGCGGCAGGAACTCGTCCGCTTGTTGCTTGAGCCCAAGCTGGGCGTAGACGAAAAAGCCGCGCCCGGCACGCTCAGTTGGAAGAGCTATCGCTGGATGATGTCGACCGTCTGGCTGGAAAACGTGATCACCAAGCAGCCGGCGCGCTGGCTGCCACGGGGATACGACAACTACCAGAGCCTCCTGGTCGCCGCGGTTGAGAGCGCGTTGAAACAGCCGGACGTCCCCGCCGACGTGAGCCAATGGAAGTGGGGCAAAGTCTATCCCGTGGAGATTGAACATCCCGTGCTCAGCCATCTGCCGCTGATCGGGAAATTCACCGGACCGGGCCTGCATCCGCTGAGCGGCAGCTCCTACACCGTGAAAGCCGTGGGGCGGGAGTTTGGTCCTTCCGAACGTCTGACTTGGAATTTTGCCGATTTTGACAAGAGCACGCTGAACGTGGTCACCGGAGAAAGCGGCATCTTCCTCAGCGAGTACTACATGGACCAGTGGCCCGCATGGTATGGAGGCCAGACCTTCGCCTTCCCCTTCTCTTCAGTTGCCGTGGAGAAACACAAGAAGCATGAGATGACGCTGGAGCCGCGATAAGGCGGCTGAAAGCAGCTGGCAGTTCGCAGCTGGCAGCGAGCAGACAGCAACTGGTATCTGCCGCCTGCGAACTGCCCCCTGCTCCTAGAAATCCACCGTCTTCACGTCGATCGCCTCTCCGCCGATATCGATCTGTGTCTTCTGGAGCTTATCGGTGGTGGTGTCGTAGATCTGCAATTCTCCACCCTGCACCACGTACACGACGCTCCGGTTGGAGATAGGCTGGATGCCGGTGGCATCTCCATTCGCCGGCGGAATCACGACCGCTCCAGTCTGCGTGTTGTAGATAGAAAGGCAGCCGCGCACCTCAGCGTCCTGCGGCGGAGGGATTGGAGGGATGATTTCCGTACAGGAGCGCGCGCCCACGAAGAGCTGACCGTTGGCCCCGAAGGCCATCCGGTTGTGGTAGCCGTCGGTGATGATGATGGGCGCCGGATTCACCACCGTCATGCTGGTGAGATCGAAAACCGTGAGCAGGCCGCAAGAAGTCGCCGCGGTGGTCTGGCCGGTGCAGGGAGAGGCGGGCACGGGTGTTCCGCCCAGATACATGGTCGTGCCGTCCACAACCGCGAAGCTCGCCGCCGGAACGGGAGCGGGCAATCCTGCGACGGGCGGATCCTGCGATAAATCGAGCGTCTGCACGCTGGCCTGCGTTCCCCCACATTCCGGCCCGCAGTTCACGACGTAAGCGGTGGTGTCGTCGCCGCTAAAGAACGCTGCGACCGGATGGTCGAAGCCGGGAACCGCGACCACTGGGTTGGTCTGAGTCCCAATGTTGCTGGGCGTAATCACAAAGAGGCACGTTACCTGATTCGCGCAGAGAGGCACATCGGAATCCGGGCTATCGCTGAAAGCCAGCAGGCGGTTGCCGCTGTGGCCGATGGAAATGAAGCGCACCGCCGGAACATTCACCTCTGCCCTAATCACCCCACTGTTCAGGTTGATGACTTCCACTGCGCCGGGAGGCTGGCCCACGATCGCCGCGGTGGGCACCGCCACATAGCCCGTCTCGCTGTCCGAAGTAACCACCAGGCTTTCCGTAAAACCCGGCAAAATGATGCGGTTGGAAGGGGCTTCGGCCGCGTTGTTGATAAAAGTCAATGCGTTGTCGGCAGGGCTGAAGACCAGAGTCTGACCGAGACTGGGAGTGACCACCATCATGCCCGGCGTCGCCCCCGCCGCAATGGGCGAGACAAAGCCTTGCCGGTCCGTTTGGGCGTCAATGATCTGCACTCCCGCCCCCACGCTCCCGCCACTGACATCCTGGGAGACGAAAGCGCGAAACTTCAGGCCGCTGGTGCTGCTTCCGCTGCTGGTCGTGCCAGAGCAGCTCAGGAGCAGCAAACTGACTGGCAGAAGAGATGACACCAGAATCACGGCTTTTTTCAAACCTGGGACTCCAAGAGCATGCAGGATAATCACTTAGATGTAAGAGTTGGATTATAGCAAAGCTCGAAGCGTTGCCTGAGCACTGGGAGTCGGAGCCAGGGAATCGCGCGCCTCGGCTCGGCAGCAATCGGATCAGGCGAAGAACTGCTTCAAGAGTTCCATCTTGACCTGCTCTTTGGCGACCGCCGCGCCCACGCGCTGCATGTTACCAATCTGATCGGCCGCGTCCATTTCCCGCACCTTTACCGGATCGATATCTTTGAGTCCAAGCCCATCCAGCCGTTCGCGTGTCAGGCTGACGGTAATGCGCTGATAGGTCAGCAGCTTGTTAGCGCCGAGACCCGTATCCATGAAGGCTAGGGAATCCTCTCCCGGTCCGCCGGAAGCGCGGACTGCTTCCCTCTCGGCGGCCGACGTAAGCACTGGGCCCATCGGATGCTCGCCGATCAAGTGCATCAGCACGTTCTGCTGCAGGTTGGCATCGCCCAGCAAGCCTTTTATGGAGTACTTCGCCCAATCCAACAGGTTGAAATTCGAAGCCTCGCCCTGTTCGACCGTGATCGAGTTGAACCCAGTCCCGAGCGACAACATCAACAGCCTGTCCGTGCCGACCGGCCAATGGAGGTTGTATTGCGGGTCGGTGGCTTCGAGAAATACCTGGAGCGAGGGATTGTTGTAGCTGCTTACGCCGCCGTCGATGAACTCATAGTTGTGCATTTGACCCTTGTCGTCGGGAACCATCATTTTCTGCGGCGGGAAAAACGTCGGAGCGGCGGAACTGGCACGCACAATCTGCCAGAGCGGTAGCCCAGCGTTGGTCTTGTAGTACTTTCCCTTGGGGTTGTTGGTGAAGAACCAGGTCGTTCCGTTAGTTGCGTTCTTAGCCACGATCATGATTTTGGTACGCAACTGGTTGCTTCCCAGGGTGGTGTTGGCGCCGAACACGTCTTTGAGGTGCCGCTCCAGCGGTCCGCTGGGATAGCTGTGCCAGAAGCGAATGGGGAAGAAGACCTTGGTGAAAATCTCTTTCCCGAAGTTGAGGTAAAAGTCGCGCAGTTGCTCGGCCTTCCATCCAAGGCATAGTCCGGCAGCCAGGATGGAGCCGGTGCTGGTGCCTCCAATCAGGTCGAAACGATCACACAGGGGCACCGCGCGCCCCGTGATGTCGTTCAGCTGCTTCTCGATCAGGATCAGGGCCTCGGCCGGAATCAATCCGGCCAATCCTCCACCATCGATGGGGAGAAGACGCATGGGGCGGGCGGAAGAGAGAGGCGCAGGGGCGTTCATGTTTTCCTCTGTTTTGCGGGAAGAAAATCTCAGGGAAGGTCTCGTACATTAGTGCGCTTCGTGGCAGCTGTCAAGCGGAGCAGATCATGTTCAGATGCGCCGCTCCATCGCTTCTTGTATTCTCAAGTCAATGGCGGGGAATCTTATCGAACGGCTGCGCAAGTCGCCCGTGCTCTGTGACGGAGCCATGGGGACCCTTCTCTATTCCAAGGGCATCTTCATCAACCAGTGCTACGACGAGTTGAACCTCTCTCAGCCAGAGCTGATCCGGGGTATTCACCATGAGTATCTGCAGGCGGGCGCCGAGATCGTTGAGACCAACACCTTTGGCGCCAACAGTTTCCGGCTGGCTCGGCACGGCCTGGCCGACCGCGTGCGCGACCTCAACCTGGCCGGCGCCCGGGTAGCGCGCCAGGCTGCCAAGAGTTTCGATGTCTGGGTGGCCGGGTCGGTCGGTCCCTTGGGAGTTCGCATCGAGCCGCTGGGCAAGACTTCCTTCGAAGAAGCACGGACGGTGTTTCGCGACCAGATCGCGGCCCTGGTCGAAGGTGGGGTCGACCTGCTCATGCTCGAAACCTTCGGCTACGTGGAAGAACTCCACCAGGCCGTGCTCGCCAGCCGGGACGTGAATCCCAAAATCCCGGTCGTCGCCCATGTGACGATTGACGAAGACGGGAACTGTCTCGACGGCTCCGACCCGGAGGCCTTCGCCGCTCGACTCACCGAATGGGAAGTCGATGTTCTCGGCATCAACTGCAGCGTAGGACCCGTCGCCATGCTGGAAGCCATCGAACGCGTGCGCGCAGCCACCGATCTTCCCCTGGCTACGCAACCCAACGCCGGTATGCCGCGTT
>Ga0326726_10005255_pt1 | contig 11744 bp, 10 predicted proteins | sample MHFenrmetagenome_2_FD_207603 | JGI IMG/M metagenome (GOLD analysis project Ga0326726, IMG submission 207603) | Lab enriched peat soil microbial communities from Michigan Hollow, Ithaca, NY, United States - MHF15MN | ecosystem: Environmental > Terrestrial > Soil > Wetlands > Peat | place: USA...
GGCCAGGCCGCGCTCAAGTTTTTCCCGGGTAAACAATTCTCCCAACTGGAGCTTGGATGCGTTCACGATCTGGTTGGCGGCCGGAGGATTCGGGGCCCCTTCCACGAAAATCTCACCCACAAAGAAGTTTGCCCGCAGGCGAAACGTCAGCCCGACCTGTCCGTCGAAAGTGGGCTGGGCCTCGGCTTGAATATCGGCAAAACGTCCGGTGGCGTACAGGACCTGAATGCTTTGCCGCACCTTCTCGCGTTCCAAAGGGGCACCGGCCTGTTGCGGAATCAAGTCAAGCAGCCCCGTCGTGTTGGCCGAGGGCAGATCGGAAAAATCAATTTTCTTTACTGTGAGACCCTCGTAGGAGGCCATCCCCCCAACCATCGGGACAGATGGAGCCTGTTCCTGGGCTGGGGATGGTTGCCCGGGTGGTGCTCCGGCGAGTCTTTGCGCAGGAGACGATTGTGCCGCCGCGCTCAGGCAGAGGGAGACCGCGAACGCCAGCCCTGTCAGGGTTCTCCCTATCGCTCCCTCTAGACGCAAACCGGCTCCTCGCAAGCGCAGGCGATGTTGGTTCGATGAATGGCTATCAGACAGTGTTGCATTTGGCCTGGGAAACTGAGCGGCACCTATAATAATGGTTTGTGCGCTTGGAACTGGTGACCTCTTTGGAACTGGAAGAAAGATACTCGCGGCAGGTGCTCTTCTCCGGAATCGGCCCGGAGGGACAAAGAAGGCTGGCCGCCGCCCGCGTGGCCCTGGTCGGATGCGGTGCCACCGGCTCCGGCCTGGCTTCCCTGCTGGCCCGCGCCGGCATCGGCCGCATCCGCATCATCGACCGCGACTACGTCGAATCCAGTAATTTGCAACGCCAGTCCCTGTTCGATGAGGCCGATGCCGCCCAATCGCTGCCCAAGGCGATCGCGGCCGCTCGCAAGATTTCCGCCTTCAACTCCCAGATTGTAATTGAGCCAGAGGTCAGCGATCTCGTCCCGGCCAACATCCAAGCCTTGCTGGACGGGACCGAGCTCGTCCTCGACGGCACCGACAACTTCGAAACCCGATACCTCATCAATGACTTTGCCGTGAAGACTTCCCTCCCCTGGATCTATACCGCTGCCGTGGGTAGCTATGGCGTCACGATGAATGTGCTGCCGGGGAAGACCGCCTGCCTGGCGTGCCTTTTCCCCGATGAGCCGCGCGGAGCTTTCGAGACCTGTGAGACCGCCGGAATTCTCAACTCAGCCGTAAACCTGGCTGCGTCCATCGCCGCGACCGAGGCCATCAAGCTGCTCGTAGGTGCCGACCAAAAAGTCCGGCGCACCCTGCTCTCCTTCGATGTGTGGAGCAACGAACGTGCCGAGCTCAAAGCCGATAGCCCGCGCCCTGGGTGCCGCGCCTGCGGCGAGCGCGACTTTATCCATCTCGCCGGCGAAGGCCGGCCCCACATTACGCTTTGTGGACGAAACTCGGTGCAGATCCACGAGCGCCACCGGCCGGTTGATTTCGTGGAAGTGAGCGCCCGGCTCCAGCCGCACGGTAAGGTTCGGCACAACGATTTTGTGCTGAAGTTCTGGCCGGACCCTTACGAGATGACCCTGTTCCCCGACGGCCGAGCCATCATCAAGGGCACAACCGACACAGCAGTCGCCCGCAGCTTGTACGCCAGGTACGTAGGAAGCTAGCTAGCGCCGGCATTCCTTCGACTTCGCTCAGGACAGGCCCGCTGGCTGTCGGGCGGGCATCTTGGCCGCCCAGTCTGGAATCTGAGGTAATGTTCGAATTGGAGGACAACACCATGCGTCAGCTAGTCAGTCTCTTAATCGTAATCTGCTGCTGCGGCCTCGCTGCCGCTCAGAGCGATCGGCTCTATCCCGGAACCTACGCCCAGCCGTTCGCCCCGCGCCTCGCCACTCCTTCGGCTCCTCCTGAAGCATTGGCGACGCCGTCTTTGACTTTGGACACTCCACCTCTTACCGTCGGAGCAAGCAATGGCACGCTGGATATTCCGACCGGCTCCCCCGTGTATGTTAACCAGCCGCTCTGGTATGGGCCGGGAGTGCAGTTCAATGCGCCGGCCATGGGACCGTCACTTTCGGCTGCACCGACTACCGCCGGGGTCCCTGGTTACGGAATTGAACTCGGAGCCGCGACGTTTCAGAGCAGCTACGGCGTGGCCCAAATGGCGGGCACTATATCTCGGACAAAAGCGAAAAGGGTATATACCAATCAGGATGTTGCCAGTGTCAACGACACCAATGGCACGATCAGGTTTCGAGGCAAGCTGGAACACGCAAACTGAGGCCTGTTGACGTCTATCTGAACGCACGGCGGTGACGGCGGGTGGCCGCGATCCCGGCCGTCGCTGTTCATTCACGGACACCCTCCGCTGAAACCGGACGCTCAATTCGGTTCCCAGATATCTGCGAGATCACGCAAACCATTCGTTCTCATAAAGTTGCATTCACGACACTTTGGCTCTCGGATTGCCCTTCTTTTTCATGTAGCCACATCGTCGTCGGGAGGCCGACCATGACCAATCTGCTTCAGGACCTGCGCTTCGCCCTGCGCCAAATGCGGCGCTCTCCCGGCTTTGCCCTCACGGCAGTCTTCACCCTGGCGTTGGGCATCGCCGCCAACGTCATCGTGTTCGGGGTCATCCAGGCATTGATCCTGCGGCCCATTGATGTGCCTCATCCCGACCAGGTGATGACGCTCGCCCACAGCAATGAGTCCTATCCGATTTTTTCCTATCCGGAGGTGCGCGATGTCCGGGATGAAAATACGGTGTTCTCGTCGGTCGGCGCTTTTACCGTTGATAGTTTTGGCCTGGAGGCCAACGGCGTCACCCAGCCTGTCTGGGGCTTTGAAGTGAGCGGGCAATACTTCGAGGCCGTCGCCCTCGAGCCCTTCCTCGGACGCCTGTTGCAGCGCGCGGACGACGATCATCCCGGCGCATCAGAAGCCGCAGTGCTTTCCTGGCCCGCCTGGAAGAGTGACTTTGGCGCCGATCCCAACATTGTAGGCAAGGCTATCCGCCTCAATAAGCAGCCCTACACCATCGTCGGCGTTACCCCGGAAGGGTTCTACGGGACTGAAAAATTTTTGCAGCCTGACATCTTCGTTCCCATGGCGAACCAGGCATCGCTGAACGGCTCCAACTGGCTTGAATCACGGCACGATCAAACTATCTGGTCGATCGTGCGCCTCAAGGACGGCGTCGCCATGCCCCAGGTGCAGGCTGAACTGAACGCGATTGCCGCCCGCGCAGCCCGCGAGTTTCCGAAAGACGAGGAAAAGCTGACCCTCAAGCTGACCCGCCCTGGGCTGGTGGGTGACTTTATCAGCGACCCCACCCGCGCATTTCTGGCCGGCGTGATGGGCCTCGCGGGCATTGTGCTGCTCGCCGCCTGCGCCAACCTCGGCAGCCTGTTCGCGGCACGAACCGCAGACCGCACCCGCGAGATTGCCATCCGCCTGGCCATTGGATCGAGCCGCTGGCGCGTCATCCGACAGGTCCTGGTCGAGGCCTTCGTTATTTCGATCCTCGGGGGGATCTGCGCCTGCGGTTTGGCGTGGATTGCACTCACCGGCCTGGCCAACTGGCATCCACCCACCGAATATCCTTTCAAGTTTCACATCATGCCGCAGCCATCGCTGATCGTGATGGCATTCCTCACCTCGGTGCTCGCCGGCGTGGGGTTCGGCGTGATGCCGCTGTGGCAGATATTCAAGACCGATCCTAATAGCGCGATCAAAAGCGGTGGCAGCCAATCCACCGCAGGACGCCGCTGGGCGCTTCGCGATGTCTTGCTGGCCGCCCAGATCGCGCTCTGCTGCATCACCGTTACGGCGGCCTTTGTGTCGCTGCGGGGCCTGGGCAAAGCCATGACCATGAACATGGGTATCAATCCCAGGCATGCGGTCGTGGCGAAATTCCAGCTGAGTCAGGCCGGCTATTCGGGCGACGCTGCTGATCACTTCCAACGCCAGTTGCTGGAGAGAGTCTCGCACCTTCCGGGAGTGGAAGCAGCCGGATACGCGCAATCCACGCCGCTCTCCCAGGATACGGTCATTTCTGATGTCTTCCCGCAACAGACCACCGATTTCAAACCCTCAAACCGGGCCTTCGGTGCCTACGGTTACGACGTCTCGCCGGGATACTTCACCGCTGCTGAAACACCGCTGCTCTCGGGACGCGATGTAAGTTTCAGCGACACCGCGAAGACCCCGGCTGTTGCGGTCGTGAATCGGGAGTTTGCTCAGCGACTCTTCCACTCCGAAGACGTGGTTGGCCGCTATTTCAAGAACTCATCCGGCGTGCAGATCCAGATCGTGGGCATCGCGGCCAACGGAAAATATCTCCTTCTCAGTGAAAACCAGAAAGCGGCAGTGTTCTTCCCAATCTCGCAACGGCCAACCACTAAGACATCGCTGATTGTGCGGGTGCGGCCTGATTCCTCAGAAGAGGCCACGAACGCTATGGCCGCCACCGTCCGGAAAGTTGTGCGTGATTTTGACCCCACTGTCCCTATCCGGGAGTCAAGCCCCTGGAGGAACCAGCTGGGACTGACGTTCTTTGTCTCCCAGGTAGCGACCGTCGCGCTTGGCATCTTCGGGGCTTTTGGATTGCTGCTCTCGATCACCGGCACCTTCGGCCTGGCCTCATACACCGTCACCAAGCGACTGCGCGAACTGAGCCTTCGGGTCGCACTCGGTGCGCAAGGCAAGCAGGTTCTTTCGGCAGCGCTTGGCCGCATGCTGGTCCTGCTGGCTAGCGGGTCGGTGGTGGGGATGCTGCTCGGGGTTGCCGCCAGCCGGGTGCTTTCGGCGATCGTCTACCAGGCGTCGGCACAGGATCCATTTGTTCTGGCTGCGGTGGCATTGACTCTGTTGCTCACGGGTATACTTTCGGTCGCCGGCCCCGTGAGGCGGGCCCTGCACATCGATCCGGCAAACCTGCTCCGCGAAGAATAACTTTGAGCGTGAAAGGATAAGGAAACGCAGGTTGCCGTTCAGCGCTGTGCTATACCCTCCAGCGCGTCAAAGAAGCCGGGATACGAAATGACCGCCGCCTCGGCGCCTCGAATCTGTGTCTCCCCTTCCGCATGCAAGGCGGCCACCGCAAAGGCCATCGCGATGCGGTGATCGCCCAGAGAATCGACGTCCGCTCCTCGCAGCTTCTGCTTCCCCGGAATTTTAAAACCATCTTCGCGTTCTTCCACTTGCGCTCCCATGGCGCGCAGGTTTGTAGCGATGGCCGCGATCCGATCTGACTCCTTCACCCGCAGTTCGCGCGCGTCGCGAATCTCGATGCCGTCTTCGGTGTAGGGCGCGATCGCCGCCAGTACCGGAATTTCATCGATCAAGGCGGCGGTATCGGCTCCGGCGATGGTGATTCCCTTCAGGGCGCGGCCTTCCACCTTCACCGTCCCCCGCAATTCCCCGTGCTGCTCTTCCAGTTGGGTAACGGAAATTCCCACACCCATCAGGATCAGGATATCCAACAGCCGGGCCCGGGTGGGATTCATCAGCAAATCCTCGATCACCAGTTGTGCTCCCGGGAACACTCCCGCAGCACAAAGGAAAAAGGCTGCGCTGGAAATATCGCCCGGAATCGCCGCCTCAATTCCCCGCAATTTCTGCCCACCCGCCATCCGCGTTTCAAGGCCCGCCTGCGTGAGTGGCGCCCCAAATGCGCGCAGCGCCAGTTCGCTGTGATCGCGAGTGCGCACCGGTTCGATGACTGATGTTTCTCCGCTGGCGAACAGGCCGGCAAACAGCAGACATGATTTCACCTGGGCGCTGGCCAGCGGCATGTTGTAGCGGATCGCTTTCAGATTTCCGCCTTGCACCCGCAATGGCGGCCGGCCGCCCTTCTGGGCCGTGATCTTCGCCCCCATCATTTCCAGCGGCGCGATAATTCGTGCCATGGGACGGCGGGAAAGCGATTCATCGCCGGTAAGCTCGCTCTCGAAATCCTGTCCCGCCAGGATGCCGCTCAACATCCGCATGGTGGAGCCGGAGTTGCCACAATCGAGAGGCGACTTCGGCGCCTGTAATTTCGGACCGCGACCGTGAATGACCACGCTGTTCCCGGTGCGCAGCACCTCGGCACCCAGGGCGCGCACGCAGCCCAGCGTGCTGGCGCAGTCCGCGCCGGTAGAAAAATTCTCCAGCTGCGTATCGCCTTCCGCGATAGCGGCCAACATGGCGTAGCGGTGCGAAACTGATTTGTCTCCGGGCAGTCGCAGCGATCCGGCCACACTTCGAGCGGGACGCACAACCACGATCGAATCTTTATTCATGCCGGATTCCAATATAGCGAATGTTAAGAAGATTGAACCACGGAGGACACGGAGGACGCTGAGAACTCCTCGCGCATCCCGCCTGTTTCGAGCCGGTAGAAAAGTTTAGGCCAGTGCCTTGGCCTCGGCCGTGGCATCCTTCAGAATCTCCGGCGGAACCTCCCGGATGGTGAGGTGGAATTCAAACATCGGTGTTTCCGTGCCCCGGCCCCAGCGGTTGACTTCCCAATGCGCGCGGATGAACTTCGCTTCCGCATGCCCGGTCAGATCGAGCAGCAGGGGATGCTGACCGCGGTAGAATTTCTGGGGAAATACAGCGAGCGGCTTCGCCCCCCAGGCCGCGCCATCGGCGGAGCCATAGATACTCACGTCCAAAGCTTCCTGCTCAATGATGTTGGTGATATCCAGGGTCAGAAGGAACACGCGGCTGGCCGCTAGGCCGATATCCAGCGCCGGCCCGTCGCCTTTGGCGTTGGCCACGGTTTTTTCAGGAACCAGGAAAGTATTGATCGTTGTCTTTGAAGACATGGCGAGAGAATTGTAGCAAAGGCCGGCGTGATTCGATGTAGGCGCGAGCGTGGGCTCTCGTGCCTACATGTCGTCGAAGAATTGGCGCAGCAGTTTGCCCGCTTCCACGGACTGTTCCCAGGCTGAGTAGTGTCCCGCGCGCCGGATGATCTTTAATTCGCTGCCGGCAATATGTTGCCGCATCAACTCCGCTTCCGAAGGCCCAGTGAGCGTGTCTTCATCTCCGGTCACAATCAAAGTCGGGACGTTGATCGTCTTCAGGTCGGGCACCGAGTCCAGCCGTTCCGCCATGCCGCGCTGCACCTGGGCAACATTTCCGGCCGACATCTTTCGCATCATCCGCAGAGCGCCATCCACCAGATCGGGACGACTGTCCCGCGTGGTTTGGCCCATCACCTTCAAAGTCATGCTTTCAAAGAAGGGCTCGGTTCCTCGTTCCAGCACATCGGCGGCAGCCTGCAATCGTCCCGCTTTCGCCTCTGGAGAGTCAGCGGGCGCTTTGGTATTGCACAGCGCCAGCGCCGCCACCCGTCCGCGATAGCGCCGCCAGAACTCAAACAGCACATAGCCGCCGATCGAAACTCCCGCCAGCGGCACCCGCCCCAGTTCCGCGTGGTCGAGAATCCTCGCGATATCGGCCGCATGTTTCTCCATGGCGGCCGGCCCTTCGCCGACGGCCGATTCGCCATGTCCGCGCAGGTCGGGGAGGATCAGCTGATACCGCGAGGTCAGGGCCTGGACTGCGGGCAGCCAGAATTCATGATGGACAGGAAAAGGATGGAGCAGCACCACCGGCGGTCCGGTCCCCAGCACCTGGTATGCAATCTGGGCGTCGCCACTCGTGATGTGAATCATCGCTCTGTGTGGGTCGGACACTCTTGTCCGACGCTCTTGACTTTGAGGTGCAAGAACAAATATCAGACGCACCCAAAATCTAACCCCCTAAAATGCAACCCCAAAATCAAATTCAAAGGCGTCGGACAAGAGTGTCCGACCCACACCATCCCACACCCATCTCAAATTTACGAAACCGCGGCCTGGTGCCCCGCCGGCGCTTCCAGCCGCAGCGGCTCTTCCGGCATCACCACCCAGGCGATGGGGTATGAGAGCAATCCCACACCAGTCATCACTGCGGTAATCAACCACACCAACCGCACCAGGGTCACGTCGAGATCAAAATATTCGGCGAAGCCGGCACAAACTCCCGCGATCTTGCGATCGCCACGCGGGCGCACCAGGCGCCTGCGCGCAACCACGGTCCCGATCCGCTTGCCACAATAAGCGCAATGGCTGGCGTCATCCTGAATCACCTTGCCACAGTAGTTGCAGTACATAATTCCTCCAGCAGCGCGGGCATTCTGCCGCAGCCATACCGGACGGCCGCACACCCGTCGCTCCATATCCCCTTCTAGGATACGCGCACCGGGACTAAGAAGTTCCCGAACCTAGTTCTCCCGATAAGCCTCTTTCATCCGTTTGCGCGCAGTCTCAGCTGGCGGCGTGCTGGCATCACTCGCCACCACCGCCTGATATTTGGCCAGGGCTAGATCGCGTTTCTGCAGCAGATCGTACATCTCCCCCGCTCCCAGGTTGGCTTTCTGTAACGCCTCCGAATCAGGCTGCGGGGCTTGGCCCACCTGTTCGTACGCGGCCACGGCTCCGCTGTAGTCCTTCTGACTGCGCAACAAATCACCCCGGCTCAGAGCGGCGATTTCGTAGTGCAGTCCTGGAAAATGTCCTTCCTTCCCAGCCTGCCAGATTCTTCGGTAAACCGCCGCTGCCTCCTGGTTGCGGCCCGCCGCGCGCAGCAGGTGGCCCTCCTCCAGCGCCAGCAGCACGTCCTGGGGAAAGCGTGGGACCAGCGCGCGCACAATCGGCAACGCTTCATCGTAGAGGTGCTCGCGGCGCAGAAACACCGCCAGCAGGATCTGCGCATCGATGCTGGTCTCGCCGTTCCCCTGGGCACACTCTCTCAGGTATTGAAGGCCCTTTTCCTTGTTGCCCCCCAGCCCAACCATCGAAGCTGCCACCTTGACTCCCCAGGGCAAGCTTCCAAGAACGTAATTGTGCGCACCCACGATCAACTTCGCCTCCAAAGTGGAAGGAGATAGTTCCAGCACGCGTTCATGATCGCGGCGCGCTCCCACCGCATTCCGAAGAGCTGAAAACCAGGCGCGCTCGATTAATGCGGTGTAGGTGGAAAACTGCGCCCGGGTCACGCCTCGGGTATACAGCGCGTCCACATCGTTCGGGTTTGCGGCCAGGCGTTTTTCCTCCAGCTGCAGGGCTCGTTCCACCAAATTCTTGATCTGCTGCTTGACCTTCGGATCGGCGGGACGGTGCGGCGCGGAGATAAAACTGTCGTTGGCGTACTCTCCCGTGTTCAGCACCCCCATGCGATAGAGTTCCCGGAACAGGGTCGCGGTCAGGAGATGATTGACCGCGAAGGGATCGTCAGGATGCCGCCCCAGCACCTGTTCAAATTCCTGCACCGCCCGGTCATAGTCGAGGTTGTAGAAATGGTTAAACGCGCTCAGGTTCAGCGGATCATGAGGACGATAGGCCAGCGATGCGGGGTTCGCATCCGGCGACGACGCCACCGCCTGCGCAGCCAGCAGAACACACATCAGAAATGAAACGGCTCGGCGTGGAAGCGGTAAAAGCAATTCTTTCTCGTCGGGAGTCGCTGAACATTAGTTTACCTGAAGCCGGCCAGCGCACGCCGCGAACCAAGAAGGTTAAGTTCCCGTCGAAGAAAGTGGACTGAAAGTGTGCCTATAATCAGCGTCCAGAATTAACTTTTCATAATCAGTCGAGCGCATCTTTCCTAGTGCCAGCGGTAATTCTTGCGCGATTTGAGACAGTCATCTTCGGGCTCGATTGCCAAAGAATCGGCGTTTCAATGACTTACCAACCTTGGGTTTTTGGTCACAGGCTTGCGATCTGGGAAGGCGAGGATTGTTATGTCTAACGTCGTGCACGATGCGCAACACGAGTTCTGGCGGCCCCCTGTAGTCCCAGGCGAAGCACCTCGCCCGGGCATGGTGGAAGTCTGTGACGGTTGCGCCACCGAGTTCATGGTAGGCTCGCTTTTCTGCCATGTCTGCGGGGCTTCGCGTGAAACACGGCCTTCGACCACTTCGCATTGGACGCTCTACCTGGAGTTCCACAACATCCAGCGTGCGCTCGGCCTGTCCACCGCTTCGCTGGTCGCTTTCCTGATCGGAATAGCATGTCTGATTATGGCGGGTATCGCCGTTGGCATGATCTACAGCGTGCAGACCTTCAACGATTTTCAGGCGGTACAACTCTACCGGATGCAATGGCTCCTGGGCGCCATAGCAGCCTTCGCCGCCGGATTGCTGCTCAAGAAGTCCCCCCCTACAAAACGCTAAAAACACCACAACCTGCGTAGGCCCGGACGCCCTCGTCCAGGCGGGCGAGCAACGCTCGCCGAGGGGTCGTGCGGCTCGTGACCATGGTGCGAGCAAAGCGGAAATCAACTTCAAAGGCGTCGGACAAGAGTGTCCGACCCACACACTCACCAGCACCTAGGTGGGGTCATTAATCACTACCCGTCTCTGTTGATACATGCGGTATAGATGATGCACCGGTCCGTTGCCGCGTCCCAGGGGATGGGCATTGGCGATCGCGGCTGCGACGTAGGTTTTGGACAGCAGTACGGCTTCGGGCAGTCCCCTCCCCCGCGCCAGATGGCAGGCCATCGACGCGGCAAATGCGCATCCTGTGCCATGGGTGGATTTCGACAGTTGCCGGTTGGATTTGAACACTTCCTGCTCGGTGCCATGGCGACTGGTAAAACTCAAGAGTTCAATGGCCTTCTCCAGGTGGCCGCCGGTGATAACCACGCCGGCTGCCCCCATCTCATGAAGCCGGGCCGCCGCCACGCGCATCTGCTCCAGATTCGTGACAGCGAACCCGGTCAGGGCCGCCGCCTCGTCCACGTTGGGTGTGATGACTGTGGCCAGCGGCAGCAGGCGCTCGATCAGAAGTCTTAGTCCAGCCGCATCGATCAGATCGTAGCCGGATGACGATTTGATGATCGGGTCGAGAACAACATTACGTAACCCCGACTCATCCAGAAAATCACTCACCACCCGCGCGACCTTCCCGGAGCCCAGCATGCCGATGCGGACTGCCGAAATCTCAACGTCGGCGCTCAGTTCTTTGAGGGTCTCGGCGACAACCTCAGGACTAACCGCCTCAACCCGGCGAACTCCTGCCGTCGATTGGACGGTCAAAGCCGTGATGCAGCCCACGCCGTAGCAGCCGTGAGCGGCGATGGTTTTCACGTCCGCCGTCACCCCTGCCCCGGAAGAGGGGTCAAATCCGGCAATGGTGAGGACCACCGGTGGAGACTGGGCCATAGTGCAATGTAACAGTTCCGATGCAGGAGCGAGCGTCCGGCTCGTGCGTCAGCGCCACCCGGTCCGGAGCGGGGACGCTCGCTTCCACATCAGCCGAATCTTGAGTTAAGTATTACTTCAGCGCAAACCGAGGTAATGCTCGTAACCCATTGAAACTAAATGGGAGGTAATAAATTCATGCTACTACCCTTTGGACTGTATTTACTATTATATAAACATCTAAGGCCATTGACTACAGCAATATGGGTAGCATTAGTCAAGATTAGCAATATGTTACGTGAGATATCTATTACTAGATAAGCATCTTGCTAGGGCTAAATCCGGATTGACAGGCTGCCCCTCTCCCGTTAGCCTTGTCAAATCCTTGGCGAACTGTGGAGAGATAAGACTGGGAACGACTTAGAGATGTGAGGTGACAATGCGAGGACACATAGCTCATATACTGGCGACGGTTTTGATGGTCGTCAGCCTAGGGGCGGCTCAGCGACCGACCAGCTCAGAGTCCGTGAATACCGTCAGTAAGGCAATA
>Ga0326726_10005256_pt1 | contig 11744 bp, 10 predicted proteins | sample MHFenrmetagenome_2_FD_207603 | JGI IMG/M metagenome (GOLD analysis project Ga0326726, IMG submission 207603) | Lab enriched peat soil microbial communities from Michigan Hollow, Ithaca, NY, United States - MHF15MN | ecosystem: Environmental > Terrestrial > Soil > Wetlands > Peat | place: USA...
TACTCGTAGCAACGGCCCGGTTCGCAGGCGAGCGGCGTCTGGATGACGGCTTCGCGCGCTTCGGCCGGCGTGCTGGCGAGGCGCCAGAGGTCGCGGCCGGGGGGAAGGCCGGAACGGTGCTGGAGGAGCATGCGGACGGTAACGCGGTCCTTTTCGCCCCCCGTGAACTCCGGCACGTACTTCGAGACGGGGTCGTCCAGTCCGATTTTGCCCTCGTCGAAGAGCACCATGAGGGCGGACGTCGTGCCGACGACCTTAGTCAGCGAGGCCAGGTCATAGATGGTCCGGTCGGCGCTGACGGCCGTGCTGCCGCGCTCCCAGCTCAGCTTTCCAAAGCCCTTCTCCCACACCGCGGCGCCCCGGCGGCCCACCACAACGGCGGCCCCCGGGTACCCACCGGCCGAAATTCCGCGTTGCACGACGCGATCGACGACCGCCAGCCGCTCGCTGGACATGCCGACGGATTTGGGCGCCTTCATCGGAAGGCCGCCGCCATCGTGCGCGACGAGAGTGGTGACGAGTAGGAGAAGCACTGACGACACCTACGGGTTGAGGACCAACAAAAACGTCAGCGACTTCGTCCGGAGACCGGTCGAGGTCGCAAGCAACCAGCTGTGGATTGTCCTTTCTCCTAGTATCGGCGACAGGCAGGTACCCCAGGTTGGGCCGATACAGGTGGGGTACGTCACAATTGCTCGAATGTTCCGCGTGCGCAAGGGTGCAATTTGACGTATTGTACCGTTTCGTCGCAGGACGACAGGTCATTGCGGGATGTAACGACACCGCCTCGACTTGACTCGCATTGGACGCGGTCAGCGACGAGCCTGGCTGCCGAGGGGAGAATCGTAAACCTTCGACCCCTCGCCAGTGACCTACCATTCGGACATGGACCAGGAACTCCTCACCATTCGGCGGGCGATCAACGGCGATGAGGCCGCGCTCCGGGCGCTGTGGACGCGGCACGCGCCGCACATCGACATGGTGGTTCGCCGGTTGGTGGGGGCCGACCTCGACTTGGCGGCCGACATCGCGCAGGAAGTCTGGATTCAGATCTTCCGTGCGCTGCCGAGCTACCGCGGCGACGCCCAGTTCGGCACGTGGGCGCACCGCATCGCCGTCAACCGCACGCTCAACGCGCTCCGCAAGACGCGGCGGCTGGCGTCGATCGAAACCGAGGTCGAGGAGGACAGCGCCGTGAGCGAGCCGGACACGGACCGCTCGTTCGTGGCGCAGTCGATCGACGAGGCTGCGGCGAAGCTGTCGCCGGGCGCCCGGACGGTGTTCCTGATGCACGATGTCGAGGGATATACGCACGAAGAGATCGCCGCCGAGTTGGGAATCACGATCGGCGGATCCAAGTCGCAACTGTTCAAGGCTCGTACCAAGCTGCGCAAACTGCTCGCGCACCTGGTCGATTCGGATGCCATTAGAGATGTCAGATTATCGAGCAAGGAAGCCGATCATGTCTCACCTGTCTCCTGAGCGCCTCGCGGCGCTGGCCGACGACCCGCCGACGGCGGCGGAGCTCGCCCACCTCACGGGCTGCGCCGATTGCACGCGTGAGCGCGCGGCCCATCGCGCGCTCGGCAGGCTCGCTGCCGGCAGCGCCCGCAGCATCGGCGCGCCGCTCACGACGTGGGAGTCCCTGAGACCGGCTCTGCTCGCCGACGGCGTCATCGATTCCGGCGACGGTCTCGTCTCCCATCCGCGGCCACGCCGGTTCGGTTGGTTTGAGGCCGCCGCGGCGGCGGTGCTCGTCGCGGGCGGTGCGGTCGCGGGCCGGCTGTCGGACGGGGTGTCGTTCTCGACGGCCGCGACGCCGTTCAGCACCGGACGCGTCGCCCTCGTCGATTCGACGCCTCGTTTCAAGACTCTCGACGAAGCGCGCGCCGCGCAGACCCAGTCGCAGATGCTCTACCAGAACGCCACCGCGTATCTCGCCCAGCACGACACGACGAGTCGCGGGGAGAGCCCGTCAGCCATGCGCACCCGGCTTGCCGCGCTCGACCGTACGCAACAGGTATTGAACCAGGCGCTGACCGAAGCGCCCTACGACCCAATCATCAACGGCTACTATCTCACGACCGTCGGCCAACGCGAAGCCACGCTGCGGATGATCAACACCGCGGCGCCGGCGAGCATGCGCATCACGAGCTACTGACGTCAGCGACGCACTGAATTCCGATGTCGAAGAACCTCTCGAACCATCTCTCGAAAACAATTGGCGGCGTGGCAGCCGCCATGCTGTCCGCTGTCACGATCGGGGGGCAGGTTCCCGTTGGAACCGTGCACCGCGATTCAACCGTGACGACGACGCGGGTTGTCGTGCTGCAGGGCCGGACGGATTCGATCCAGGTGCTCGCTCACCGGATTTTGCAAGAACGCTATGGCAGCCCGATGTGGATCGACCTGACGGGACAAATGGATTCGTTGATCGCGAGCATCCTCGGCAACAAGCTGGTCGTCATGCGCGGTGGTCTCGTCGGACCGGCCATGGCGCTGCGCTCCATTCAGGCGGCGAAGGGCTATCTGGGAATCAACGCCCAAGGGCCGTATGTCGTGGTCACCGACAGCGCGGGCACGCAGCGCTACCGATTCTTTGCCTATCAGCCGATCATCTCGGTCGACCTTGGCTCACCGGCCGATCGCGCCGGCATCGAGCCCGGCGATGTGCTCGTCGGCTACAACGGCATCGATCTGATCAACCACGAGTTCAACTTCAGCGAGATGCTCGTGCCGAAGAAGCGCGTCGACGTGACGGTGCGCCGAGGCGGCGACGTGAAGGACTTTGCGTTGACCGTCGCGAACGCTCCGGAGGAGGTGTCGCGCCGGCGGGCAGATCTCGACAAGAGTGTCCGATTCCAAATGCCGGCCTCCGGCATGATCACGATCGGTGGCGACGGTGAGCGCCCCCCCCCGATCGGCGGCGGGACGATTCGTGCGAGCACGGCTCCGGTGGCCCGTGGTACAGCTGGCGCCGGCGTGGCTACCGGTGGATTCGGGGGGGGACGGGGGGCACGACTTCCCGTACAGAAGTGGGGGTTCTTCCTCTCGCCCAACGGTCTCTTCGGCGCAAGCCTTTCGAATGTGGACGAGGATCTGGCGAAGGTGCTTCGACTCAGAAAAGGGATCCTCGTCAACAGCGTGTCGGAGGAAACGCCGGCGTTTCGCGCGGGGCTGCGCGGCGGCGACGTGATCGTCGCGTGCAACGACGACTCGGTGAACACCCTGGGGGAGTTGCGCGAGCTGGTGGCGCGTCGCCTCGCCGACCACGCGGTGACGCTGCATGTCGTGCGTCAGCAGAAGGTGAAAAAGCTCACGATCTCCTGGCCGGATTCCCCGTGAGCGGCCCCCCGCGCCGCGCAGACCTTTTCGCGCGGCGACGGATCCAACCCAGCTACTTGACCGGCCCTGGCGGCAGCTGATACAGCAGCCGCAGCGTCGCGCGATCCGGCGGCATGATCTCGTGCGCCATCTCCGTCGGAAACATCTTGGTGTGTGAGTCGCGCGAGTGGCCGAGGCCCAATGCGTGTCCCGCCTCGTGCCGCACGATGGCGGCGATGTCCCACGGGCGGATCATGATCCCCGCGCTGTCGTGCACGGCGACGACGATGTCGGCGTTCACGATCCAGCCATTCGAATCCGTCGTTCGCCTCGTGAAACCGACCCGCATCCCGTCCGTCGGCGGAAACCGATCGACCCACGAGATGTGCACGTCCGACGTCCCCGAGTCGATGACGAAATCGAAGCGGAGCGGCAGGTCGTCGCCCCCCACCCACTCGGCGAACGCTTCGCGCGCCGTCTGCGCGTAGCGGAGGTCCCAGTCACGCACGTCCGTCCCCGACTGCACCCATACGCGTAGCGCGCGGTCGCGATGATCCGGCCATCGGACGAGCGTGCCGCCGAGGTCGGCGAGCATGTCCGCCATGTACGAATCGCTGGCGGCGTCGATCCGGGCGCGAATGTCCGCCTCATCGCGCGGTGCGGGGGCGGAGCGCGCCGCGACGACGGTGGATGCAACATCGGCGCGCTCATTGTCGGTAGGCGTCGGGACTATCTGGGCTCGGCGTTTCTTGGGGATCGACGAGTATCCCGCGTCGTCGCCGATGTCAGCGACCTCTTCGATACGCTCGGGCGCGAGGCTGGCCTGGCGATCGATGATCTGCATGACCACGAACGCCGCGAACGCGCCGACGACGGCGTACAATACCGCGTCAGCGCGCCGCACGGGAACTACCGAATGGGACCCGCCGGCAGCACGTAGAGGAGACGGATGGTCGCGCGGTCAGCGGTCGACAGCGAGCGCACGCGCACCCGCGGCGCCATGATGCTCGTCGTGTCGGCGGTGTGGTCGAGGCCGAGCAGGTGCCCGATCTCGTGCAGAGCCATGGCCTGCATCGCGTCGTCCTCGAGCAGGTCGCCCTGGTTGTGGTGGACGGCGAGCGTGATGTTCGCGTCGGTGATCGCCCAAGAGTCGTCGCGCGCCCAGCGGGTCCGGCCGCTGATGGGCTCGCGGAACCGGTCGATCCAGTTGACATGCACTTCGGCGTCGGCTGAATCCTCGACGAACGTGAAGTGCACGGGTAGGTGGAGCCCGTCCCACTCCTCGAAGGCCGCGCGTACCCGCGCCACGAACGCGGGCGAGAAATCGCGGACGTTGGACATCGGCTGAATCCAGACGGTGAGCGGAACGCCCTTCCGGTCCGGCCAGCGCGCGAGCGCGGAGTCGCGCTCGAGAAGGATGTCCGCGATGTAGGTGCCAGCTTGTTCGTCACGCACACGCCGACGGACGTCGGCGAGGTCGCCATCAGACAGACTGAACGCCCCTGGCCGCACGGTAGCGCGGCGCGAGCGGCCGCCCAACGAACCGGCCGCGCTGTCGCGGTGCCGCACTCCGACCGTCGTGGAGCTGGAATCGGCGGTGTCGTACGCGTTGCTGAGACAGATGACGAGAGCAAGCGAGAGGACGGGGAAGGCTGCGCGCCGCATACCTGAGGGGACCGCCCATCATCGGGCGATGAAGGAGGGTGACGATCGGGGATTGTAACCCTCGGGCGCGTATCCGGAGGACGAGTGCCGGAGTTGAAACGCCACCGAGGTGTGGGCGCCTATCCTAACGCTCGGTTTTGAAGCGTGCAAGCGAGGTCGCGACGAACTTGAGTGCGGCCTGCAAGGTGTAACACGACGTGCCAAGTCCCGGGACGTGGCGAGACGATTGGGAGACGGCACGAGTGCGAGAAAGCGGACAGCCGCCCCCCTCCCTGCGCGCCTCCCCCTCGCCGTATCGCCGTTCTCGGCGTTTGTTACTCTCGCCCTTCGTTACCATCGCCCTTCGTTACCATCGTCTCCTTCGACCTATGCGCTCTCTGACCTTGCTCCTCGCGACTCCCCTCGCGCTGGCGTCCCAGCAACCCGATCCCGTTCTCGCGAAGATTCGCGACGAAGGTCTGAAGAACTCCCGGGCCTGGTCGATGGTCGACACGCTGGCGACGGTGATCGGTCCTCGCCTCACCGCGTCGCCCGCATTCATGCGCGCCGCCACGTGGGCGCGCGACCATCTGTCGTCGTGGGGACTCGCCGACGTCCACATGGAATCGTGGCCCTTCGGCCGCGGATGGGAGCTCGAGAGGTACACGCTCGAGATGACCTCTCCCCGTTTCGCGCCGATGATTGGCTATCCGGACGCGTGGTCCGCGCCCACCAAGGGCGAGATCGTCGGCACTCCGATCCTCATCGCGGGAATCGCGTCCGACTCGTTGGCGAAGATGAGCGGCGCGCTCAAGGGCGCGATCGTCCTCGCGCAGCCGATGATGACGAACTTCATCCGTGAGGATCGCGTCGACCCCTTCGGTCCGACGGGAGACGTGTACACGCCGGCGCCTCCCGTCGGCGGCGGCCGAGGCGGAGGGCGGGGTGGCGGCCCGAGCGAAGCGCAGAAAGTTCAGACGATCCTGCACGACGCAGGCGTCGGGGCGGTGCTCAGGACGAGCCGCGGCGAACACGGCACGATCTTCGTGCAGACGCGCGACGCGGGCGCGAACGCCGTTCCCTCGGTCGTCGTTTCTGGCGAGAGCTACAACAACATCATTCGGCTGCTCCAGGACCGCGTACCCGTCAGGCTACGCGTTGTGATAGACGCGAAGTACTTCACGTCCGACACCAGCGGATACAACGTGATCGCCGAGCTGCCGGGGTCCGATCCGGCGCTCAAGGACGAGGTCGTCATGATCGGCGCGCACCTCGATTCGTGGGCCTCGGCAACCGGCGCCACCGACAACGCCGACGGCGCGGCGACAGTGCTCGAGGCGATGCGCATCCTCAAGGCGGTCGGCGCGCGCCCGCGCCGCACGATTCGCGTCGCGCTCTGGGGCGGCGAGGAGGAAGGGCTCTACGGATCGCGCGCCTGGGTCGCGCAGCATCTCGCAGGCGATGCCAACAAGGCCGCTCGCGACAAGTTCGACGTCTACTTCAACATCGACCCCGGCTACGGCCGCGTGTACGGCTTCTATACGCAGGGCAACGACGCCGCGAAGGCGATCTTCGATCAGTGGCTCGAACCGTTCAAGGACGTCGGCGCCAAGCGAAACCTGCGCGCAGGCATCGGCAGCACCGATCACCTGAGCTTCATCGCCGAGGGAGTGCCCGGATTCAACCCGGTGCAGGAGTTCACGACCTACGACGTGCGCATCCATCACACGAACATGGACACGATGGAACGCATGACGCCGGAGGAGGTCGCACAGGCGGCGACCGTGTTCGCCACGTTCGCCTATCAGGCGGCGATGCGCGACGCGCCGATCCCGCGCGCGCCGCGGTGATCTCACGTCCCTGCCCCCGCACGCCGCACCCGGCCGCTAGATCTCTCGGCGCTTGGCGAAGCGCGCGATGTTGTCGCCAACGCGGAAGGCCAGCGCCTGAATCGTCATCGTCGGCTGGCCGCGGCCGCTCGTCACGAGACTCGATCCGTCGACGATGAACAGATTCTTGACGTCGTGCGTTCGGTTGTATTTGTCGACGACCGACGTCTTGGGGTCGTTCCCCATGCGGCACGTGCCGAGCAGATGTACGGCGAAGCTCTGGCTCTCGACCGGAAACTGCCAGGTCTGCGACGCGCCCGACGCATGGAGCAGTTCCTCACTCTTCTGGGCGAAGTACTTGTAGACCTTCAGGTCCTGCGGGTGGTCCTGATAGGTCACTCGAATCGCCGGCACGCCCCACGCGTCCTTGACGGTCGGGTCGAGTGAAATGCTGTTCGACTCGAGCGGCAATGACGTGGTGTGGCCGTAGCACAGCACGGAGCGCGTGTACGTCTGCGCCATCCACTGCTTGTACTCCTTGCCCCACTTCCTTGCTTTCGGGGGCAGGCCCGCGCCGGTCGCGAACTGGATCGGCGGGAGGTCGAGGCGGTAGTCGAAGCCGCCGCCGCCGACCAAGCCGAGCCTGGGGTCGAGCTCGTACAAGTCCCACACGACGCGTGTGGCGACGATGCCCTTGTACCCGTTGACCTCGTGGTCGAACACGCCCATCGCCAACCCCGCGCCGTTGGGCATGAGGTACTTGCCGACGACGCCGCTCGAGTTGGCGAGTCCGTGAGGAAACAGGTTCGAGCCGGAATTGAGCAGCAGACGCGGTGTCTCCGCGCCGTTCGCGCATACGACGACGGCTTTCGCGCGCTGAAAGACTTCCCGCTTGTCGGCGTCGAAGTACTTCACGCCGGTGGCGCGCCCCTTCGCGTCGGTCTCGATCTTTCGAGCGTACGAATTCGGCCGGATCTCGCATCGCCCAGTCGCCACGGCTTTCGGAATCACGGTGACGAGCGAGCTCGATTTCGCGCGCACCTCGCAGCCGAAACTCTCGCAGAACCCGCACTGCACGCACTGCGAGCGTCCATCGTACGGCTTCGACGCGATCGCCATCGGGGCGGGGAAGGGCTTGTAGCCCAGCTTGCGCGCGCCCTGCTCGAGCAGCACGCCCGTCGATTTTGGCGGATGCGGCGGCATGGGATACGGGCGCGAGCGCGGCGGGTCGTACGGACCAGGCGCTCCAGCCACGCCGATCTCCCAATCGACCTTCGTGTAATACGGCTCGAGGTCCTGATATGTGATGGGCCAGTCTATGAACCCCGTTCCGGCTAGGGCTCCCTTCACGCTCGCTTCCTTGAAGTCGATCTCGCGGAATCGCCAGAAATTCGCCGAGAAGTGCACGGTCGTGCCGCCGACTCCACGGGCATAGACGAGAGACGGCTGCTTCTCGGCCTTGTCCTTCGCGGTCTTACGAAACGTGTTCGGCGAAAGCTCCCAGTTGTTCGAGAGCGCGCTCTGATCGAAGATCTTGATCTCGTCGTGCACGAAGTCACGCTCCGTGCGCCACGGACCCTGCTCGAGGACGACGACGCGGAATCCCGCCGTCGAGAGCTCCTTCGCCACGACGCCGCCGGCCGCTCCCGATCCGACGATGACGAAGTCGACCTCGTCGTCCGGACGGTACTTCACCGTCGACTGCTGCAGCGGCGCAAGCCGCGGATGGGTGTGCTCAGACATTCTGGTCGTACCAGCCGAACGGCGGTCCCCACGAGAAACGATCGTTGAAGCCGATCCAGCGCCATCCGATCTTCTGGTAGTTCCCGCCCCACTCGGGATTGGCCAGCATGCCAGCGATCGTGCCATAGCGCACGACGCCGAACAGCTGCGGCTTCTCCTTTTCCATTGCCGTGAGCACGGCGATCTGCTTGTCGGAGGGGAGCGACGCGAACGACTTGGCGCCGCGCTGCGCTTTGGCGGCGCGCGCGCGCAGCTCCTTCGCCGCCGACAGGACCGCCTGTTTCTGATCTTTCGCCCAGCTCGAAATGGCCTTGTCGATGAAGTAGACGACGCGCGCTTCCCGGGCGCCCGGCGTCTCGTCAGTCGGGATGATCTGCGCGGCGGCGGCTTCGATCTCCGCGGCGTCGGCCGGCGTCAGCGTCTCGAACTTCACCGCCTGCGCGGCGTGCAGACCGGCGGCGAGCATGTCGCGCCGCGTCGCCGCGAACCACACGCCTGCGGCAGCAGAACCGGCAAGCGCTACGAATTGCCTGCGCGAATACTCCGACATGCGCCGCGGCCTCTCGGAATGAGATCGTCGACGGGATTCTAGCAGTTCGCCAACGGGCGCGCGAGCGCGCGCGATGTCAGAGTTTCGGCGCTTCCCACCGGCGCGTCTCCGCCGAGCGAAACACGGCGTCGATGACCGCCATGTTGGCGATGGCGTCGTCGATGGACACGGGCACGTCGCTCACGCCGCGGATCGCGTCGACGAACCGATCGGTCTGAAGCGCGTACTGGTCGACCTCTTCGAAGTCGATCGGCGCCGCCGCGAGCCCACCGAGCTGGCTGCCGTCGTCGAGAAATATTCGACACCGCCGGTCGGCCGGCGCGTTGAACGGAATCTCCACCTCGATGCGTCCGATCGTCCCGAAGATGAGCATCTTCTGGTAGGACACGAGCTGGCCTGCGCACGTGAAGGTCGCTTGGCCAGTCGGAAACCGCAGCAGCGCCGACGCGAGCCGGTCGATCCGCATGTCCGGATCGCGCTCGATCTGCCCGATCGCTTCGGTTGGCTCGACGCCGAACAACCAGCGCGACAGCGTGATCGGATAGCAGCCGATGTCCATCAACGCGCCGCCGCCGAATTCCACGTGGCTGCGAATGTCGGCCGGATCGCGGCGGAAGTAGCTGAAATGTCCGCTCACCAGTCGCAGCGTCCCCACCATGCCCGCGTCGACGAGCCCCTTGACGCCCATCCACTGCGGATGACAGCGCACCATGAAGGCCTCCGCGATCACCACGCCGTTGCGGTCGCGCGCGTCGCGCAGGGTCCGCGCTTCGTCGGCGGACATCGCGATCGGCTTCTCGCAGAGCACGTGCTTGCCGGCGTCCGCGGCGCGGATCGACCACGACACATGCAAGTGGTTCGGCAGCGGATTGTAGATCGCGTCGACCTCGGCATCGCCCAACAGCTCGTCGTACGATCCGTACGCGCGCGGAATCTCGAGTGACGCCGCGGCCGAGCGCGCTTTCGCGAGGTCTCGGGACGCGATGGCGACGACCCGCGAATGCGCCGTGCCCTGAATCGCCGGAATCACTTTCGTCAGCGCGATGTTTGCGGCGCCGAGGATGCCCCATCTAACGCGGTCGGGCATGCGTGTGTTCTCCATTGCAGGCATCGATAAAGTATGGGCGGTGGACGAGTGGAGCGGTGACGGGTGGACGGGAAAGCGGACCCGCATGGAAATTGGCATCTATAGTTTTGTGGAAATCCCGCGAGATCCGGCCACGGGTCTCGCGGCGTTGGGCGCGCAGCGGATGCGCGATCTCCTGGAAGAGATCGAGCTGGCGGACCAGGTCGGACTCGACGTGTACGGCATCGGCGAGCACCACCGGCCGGAGTTCATCGCGTCGGCGCCGGCGGTCGTCCTCGCGGCGGCGGCGGCGCGCACCATGCGCATTCGTCTCACGAGCGCGGTCACGGTGCTCAGCTCCGACGACCCGGTGCGCGTCTTCGAGGAATTCGCGACCCTCGACCTCATCTCCGGCGGTCGCGCCGAGATCATGGCGGGGCGCGGATCGTTCATCGAATCGTTCCCGCTCTTCGGCTACGATCTGACCGACTACGACTCGCTGTTCGCGGAGAAGCTCGGGTTGCTATTGCAGCTGCGCGAGCGCGAGAAGGTCACCTGGTCGGGCGAGCACCGCCCGCCACTGAACGACCTCGGTGTCTATCCGCGCCCGATTCAAAGCCCGCTGCCGGTTTGGATCGCGGTGGGTGGGACGCCCGAGTCGGTGATGCGTGCCGGGAACCTGGGCCTTCCCCTGGCGCTCGCCATCATCGGCGGCGCGCCGGCCCAATTCGCTCCGCTCATCGCGCTCTATCGCGAAGCGGCGAAGCGGGCCGGAAAGGAATCGAGCGCGCGCGTCGGCATCAACTCGCACACGTTCATCGCCACCGACGGCCGCGAGGCAGCGAACACGTTCTTTCCGCCTTACGCCGAAGCGATGTCGCGGATCGGACGCGAACGGGGCTGGCCGCCGACCACCCGACAACAGTTCGACGCGTCCCGTTCCCCGCACGGCGCGCTCCTCGTCGGCAGCGCGCAGGAAGTCATCGACAAGATTCTCTACGAGCGCGAGCTGTTCCACCACGACCGCTTTCTCGCGCAGATGACCGTCGGCCCCGTGCCGCACGACAAGGTCATGCGCTCGATCGAGCTCCTCGGGACCGTCGTGGCGCCGGCCGTTCGCAAGGCAATTGCGAACTAGAGCTCTGCTTGGCGTGCCGGCGCTTGTCGATCGTTGTTACTCCGCGACTCTCAGTTCCCCGACAAACCCCACTATTTGGCGTTCGCCAGTCCGCGCACCGAGCCCGCCAGCAGGCGAACCTTGGCCGCGTCGGACGCGGACTTGGCGTCACCGTCCAACTTCGTTGCGAGTTGGGTCAACGCGGTGTGTTGTGCGGCCCCCTTCATCCCTTCGGCCTTGTCGAGCGCGTCCCGCGTCACCGAGATGCGATCGGAGGCGAGGCCGTTGTTCCGTGCCAGCTGGTCGAGATACGCGCGCGGAACCGAGAAACTCGGCGGGAATGTGTAGCGCTGCTGGTTCTGGACGTTGAGCAGGTCGACACGGATGAGCTTCGCCGCGTCGATCTCGTTTTGCGAGAGAAACTCGGTCGGCTTGAGCTCGAGGATGTCGAGACCGCGCCCGATCTCGGAT
>Ga0326726_10005257_pt1 | contig 11742 bp, 13 predicted proteins | sample MHFenrmetagenome_2_FD_207603 | JGI IMG/M metagenome (GOLD analysis project Ga0326726, IMG submission 207603) | Lab enriched peat soil microbial communities from Michigan Hollow, Ithaca, NY, United States - MHF15MN | ecosystem: Environmental > Terrestrial > Soil > Wetlands > Peat | place: USA...
GCTACTTCAACGGTGGAACGCGCCGGCTGTTGCTTCTGGAAGAACTCCGCATACGCCTCATTCATCGCCGCGAAATCTGCAAGGTCCTTGAGATACACCGTGGTCTTTACCACATTCTCCAGGCCAGAACCACCCGCTTCGAGGATCTCCCTGAGGTTGACGAGAACCCTGCGGGTCTGCACCCTCACATCTCCCTCAACTATTTCGCCCGTCTCAGGATGGAGGGGGATCTGACCGGCGGTGAATATCAACCCGCCGTTCGTTAGCACACCCTGACTGTAGGGGCCGATTGCCCTCGGGGCAGCAGGTGTGTCGATGAGCGTGATCTCCTTCATTATCTTCTCAGGAATCGTCAGTAAAAGTTCATATCAGGATTTCATGACCGGGCGCTAGCCATTCCGGGACGGACGATTCATGAAGCATCTTCATGAAAGGTCCCCATGATTTCCAGCAGGCGCTCGAGGTCCTCGGCCGAGTAATATTCGAGCACAATCTCTCCTTTCCCATTCTGGATCGCGAGCAGGCGCACCTTTGTACCGAAGATCCTTCGCAGGCGCTCTTCAACGCTTGCGAACGAACTCGCAGACGATCCACCGCCGTTCGCCTTCCCCTTCCGGCCCGTCCTGCGCGCCGGCCTTTCGCGGGCGAGTCGTTCGACCTCCCGGACGGAAAGTCCCTTTGCCATGACTTTCCGAAAAATATCCATCTGGAGCGTTGGATCTTCGATCGCCACAAGGGAGCGGGCGTGTCCGCTGCTGATCTCCCCTTTTCTTACCGCCGCCTGAATACTCTCAGGCAATTTAAGGAGCCGGAGGGCATTCGTGACTGTCGTTCGATCCTTGCCGATTTTTGCCGACACTTCTTCCTGTGTGTACCGGCACTCGTCAATCAGCCGCTTATACGAAATGGCAATCTCGATCGGGTTCAGATGTTCACGCTGAAGGTTCTCGATCAGCGCAAGCTCGAGCATCTCTTCGTCGGACCGGATGCGGATGATGTAGGCAGGAATACGCTTGAGACCCGCCTCCTTCGCCGCACGGACGCGGCGCTCCCCCGAAATAAGCTGGTAACCTCCCTCCGCCCTACGGACAGTCACAGGCTGGATGATGCCTCTCTCCAGGATCGAACGCCTCAGTTCATCCAGCGACACGGGATCGAATTCAAGGCGGGGCTGATAGGGGTTGTGACGGATGGACTCCGGAGGGATCATCACAACGATCTCCGTGCCGAATCCGTCGTCCTCCCTGCCGGACGATTGAGACGATGGGGTTGGCTGGCGCGGGATCAGTGAAGCGAGGCCGCGCCCGAGAACAGTTTTGGTTTTGGACATGCATCCACCTCAGGATTCAGGCGGTGACAATCTGATGATTGTTCCTGACAAGGACCTCCTGTGCGAGATCCATGTAGTTCCTCGTTCCGCTGGACACGGCGTCATACAGGATGATGGGTTTGCCGAAGCTGGGTGCTTCGCTCAACCGGACGTTCCTGGTGACAATGACCTTGAAGACCTTCTCTCCGAAGTACTTTTTCACTTCTTCGACGATTTGATTGGAAAGACGGAGCCTGCTGTCGAACATGGTCAGCAGGACGCCTTCGATATCCAGTCCCTCGTTCAGCTGCTTCTTCACCATGTTGATCGTATTCAGGAGCTGACTCAAACCCTCCAGGGCATAGTACTCACACTGAACCGGGATAAGTATCGAATCGGCGGCTGCCATGGCATTGAGCGTCAGAAGGCCCAGGGAGGGAGGACAATCGACGAAAATGAAGTCATAGGAGTTCCGCACGTCCTGGAGTGCATTCTTGAGCCGGTGTTCGCGGTCATCAAGTTCCACCAGCTCCACCTCAGCACCGACCAGATTAATGTGGGAGGGCATGATAGACAGAAAGGGCATCTGGGTTGGCTGGATGATTTCCGACGCAGGCATCAAGCCGAGGAGAGCCTCATACGTGCTCCTGCCGTCTGCTGACCCCTGCACACCAACTCCGCTTGTGGCGTTCGCCTGGGGGTCGGTATCCACAAGAAGCGTTCGCTTCTCAGCCGCCGCCACGCAAGCAGCGAGGTTCACCGCTGTCGTGGTCTTTCCGACCCCGCCTTTTTGATTGGCTATGGCTATGATCTTTCCCACTTCACTCCATTCAACGTTTTCATCAGCGTATCATTGATCCCAGGAGTATCCCAGTGATGGCAAGGGCGACGTTCATCCGGTGAAATTGCAGGGCCCGATGGACCAAGAGTTGTTCGGGAGCTGAGGCATCCGGTTCGCCGTTTCCGAGCTGTTTGAGCCGCGAAAGCATTCGTGAGGTGCCAAAGGCAAAAAAGACCATCAGGAGGAAGGCCATCCGCTCCAGCCCCAGGATCACTGACCATGCATCTTCATATTGGAGAAATACAAACCGGGGACTGAATAACATCAATGCCGTTCCGGTTAAGAGTATAGTCCAGGCGGACATCCAGACGAACGGCACAAACCGGCGGAGTCTGTCGAATTTCCCCATCCCGCTCTCCGGTATGATAACCACCCCTTCGTACATGAGCCCACCGCACCATACCGCCACTCCAAAAACGTGCAGTCCACGGCATGCGAAGAGCAGGATGTCCATCGTGAAACATCGTGAAACTTTTCAGCATTTGCAAGGAAAAGCGCGCGGTAATTGCACAGGCTGCTGGATCGAGTGCACAGGCGGTTCATCAGGCGGACCTTCCTGAAACGCACTGCTTCTCACATGGAAGGAAAGGGAACTCCTTCACTGCTAAGGAGTTGGAAGGGGCTTCAAATCCGGCGGGCTGCCTGGCGCTTTTCTTCGACGTTGTGCTTCACCACCTGTGCCTCAGCGATGAAGACGACCTCCTCGGCAATGTTCGTCGCGAGGTCGGCGACGCGTTCGAGGTTTCTGCTCACGCGTGCAAGCTCGAGGGCCTGCTCAAGACTGGAAGGATCTTCGCGCATAATCACAATGAGATCAGCCAGGATTTTTTTGTTGAGGTCGTCGATGACATCGTCCTTGACCAGCACACCCCGTGCTCTGGGAGCATCTCCGTGGATGAAGGCATCGATGGAATCGCGAAGCATCTCCTTGGTAATCTGCGCCATGCGCGGTATGTCCGACTCCCGGACGGGAGGACGTTCTGCATACTGCACGGCTGATTGTGCCAAGTTGACCGCATGATCGCCGATTCGTTCGAGATCGTTGTTGATCTTCATTGCCGCGAGAATAAACCGAAGATCGGTAGCCACAGGCTGTTGGAGGGCCAGCAGGTCCACAACAGCATCGTCAATTTCCAGTTCCAGAGCGTTGATGCGTTCATCATGGGAAATGACGTCCTCCGCCAGGATGGTATCGCGTTCAAGGATGGCACGAATGGACTGTGCGATCGATTCCTCGGCAAAACTTCCCATTTTGATGAGGTTGGTCTTCAGCGCGTCCAGTTCTTCAACAAAATGTCGCTGCATGCGGGGGGGGGTAATCCTTCTGTTGTTCTGGTAGATATGATATGGAATCAGAGAGGAATGCGCAAGCGGCGAAGGGGGGTCACGCCTGCTGTTCGCCGCCCGCCATATGCTTGACGAAGCGGGCTTCGACGAGAAAAATGACATCCTCGGCAATATTGGTTGCGTGATCCGCAAGCCGTTCGATGTGGCGGGAGAGAATCATAATGTGTGACGCAGCTTCGATGCGCTCGTGGTGTTGATTCATCTCCGCGACCATGGAGTGGAAGATCCCCCTGTCAAGGGTGTCGACTACATCGTCGCTTACTAGCACCCGTGTGGCGAGCATCGAATTTCCGTGGACAAAGGAATCCAGACTATCCCGGACCATAATTCTTCCGATCTGCGCCATTTCCGAAAGGCGTGTGCCAAGGAGGAACTCACGAAATGGAATAAGGGGTTCAACGCGTTCCGCGATATTGACGGCAATGTCCCCCATCCGCTCGAGCTGGCCGTTGATTTTCAGGGCAGCCATCAAAAGTCGTAAGTCGACCGCCACTGGCTGGGTCAGTGCAAAAATGTTTTGGCATTGACCATCGATCAGATTGTCGAATTGGTCGACCTCACGATCCCGGGCAATCACCTGGCGGGCCCGATTGAGATCCCCCTCGAACAAACATCGGCACGCCGCACCAAGCTGGTCATCTACCAGACTCCCCATCCGGATGAGATTGCCTTTCAGACTCTCAAGTTCGTGCTCGAAATGCCTCTCCATGTGTCACCCGAACCTGCCAGTGATATAGTCTTCCGTTTGCTTCTTCTGAGGCGTTGTGAAGAGTCGTTTGGTCTCTCCGACCTCGATAAGCTCCCCGATATAGAAGAACGCGGTCATATCGCTGACGCGCGCTGCCTGCTGCATGTTGTGAGTAACAATGGCAATCGTATAGTTTGACTTCAACTCGTAGATGAGCTCTTCAACTTTGGCTGTGGAGAGGGGATCAAGCGCGCTTGCCGGCTCGTCCATCAGGACTACTTCCGGGTTGACCGCAAGCGTTCGCGCAATGCAGAGTCTCTGCTGCTGTCCACCTGAAATGCTCATCCCCGACTTGTTGAGTGAATCCTTGACCTCGTCCCACAGGGCCGCCTGGCGGAGACAGCGTTCCACGATTTCTTCCAGCTTTTTCCGGTTGTGCATGCCGTTGAACCGAAGGCCTGCGGCGACGTTGTCGAATATGGACATCGTCGGAAAAGGATTGGGCTTCTGAAAAACCATCCCCACCCGGCGTCGTAGGTCGACGGCGTCAATTGATGCAGTGTCCTGACCGTCCAGAGTGATGGTCCCCTTCATGGAGCCCCCGGCGACCTCATGCATGCGGTTGAGGCAGCGAAGGAAAGTTGATTTCCCGCAGCCCGAAGGTCCGATGATTGCCAGCACATGTTTTTCCGGCACGTCCAGGGAGACGTTGTGAAGCGCATGTGTCTTGCCGAAAAACGCATTCACCTCTCGAGCGACCATCTTGGCGGGAAAAGATTCGTGTCCCTCGGGCGGCTGTTTCTCTGTGGATGACTCCATGTCTGTCGTCTGCGGTGGTGAAACGGTCTCAGAACTCCCCATAGCGGCTCCGTGTGACGAAACGAAAGATGAGGCTGAGAAGAAAGATCAGCGATATCAGTACGAACCCTGCGGCCCATGCCTGTTGATTCCAATCTTCAAACGGCGCCTTTGCGTAGTCGTAGATGAATACGGAAAGCGAGCCGATCGGCTGGTCGATGGCAGTGGACCAAAACCTGTTTCCAAGCGCCGTAAACAGGAGGGGTGCTGTCTCTCCGGCAGCTCGCGCCAGCGCAAGAAGGATGCCGGTAGTGATCCCCTTCAGGGCTGTGGGCAATATTATGCGCACTGTCGTCTTCCACTGCGAAATGCCCAAGGCAAGCCCGGCCTCGCGAAATGATTGTGGGACAAGACGGATCATCTCTTCCGTCGTGCGTGTGATCGTCGGAATCATAAGGATGGCGAGCGCCACACCCCCGGCCAGGGCCGAGAAGTGCTTCATCGGGAGAACGACGATAATATAGGCAACGACGCCAACGACGATCGACGGGATTCCGCTGAGCACATCGGCCATGAAGCGGACGGCAACTCCGAGCGGGTTACTGCCGTATTCGGCTAGGTAGATTCCTGCGAGAATTCCCACGGGGAGAGCAAAGAGCGCGCCCAAGCCGATTAAAATGGCGGTTCCCACCATGGCGTTCGCCATCCCTCCTCCGGTCTCCCCCACCGGCTTGGGCATCTGAATAAAAAAGTCCAGGTTGAGAGCCGAGGCTCCCTGATAGAGGGTGTACCCAAAGATCAGGAGAAGCGGTACCACAGCAACCAGAAGGCAGAGCCCGGAAACGGTGGTCATGCCGTGGTTCTTCAACTTGCGCCAGCGATGATACAGGGATTGTCCGGTAGTCATGACGTTTTGTATCTCCGCGTCACGCTCCACACGATGAATCGTGCAAGCGCATTAAGAAAAATGGTGACGACAAACAGAACCAGAGCGATCTCTATGAGGGCGCTCGTGTACATTGAAGTGGTTGCTTCGGCAAATTCGTTTGCGATCACGCTTGCCATGGAGTACGCAGGGCTGAAGAGCGACGCTGAAATATCCGCGCGATTGCCGATCACCATTGTAACAGCCATGGTTTCCCCCACCGCACGACCCAAACCAAGAAGCGTTGCGCCCAGGATTCCTGACCGCGCAGACGACAATACAACTCTCGTGGTCTCCCACCTGGTCGCACCAAGGGCGAGCGCAGCCTCACGCTGAAGGTTGGGAATTGCGAGCATGACGTCACGCGAGATGGAGGCGATGATCGGCAAGATCATCACCGAAAGAATGAAACCCGCCGCGAGCATACCGAATCCGTAAGGCGGTCCCTGGAAGAGTGGAAGATAACCGAAGTGCGAACCAAGCCATGGCTGGACTTCCAGGCGCAACCATGGTACAAGGACAAAGATTCCCCACAAGCCGTACACAATGCTCGGAATGGCCGCGAGGAGTTCCACCAGAAAGGAGAGCGGACGTTCTAGCCAGGATGGTGCCAGCTCAGCGAGAAAAACCGCCACGCCGAGACCAAGGGGGAGAGCTATGACAAGAGCAAGCAGTGACGAGACAAGAGTTCCGTAAAGGAACGGGAAGGCGCCAAACTCATCGCGCACTGGATCCCATGTGCTGGCAGAGAGGAAATTCCATCCAAACTTTGCGATCGAGTCGCTCGAGCCGCGGTACATTTCCCAGCCCATCAGGAAGACGAGCGACAATACGCCGACGGCAAAGAGCATTGTCAGGTGCTTGAAAACAAAATCCCCGACGTTCCAACGGCGGCTTGAAGCCGTGCCCGGGACTGAAGCGGCAGCGGGGGGCCGGGGCCCCCCACTCTTCGCAATCGCTTCTGATTCCTGAGCTAAAACCACTTCTGCCACCGAATTACTTCCCTTCAAGCATTGCGATCTTGCTCTCGCACAACTTCACAATTTCTTTCGGGAGTGGCGCATAATATAAGTCTTTCGCATACGACTCGCCATCACTCATCGCCCATCGCAGAAACTTCACCATCGCCTCAGCCTTCTCCTTGTCCTTCATCTTCTGATAAACGAGGAGCCATGTGAAACCGGAGATCGGATAGGCGTCTTTTCCACCAGCATCGGTAATTGAGGCACGGAGATCGGCCGGCATGTTCTTGAGTGCCCCCGCCGCAGCTGCCGAGACTGCTTCGAAGTTTGCCTTGACGTAATTGCCCGACTTGTTCTTTAGGGTTGCATAAGGCAGGTTGTTCTTCACGGCATAGGCGAGCTCGACGTAACCGATGGATCCTTCAGACTGCTTTACGAGGCCCGCAACCCCTTCGTTCCCCTTGCCTCCCAGGCCTACAGGCCAGTTCACGGAAGTTCCACGGCCGACCTTCTGTTCCCAGGTCTTGCTGACTTTTGTCAGGTAGTCGGTGAAAATGTATGACGTGCCGCTTCCGTCGGAACGATGGGCAACGATGATCGACTTGTCCGGCAATGGCTTTCCCGGATTTAGCTCTGCGATTTTAGGATCGTTCCACTTCTGAATCTCTCCAAGGAAAATGCCTGCAACGGCATCAGACGTGAGGCGCAGTTCGCCGGAGTATTCAGCCAGATTGTAGGTCACGACAACTGCTCCCATGACCGTCGGAATATGCAGCACGGGAGTTCCCTGCTTTTCGGCCGCTTGTTGGAGCTGTTCATCGGTCATCGGTCCGTCGGTAGCGCCAAAGTCCACCGTTCCTTCGATCACCTGCTTGATCCCACCGCCGCTGCCAATCGACTGGTAGTTGAACTCTATACCAGTTTTCGAGTGGTACACATCGAACCATTTGGAATAGATCACATAAGGAAACGTGGCACCTGCTCCGTTGAGTTTCAATTGTGCGGATGCCGGCGCAGCAATCCCTGCAAGTAGGGCTGCAGCGGCCAAGAACAGTGTGAGTTTTTTCATGGACAATCCTTCCTGGAAGAAGTTAAAATGCACGATAACTGCAATGAGGTCCGATTACAGGAACACATAATAGAAAGTCACCCTGCCCGTAATGGAGGCATTAATGGATGGCGCATTGGGCGCGCTGCTCTTTTCGTATGTCTCGACCTGGACGTTCGGAATGATGGAAACGTTCTTGTCGGGCATAAATGACACACCTGCAAGGAAGTAGTTGAGCATGTCTCCCTTGGATTTGCTGTCGGTGTTCGGATCATAGAGATCATAACGCCCGACGAGTGCAATTTCCTGCTGGATGTTCACAGATGCATACAGGGTCAGGCCGATCCCGCTCTTGGATTTCAACGAGGTCCCATCGTTGAAACCGTGGGCAGTCGACATCAGAAATCCCTCCACACCTAAGTTGAATTTGTCGGGTTCTTTGTACCCGATGAAGGCAGCTGTCGTTAATACTGAGTTTGAGACGGTCGCTCTCGGCGTAACCGTGCTGTAAGGGTCTAAAATCTCGGCCTTGGAGGCATAGTCAGCATATACAGTGAATTGGAGGTTTTTTGCAGGCTTGACCTGAATGTTCATATAGTACCGCTTGAATTTATCGGTTTCAGGCTTTTGTCCGGCATTGTTAGCAATCATCAGCCAATAGTTGAACATCCCCTCTTCATCGATTTTACCCCGAAGCGCTATGCCCAGATCGCGCGAACTGACTATTCCCCTCAAGTCCATAATGGTTTTTTCGAGTGAACGGTAACCCCATGCGGCCTCCGAGATGTCATAGGCCGGGGTTGGCGAAAGACCGAAATAGAGATCACTTCCGGCGAAAATGTTCTTCCAGCGCAGGTAGGCGTCTTTTACCGCCACGCCAAACTTTCCGTCAGAAGTGTTTGATACTTGGTCAGCCTCGAGACGGAATCTGCTGGTGAATTTTTCTGAAATGTCGTTGTCGTAGGCGAAGTAGATCCGTCGGAATTGAAAACCCTGCAGATCCTTCGCTCCCGCCTGAGCACTTGATGGATTACCGCCATGGAACACGGTATCACGGGCGACATTATAGAAATAGTCGCCAAACATATACCCTGAGAATTTCCCCTGGGCCAGTCCAGCGGAAGCACCAAGCAGGGAAAGGCAGCACAAGGCGAGCGCAAATCGTTTCATCATTGGACCTCAAAAAATGTGGGTATTGGGGGAGTGAAGTTTACGTCGAAAGCGTGGAGCGTCTGACCCGTGCGATGCAAATATAGACTTCTGATGTTACCTGAGTGTTACCGATGTGTTAAGGAACCGTTAAGAATCCTTAGCCTTGCCGCGTATGGTGAGGCCCCGTCGGCAGGGGTCAGGAACTGCCTCGGGGGCCTCCTGTATCCGAACGGCAAGGCGCCGGACGGATGCTCTCCTCCGCACGCGGACCCTCATCCTGAGGTGATCCGCATCCACACTAATATACCGATGACGTGTTACGGGATTATGAAGGGAACATTACGTTTGCGTTATGCGAAGAGACGACGTTCTGACGGGTCCCGCTCCCCGGGATGTCGATATTCGATCATCAAGATACAAAAGGAAGAAATGCGGGGATACGGGTTACCGCTTCTGACCTGTTTTCGATGGTTGGCTTGCGGCGGAAGGAACCGAGGTGCGGCACGGTTGGTCGCTGGGTACCCGGATCATCCGGGGGCGGACTCAGTTAAATCTGTCTCCGGTTCGGACAGGATATCCGCGGAGAAATTCTCCTACGCCCATCATCTTTCTACCTTCGTGCTGGATTAACTCCACTGAAAGAAGACCGTCTCCCGTTCCGATTGTGAGGGTATTTCCCCGCACCTCGATGGTACCCGGTTCACGTTCTCCGGGAACAACCGAAGCGCGATAGAGCTTGATCAATTTGTCTGCATGGGTTGTAAACGCGCCGGGAGAAGGCGATAGCGCCCTGATCTGATTGCGGATTTCCAGGGCCGGACGATTCCATCGAATCAGGCAGTCGTCCTTGAAGATTTTGGGTGCCGAGCTTGCCAGAGAAGAATCCTGAGGCTTTGCGATTGCCTTCCCCTCCTCGATGAGCCTGACCGTTTTCAGAACAACGTCTGCGCCGAGATCGGCCAATCTATCATGGAGCGTTCCGGCATCGTCCTCCTCGTGGATCGCCATGCGTGCCTGCAGAAGAATGCTTCCGGTGTCCACTGACTCGGCAAGAAAGAATGTTGTCACGCCCGTTTCCCTCTCGCCGGCCATGAGAGCGCGCTGAATCGGAGCGGCCCCGCGGTACCGCGGCAGCAGAGAGGCGTGGAGATTCAGGGAACCGCGCGGGGCAAGGGTGAAGATTTCGCGCGGAAGTATGCGAAACGCGACAACGACTATTAGATCAGGGCCGATATTTTGCAGGAGGCGGAAGAATTCAGGGTCGCCAGGCGAAACGGGCTGAAGAAGAGAAAGGTGAAGTTCCAGGGCAAGAGATTTCACAGGAGTGGGGAGAAGCTTCTGGCCCCTCCCGCGCGGCTTGTCGGGTGCAGTCGCAACCGTGCATATGTCATATCCACTCTTGACGAGTGTCCGGAGGCTCGGCACCGCGAATTCCGCGGTCCCCATGAACGCTATGCGGAGAGATGACATCTGGCGGTGATCACAGAGTGAACGGCACCCTCCCGGTCCCCGTTGAGGCATCCCATCAACAGCCGGCTGATCAGCGGCTGACTCCCTCTTTCAGCTTACCGACGACGGGATATTCAACTTCGACCTCGCCGCGTTCTATTTTGTTCAGGCGGCCGCGGAGGAGCTTGCGTTTCAGAGGGTTCAGATGATCAATGAAGAGTACTCCGTTCAGATGGTCGATTTCGTGCTGGATCACACGTCCGAACATGCCGGCAGCGGTCAGTTCCTGTTCCCGGAATTCGAGATCGTGAAAACGCACACGAACGGTTGCAGAGCGGGTCACCTGCTCCCGCAGCTCGGGAATGCTGAGGCAGCCTTCCTCCAGATCCCACGTGCCATCAGTTGCGAGGACTTCCGGATTGATCATCGCAATAGGAGGCTGGTCCTTATATTCTTCCATTACCGACGGATCGACGACGATGATGCGCCGGAGATCCCCCACCTGCGTCGCGGCCAATCCCACACCGTTGGCCTTTTGCATTGTTTCGGACATATCGGCGGCGAATTGAGCGACATCGCCTTCAAGGCGCTTCAGCGGGTGCGCCTTTCTGCGAAGGACCGGCTGACCGTAAAGGAAAATCGGCAACACTGACACGAAGAGAAGCCCTCCTCAGAATCGAACGATTACGTTTTCATCGGATAATTCTTCTCGCGCCGACAAACCGCTCGCGATAGTACGAGCTCTCCAGCGAAGAAATGGTGACGCCGTACGTAACGCTTGCGTGCGCGAACAAATCATCCTCGATATAGATCCCGACATGAGAAGGGACCTCCCCGGTGGTATTGAAAAACACCAGGTCGCCGAACCGCAGACTGTCCCGATCCACTTCTGAGCCCTGCCCATACTGGTCTTCTGTTGAGCGGGGCAGGAGCCGGCCGGTGCCCGACTGGTACACGCGGATGGTAAACCCTGAACAATCGATACCCGTCTTATCGTCTCCGCCATAGGAGTACGGAACACCGAGATACCCGACGATCCCCAGCAGAAGACGGTCTCGGTTCATCCCCGGAGGAAGGGGGCCATTTTCAGAGGGCCGGTTCTTGATGGATGGGGTCAGCCGGTCCCGCACCGCCGCAAGATCTACATGGCGGTCATCTTCGCGCAATTCCTCCTCCCTGATCTTCGATGCGAATTTCCCCTCATCGGCATCGCTGTTTTTGCG
>Ga0326726_10005258_pt1 | contig 11740 bp, 10 predicted proteins | sample MHFenrmetagenome_2_FD_207603 | JGI IMG/M metagenome (GOLD analysis project Ga0326726, IMG submission 207603) | Lab enriched peat soil microbial communities from Michigan Hollow, Ithaca, NY, United States - MHF15MN | ecosystem: Environmental > Terrestrial > Soil > Wetlands > Peat | place: USA...
GGAAAAATGACGTTCGTGGTCAGCAAGCGGGTGGGAGAGAAGGAGCCTGCGAAGGAGAGAAAGTAGCAGAAACAAGCCACGGATCAACACCGATTCACACGGATGAACTTCATTCAAGAACCGGCCAATATCCGTGAGAATCCGTGCCAATCCGTGGCTAGGTTTTTCCGAACGCTTCCCGCACGGGTAGTTGCCACAGATACCACACCACCACCATGCGCACGATAATCCCCAGCCCGCCCCGGACCAGCGTGGCCGTGTGAATCCCGAGCACGGCGGAGGAGACGGACGGAATCAGCAGAACCATCCCAACAAAGCCAAGCATGATGGCCACGCGCCGCGCCCAGTTGTGCAGCCACAGCAGGCCCCAGCCGACAAGCCCGCCGAATGCGCCCACCAGCAGGAACATGTAGGGACCAGCGGTCTCCAGTCCGCCGAGCAAAGGGGCTCCAGCAGCCATGGAGACGCTTCCCGGCGATGTCAGCATCACCAGGCCGACCGCGCACAGATAGACGGCAAGCACAAAGAAGAGGGTGGCGATCGCAGTCACGCCAGGAGGACGCTGCATGTCCATTCGATGCTTCAGTTGAGGATTGGAACCGCGCAGCCGTGTGGGTGGGCGGAGCACGACGGGCCGCGTTCAAATCAATTGACACGAAATTCGTGACACACTATACTAGTGTCATGAAGTCCCGCCTCCGCAATGTGACCGTTACCCTGGAGGAAAACGTCGCCCGCTGGGCCCGACTGGAGGCCGCTCGAAGAGAGGTGAGCGTTTCGCGCCTGCTGGGCGCGATCCTGAAAGAACGCATGCTGGAAAAAGACGGCTACGAGGGCGCCATGCGCAGAGCGCTTGCCCGGAGCCCCTTTTTGAAGACGGATGGCCGATACCTGTCGCGCGAGGAGGCCCATGACCGCGACCGTCTTCGTTGACACCAACGTTCTCATCTATGCGCTGGATGAAGCGGACCTGGTAAAGCAGGCGTCGGCGCGGCGTTGGCGCGAAGAGCTTTGGCGGAGTCATCGTGGACGCATCAGCTTTCAGGTCCTGCAGGAGTTCTATGTGAAGGCGACGCAGAAGTGGCCCGATGCACGCCAGGAAGCGCGTGCCGAGGTGCGCGACCTGCTGGCTTGGCGGCCTGTGGCCGTGGATGCCGTCCTTCTGGAGCACGGCTGGAAAATTCAGGACCGCTACCGCCTCTCCTTCTGGGACGCCCTAATCGTGGCCGCGGCGAAAGCGGCTTCCTGCCGATACCTACTGACCGAGGATCTACAGCCCGACCAAAACTTCGATGGCGTTGTTGTGGTCAACCCGTTCCTGGGGGACCCCGCGGCGCTCCCTGCCTGAATCTTGTTTCCAACTGTTCAGGCGAAGCTGGAAACCTCCAAACTTTGCAACCTCAGAGCGTGCTCTCTCATGCCAAGTCGAAGAACAAGATCTCAGCCTCTTTCGTGCCCTTTATCGTAAGTTCCTCTTCTTCGCTGACGGCGGCCCCGTCGCCCTGATTCAAAGCTTTTCCATTCAGTTCAACCGCGCCCTTGGCCACCTGCAGCCAGGCGTGGCGGTCTTTGCCTAATTCGTGGGTGACCTGCTGCCCGGGAGCGAGTAAGGAAACGTACAGCCGGGCGTCTTGATGAATGGTCACCGAGCCATCCTTCCCGTCCGGCGACGCGACTAGCCGCAGCTTGCCGCGCTTCTCCTCGCGGGGAAAGGCCTTTTGCTCATAGCCGGGCTGGTGGCCGTTCCGGTCGGGCAGAATCCATATCTGCAGCAGGTGCGCCGCCTCGGTCGGCGAGGGATTGGCTTCGCTGTGCCGCACGCCGGTGCCGGCACTCATGCGCTGGCCGTCGCCCGGCCGGATGATGGAACCGTTGCCCATGCTGTCCTTGTGCTCCAGCTCGCCCTCCAGCAGGTAGGTGATGATCTCCATGTCCCGGTGAGGATGCATGGGGAAGCCCTGCCCGGGCGCGACCCGGTCTTCATTGATGACGCGTAAGGAACGGAAGCCCATGAATTTCGGGTCGTAATAGGTGTCGAACGAAAAGCTGTGGCGGGTATTGAGCCAGCCAAAATCGCCGCCGCCCCGTTGGTTGCCAGGCCGAATCGTGATCATAAGAGAACCCTCGTTATAACGACTAATTCGCTTAGATGCTCGACTCCCAGTCGAAGATTCAACCGCCCAAAAGTCTTTGCCGACGGCGCGGGATGGCTCGCAGTGAAACGAAAAAGTTGCCGCGGCTCGATCAGGCCACGCCCGGCTGAAGAATCCTCCCGCATTGCCGATGGTCTCACAAGCGGGACGACGGGCTATGAACCGCAGAGCGTACGTTTTTGTCGTGATCGTCATTCTGACCGGATGTGGGGGATTGTCGGACCCTCTCCCAACCGGGTTTGTGAACCGAACCCAGCACGCCGATTCCGGCCTGTGGACCATCTGGAGGGCTGCCCAGTACCGCGCAGCCAGGCAAGTTGACCTTAACCCCCTGCAGCGCTCCATTGAGCATGTGCCTCCCAACATTCTTCCGGGAGACCGCCGCGCTTTGCAGGCGATGCCTCATCAACTGCGGGTCGAGCCGAAGCCCGATGTTCCCACCCGCGTGCTGCTGGTTGACACGGGTATCGACCGGGCCGATCCCACCGGAATGATCCCCTGTCCACAGCCCTGTAACGTCCACTACACCGCCGCCTACTCGCGGTATCAGCATCCCCTGGTGCACTATGCCGCCTCCTGGGAATTTCAGGACGACAATTTCTCCAGCATTCTGGAGTATGAGTTCGAGAGCCAGATTCTTTACGCGCTGGGTTACGACGTGAAGTGGAGATAGCAAGCGCGGGCCACGGATTTGCACGGATGGGCACGGATCAGCAAGAAGTGAGTTAGCTTTGTTGCCGCCCAAACCCAAGACTTGTCATTCCGAGCCCGTCGCAGCCGCGCTGGCGCGGCGAGAAGGTGCGAGGAATCTCGGTGGTCTCAGGCGGGGTCCGTCCGCGAAGTGAGTTTCAAAGATCCGTGATATTCCGTGAAGATCCGTGGCCGAAGTTCTTGATCTAATTCTGGTCAACTTTCTTCTTTGATGTTTCCGGCTTCGCTTCCCCTTTGGATTTTTCATCCTTCTTGGGAGCCGATTCTCTGCTGCTGGAACTCGACGCCGCCGAACTCTTCTTCGGGTAATCGGTAACGTACCAGCCTGAACCCTTGAACTGCACGGCCGGCGCCGAGAGCACCTGCTCGACCGGCCCACCGCAGTCCGGACACTTCTTGATGTGGCGATCGGAAAACTTCTGGATTCGTTCGAAGCGGTGATGGCACTTCTTACACTCGTACTCGTAAAGTGGCATGAATCTCCAAAAACTTGGGCGAGAACCCGTCCTTTGATTCTAGGGGGCGGGCTTTCGCCACGTCAATTTTCTGCGCGGATTCGCAGATGCACCGCGTGTGCTGAGCTTCTGAAACTAGCGCCGCTCGCTGCCGTCGATGGGCAGTAGCATCGCCGGTAGGGGCCGCCCGAAGTGTGCTTGATTTCACCCCACACCCCCACCATACAACCGGCTCTAAGTCACGGCCGCTCAGTCTCTTTGGAGCGAATTCGCAGATCGAGAAATCCCCTTCCGCCATTACCAGCGTAACTTGCTGGGCCTGACGCCTGTACCTACGATTACCTCATGAGTTACCAGGCGTTACTGTTCTGCCCCGAGGAGAAGATCGCGCGTGTAGTCACGCAAGTCTTGACCGAGTTGGACTTCAGCGTTGAGCCCTGCAACGAGCCCTTTGCCGCGGTCAAGAAGCTGATGGCGCAACACTTCGATGCGATCGTGGTGGATTGTGAGAATGAACAGAACGCAACTCTGCTCTTTAAGAGCGCGCGCAACTCGGGTTCCAACCAATCTTCTCTGGCGGTCGCGGTAGTAGAGGGACAGGCGGGTGTGGCCAAGGCTTTTCGCATCGGTGCGAACCTGGTCTTAACCAAGCCCATCAATGTGGAGCAATCCAAAGGAACGTTGCGGGTGGCGCGTGGCCTGCTGCGCAAGGGAGCGGAAGCCAAGACTGCGATGCCGGCGCCTTCACCAGGGCCGCCCTCCACCTCGGCGACGCTAAGTCCAGGCTCCAGCCGCGCGAGCGAACCTCCAGTCACCGCGCCAAAAGCCACGTTTGGGGCCATGCCGCCCACGAAGACTCCGGCCGCGCCGGAAACCCACGCGGTGGATACCTCGGTTTCCAACTTCGAATTCGAGAACGAACCGGCGCCACAGCCCGAACCAGCAGAAGCCGCCCTGCTGGAGTCGATGCCGGATCCGGTGTCTTCCGGCCCACAGCCTTCTTCGGCGGGCGCCACGAAGGACTATCCCTGGCAGCCAGTCTCCAAACCACTGGCAGAGCCTATGGCGTCGGCTTTGCGCCGGGCTGCAGAAGCGGCTGGAAAGCCGGTCGAGCGCGCGCCTGATGCGCACGCCAAGGTGCAGGAAATCCGCTCCTTCGGCGAAAGTACCCCTTGGGGACCAGGAACGGCCAGTGCGCCGGCTCCGGCTCGGGAAAGTTCCTGGCCCAGCCAGCCGACCAAAGAGACCCAGCACGAGGGCGCCCCGCTTGCGCCAGCGCCGGGCAAGACCGATGGAAGAAAGACGCAACGCGCCGCTAAGAAGACCGCACCAGCTATGGCCGTGCCGGCGATCGCAGCTCCCACCTTCTCCACCCTCGACGACGAATCGGAGAAAGCCAGCGCCGGAGGCAGCAGGAAAACAGTCTTCATCGTGGTGGTTCTGATTATGGCGTTGGCCGTCGCCGGTTACTATGGCTGGACCAAGCTGCATCTCGGCGAATTTCTCGCGCCCAAGCCGCCGGCTCCGGCTCACGTGCCAGCTCCGCCCTCGATGCCGGTGCCACAAACCACCACGCCCGTACCGGCTGCCTCGGCTCCCGGGACGGCACTTCCGGATGCCAAAGAAACCCCCACTCCGGTGCAGCCATTCAGCTTGACGGAAGCCGCCCCGACGGGGAAGACGTCCGCCTCCAAGAAGGAATCCGAGCCCGCGCCGGTGCCTGCAGGCAAGCCCTCTCCGGCAACCAAGGCGCCCGAGCGAGTCATCGTCACGAGTGAGGCTCCGAAACCAGCTGTGCATAAGCCGCCAGAGGAAGTAGTGCCTCCGACGGCGCCTCCCACCCTGGGCGTAGAGGGTGAATCGAACTCGCAGGTGCTCTCCGCAATTGTGAGCGCGGCCCCGACCAGCGTTCCCCGGCCATCTCCTCAGATGCTCAGAGTGTCGCAGGGCGTTTCGCAGGGCCTGCTCTTGAAGAGAGTCCAGCCGATCTATCCGGCGCAGGCCATGCAAATGCGTGTGCAGGGCGCGGTACAACTCCAGGCACAAATCAGCAAAGAGGGAAACATCACCGAAGTGCGGGTGTTGAGTGGGGACGGCATTTTGGCGCGGGCAGCGGTCGACGCCGTCAAGCAGTGGAAATATAAACCCTATCTCCTCAATGACGAACCGGTCGAGATTCAGACCCAGATCACGGTAAACTTCAAGCTGCCCTAATCACCGCGTTAACGGATTCTTTCCCGGGCTGTGGAATATCCGGCTGGACTGATCTTCTCCGAAATTTAATCTCCGGTAAACATTCCTGCAACGCAGTCCTCCTAGTCTACGATCGAGCGTCCCAACCCAAACTGCACGCCAACTTCGGGGCGCACCCACCAACAAGGAGTTGACTGATGCGAAAGATTAACCGGCTTTTCTTGCTGCTGACCTTCGCAGCAACTACTTCTGCCAGCTTTGGGCAGAGCGGAATTGGGCCGATCACCACTTCGGTTGCCAATGCCAATCAGCGGGTTGGGCATCCCCCGACCATCATCGCGGACGGGTTCCAGATCAAGACTGTGACCAAAGGTGAGGTCCAACTGGAAAACCCTTCCGGCCTGATCTACAAGTTCGGGTACCTGAACGACTTCCCGCCGCAGCTCATTGAGGCGACCAAGACCGAGCCGGACGAGAATACTTATCTGGTGATGGACAACCCGGGCGGCCCCACACCGAACTTTGACTATGGCCGGCATTTCCTCTTCCAGGGACACGAAAATAGCCACGACTTGGCCTACATCACCCGGGTCAACCTGGACGTGCATGATCCCGCCCACCGAATCACGCTGCTTACGCCGCCGGGGGATGATGGTCTGACTCACTTCAACTCTATTGACGGATCGACTTACAATCCATTCACCCACACGCTGCTGTTTACCCAGGAAACCAGCTTTCCCATTGGCGGAGTGATTCAGGTAACCACCAGCTGGCCTCCGGTTACGAACCGGCTGGACGGCATCCTGGGCTCGTCTGCATACGAAGGTGTTCACCCCGATGATCGAGGTAACATCCTGTTGCAGGAAGATGCGGGCGGAGTCAGCGTAAATGTTGACCCCTTCGACCCAGACAGCCCGAAGGCAGCCCGACAGCCCAATTCCTTCGTCTTTCGCTTCCTGCCGTACGACATATCGGATCTATCGCAGGGAGGAAAGTTGCAGGCGCTGCAGGTCTTTGTGGATGGTGAGCCGCTGGTGTTTCATGCTGATGATCCGGTTGGTGATGTGTTCTCCGTCAAGCAAAAGACCCTGCGCACCCCAGGCACTTCTTACCCGGTGCGCTGGGTGACGGTGCATGACACGGCTGTGGACGGCTTTGAACCCTTCAACGCTAACGCGGCCGCCAAGGCAGCTTTGGCGACGCCTTTCAAGCGTCCGGAGAATTCGCAGTTTGCGCCAGGATCCAAATTCCGGACTTTCTTCTTCGACGAGACTGGCGACACCAGCGCGGATTCCGGCAACCGGCCGGAGTTGGCGGCGCGAGGCGCCTGGGGATCGCTCTTCCGCGTCGATCTGACGATTGATCGCAACAGCGGCCTGATTTCGATTTTCGCCATGGGAGACGCGGTACACGCTGCTTTCGACAATCTCACGTTTGCCGACGCCAATACTCTGCTGGCTGGCGAGGACCGTGGCGACACCCTCCACAAGCAACTCAACACCCTGGATTCGATTTGGGCGTTTCCGCTCGACGGTTCGCCGGCTCTACGCTTCGTAGCCTTGGGCCGCGACCTGGCGTCGGAAATTGATGCCGCTTATTTGGATCAGGGTACCCAGGGCTTTCAGAACGAAGGAGACAACGAGACGACCGGCGTGCACGTCTCGGCCGGCAGCATCACGACCCGCGGCATGCCCGGCACGATGGGCAATCTGATTAACCCTCGCGCCTTCTTCACCCAGCAGCACGGATACAACACGCTCTACAGGATTGCCTATCCCAAGAAGTAATCCTGGCGGCATAACAATGAAGACCCGCTGTCCTGTTGCACAGCGGGTCTTCTTTGCTTTGCACTTCGGCCTGTAAGCTTGGTTATTCCCGGTCCAGGGTTTCGTCGAAAGCGACCTTGCCGTCCTTCTCCACGGTGAGGATGCGGTGGATGGGCTTGTAGCCGGAGTAGCTGATGTCCATCTCGTAGTTTCCGGGATTGAGGTAGAACTGCAGCGGCGTGGCCTTGTCGAGGATGCGGCGGTTGATCGCCACCTGGGCGCCCTTGGGTTGGGTCTTGATGCTTACCGCGCCCATGCCGCTGACATCGCCGCCGCCAAAGAACTTCTTGAACTTGCCCACCATCTTGATGTCGTCGGTCGTGCCCAGCACGCGGAGCGCGGGCGAGAAATGGAAAGTCTGTCCAGGTTGCGCATTGGCGGTCGTGGTTTCATCCAGGTAACCTTGCTTCCTGACCAGGACCGTGTGGCTGCCTTTTTCCAGGTTGATCTGCGCGGGTGTCACCCGGCTGGTATTTTTTCCATCCACAAAGATGGACGCACCCGCCGGTTCACTCGTTACGGAGAATACAGCCGATACGGGTGCCAATTGAACCACCAGGAAGAGCTTGCTGCCCGCCGTGATCTCCACCGCTCGCGTCTCCGTGGCAAACCCGGCTCTAGTCACACTTACCGTGTGCTGTCCCGGGGCAAGCCCGCTCAGATTGTAGGGCGTGACCCAATTGGCATCGGTGCGGCCATCCACCTTTACCTGCGCTCCCTCCGGCGTGGAATTGACCGTCAGTTGGCCCGGAATAATAACGGGAGCCGGAGCCGCCTTTGGCGGCTTGCGCTTGCTGGTGTATCGCGGCTGAACCGTAACCGCGGGCTGTTCGACCGGTACCTCCTCGGGCGCTGCTGCTTGCGGAGTGGCTTCCGTGGGCTGAACTGGAGCCGGTGCCTGGCGTGCCGCCGGCGCACTGGCGGTGGTGGCCGCGACCGGTCCGGTGTCTTCATCCTCTTCATTCTGAGAGTGGATGTGATAAGCAATGCCGATAATGGCTGCCAGGATGATCGCCACTGCCCCGGATACGGAGTATACGAATAATTTCGGCGGCGTCTTCTTGATCTCTTTGACGGCTTTCCTGGCGACTTCGCGCGGCTGCACCTTCGGCTTGGGCGGCTCAGCCGGGTGAACCAGAACCGGCCCCTGCAGCACGGGCTGGGGCAGGTCCGGCGCGGGCGGCGGTGGCGGGGCCACATAGATTTCTTTAAGCGGCGGCAGTTCGTCAATCTCGGAGAAGCTCGGCCCTTGAACGGCCTTCCCGCGCGCCTCTGCCGCCATCATGGGATCGACGGCAATGCCGGGCGTTTCGGCCTCTTCTTCCGCGGTCCCAGCCGCCGACAGGTTGGCCTCATTCTGGGTCAGGGCCTCGACCGAAGCCTTCACGCAGGAGGTTATGAACTGCGCTGACGGATCCAGCTTGGGAGTTCTCGGCGCCGCAGCGCTGGCAGCCGTCGCGCTCGCACCGGCCGCGGCCGCAGCCGCCGCTTTCCTAGCGGGGACGCCCGCGCCTTGCGGGCTGGCCGCTCCGGCCGCTGATATTGCGGTCTGCGCTGCAGAAATCGTGGGCCCAGCTTTGGCGGCCTCGGCTGGCCTGGCCGGAGACTTTGGCTCGGGCTTGGGCACCACCGTCTTGGGAGCTACCGGCGCTGTCCTGGCGGTGGTGGACGGCGCGGGAACGGCCGCTTTGGGCTGGCCGGGAACGTTCAAGCCTTGCGGAGGCTGGCTGGGTTTCTTCGCGGCCACCTTAGTCGCGCTTTCCTTGCACTTCTCCAGGTCATTGACCACGTCTTGCCCGCTCTGATATCGCTGCTCCGGCGCCTTGGATAGCGCCTTCATGATCACCTCGCTTAGGGCCGGGTGAACTTTGGGGACGAGGTGAGCCGGCGGAACCGGGGCTTCTTCCAGAATCTTGTGCCGCACCGCATCCGCATCCTCTCCATCGAAGGCCTTGTGTTCCGTGACCATCTCGTAGAGGACAGCTCCCCAACTGAACAGGTTGGAGCGCGCATCCAGCGGTTCGCCACGCAACTGCTCGGGCGACATGTAGTGCAGCACCTCCGGCGGCGTGCCGGACGCCTGGGCTGCCAGGCTACCGATTTTCGAAATGCCGAAACCCAGGATCTTTACCGTGCCGTCCCAGGTCACCATCACCTTGGCCGGTTCCAGGCTGTAATGCACGACCTGGTGCGAGTGCGCATGGTCCAGCCCCTGGCACGCCTGCCGGCTGATGTCGAGCAAGTCCCAGATGGAAAACCCTTCTTTGCGCGCCAGCATGGTGGCAATGCCGTTACCCTGCACGTATTCCATGGCCGCGCAGAGCTGCCCTTCCACCTCGTCCGCGCCATAGACCAGGGCGATGTTGTGGCTGTTCAGAATCTTGGTGCTCTGCACTTCCTCCAGGATCTCCTGCAGCAATGCGCTCGGCTCGCTGGAGTCCAGGCGGACGACTTTGAGAGCGACGGTCTGACCATTCTCGGGATCGGAAGCCTTATAGACACACCCCGCTTCCGACTTGACGATTTCACTCAGTATTTCGAATCGGCCTATCTTATTGGGCATTTCTTTTTCCAGCCTCAGTGCAGGCGAAGACCGGAGACGCCTTCCATGAGGAAGACGCCAGGCGGAACCTTGGGGGAAAGGGCAGGTTCAGAATATCGCGTGCAGATAACCTATCGTAGGTTACGGAAGTACTCGGCAATCCGTGTGTTATTGCCGCAGTTTCAGTTAGTTATACGGAATAAAGCTTGAGCGGGGCAGGCACCGTCCGAGGCTATCGCGGGTCCGAGGAATGTTGTCTGTGATGAACGAACACAGCCGGGTGCCGCACGCCGCACCGCAGCCCACCCGCCTTCCAGTCGCTTGTCCACCCGGTCTACAGAGAAATTCCGTGGCTTTGCGGAATTTTGATACGCGCCTGTTGTGACGTCATTTTTCAGGGGTCGGGGGGCCTGAATGTCGGACTATGAGTTTGACCCCGTGCAACTCCAAAACCCGTGCTGGACAAGGCTTTCAGAATTGCTACAATGCCTGCGCTCGGGTGTCCAATCATGGAAACATCAATGGGGCGGCTCAATGCACAACCGGGTCGTATGGGTTCTCGCGTCTCTTCTGATTCTCGCCAGTAGCGCTTGGGGCAGCACCGAACGTGTGCTCTACACCTTCACCAATGGGACCGACGGCGGTATTCCCATCAACTCCGGTCAACTGGCCTTCGACCAGAGCGGCAATCTTTACGGCACAACTGAGCTTGGCGGCGATTGTGGCAACGGAACGGTTTTCCAACTGACGCCCGGGAACCCTCAGTGGACAGAAACAGTGCTGCATAGCTTCTGCGGCGCGGAGGGTTTCTATCCTTATGCTGGCGTCATCTTCGACAAAGCCGGCAACCTCTATGGCACGACGACCAGTGGCGGCACTTCCGGAGGAGGCACGGTGTTTAGGCTGTCCCCCTCACGCAGCGGCTGGATCCTGAACACGCTGTACAACTTTACGGTGGGCGCCGACGGCGGAGGCCCCTACGGCGGAGTGATCCTGGACAAGACCGGCAACCTTTATGGGACCGCCGTGGCTGGCGGCGTGAACGACTGCCGGGGCGAAGGCTGCGGCACCGTGTTCGAGCTCATCAACTCCGGGCACAGTTGGAACTATACCGTGATCCACAGCTTCACGAATGACGACGGCGCCTATCCTTATGCCGGTTTGGTCATGGACAAGAAAGGCAACCTCTACGGGACGACCCAATCGGGTGGCGTCAATGGGATGGGAGTAGTTTTCCAGCTGACCAATTCCGGCGGCGCTTGGACTGCCAACGTGCTTCACAGCTTTGGCGATTCCGGCGACGGACAATTTCCCGGATACGCGAAGCTCACTCTCCACCACGGCGCGGTTTTCGGCACGGTTCCGTTCGGCGGTACAAATGGCCAAGGCATCGTCTTCAAGCTGGTCAAGGCCGGCAGCGCGTGGAAGGAGAAGATTCTCTACAGCTTCAAAGGTGGCGAAGCCGGGAGCATTCCTTATGCTGGTCTGAAGTTCGACAAACATGACCACATCTGGGGTACGACCGTACATGGTGGCGGGACCGTCTGCCAGGCTCCCAACGGTTGTGGCACGATTTTCAAACTGACCCCGACCGAAGGCGGCTGGAAGGAGCATGTCATCTTCAAGTTTGTCGGCGACAACGGGGCCATTCCCCTGGATAGTGTCATCTTCGACGCAACGGGTCGCCTTTATGGGACGACATCCCAGGGCGGTGACAACGACACCGGCATTGTCTTCAGGGTCAGACCACGATAGCGATGCGGCGCGGAGGGCCCGAGCAGACGATTAGACGCTCAGCCTAATCCCGCTCTGTGGCGTTCGTCCTCGAAAGAGGTTTGTGCTACATCCTAAGGGGGTGGC
>Ga0326726_10005259_pt1 | contig 11739 bp, 10 predicted proteins | sample MHFenrmetagenome_2_FD_207603 | JGI IMG/M metagenome (GOLD analysis project Ga0326726, IMG submission 207603) | Lab enriched peat soil microbial communities from Michigan Hollow, Ithaca, NY, United States - MHF15MN | ecosystem: Environmental > Terrestrial > Soil > Wetlands > Peat | place: USA...
ACTTGTCTTGCCGCGCCGAGGAATGTGATCTTCATCTCTGTCCTCATTAAGGGCTGGTCCGGAGGTATTCCGCTTGGGCCGAGAAAAAGACCATTTTCGTCCAGAGGCGGAAGGCGATGAACACCTGCCCCCAGAGAATCCCGAGCCCGGCCCAGGCCAGGCCCTCTGGCGGGACGGCCTGGCCCGCCAGTGCGTAGACAGCCGTTCCGGCGGCGAAGCCGGCGGCGATGAGAAGATAGAGGAGCCAGGCCCGGAAGAAGCGGCTGCCGACGAACCGGAGGGCCGTCGTGAGCGCATGCCGGACCCGGTGGTCGTCCTCGGAGACGACCAGGATCCTCGCGTAATCGAAGATCATGTGGACTAGGCTGAGGACCAGCAGGGCGGCGACCGAGTGGAGAGCGGAGATCCAGAAATCGGGCCATTCCGTTAGAGCCTTCTCCGAGACGGGCTTCAAGAGCGCGGACACGGCTTCCAGGACGACCCCGAAGGCCAGCGCGTAGAACAGGAGGGAAATCAGGAAGAGCCTGACGAATCTCCAGAAATAGCGTCCGCAGTCCGAAAAGAACGTTTGGAGAGTCGTCCGTCCTTCCCCATCGAGGAGCCTTCCGATGATCCCCCCGTTCAGGAAGACGTAGACGAGCGCGTAGAGGACGACCGGGATGGCGACCGCGGCCAAAGCCGCCGGGGCCACGTCCTGGTATCTGAAGATGAGGTCTCCGAGCCAGATGAAATCCAGGGCCTGGAGGTTTCTCCCGAGCAGCGAGTGGCCGAGGTCCGAGCTGAAGAGCGCGAAGAAGGGCCCCGCGATGAGCAGGGCGAAGAGGACATTGAAGACCCACAGGATGAGCAGAACCCTGGGCCGGCGGGACGCCGTCGCGATCCCGCTTCCGGCCGCCTTGAACACACCCATGCCGATCCCCCTTTTCAGCTGAACGAGCTAGCCAGCTGCAGGATATTCTGCGCGGCGAATATGAGCCGCGACAGGAGCTTCAGCAGGCTGCGTCGGACGGGCTGGACCAGAAACGAATTGTTGGCGAAATTCGAATCGATGAGCCAGATGAAATCGGGGTCGACACGCGCCCAGGACGCCCTGGCCGGTTTCACGATGACGACACGGGCCCACCGGTCCTGGCCGTCCCAGAGCCGGGTTTCCCGGGAGCCGTCCTCGAAGGCCACGACGAGCTTGATCGGAGTCCCTCCCCTCACCCGCGCTTCCCCGAAGCGGCGCAGGGTGACCGTCGTGACATAATCCCTCTTTTCCGCGGCCCGCGCGCTTTTGGACTTGTCCTTGGAGCCGGCCTCCAGGTCGCGAATTCTGGCGGACGTCATCTCCTCCTTCTTCCCGTCGACCTCGAAGACGCCCCTCGCGTATTTCGGCTTCTCCTCGGACACCACGGATGAAATGCCGTAATCGAAATTCAGGGTGCTGCCCATGAGCTCGTCGAAGAACCACCCCATGTCCCGGCCGGACACCTCGTTGACGACCTGGACGAAATCGGCCGTCTTAGGGTGCCGGTAGCGGAACCGCATGTGGTATGTCCTCATGACCCGGGCCATGGTCTGTTCGCCGAGGAGCTGCTCGAGCGTGTTGAGGCAGGTCGAGGCCCGGCTGTAGACGTTTGCCCCGTAGCTCCCGGAGTTATAAAAAAGCCAGGAGGCCGTGAACACGGGATCGTACCTGACGGTTGCGATGGCCTCGGCCCGGTCGGTCTCATAATCGAGCACTTTCGGCATCGGGAAGACCGAGGCCAGGGGGATTCCCAGGAAGTCGATGGAATACGCGCCCGGCCCGTAGGCCCTGGCCAGAACCCGTCCGGTCGAATAAGTATTGACGCCTTCGTCGAGCCAGGCGTCCTCGAACTCATTATTGGCCACGAGCCCGTACCAGTACCCATGGCCGAACTCGTGGACGATGACCCCCTCTGGAGACAGAACGTCGGCGCTCGGCAGCACCCCCGTGCCGGCCGTAAAGAGCGTCGGGTATTCCATGCCGCCGCTCTCCGTCCGGAAGGGCGGGTCGACCATGGTGACCGTTTCGTAGGGATAAGGGCCGTACCAAAGGCCGTAATACTTGATGGCCGCGCTGAGGGCCTTGAAGTGGCGGTCGACCTGCCCCTCGTGCTCGGGGGCGATGAGCAGAATCATCCTGATGTCGGGGAGCTTCACCTCGGCGAGGGGCAGCCCGAGGAGGGCGGCTGTCTCCCGGTATTCGCGCGGCGAGACCTCCTTCGCTGCGACGAAGGTCCGCTCGACCCGGATGTATCGCGGGTCGGCCATCCAGGCGAAATCGTGGATCATGGACTGGTTGAACGTGTGGGTGGCCTTGTTCGCGGTCCTGTCGATTTCGACCGCGGATTCCTGGCCTGAAGCCCCCACTTGGAAACCCCGGGGCACGGTGATATGAACGGTGAAGTCGGCGAAGTCGGCGAAAAATTCGGAATTCTGATGGTATTCGTGGCAGTTCCAGCCCCTCCCTTCCTCATAGACTCCGGGTTTCGGGAACCACTGGGCAATGAAGTACGAATTCCTGTAATACCCGGAGCGGACCACGGTCCGCGGGATCCTGCTTTCGAACTCGAGCCGCAACCGGACGTTGTCCCCGGGCTTGACGGGCTCGGGGAAGCGGACCCGCAGAACGGTTTGGTCGCCGTCCCGAAGGGGCAGATCCGGCCGGACGAACTCTTTCGTCGGGGCGAGGTCCCGGCCGTCCGCCAGCCGGATGCCGGTGACGTCCACCCAGCCCCATTCCCCGTCCTTCGGTTCGCTCCGCTGGGCGAAGGGGGCCTCTTCGGCCGCTTCCCGGAAGAATGTGCTGGCCGAGTTTTTGAAGGCGTTCCAATAGAGGTGAAAGAGCATGTCGGGCACGGGTTCCCGGCCGCGATTGGTCCAGACGATGTCCTCCTTGCCGCGAAGCATCTTCGCCGCGTCGTCGAGCTCGACCCAGATTTCGTACCGGAGGACGGGAGCATTCGGGACGGGCGGCGCCGCGTCCACGCCCGCGGCCCGGAGCCTTCCCAAACAAAGGAACGGGACCGCGCACAGGAGCAGCACCGCGGAACGGTTCTTCATGGCCTACCTCCGGCGGAATTCAGGACAGCCATTCTTCCCAGCCCGAGCGGCGGGGAAAGTACATGAAAACCAGGAGAAGCGAAGCGAACAGGAGAAAATAGAAGTCGATATTGAGGCCTCCGAGGAGAAACAGGACCAGCCCGAGGATGCCCGGCACTTCGGAAAGGACGAGCGTGACAAGTGTGGCCCTTTGGAGCCGGTGAAGGGCGGTCTTGTCGTCCTCGTGAGAGGATTTCCTGAGCAGAATCGGACGGAGGACGCGAACGAGGATAATGGTCACGATGGCCAGGCCGAAAACGGTATAGCGGAGGTATTGGAGATCGGCGACGGCCATGAATCCGTGGAACGGCCGGAGACGGGCCCTGATGAACTCGGCGATGCCGAGATAAACGAGGAGGCTTGCGATAATGGACACGGCGATGAGAGAAACGGTCTTGAGGTGCCGCTGGAGTTCATCCCGGTTGATCATGGCAGCCTCCTATTGACGGGAGTCAGGGCCGGGGGCCGTGCTGAAGCGGATTATATGTGATTCTCCGGCCCCGCGCAATTGTCGCGAGAAGCCGATTGGGATATACTGAACGCGGATTTCGAAGAAGATTTATCCCCGCTGCGGGGGTTCAAGCCAACAGGCCCCCCCGGCTGCCAGTCCGTTGAGAGTTAGGAGCGAGGTCGATCCCATGATGATGAAAAAGAAGTCCCTGGCCATTCTGGGCGGCTGCCTCCTGGCGGCGGGCGCCTTCGTCCTATTACAGGCCGGCGCATCCGCTCAGGCTGAGGACGAGCTGATCGTCAAGGCCCGGCAGTTCCTGGCGGCCCTCGAGAAAGGCGATTTCAACCTGGCCGCCCTTGACTTCGATGAGACCATGCGCAAAGTCTCGGGTCCTGATAAGCTCGAGGCGTTCTGGAAGGTGCAATTTCCGGCGCAGGTCGGGGCCTTTAAGAAACAGACGGCCGCCCGGCGGGATAAGCTCGGCGCGTATGATATCGTCCTCGTCACTTGCGTATTCGAGAAGGCGACCCTCGACGCCAGGGTTGCTTTCGATAAGGCCGGCAAGATCGCCGGGTTCGGGTTCGTGCCGTCCCTTCCCCCGGCTAAATACGAGCCGCCCGCTTACGCCGACCCCGCCAAGTTCGAGGAAAAAGAGGTCACCGTCGGATCGGGCGAATGGTCGCTCCCAGGCACGCTGACGGTGCCCAAGGGAAACGGCCCGTTCCCGGGGCTCGTCCTCGTCCATGGGTCCGGCGCCAACGACAGAGACGAATCGCTCGGCCCCAACAAGCCGTTCCAGGACCTGGCCTGGGGGCTGGCCTCGCGCGGGATCGCCGTCCTCCGCTACGACAAGCGCAGCAAGGTTTATGGGTCCAAGATCGTGGCCGACTCCAAGCTCGAAGCGAACCTGACGGTCAAGGAAGAAACGATCGACGACGCCCTGGCCGCCGCGGCCCTGCTTCAGAAGACCGCCAGGATCGACAAGACGCGGGTCTTCATCCTGGGCCACAGCCTGGGCGGCTTTCTGATCCCCAGGATCGCCGTCGCCGCGAAACCCATGGGCATCGCGGGATTCATCAGCATGGCCGGCCTGACCCGGCCTCTGGACGACACGATCCTCCGCCAGATTATGTATCTGGCAGGCGGCGATACGTCGGAAGGCACAAAGACGAGGCTCGAGAGTTTCCAGAAGGATTTGGCGAAGATCAAGGCCTTCACGGAGGCCGACCGCGGCACGACGATCAAGGTCCTGGGCGCGATGCCGACATACTGGCTCGACGTCCGCGGCTACAATCCGCCCGAGCTGGCCAGGACGGTCTCAAAACCCATGCTCATCCTTCAAGGCAGCCGGGATTACCAGGTGACGACCGAGGATTTCGACAATTGGAAAGCGGCCCTCGGGTCACGCAAAGACGTCGAGTTCCACCTCTACCCCAAGCTCAACCATTTCTTTTTCGAGGGCCGGGGACTGCCGACGCCGAACGAGTATGTCCAAATCCATGGCAGCGTCGCGCCCTACGTCATCGAGGACATCGCGGCCTGGATTCTCAAGCACTGACCGGCCTTCAATCGACGTAGAGCAGGAAGCCTTTCAGGTATTCCGTTTCGGGGTGGAAGATATTGACGGGGTGGTCCAGGGCCTGGCGGTGACGCTGGATGATGCGGACGCGGCGTCCGGCTTCCCCGGCCGCCTGGAAGACCACCTGCTGAAAGAGCCTTTCGTCCACGAAGTGGGAGCAGGAGCAGGTCATGACCAGGCCCTGCGGCCGGACCTTCTGGATGGCCAGACGGTTGATGTCCTTGTAGCCCCGGCAAGCCTGGACCACGTCTGTCTTCCGCTTGGCGAAGGCCGGCGGGTCGAGGATGATGAAATCGTAGTCCAGATCCGGATCTCTCAGAAATTGAAACACGTCCGCCGTGAAAAAGACGCCGGCGTCGGACGGCAGCCCGTTGATCTCGAAATTTTCCTGGGCCAGAGCGATTGCGGATTCCGATGAATCGACGGAATCGGCCCGGACCGCCCCTCCCTTGAGAGCGTAGACGGAGAAGGCGCCGGTATACGAGAATGCGTTGAGCACTTGGCGGCCTCGGGCGAAGTCCCGGGCGAGCCTTCTCATTTCGCGCTGGTCGAGATAGAACCCCGTTTTTTGCGAGCGGACGATGTCCACTAAAAACGGCAGGCCCTCTTCGAGGATCCGGACCCGGCCGACCGGCTCGCCGTGGATCGTTCCCTCGAAATCCGGCAACCCCTCTTCACGCCGTGCCGGAAGGTCCGATTTTTCGTAAACGCTCCGGGGCATGAGGGCCGTCACCAGGAGGTCGAGAACGAGGGGTTTGAGCTTGTCCATGCCGAGCGTCGCCACCTGAAGGACGAGGACGTCGCCGTAGACGTCGGCGGTGAGACCGGGGAGAAGATCGCCCTCGGCATTGACCAGGCGATAGGCGTTCGTGACCGCAGGGTCGAAGAAACGGCGGCGAAGAGAAACCGCGCGCTCGATGCTTTGTCGGATGGCATCCTCGGGAGCCGTTTTCCCGAAGCTCACCATCCGGCCGATGATCGAGGACACGCGGTTGAAATAGGCGTGGCCCAGAATGTCGCCGTTTGCGCTCCGGACGGCGAGGATGCTCCCGTTCTCGAAATCGGGCAGGGATTGGACCGCGCCCGAGAAGATCCAATGGTGCCTGTTGCGGACGGCCTTGTCCTTGCCGGGTTTGAGGATGACGCCGTCCATGTGCCGCTCTCACCCGTGCCGAGGGTTTCCGAACCCCATCCTCAGCCGCACTCCTCCCCTGCTCCCGCGGCCGCGGACTTGAGGAAGCGCACGACGGGCCGGTCGGGCTCCGTGAAGGCCGATTCGTCCAGCCCCGCGGGTTCGACCCAGCGGACCTCGTCGTGGTCGACCGGGCGATACTCACCCGAGACGTGGACCACCTTGTAAGCCAGGAGCTCGATGGATAGCGTCGGACTGTGGTATGGGACGGAGAGAAGAAGCCCTTCCACCCGCGTTTGAACGCTGAACTCCTCGCGAAGCTCGCGCTCCAACCCCTTTTCCGGGTCTTCCCCGGCCTCCAGCTTGCCGCCCGGGAACTCCCAGAGTCCGCCGAAACGGATGTCCTTCCGGCGCCGCGCGACCAGGATCTTCCCGTCCCGTTCGATGACCGCGGCGACGACCTTCGAAAGGACCTCTTTGCGGCTCTTTTTCTTCATCGCTTGTTCACCCGGTTTCATCTTATTCCAAGCACTCCCGATTGACAAGCACTCCCGAGGATGACCTTAAGAGGGAGTTGTGCTAGAATACCCGAACCATGAAAGTTGCCTTCCTCGCTTCCGAAGTGATCCCTTACGCCAAAACCGGCGGCCTGGCCGATGTGGCCGGCGCTCTGCCGAAGTTCCTGGCCCGCCTCGGGGCCGAAGTCCGGGTCTTCATGCCTTTCTATCGCGAGGTGAAAGCGAAAAACCTGACCCTCCGGACGGTCATCAACCACGCCGCCGTCGACCTGGCCGGAGAGCGCAGGGATTATTCGGTGGTCGAGCACAAGGCGGACGGCTTCTCCGTTTACATGATCGTCCGGGACGAATATTACGACCGGGATGGCCTCTATGGGACGCCTGCGGGCGATTATCCCGACAACGGCGAGCGGTTCGCCTTCTTCGCCCGGGCCGCGCTCGACTCCATGAAGATCCTGGGCTTTTCGCCCGACGTCATCCACGGTCACGACTGGCAGGCGGCCTCCGCCTTCTCCTACCTGAAATTCGTCTACGCCGACGACCTGTTTTTCAAGGACACCCGCTCCGTGTTCACGATTCACAACCTCGCCTACCAGGGGGTCTTCAAGAAAGAGGTGCTGGCCGCGGCCGGCCTCCCGGAGAGTCTTTTCAACATGAACGACCTCGAGTTTTTCGGCAAGGTCAACTACATGAAGGGGGGGATTCTTTACGCGACGGCGGTCACCACCGTGAGTCCCCGCTACAGCCGCGAAATTCAGACCCCCGAGTTCGGGTGCGGCCTGGACGGCCTCCTGAGAAGCCGGGCCCACGCCCTGTCCGGCATCCTGAACGGAGTCGATTACGCCGACTGGGACCCCGCGACGGATCGGCTGATCCCGGCCCGCTTCTCTCCCGCCGACCTCGCCGGCAAGGCCGCGTCAAAATCGGGATTGCTCGACATGTTCAGTCTCGGGAACAGCCCCGACGCCCCGGTCGCCGGCATGGTCACGCGGCTGGCCGGGCAGAAAGGCGTCGACATCGTCTGCGACGCCCTCGACGAGATCTTCAAGCTCGGGGTCACGGTCGTCATCCTGGGGACCGGCGACCAGAAAATCCAGGACTTCCTGAAGGACGCCAAGCGAAAATATCCCAGCCGGCTCGGCCTGATGATCGCCTTCGACGAGAAGGTCGCCCACACGATCTACGCCGGGAGCGACCTCTTCCTGATCCCGTCTCGTTACGAGCCGTGCGGGCTGACCCAGATGTACGCCCTGAAGTACGGGACCGTCCCCGTCGTTCGCGCCACGGGCGGGCTCGACGACACCATTCACGAGTTCGACGCGTCCCGGCGGTCGGGAAACGGATTCAAGTTCGCCGCCGCGACCCCCGCGGCTCTCCTGGCGTCCCTCGGGACGGCGCTGGACGCCTACGCCCGCAAGGATTCGTGGAGCATTCTCGTCCGGAACGCCATGACCTCTGATTTCTCGTGGACGCGTTCGGCGGGAGAGTATCTCACCCTCTACCACAAGATCACGGATCAGCCCAGCCCGAAGCGACCCTAAGGGCTCCCCTTTTCCCTCAGGAATCCGGCCGCGGTTTCGGGCGGGACGGGATTGATGTAGTAGCCCGTCCCCCATTCGAATCCGGCCACCTTCGTCAGGATCGGAAAAATCTCGATGTGCCAATGGAAATACGTGTCGATCCCCGGCCAAGTCTTGAAGGACAGCGCCGGGTTGGGCGCTTTATGGAGGACCATGTTGTAAGCGGGGTCGCCCAGGGTCACCCTCAGGCCGGTCAGGATGGCCTTCAGCGCTTCGCCCAGGGATCCGACCTCATCTTTGCGCATGGCCGTGAACAGGGGCATGTGCCGGAGCGGAAAGAGGGCCATCTCGAAGGGAAAACGAGACGCGAAAGGCGTAATGACGGCGAAGTGCCTGTTCTGATAGACCAGCCGCTCGCCGGCGGCCTGCTCCTCCCGGACGATGCGGCAGAAACCGCACTCCTTGAAGCTCCGAAAAAGCCGCTCGGCGCCGTAGACCTCCTCCTTGACCCTCTTGGGCACGATGGGAGTGGCCACGAGCTGCGAGTGGGGATGGCTGAGCGAGGCGCCGGCTTCTTTGCCTTTGTTTTTGAACAACTGGACGTACTGGTAGTGAAGGTCTTCTTCGATGGCCCTGAGCCTCTGTTGCATGACCAGGAGGACGTCCGTCACCTGGGCGGGCGCGAGGTCGACGAGTTCCTTGTCGTGATCGGGATTCTCGATGATGACCTCGTGGACCCCGATTCCCTCCATCCATTCGAAGATGCCCCGGCTCCGTTTTGGAGGGGTGGTGCCCCTGTTCAGCGCCGGAAACTTGTTGGGAACGACCCGGACGCGCCAGCCCGGCGTGTCCGGAGAGGTTCCGGCCTCTCTCAGGGCGTATACCTCGGGCGGGGTTTTCCCCTCGTTGCCCATGCAGAACGGACAGAAGCCCCTGGCCTCCTCGGCCCGGGGCTGGCCGGCCGCCGGCCGGAAGTCGTCGGGCCGCTTACTGCGTTCCGTGGCGATGATCACCCAGCGCCCGCTGATCAGGTCTTTTCGGAGTTCAGACATTAGTCACCAATGAGTTCCTTGATTTTGAGCTTGAGTTCGTCGAGCGAAGCCGACTTCACGACGTAAGCGTCGGCCGCCCAGGTCATGAAATCTTCCTTGTAGCTTTGGTACGCCGAGTTGATGATGATCGGGATGTCCTTGCGCAGACCCATGATCTGCGTGATGAGTTCGATCCCGTTTTTGCCGGGCATGCGGATATCGGTGATGATCAGGTCGAACGTCTTTTTCGCGATCTCTTCCAGGGCGGCGTCCGCGTCGTAGACCGCCGTGACGGCGTACCCCGCTTTGCTGAGCTCCTCTTCGTAGAGGAGGGCCAGCGTCTTTTCGTCTTCGACGATAAGGATCTTTTTCATGGTTGTTTCCCCTCTTCCCGGCTTTGGAAAATAAGCCTGAACAGAGCCCCCCTCCCGGTCCGGCTTTGGATTTCGATCTGGCCGCCGCAGTTGTCCATGACCCGCTTGATGAACGGCAGCCCGAGACCCATGCCCTTCTCCTTGGTCGTGAAGAACGGCCTGAATAGCTGGTCCTTGTCCCTGTTGGAGATCCCCCGGCCGGTATCCCTGACGGACAGGACGAACGAGGTCTTGTTCTTCTTGTACGCCCTGAGCGTGACCGTCCCGCCGGGGGGGGTCGCGTCGAACGCGTTGTCCAGGAGGTTGCGGAGGATCTCCCCGAAGGAAGTCGGGTCGCAGAGGACCCGAGGCAGGCAGGGTTCGACCTTGACGCTGAGGTTGTAGCCCAAGCCTTTGGTCCGCACCTCCGGGCTCTCGAGGACCGAATCGATGACCGGCCCCGGTTCGAAATACGCCGGCTCTTTCAGGCTGACCCGGAGAAAATGGCCCATCTGGTAGACGATGTTCTCCAGCCGTTGAATCTCGTCCCGGATGATCTTCAGGTTTCGCTCCCGGCGGCCGTCCGGCACTCCGTCGGGATGAAGGAGCTGGTCCGTGAAGCCCCCGATCGTGACCAAGGGGTTACGGAGCTGATGGGTGACGAACATGGCCATCTCCCCCATGGCGGCCATCTTCTCCGCGTCGAGGAGCCTTTTGTGCAGGGTGGTCGAGTAGATATAGTTGCTGGCGATGAGGCCGCAGAGGCTGGCCAGCTTGATGTCCCCGGGGCTGATGGGGACGCGGGTGAAGGCGTTGTCCAGGATGATCTCGCCGAAGACCTCGTCCCTGGCGATGAGCGGGATGCAGAGGAACTCGTCGACCTGGATGAGCTCGCGGAATTTCGCGTCCACCATCGGGTCGTTCGAGGCGTCGCGGACGAGGTAGATCTCCTTGTTGCAGGCCGCGCAGGCCGGCATCAGGGCACAGCTGGTCTCGTCCATCGTGAAGACGAGACTCTTGATGCGGTGGGACAGGGTGTTCTCATTCTTACTGATGAGGGCCCGGTTGTGCTCGATGATCTCGACATAGCCGATGCCCGGGGTCGAAAGGACCTCCCAGATGTAGCCGGCTTCCTCCGGCGTCCGAGGCCCCAACCACATCTCGCCCCGGAGGCGGTCGCCGTCCTTGAGGAAGAGCATGGCCCGGTTGAAGCCCACGCCGGAGCCCGACGTCAAAGCGGTCAGGATGACCAGGAGATTGTCCTCGAGCGAAAACGGCTGGAAGAAGCTCTGGGAGATGATGGACAGGAGCATCAACTCCTTGGGCGCGTCCCTTTGGAAATCGGAGGCTAGCAGATTATACTTCTCGATCATACGGCCTTCCACTCCTTGGGGACGACGCGGATCCCGCCCCTGCTGATCTTGAAATCCCGGGAGTCTTTTTCGGCATCGAAGCCGATCTCGAAATTCTCGGGGATGACGCTGAACTTGTCGATGATGGCCTTGCGGACCCGGGCGCCCCGGCAGACCTCGACGCCCTCGAGGAGGATCGAGTCGGCGACCTCGGCGTCCTCGTGGACCCAGACGCCGGGCGAGAGGATCGAGTTTTCGATCCGGCCGCCCGTCACCCGGACGCCCGTGCACAGGATCGAATTCCTGATCGTCCCGCGTTCGATGAAGGCGGGCGGATACTGCGGCTTGTAAGTCCTGAACGGCCAGTCGGGGTCACGCAGGATGTCCGGCGGGGAGGCCGACAGGAAGGCCATATTGGCGTTCCAATAGGCGTCAATCGTCCCGATGTCCTCCCAGTAATCGTTGAAAAGGTAGGCGTAGACCTCGTGGCCGGGAATCAGGCTGGGAATGAGGTCCCTGCCGAAGTCGTGGGAGCTCCCGGCCTTCCGGGCGTCCTTGATCAGAGCCTTGATCAGGACCGGCGTTTTGAAAAGGTAGACCCCCATGGAGATCAGGATCTTGGTCGGGTCCCAAGGCGTCACCTGGGGCTTCTTCGGTTTTTCCGCGAATTCGACGATCCGGTGCGCGTCGTTGAC
>Ga0326726_10005260_pt1 | contig 11738 bp, 9 predicted proteins | sample MHFenrmetagenome_2_FD_207603 | JGI IMG/M metagenome (GOLD analysis project Ga0326726, IMG submission 207603) | Lab enriched peat soil microbial communities from Michigan Hollow, Ithaca, NY, United States - MHF15MN | ecosystem: Environmental > Terrestrial > Soil > Wetlands > Peat | place: USA...
CCCTCGAATATCGCCGGCCTACCCACCTGGTACACCATTCGCGCCAACAAAGATGGCTACATCGCGCGCAAGAAAGAAATTGATTTCGTGGTCGCCATGAATCCTGAGACCGCCCAGGAAGACGTGATGTCCGTGGCCCCGGGCGCTGCTGTTTTGTACGACGAACCCTTGAACCTCAGCAGTCTGCGCTCCGATCTGGTTTTTTACGCCGTCCCCTACGACAAGCTGGTCGCTCCCGTATGCCCTGAGGCCAAGCTGCGCAAACTGGTCAAGAACATGATCTATGTGGGCGTGGTGGCCAAGCTGCTGGAGATCGACATTGTCGAAGTCGAAAAAGCCATCCGCAAACAGTTTGCCAAGAAGGTGAAAGCGGCCAACCTGAACCTGGCCGCGGTCAAAGCAGGATACGATTACGCGGCCGCCAACCTGGTCAAGCGCGACCCGTATTTCATCCAGCGCATGGACAAGACCGCGGGCAAGATCATCATCGACGGCAACTCCGCCGCCGCGCTTGGCTGCATGTTCGCCGGCGCCACCATGGTGGCCTGGTATCCCATTACGCCATCCTCGTCGCTGCCCGAAAGCATGATTGACTACATGAAGCGCTTCCGCATCCGCGCCGACGGAAAAGCTACTTTTGCCATCGTGCAGGCGGAAGACGAACTGGCTGCGATCGGCATGGTGGTGGGCGCGGGTTGGGCGGGTGCGCGCGCCATGACCGCGACCGCCGGGCCCGGCATATCGCTCATGGCGGAGTTTGCCGGACTCGCCTACTACGCCGAAGTTCCGGGAGTGATCTGGGACATCCAGCGCGTCGGCCCGTCCACCGGTTTGCCCACGCGCACCTCGCAGGGCGACATTCTGTCCACCGCGTTTCTCTCTCACGGAGACACCAAGCACATCCTGCTGCTGCCTTGTTCCGCGGAAGAGTGTTTCAGCATGGCGAGCGATGCTTTCGATCTGGCGGAGCAGTTCCAGACCCTGGTCTTCGTGATGTCCGACCTGGATCTGGGGATGAACAACTGGATGGCCGATCCCTTCAAGTATCCGGAGAAGCCGATCAGTCGCGGCAAGGTGCTGAGCAAAGCAGATCTGGATCGCCTCGGCGGCTTTGCCCGCTACGAAGACGTTGACGGCGACGGGGTGGGCTACCGCACGCTGCCCGGCACTGATCATCCTGCTGCCGCCTACTTTGCCCGGGGTAGCGGACACAACGAAAAAGCCCAATACAGCGAACGTCCCGACGACTTCGAACGCAACATGGAGCGGCTCAACCGGAAATTCGAGACCGCGCGCTCGTTCGTGCCCCGGCCGGAAGTTGACACCGGAAAATCAAAGATCGGCATCATCGGATACGGCACATCGCACTGGGGACTGATCGAGGCCCGCGACCAGTTGCGCCAGGAGTACAACATCGAGACCGACTATCTGCGTCTGCGCGCTTATCCGTTTACCCGCGAAGTGCACGATTTTGTGAAACAGCACGACCGGGTTTACGTGGTGGAACAGAACCGCGACGCCCAGATGCTCACCCTGCTTAAGATGGACCTGGAGGCCGCACTCCATACCCGCTTGCGTAGCATTGCTCACATTCACGGCCTGCCGCTCGATGCGCGCTCGGTCACCGACGAACTCATGACCATGGAGGGTAAGTAAATGGCGACCTCAACCCCCGACCGGCCCGCGCCCGCACCGAAAATCAATCGCATTGGCCTGGCCGTCCTGGATTATCGCGGCGGCAAAACCACCTTGTGCGCCGGTTGCGGCCACAACGCAATTTCCGAGCGCATCATTGACGCGATGTACGAAATGGGAGTCCCGCCCGAGCGCGTGATTAAGCCCAGCGGCATTGGCTGCTCGTCCAAGAGTCCGGCGTACTTCATGGGACGTTCGCACAGTTTCAACGCCGTGCACGGCCGGATGCCATCGGTAGCCACCGGCGCGGTGCTCGCCAATCGCCATCTGATCGCTCTCGGCGTCAGCGGCGACGGCGACACCGCCTCGATCGGCGTAGGCCAGTTTATTCATCTTATGCGGCGCAATCTGCCCATCATTTACATCATCGAAGACAACGGTGTTTACGGGCTGACCAAGGGCCAATTCTCCGCCACCGCCGACATGGGATCGACTCTGAAGACCGGCGTGATCAACGATCTGCCTCCCATCGACACTTGCGCCATGGCCATCACCCTGGGCGCGACTTTCGTGGGCCGGTCGTTTTCCGGCGACAAGAAGCAGCTCCACGCCATGATGAAAGCGGCCATCGCGCACAACGGCACGGTCATGCTCGACGTAGTCTCGCCCTGCGTGACCTTCAACGACCACGAGGGCTCCACCAAGTCCTACAAGTACATGAAAGACCACGATGAGCCGCTGCAGGAAGTCAGTTTCGTCCCCGCGTTCGAGGATATCGCCATCGACTACGATCCCGGCACCACGATCGATGTGACCATGCACGACGGATCACACCTCCGCCTGCGCAAACTCGAAGAAGATTTTGACCCCACCAATCGGATCCAGGCCATCACTCGCCTGAACGAGGCGCATGAAAAGGGCGAAGTCCTGACTGGCGTGTTCTACGTTAACTCCAAGGCGCCGACTTTCGTCGACCTGCTGAACATGACCGAAGAGCCGCTGGCCACTTTGCCGGAATCCGCCGTCCGTCCGGGCAGGGAAGTGTTGGAGCAGGTGATGGAGGAGCTGAGGTAGGTGGGAATAGAGCCCTGGCCTTGGGGTCGAACCTTTCCGATAAACAATAGCAAGGAAATAAAGAGGGGCCCGCGAGGGCCCCTCTTGATTGCTCAATCACACTTTCCGCTTGCCCTCAATTCCAATTGCGCGCGTTGCTGAAGAGAAACGATTCACCCTGATTGACTCTGTCGTTGCGTGCCGGATGCCTTATTGCCCTGTCGCTAAGATTTACATCCACCGGTCCAGGCTTACGTGGTCGTCGACATTGCTCGCTTCCCGTCTTCAGAAATTGAGCGGCTTGTTCTACGCGTCCCGGGGAAATAGCGCCAGGTAGGGTTGCCCGCCCAATGCACAAGTTGACCAAGGCTGTTAACCTGCCTTTGCCAACCATTTGCTCGAAAACAGCGTCTGAGAAGCAGCATAAATGACTGAAACGAAAACCAGACCGGCAAGCAGGACGCTGCTGATCGTGATATCAATGGTCGTGATCGGCGTAGTGGTCCTGGTCATGACCGGAATGCATCTCTCCAATCCGTATCTCCATAAGAAGGTCGTGGAGATGCTCAGCGCTAAATTTCACGCTGAAGTGGAACTCAAGGACTTCCATGTTTATCTGTTTCCAGGAGTGCGGATCGAAGGCGCAGGACTCGCCCTTTGCCACGAAGGCCGCACCGACGTGCCACCCCTAATTTCAATCGGCGAATTCTCCGCTGAGGCCGACATCCTGGGACTGATCGGCAAGCCGTGGAAAGTGCGGCAGGTAAAGCTCAAGGGGCTGACAATCCAAATTCCCCCCAAGGGCGAGCGACCCAAACAGGATTGGTCAAAGGCGCGCAATGCGCCCGTCCTGATTGGCGAAATTGTGTCCGACGACGCGGAACTTCGGCTGTTGCCCAAGTTCGCCGACAAAGATCCCCACGTGTTCCCCATTCACCACCTGGTGATGCATTCGGTCGGGCTTGATCGCCCCGCATCGTTTACCGCGCAGCTCACCAACGCGGTGCCTCCGGGAGAGATCGATACCCACGGAAGCTTCGGGCCGTGGAGTCCGGACGATCCCGGCCAGACGCCGCTGGCGGCTGAGTACACATTCGACAAGGCTGATCTGGGAGTGTTCAAAGGGATCAGCGGCATTCTTTCATCGACCGGCAAATTTGGTGGCGTGCTGGAGAAAATTGAAGTAGAAGGCAAAACCTCCACCCCCGATTTTACGGTCACCATCGGTGGGCATCCACTCGATCTGGAGACGGTTTTCAGCGCCACTGTGGACGGCACCAACGGAGACACGCTTCTGCATCCGGTGACAGCCCACCTTTTGAATACGGTCATCGTGGCCCAGGGCGGCGTCGTGAAACCTCAGGACAAAGACAAGAAGGGCAAGGAAATCACACTCGACGTGACCGTTGAACAAGGCAGGATCGAAGACTTGTTGCGCCTGGCGGTAAAGTCAGAAAAACTTCCGCTGACCGGCGCGATAAAGTTCCGTACGAAATTTGATCTGCCTCAGGGACAAGGCGACATATCCGACCGGTTGAATCTGAACGGAAAGTTCGACGTAGAGCAGGGGCAATTTACCAGCCCGGAAGTCACGGCCAAGATCGAGACTTTTAGCCGCAAGGCGCAAGGCCAGCCGGAAAACAAGGATGCGGGCAGCAGCGTGTCCCAACTGAAGGGGAATTTCGTCCTCGACAACGGAGTGATCACGTTCCGGGAACTGACTTTCAGCGTTCCCGGCGCAGAGGTCGCTCTCAACGGCAAGTACGGACTGGATAAAGAAAACCTCGACTTCCACGGCAAGCTGATTATGCAGGCCAAGATTTCACAGACCACGACCGGCGTGAAGTCCTTCCTGTTGAAAGCGGTCGATCCCTTTTTCCGCAATAACGGTCGAACTGAAGTGCCCATCAAGATCACGGGCCAGCGGGAGCACCCATCCTTCGGACTCGACCTCGGCCACAAGGACACAGAAAAAGAAAAGGGCGAGTAACGCCGAGTGAACAAACGTAGATCCGCGTCTCGCCGGCTGTCCCGAGGGCATCCTTCGACTTCGCTTAGGACAAGCCTTGCCCTCGGCGTGCGGGCGGGACGCCCCCACGACAGCCGCCGGGACGGCGGCGCCACTGATGAGTTTGCGGCCAGGTAGAAGACGCGTGCCAACGCGGCTCGAGCCGCGCTCGGGATGATAGAAACCAGAGTTGCCGCTAGGCCGCACCGCGTTTCTTAGGCTCTGTGGGTTCGCCGGAGTGTTCAGGACTGCCACCTGGTTCAGGAAAATCCGTATCCGAAGATTTCAGCAATGGATCCTGGTCGCGATGGCCGAGTTGGCCCTGCATGGAAGTATTGTTCTGCTCCTGTGGTCTATCCTGCTCAACAGCGCCTTTGCCGCGATCCTGGTCATTGGCGAGAGCGGCGTTTAGATCGTTTCTCGATTCAGTCATGGAGTGTCCTTAACCAGGCGTGGAGTTGCACTCGGCCCGGCCTGGTTAGCCTATCGCGAAACTTTTGCCGGTGGGAAGGGTTAATCCTGTAGATTTGGCGAAATAAATAATGAGGAGGGTGGAATGAGGCCTCTGCTACTGGCTCTTTCAGCAACCATGCTCTTGACGTTGGCCGGCTGGGGACAAACGGCGGCGGGGGAGCAGGCGCATGCCAGCGTGGCCGCGCACCGGCGCGAAGCCAAGGACCACGCCGCGCGCCATCATCATCGCCGCCGGCACCGCCGCAATCATCGCCGTCATGGCAAGGCGTAGCGGGACGGGTCAGAGCCGCACTTACTCCGGTTTCCGCGTGGCCCCTGTCGTGGCCACTCCCAGCTTGCGCAGCCGGTCGCGGGCCTGCAAGGCTTCATTCGACTTGGGATAGCGCTGCATCACGTGGCGAAGGGATGCGATCCCGGCTTCCTGCTGTCCCAGTTCAATGAGCGCCAGGCCTTTTTTCAGTTCGGCTGAGGCTGCCTTGTTGCCATCCGGGAAGCTCTGCAGGACCTGGTCGTAACTCTTGACCGCAGCCGCATAATTACCCTGTTTGAACTGTATGTCGGCCAGGTAGAAGCTCGAATTCCCGGCCAGATCCGTGTTGGGATAAAACTTCACGTAATCCCCAAATTCCTGCGCCGCCAGATCATTCTTGCCCGCCTGGTAGTCACGCAAGGCATTGTTGTAGAGAACATCGGGGGGGGGAGCGGTTGCCGCCTGCTGCTGTTGCTGGGTCTGCTGAACGGCCAGGCTTTGCTGGGCCGCCTGCATGTCCTCCAGCTGCTTGCTCACCTTGCCCAGCCTCGCCTTGAGTTCATCCAGAGTATCGTTCAAGGATTGGATCTGGCCCGAAAGCTGGTCCGCATGAGTACCGCTGTCGCTCTGTTGTTTCTGCAGTGTGGTCTGAAGGTCGGTGACCGAGGTCGCGACTTTGTTGGCGCGGTCGGTGCTCTGTTCGATCAGATGCTGCATCACGCCCATGCGCTCGTCAAATGACTGCTGCATATGGGCAATTCTGTCCTGTAGGTCCTGCACCTGGGTCTGCAGTTGGACCATGTCCTTGTTCACGCCCCAGGCCGGAGTCATGCCGGTACAGAGCAGGGCAAGAAGACCGAGTAAGACGGGATATCGCTGGATTTTCATATTTCAATACCTACGATGTGAAGAGTGTTTACCGCGTCCGGGCCAGAGGACGAAGCAGTGATGTAGCGCCGACTTCTCGCTGCAGCAGGGAGGCGACATCGGTACCTCCAAGCGTGCGAAGGCGAGACTCCCTCGCGGCAGCCGACGGGACGCCGGCGCTACAAAGACCCTACTTCCCGTACACAAAATGACCACGCCGGTTCTGCTGCCAGCACTGCTCGGTCGATTCGGTGCAGAACGGCTTCTCCTTGCCGTAGCTGATGGTCTTGACGTGGTCGGCGGCGACGCCTCCCTGTACCAGAGCATTGCGTACGGAGTTGGCGCGGCTATCCCCAAGGGCCAAGTTGTATTCCGTCGATCCCCGTTCGTCGCAGTGTCCCTCTACCGTGAAGCTGATGTTGGGATGCTGCTTGAGGAACTCGATATCGCCCTGCAGGGAAGACTGCTCTTCCGTCCTGATATCGCTCTTGTCGTAATCGAAGTAGATGTCCTTCACAGTTTGTGAGAAAAGTTCTTCCTCGGTGGCCGACGGTTGCGGCGGCGGTGGTGGCGGTGCCGTCACGGTGACCCTTGCCGTGGCCGTCTGCGTCCCGCCCGCTCCTTTGGCGGTCAAGGTGTAGGTGGTGGAGTCGGCCGGGGTCACGCTCTGCGACCCGCTGGGCTGCACTGCGCCTACCCCGTCGATGCTGACATCGGTCGCGTTGCTCGTCTGCCAGGTCAACGTGGTGGACCCGCCCTTCTCGACCGTGTTGGGGTTAGCGGTCAGCGAAGCCGTAGGCGCAGCCGGCGGTGGGGGTGGCGGCGGGGGCGGAGGCGCTACTTTCTTCTTGCAGGCGCCCAGCGTCATGATCGTCATCAGGACGAACGCTAACATCATCCATCTCAGTTTTCGTTGCTTCACTCTGCTCCTCCGTACTCTTGGTGCGCAGTGATTGCGATCGCCGCGCCCGGCTCAGGTCCGGAGAGGGGAAATCGTGCCCCGCCTCTTCCGGGAATTAACTGCAAAAACGGCAAATATGATTCCATTCCCGAAGATCAATTCCTAAAGATCACTTCCAACTCCAGTTGGGCTGACTGTTAGCGCCCGCAAATGTCAGCTGCTTCTGGTTCGTACCATCGGCCAGCATGGTCCATATCTGGAGACTGCCTGCACGGCTGGACTGGAAAATGATGTGCCTGCCGTCCGGCGACCAATATGGGAAGTCATTCCGACCGCCATCGTGGGTCAGCTGCACCCATTGCTTGCTGGCAATGTCCATGATGTAGATGTCCTGCGCCCCCGGCGCTCCCGGGCCGTATTTGCGCATCCACGAAACCACCAGGAACTGCCCATTCGGCGACCACGCCGGAGAGACTGCGTAGCCCTGGTCGGTGAGCCGCTGCACGTTGGTGCCGTCGGCCTCCATGGTGTAAACCTGCGGCAGGCCTGTGCGTCCGCTTACCCACGCAATCTGTGTGCCCGTCTTGCGATTCCATGCCGGAGAAACATCGGGACCCTTAAAGGAGGTAATACGTTTCAGACCCGCGCCGGAGGAGTCCACAGCATAGATTTCGGGATCTCCGCTGCGCGAGGAGGAGAAAGCGATCTTGGTTCCGTCCGGAGACCATGCCGGAGAAAGATTGGTTCCACCGAACCGGGGAAATGAAACCAGCCGGTCCAGGTCGAGCGAATACATCAGAATTTCCCATCCCGACTTGGTCATCGAACTGAAGGCGATGCGCGATCCATCCGGAGAGACGCGCGGTGACAGCGAAATCGAGCCCAGATGAGTGACGGCATGCTGGTTGGCGCCGTCGTAATCCATCGCCCATATTTCCTTGTGCCCGCTGCGGCTGCTCACAAAATAAATCTTGCTTTCCGCAATCCCGGGAATTCCGCCCCCCAGCCGAAAGATAATTTCGTCGGCGAATTTGTGCGCGGTAGTGCGGGCGGCGTCGGTGGTTGCGGCATCCTGATACTGCTTGCCCAGCACCTGCGGCGAGGTCACGTTCTTCACATCGTAAAGCCAGCCCTGCACCGTCATGCCGTTGCCGGAGACGCCCAGGTTGCCAAAGGCCAGCATGGCGGCATTGGGCGGCGGCGCGCTCCAACCCTCGAACTTCACATCAGCGGGAGTGCCCACTTGCCCTAGGGGATAGAAGCTCTTCGAAACCATGTCGAAGATGCCGGCATTGTCCAGATCGTTCCACAGGGTTTCGTTGAACGCCTTGAGCAGGTCGGCGTTCTTGGCATCCTGCGTGGAAACGTTGAAATCGGGGACCGCGAGACGGACTTTTTCCACGCCCAATCCCGTGCCGGTTTTGATCCAGTCCTGGGCCAAGCCCGAGGTCAACAAAAACAGCGGTAACAGTAGTAAGAAAAATCGCTTCATCAATGATGATGTCCTCTAACTCGCTAACAGCATGGAGCTAAAAGCCAGCTGTTATCTTTTGTAATCGAACCAGAACTCTACCGACACCTTATTCGCGGCATAATCCGAGGGCAAGGGACCAAAAGTGTCAATGCGCTGGATGGCCCGCGTGGCCGACTGGTCAAGCGATGGGACACCGCTCGATTGCTCCACCTGAACGTTCGCCGGGTGGCCGTCGCGCATCACGTCGAAGGTGATGTACACCCGTTGCGCCGTCGTGATGCTGGGGTCAACTTCATATTTCAGCCAGTTTTCGGAAACCTTCTGCTGCACCACGCGCACATACCAGGCATAGCGCGAACCGAAATCGCCGCCCCCACCGGTGAAGCCGAAGCCGCCCTTGGCTCCGTTTGCGCTGAAGCTGCCGTAGGGCCCGCTGACCGGTCCGCCCTGTCCGAAGGGGACTTCGTTGTCGGCTTCGACCACGGCCTCCGGCTGGGGCTTCTGATGAGTAGCGCTGTTCTTCGGCGTAGGTTTGATCTTGGTCGCCTTGTCCGGGATCGGAATCGCGTCCGGTTCTTTCTCCACCGGCTTGGGCTGGGACTGCGTGAGCCCTTTCGAATCGTTGGCCAAAACGTTTTCCGTCTTTATGGGATTGGCCGGCAGAGGGACGGTACTCACCAGACTTACACCCATGGCATCGCCGCCGCCGCCCGCGCCCCAGCCTTCACCATGACTGCTGGGTGCGACCACGGTGTAGAGCACAATGGAACCCGCAATCGCGATGTGCAACCCGAGTGACCAGGTGAGGTTGCGGCCCCAGCGATCGTGTTCGAAGAAGATCTCAGCGTTTGCTGCCATGCGTGTCCAGGGGTTGAGTGACGATGCTAACGTTGGTGATGCCGGATGATTTGACCGCATCCATTACGGTCGCGAAGGCGCCGAAGGGCACATCTTCATCGGCGCGGACGAAGATGGACTGGTGCTGAGGGTCGCGAATTCTCTGTTTGATCCGGGAGGCGATTTCGTTGATGTTGATGGCGTCATTGCCCAGAAAAACGCGCTGCTGCTTGTTGATGCTGATCACTAGGCGTTCTTCGGTGATCTCTTTCACCGTCCGGGTCTTGGGCACGCTCACTTCGATGCCGGATTGCAGCACCGGGGCGGTCACCATAAAGATGATGAGCAGGACCAAAACCACGTCCACCAGCGGGGTGATGTTGATGTCGGAGAGGGAAGTTTGAGTTCGTCCGTTAGAAGCCGTAAAGGCCATTACCGCTGCCCCCCCGGAGCTTCAGCCGTGCGGTAGGCGGGCTGCGCCTGCTGGCGCTCTACTGCGTTCAACACTTCCATGGCAAAGTCGTCGCCGCGGGCGGCCAGTTCACGAATCGATCCGCCAATCAGGTTGTAGGCAATCACCGCGGGGATAGCAGCCACCAGTCCGGCAGCGGTCGTAATCAGGGCTTCGGAAATCCCCGGTGCGACCGCGCGCAGGGTCGCGGCGCCAGCCGTACCCAGACCGTGGAATGCGTCGATGATTCCCCACACCGTCCCAAACAGTCCGACGAACGGCGTCACCGCGCCGGTAATCGCCAGCCAGGGCAAGTTGCGTTCAAAGCGGGTCAGCTCTTCCGAGTTGGCGATCTGCATGGCGCGCTGAATAGCCAGCGGACTTCGGATGATGCCATTGGCCACGGCACCCTGACGCCGGTACTCCTCAAGACCGCCCTCAAACACTCCCACCAGTGGGCTGGGACGAAACTGTTCAGCCACCGCGCCCACGTCCTGCAGACGTTGGGCCTTGCGGAAGGCGCGCACAAAGCGGCCGCTCTGCACCCGCGCCCGCCGCAACACGCTCCACTTGGAAAGAATGATTGCCCAGGAAACCAGGCTGAAGATCAAGAGGATAAGTAAGACCACCTTGGCGACGGGGCCGGTTTGACCCACCAAGTCAATAATTTCGCCGCCGACCGCTACTGCCAGCAAGGGATACAGATTCATTGTTTTTAGGAGGATTCCTGCTTCGATTATAGACCATGGAGGCGGCCTAATTCGCGGGTGAACACGATCCATCAACCCGCTCCCTGTGCAAAAATGCGGTCCGTCCACCCGGCATCCTAAGGAGTTGATGGTTAGCAGAACTCAATATTCGAAGGAGGAGAAATGACGCATTACGGCCTCAGCTTCCCTTTTCTTCGACATTCGGTTGCTTCTTGGCGGTCAAGTCCTTGACCCAGGCCATGCTGCTCAGCGACCTCTCCAGAGCGAGACGTGTTTCAATCCGTCCCGGCGACAAAGAGTGAGCCTTTTCAATCCGACTCTTGAGCTCTACATCGGACCCGTTACGGTGAAGCAGAGCAAGGTCGAAGAGGATCGTTGCCCGTGAGTGGTCATTCATTACGGCATGGTCGACGAGTGCCTGCAGAAGCGCAATGACTTTGTCACGATAACCCGTCTCTGAAGCGGTTTGAGCAAGAGAAGTGAATCTGTCCGCTTCGGCCCTATAACTAAGCGGATCGCTGCGGTTTAACAGGTAGTCGTCCGCGTCGGTGGCAAGGCCAAGCGTGCGGCAGAAGTAAGCCAAGTTGAATCTTGGGTTGAGAGTTTCATCCTGGATGAGTCCTTCGACCATTGCCCTCAGGTCTTTCTGCTCCCGTTCGGTCTCCCTTTCGCCTTCGGCAATTTGGTTCATCCTTTTCTTAATGTTAGGCAAAGATCCGAAGATGGGAGCATACCGAATGAAGACGAACGCCCACAACGCCAAGCTGACAACCGTAGATGCTGTTGAGAATATCCTTAACCAAACCATGAACGGAGACTCTACGTTCTGTACACTGAGCTTTCCTGTCACGCCCTTTCCCCGCAAAGAAACCTCAGGTACTCCTGGAAGATTGACCGAACTCGAAACCAGCAGGGATGCTTGGACATGCTCCGATGGGTTGAGATTCGGAATCTCAATGCGCAAATGATCGCCTTCTATGGTTTCCGAATGTGCGATTGAGGCGTCGGCAGTAACCGCCTTTTGCTCAATAGTCCCGTTCGGCACTCTTATCACGCAGACAGCGCTTTCAACCGCACT
>Ga0326726_10005261_pt1 | contig 11738 bp, 11 predicted proteins | sample MHFenrmetagenome_2_FD_207603 | JGI IMG/M metagenome (GOLD analysis project Ga0326726, IMG submission 207603) | Lab enriched peat soil microbial communities from Michigan Hollow, Ithaca, NY, United States - MHF15MN | ecosystem: Environmental > Terrestrial > Soil > Wetlands > Peat | place: USA...
GCGCGCTGAGGAACACTCGCTATCGCTGACCAGGCAATTGGCCGGAACTATTTGCGGCCGTGTACGGGTGGCCGAGTAGGGTGGCGCATGTTGTCTCGCATCATGATCGTCGCCAGTGTCGTTGGTGTTTGTGTGTGCGCGGAGGCACGGGCCGACGTCGGGTTCGCATTGCAGCCGGCGATCGGCGTCGGCACCTCGGTCCAACCGGTGGACACCACCGTGTCGTCGACGGCGGCATCGAGCGTGCCGCGCGAGTCGTTCGTGATGGTCCCGTCGCTGCGGTTGGGGATCGATCTCTCGTCGGTGATGATCCTCGCCTACGGGAGCAACAGTAACGTGGGAGTCCAGAACCACGCGGTCAGCGGGGTCACACGAGTCGGGCTGCTGGTGGAGCCGGTGCTGTGGCGCAGCGACGACGCGCGCGTCGGCGTCTATCTCGTGGGTGGCGGAGGTGCCGTCGCCGTCGCGGGCTCGACGGTCACGGTGGACCCGATGATGACCACGGCCAATGCCTTCACCGCGACCGGGGTCACGTTCCAGCTCGGTGTCGGCGGATGGTTCGCCGTGCACCCGAACTTTGCCGTCGGGCTCGAGCTGGCCGTGCAGCCGGACTTCATCTCGCTCGACAGCGGGCTCTACATAGGCAACGAAGCGATCGTCTCGCTCACCGGCACGTTCGTGGCGGGCGATCGCGCGTTCCCGTCCGGTCACTGATCTACTGACTGCCGAGCTGGGCGAGCGCGTGCGCGAGCTGCACGCGGCCTTCGAGCAGGGGCGCCGCGAGATCGCCGCGCGCGTCGAGACGTGCGCGCACGGTCCTGAGGTTGAAGTCGCGGGTCACGAGCGCAGGGCCCACCTCGTCCCACGTGATCGGGCACGACACCGTGGCGCCGTCCGCGGCGCGCAGCGAGTACGGCACGACGAGCGTCTTCGCCATGAACTGCTTGTGATCGACGAGCAGGCGGCCGCCGCGCTTGTCCTTCTCGTTCTCGATCGTGACCTTGTCGGGCATGAGGCGGAGGAGTAACCCGGCGACGCCGCGACCGAGTCGCTCGGCCTGCTCGAACGTGTGTCCCGGCCCGAGCGGGATCAGGATGTGGAGGCCGCGCTGCCCGCTGGTCTTCACCACGCTCGGCAGCTCGAGCAGCTCGAGCGTGCGGCGCACCGCGAGCGCGACCTCGATCATCTCGTCCCACCACGTCGTGCGATCGCCGGGATCGAGATCGATCATCGCCCAGTCGGGCTCGGTCAACGACGACAGGCGCGAGCCGAACGTGTGATAGGTCAGCCCGGCCTGGTTCGCCATCCACAGCAGCGCGTCGCCGTTCTCGATCACCATCCGGCGCACGCCATCGACCCACGCCGCGCGCAGGTAATCCGGCGCGCGTGGCGGCACGCGATGCTGGTACCAGTCGAAGTCGTCGATGCCGTCGGGCCAGCGCTGGATCACGACCGGGCGATCCATCAGGTACTTCAGCATCGTCGGCGCGACGTCGCGGTAGTAGCCGATGATGTCGCGCTTGCAGATCCCGTCGCGCGGATAGAGGACCTTGTCGGCGTTCGACAGCGGTGGCGGCGGCGACATGCTGCGCAGCCAGTCGATCGGTGCATCACCGGTCGAGTGCGATCGCCACGCCGACACGTAGTCGCCCGCGAGCGGGCGCGCGACCACGCCGCGCAGACCGAGCTCGCTCGCGGCCGCGACGATGCGCTTCACCGTGCCCGTGAGCGCCTCCGAGATCATCAGCGTCGCGGGTGCGCCGGCGAGCAGCTTCGCGAGCCGCGCCCGACGAGCGGCGAGCGGCAGCGTGCGCAGATCCTCGTCGCCTTCCCAGAGCAGGTCCCAGCAGATCATCACGGCGTTCGAGACGAAGCCCTTCGCGACCGAGGCGCGCAGCTTCTCGAACGACGGCACGCCGCGGTCGTCCAGTGCGCACACCACGCCGTCGAGCGCGAGCTTGGTCGGTGCAAGTTTCGTGAGCGCGCGTACGATCATCGGGAACGTCTGCGACCACTCGCGGTAGTCGAGCGCGGTCAAGCGCGTGTCGGCATCGACGCGGGTCGCCAGCATGCGATGGCCGTCCCACGCCGGCTCGACGAGCTGGTCGCCTTTGGCGACCTCGGACGCGTTCGTGATCGGTGCGAGGGTGAACTGGCGCGAAAAGCTCCAGGCGTTGTCGCGCTGGCCGTACTTGCGCTTCTTCTTGCGCTGCGCGGCCACGTGCCTAGCCCCAGGCTCGCTTCACCGCCTCGGCGATGCCACCGCCGGTCCCCATGAGGCGCTCGAGGCCGTCGGTCGCCTTGGCGCGGACCGACTCGGGCGCGTTGCCCATCACGAACGACCGGCCGGCGACCTCGAACATCGGCACGTCGTTGAACCAGTCGCCGACGACGACCGCGTCGGCGAGCGTGCAGCCGGCCTGGCGACACAGCTCGGCGAGCGCGGTGCCCTTCGTGGGCCCTGCCGCGCGCGTCAGCACCGCGTACTTGCCGGGGATCGTCCACACCTGGAAGCTGACCGAGAACAGCCGATCGGCGTGGGCCTTCAGCGCCTCGTGGGCGGCGGCGACCTCGGCCTCGGTCCCGATCGCGACCGCGCACAAGGGATCGTTGGTCCACACCCGCGCGTCGAGGACCTCCTCGACGACGGCGAGGTTCGGCGACCACGTGCGCACGTAGTCCGCGAACGGCTCGCCGGCCTCGTCGTGGTGGATCGCGTCGGCCTCGAACACGAACGTCGCGAGCTGGTTCGCCGAGAACGTGTCGCGGAGCAGCGTCGTGGTGTCGCTCGCGATCGGATGGTGCGCGAGCTGGCGCCGCGACTCGACCTCGACGATGTGGCTGCCTTCGACGCAGGCGATCGCGCCGGCGATCCCGGTGGCCCGCGCGGCGCCGAGCGCGCCGGAGTGCAGGCGCCCCGTGACGATCGTGACGGTGACCCCGGCCTCGCGCAGCTCGCGGATGGCGCCGACGTCGCGGTCGTCGACCTGACCGTCGCGGCGGAGCAAGGTACCGTCGAGGTCGACCGCCAGCAGCCGATAGGCCATCGAGCCATGATACCACCCACTTCGCGATGGCGTGGTTCGGGCCTGGATACTAGGATCGGGCGGTGGGCGACGTGCCGGCCAGTCAGGGGATCCCCGACGGAGTGACGACCGAACAGGTCGCCGCGGCCGTCGCGCGGATCGCCATCGCCGGACGCGCCGCGTGGCCCACCGTCACGCTCGCCGACGACCGCATCCGCGAGCGCCTCGTCGCGCGGTTGCACGACGACCCCGGCACCCAGCTCGAAGAGCTACGCGACGGCGACCTCTACCTCGCGTTCGCGCTCGCCGGCGGCGATGCGGCGGCGCTGCGCGCGTTCGAGGACACGCTGATCCCGCAGATCGACATCGCGCTGCGCCGGCTGCGGCTCGCGGGCGGGACCGCCGACGAGGTCAAGCAGGCGCTGCGCGTCGAATTGCTCGCCGGACCCGACGCGAAGATCGGCGACTACGCCGGCCGCGGCGAGCTCGCGGCGTGGCTGCGGATCAGCGCCACGCGCAAGGCGCTCAAGCTCACCCGCCGCGCCGATCGCGAGGAGTCGCTCGACGAGATCCTGCTCGATCACTGGCCGGCGAGCACCTCCGATCCCGGTCGCAAGCACATGCGCGCGACGTACACCGACCAGCTGAAGAAGGCGATTCGCGAGGCGTTCGCCGCGCTCGAGGTGCGGCAGCGCAACCTGCTGCGCCAGCACATCCTCGACGAGCTCACGATCGACGATCTCGCGCGGCTGTATCGCGTCCACCGCGCGACGTGCGCGCGCTGGCTCGCCGACGCGCGCGCCGATCTCGGCAAGCAGACGCGCAAGCGCCTCATCGCGACCCTCGGCACGCACTCCGAGGAGCTCGAGAGCGTGCTGCGCTTCCTCGACAGCGACATCGAGCTCTCGATCTCGCGAATCCTGATGTCGCGATGATGACCGCCGCGTGCCCGACTCCGGATCGCTTGCTCGGCTTTGCCTCCGGCGAGCTCACCGACGATCAAGCGGCGTCGATCGAAGCCCACATCGACAGCTGCACGGAGTGCCGTGCCGCGCTGTCGAACCTCGCGCAGAGCGACGTGCCGTCGGTGTTCGGCCGCTATCGCATCGACACCGTGCTCGGCTCCGGCGGCATGGGCATCGTGTATCGCGCGTACGATCCGCAGCTCGCGCGCGCGATCGCGATCAAGGTCGTGAAGCGCGCCGCCGACGACGAGGTCGGACGCGCGCGCCTGATCCGCGAGGCCCAGTCGCTCGCCCGGCTGTCGCACCCGAACGTCTGCCACGTCTACGACGTCGGCACGCAGGACGACGAGGTGTGGGTCGCGATGGAGCTCATCGACGGCGTGTCGCTGCGCGAGTGGCCCAGCCAGAGCCAGGAGGCGCGCGACGATCTGCTCGAGGTCCTGCTCGGCGCCGCCGAGGGCATCGCCGCCGCGCACGAGGCCGGCCTCGTGCATCGCGACATCAAGCCCGAGAACGTGCTCGTCACGCGCGATGGCCGCGCGATCGTCACCGACTTCGGGCTCGCGCGCGGCGAGGACGTGATCGATCCGAACGCGTCCACGCTGTCGACCGATCCGCACCTGACCGCGACCGGCGCGATCGCCGGTACGCCCGCGTACCTCGCACCGGAGCAGCTCACCGGCGATCCGATCGATCAGCGCGTCGATCAGTTCGCGTGGGCGGTGATGGCGTGGGAGCTGATCACCGGCGGGCGACCGTTCCCGATCATCTTCGCGCTGCGCGTCGATGCCGTGCGCGCCGGGCTGACGCCGCCGCCGTCGCTCGACAAGCAGCTCGCCGCCGCGCTGTCGCGCGCGATGCAGGCCAACGCGCGCGATCGGTTCCCGACGATGCGCGAGCTGATCGCGGCGATCCGCGAGCCCGCGCCCGCGGTGCATCGCGGGCGCACCGCGGCGATCGCCGGGGCCGTCGTGCTCGCCGCCGCGGCGGCGGTCGGGATCGGCGCGTGGCGGTGGCCGCAACACGAGCCGGAGCCGCCGCAACAAGCGACCATCGCGCCGGCGCTTCCAGTGCCCGTCGTCGCGCCGCCGATCCAGCCCGCACCGGCGGTCAGTCCGCCCGTGGCCGTCGTGCCCCCGGTGGTCGCGCCCGCGCCTACCAGACCCGCGCCGATCGCGAAGACCGTCGTCCGGCAGGTGCCGAAGAAGGCGACGCCCGCGCCGCCGCCGCCCGAGGCGCCGAAGGCCGTGATGACGCAGCCGCAGCCGGCGACACCGCCGACCAACAGCGGGACGCAGCACGGCCAGGTCCACCGCGCGAACGCGATCGCGTCGATGGACGCGTTCTGTCGCATCCCGTACGACGCCGCCCATCCCGATCCCGCGCTCAAGGGCGCGATCGTCGATTGGGGCCGCGTGACCAAGGTCGAGACCGAGGCCGGCACGTTCAACGGCGACGACCTCACCGAGATCGTGCTCACGGTCGCCGGACAGCGCGGCACGATCCGGTTCACCGACGACAGCGGCCCGATGCGCGCCAAGCTCAACGCGACCGTCGGACAGCTGGTCGCGTATTGCGGCGACCGCGAGCCGTTCGACCTCTATCACCTGACCGGCGGACCGATCGCCCCGACGGAAGCCGTCGTCACCCTGTCCGGCGTCCCGCGGATCACCGAGGTCGCGAAGCTGAAGCCGCTCCACATCCCGGACATCCAGCTCGCCGCCGCCGGCTCGAGTGGACGCTGGACCTTCCCGAGCGACCGCCGCTACATCGTGAACGCGAAGGTCGACGGCGCCGAGACCACCACCGGGCGCTGGAAGATGGACCGCTACACGCTCGAGGTCCCGGAGGGCATCCGCGGTGGCAGCCTCATCACCGCCGGCAAGCGGCTGTGGATCGTGGTCGAGGACCCTCACTTCGAGGACGTGGCCGACGGCAAGAAGAAGTTCGTCGTCCGGGCCGCGGCCGTTCTCGAGGACATGTTCCCGTAGCCGGCGTTTACGATTCCCGGCCGATTTCGTGCGACCGCGCGCGGAGCCGCGGCTCGTACGCGCATGAAAGCCGTCTCGATCCTCATCTCCATGTCCATGGCCGCCTGTTACGGAGCCGCTCCCCCCAAGCCGGTCTACGTGCCGCTCCCGCCGATGGCGACCGGTGCCGAGATCGATGTCCACTCCGAGACCAAGACCACGATCGAGAACGTCTCGCACCAGGCGAGCACGTGTCCGGCCGGCAAGTCCGAGGGCTCGCCCGAGTGCACGGTCACCAAGTACGTCGTGGCCGAGCCGGTCAGCCGGACGACCACCACCGCGTCGTACGGCTCGGAGCCGATCACCTACGCGCAGTTCAAGGTGATGACCGACCCGCACTGGGACGGCAAGCTCGCCGAGCTCGACGACCTGTCGCACAAGTGCCAGCGCGCGAACGTCCCGCGCTACGCCGGGCTCGGCCTGATGCTCGGCGGCCTCGTCGCCGGCCTCGTCGTCGGCGCGGCGACCGGGAACGCGGGCGCAGAGCAAGGCGTGATCTACGGCGGTCTCGGCCTCGGTGCCGCGTCGTACGGCCTCGGCTACTTCGCGTTCGGCGGCCGCCAGTGTGTCGAGGCACGCGGCCTCTACAACGAGATGGACATGAGCGCGGCGATGAGCTGGAACTCCGTCGAGGGCGCCGACTACGCGACCGAGATGAAGTCGCTCGCCGAGCAGTTCAACGCCGCGCATGGCAACGGCCCGAACGCCCAGCGGCACGACCGCAACGGCCCCACCGCGCAATTGAACATGCGCCGCACCACGCGGTAGCGTCGTTATCTGCGCGCGAGGCGGATCGCGAGCGGCCAGCAAATGTCGCGGCGCTCGCCGTCGGGCCAGACCGCGGCGAGGTTCGCGCGCAACGCGTCGTACGGGGCGCGGCCGCGGGTCTCGACGAGCTTCACGGTCGCGGACCACGTCGCGACGTAGCCCATGAGCTCGTCGAGCGTCCACGACGCACGCATCGCGATCGCGGGCGCCGGGACCTCGGGCCATGGCCACGCGAGGTCGCGATAGCCGGTCTCGACATGGCGGCGACCGGGCGGCCAGAACGGGCCGGCGTCGTCGTGGTAGTAGCGGGCGATGATCGCGTTGGCAGCGCCGTCGATCTCGACGATGCCGTAGCTGACGAGCGCGACCAGCGCGCCGGGCTTCGTGACGCGCTCGACCTCGGCGACGTAGCGCGGCCAATCGAACCAGTGCGCGGCCTGGGCACAGGCAGCGAGGTCGGCGACGTGATCGGGCAGCCCGCTCGCCTCGGCGGGGGCGCGGCGATACTCGACGTGCGGGTGTGGCTCGGCGGCCTCGAGCTGGGCCTGCGCCGGATCGGTCGCGATCACGCGCGCGAAGTGATCGCCGAGCGTGGTCGACAGCTGGCCGCTGCCGCAGCCGGCTTCCCAGGCGAGGTCGGTCCGTGCACATCGCTCGGCGAGGGCCGCGGCGAGCTCCGCGGGATACCGTGGCCGGTAGGTCGCGTAGCCGGCGGCGATCGTCGAGAAGTGATCGGCGAAGTCAGGGATAGCGCCCCTGGAACCCGAAGCCGCCCTCGAAGCCGATGTAGAGCCAGCGCGAGAACGTGGCGGTTTCGGAGACGTAGACATAGAGGCCGTAGGAGCGATGAAGATCGACCCAGAACCCTTCGATGCCGCGGACGCCGAAATCGGTTCCGCGCGCCGTGCCGGCGGCATCGGTGTAGTTCGCGAAGTCGACCACCAGCTCGGGCTGGGCGAACAGCTTCGTGTGCGCCGCCTCGCTGAAGAAGAACCGGGCGCCGGGCGCGAGCTGGAGCGGGCGCGGTCCGTCGAGCCCGGGGGCGCCGCCGAAGTCGCGCTCGAAGCCGAGCCGCAGCTCGAGCGTGATCTCGACGGCCTGCGCGACGCCGTAGGCGGCCTCGAGCCCGACCGAGAACGGCGACCGGCCCGTGCACACCGGCGCGTAGCCGGAGCTCGTCGACAGGTCGACCTTGCCGCAGTAGTCCTTGCCGTTCCACGTGGTGATGCCGTAGACGCCGAGACCCATGCGCGCCGACAGTCCGAACTGACCCTTGTGAAACGTGGTCGTGGGCACGTTGTCGTCGGCGTGCGCCGGTGACGCGGCAGCCAAGATCAGCGCGCAGCAGATGATCCGCACCATGAAAAGGACGCTATCACGCGTCACTTGTCGATCCGCGGACGGTCGGGATCGAACGTCGCGTACAGCACGAGCTCGAGCTCGTCGCGGTCGAACCAGATGCCGTGGGGCTCGCACTTGTCGATCTCGACCTCGAGGAGCTTCCACGTTCCCATCGCCTTGCCGCACGACGGACAGCCCAGCTGCTCCGCGCGCGCGTGGGGCACGAACGGCAGCCCGGGCCGTTGCGGGCGGGTCATGTTCGCGGCCATCTCGAACAACACTTCGTGTGTGGCCCATTGCCCCTGACACGCGGTGCACGCGCGGACCGCACCGGCATCGACGAGCTCGACGTGGCACCGCGGACAGCGCTCGTGGTCGTCGCGATACACGCCGATCGCGTACCATGAGCCATGGGCATCGTGGTCGGGATTGCGGCACTGCTCGTCACCGGCCTCGTGTGGCGCGTCGTCGCGAACGGACCGTCCGAGGAGGTCGCGACCGAGCTCCGCGTCTCCGAGCCGTTCGCGATCGCGAGCCTGCCCGAGAACGTCCTGGGTCGCGTCCACGGCGTGACGAAGCGGCAGGGCGGCACGGTGCGCGCATCCCTGACCGGGCGCGAGTGCCTGTACTTCATCGTCCGGATCGAGAAGCTGGTCCACGACGGCCGGCGGAGCTACTGGCAGACGATCGCGACCGACTCCGATCACGTGCCGTTCCTCGTCGACGACGGCACCGGCCAGGCCATCGTCGACCCGCTCGGGGCGAGGGCGGCGATGCGACGCGACTCCCAGTCCGGAACGGTCGCCGCGAAGCAGGCGCTGATCCAGAAGTACTCGATCATCGAGACCGAGCTGCGGTTCCGCGAGACGATCATCGCCGAACACGAGAAGATCGTCGTTGCCGGCGCGGCGGTGCGCGAGCCGGTCGGCGAGCCCGGCTATCGCGACCCCGCCACCCGCCTCACGTTCCGCGCGTCGACGGTCTTCGCGCTGGCCCTCAGCAACATCCCGCGTCTCGTCCGCCGAGGCTAGCAATGCTACCTTCCGGGAGATGATCTCCCGCAGGCAGCTGCTCGCCGGTGTGGCCGCCGGGATCACGGCTGCCGTGCTTCCGCGCCGCGCCCGCGCGATCGGCCCGGGCTCGAAGTTCCGGTTCGGTCAGCTGCAGCTCGGGACCGGGAGCTCGTGGAATCCGCGGCCGAGCGCGCTGCGCCGGATGGCGTGGGAGATCGAGAAGCGCACGTCGATCGATGTCGAGCTCGAGCCCGCGATCGTGACGCCGAGCTCGGACGCGCTGCACGAGACCCCGTTCCTGTATCTCGCGGGTGACCGCGCGATCGATCTTCCGAGCGCGAGCGGGATCGAAGCGCTGCGGCGGTTCCTGACGTTTGGCGGCTTCATGCTCGTCGACAGCGCCGAGGGCTCGACGGATGGAGCGTTCGACGGCTCGGTGCGCAAGCTCGTGTCCGCGGTCTTCGATCTCCGGCCCACCTCCGGCAGCGTGAAGGGGCTCGAGGTCGTGCCCGCCGATCACGTCGTCTACAAGTCGTTCTACCTGCTCGACAAGCCGGTCGGTCGGCTGTCGATCGCACCGGCGATGGAGGGCGTGGTTCGCGACGGCCGCCTCGTCTGCGTCTACATCCCGAACGATCTCGGTGGTGCGTGGGCGCGCGATGATTTCGGCAACTACGACTTCCCGTGCGAGCCCGGCGGCGAGAAGCAGCGCGAGCTGTCGTTTCGCATGGGCGTCAACCTCGTGATGTACGCGCTGTGCCTCGACTACAAGTCGGATCAGGTCCACGTGCCGTTCATCATGAAGCGGCGCCGGTGGAAGCCCGACGACGGGGCCGGAAGCCCGTGAGCATCGTCCTGTTTTCGACCACGCTGCGCCTCGCGCTCGCGATCGCCGGCGTCGTGCTCGTGCTCGCCACGATCATCGCCGCGAAACGCAGCTCGCGCATCGCCGCGGTGCTCGGCGTCGGTGCGCTCGCGGCGCTCGGGGCGCTCGCCGGCGAAGCGCTCGTCGCGCTCACGGTGCGCCTCGCCGCGCCGACCTCGGCAGACTTCAACGAGTACCGCTGGGTGTTCCTGTCGCCGTGGGGCCGCCTCGGGTTGTGGCTCGGCGGTGCGGCGGTCGCGGCGATCGTCGCGCTGTCGTGGCGCGCGAGCCGCGGTGCCGCGCCGTGGCGCCGCGCCGTGATGATCGGGTTGCGTGGCGCCGCCGGTGTCGCGGCGATGGTCGTGTTCCTCGAGCCGGCGGTCGAGCTGCGCCAGGTCGCGCGCGAGCCGAACCGCATCGCGGTGCTGATCGACGACTCGAAGTCGATGTCCTTGGCCGAGCGCGCGAACGGCCCGACACGCATCGAGCGCGCGCGGCAGTTGCTCGCGGCATCCAGCGCGACACTCGCGGCGTGGGAGGTCGATCACAAGATCGACTACTACACGTTCTCCGACACGCTGAGCTCCACGTCGCCCGCCGCGCTCGCCGGCGATCCCGCGCAGGGCAAGGCGACGATGATCCGCAAGGCACTCGAGCTCGTGCGCGGGCGCTACGAGGGCCGCGACCTCGCCGGCGTGGTGCTCGTGTCCGACGGCGCGGCGACCGGCAGCTTCGACGAAGACTCCGGAGACGGCGCGGTGCGCGACTTCCTGCGCTCGCTCGACACCCGCGTCCACACGGTGTGGGCCGCGCGCGATGGCCTGCAGGATCTCGCGGTCTCGAAGGTGATGGCCGACGAGTTCGCGTTCGTGCGCACCGTGGTGCGGATCGAGGCCGTGATCCACACGACCGGCCTGCCCGCGCGCCAGGTCCCGGTCACGCTGTCGACCGACGGCCAGCCGCTGCGCCAGAAGCTCGTCGATCTGCCGGCCGGCGATCACGAGGTCGCGGTCACGTTCGAGGTCACGCCGCCGCGCGTCGGCCGCTACGTCTACGAGGTCTCGGTGCCGGTCGTCCCCGGCGAGGCGGTCACCACGAACAACACGCGCAGCTTCGTGGTGCGCGTCATCCGCGACAAGATCCGCGTCCTCCAGGTGAGCGGCGCGCCGTCGTGGGACGTGCGCGCGCTGCGGCAGATGCTGAAGTCGAACACGACGAACGTCGACCTCATCTCGTTCTTCATCCTGCGCACACAGGACGACGTCTCGCTGGTGCCGAACGACGAGATGTCGCTGATCCCGTTCCCGACGCGCGAGCTGTTCGAGCAGCAGCTGCCGTCGTTCGACGTCATCATCCTGCAGAACTTCGAGTACCTGCCGTACGGCATCGGCGACTACCTCGAGAACATCCGCAGCTACGTCGAGGGCGGCGGCGGGCTGGTGATGCTCGGCGGCGCGCAGTCGTTCACGTCGGGTGGCTACTACGGCACGCCGGTCGCCGCGGCGCTGCCCGTCGAGCTCTACGGTCCGTTCGACTCGGGCGCGGTGCTCGATGCCGGCAAGTTCCAGCCGCAGCTCACCGACGCCGGGCAGATGCACCCGGTGACCTCGCTGCGCTACTCGGCGACCGACAACCAGGCCGCGTGGAAGGCGTTGCCGCCGCTCGAGGGCGTGAACCTCGTCGCCGGCGCGAAGCCCGATGCAACCGTGCTCGCCACCCACCCGCGGCTG
>Ga0326726_10005263_pt1 | contig 11737 bp, 9 predicted proteins | sample MHFenrmetagenome_2_FD_207603 | JGI IMG/M metagenome (GOLD analysis project Ga0326726, IMG submission 207603) | Lab enriched peat soil microbial communities from Michigan Hollow, Ithaca, NY, United States - MHF15MN | ecosystem: Environmental > Terrestrial > Soil > Wetlands > Peat | place: USA...
CTCGTCGATGGCTGTCAGTGAGACTGGCACGCCGGTGATTGTTTCGTTGTTCCATATGCCGCCGATGGGCATTTGCAGGTGCAGGTACTCCATTTCGAGGGTCATTGATTCTTTGGCGACGCATGGCGTGTTTGGCTGAGCTGGTGACTGATCGAGGACTGTGCCCTTTATGACGACGCCGTTTCCGAGTGGCATCACAACGTCAGGTGCTGTGACGGTTGTGGCGCTCTTGCCCATGCCGTAGACGACGAAGTGTCCCAAGGATGTTTCCTCTACCATGTATCCGTCAGCGACGGCGCCGATGTCTGGGTTGTTGCCGAAGGCAGCGTTCCCTGACATTGCGATGCTCCAGACTTCCTTGCCCGTGGTGATGTTGATAGCGCTGGTGCTCCATCCTCTGGTTCTTGGGAAAGTCGTGGTGTGCTCGCAGTTGTATGCATAAACCATTCCGTCAGCAACGCGCATACCAGAATTGAAGGAATAAACCTCGGTGCCATTCTCGTCAGTGTAGGGACTTTCGAAGGGTGCAAGCGCGTATTTGTGGTAGGTCCAAGCTATGTGTCCGTTGGTCCAGTTGATTGCAGTTATGCCGGAGTAGCCAGGGTGGAATATTAGTCCATAGGCTGATGCTACACCGTATGCTCCAAAGCCAGTTGAACTCCATGGATAGGGCATGATATCGCTCTCCCAGGCTTTGTTTCCAGTCGCCAAGTCATACGCCATATAGCGTCCGTAACTGTTGCCTAGGCGTGATAGCGAGAAAGCGACTTTTCCGTGATCAGCAACGGTGCATGATCCGCTGAACAGCGATGCTTGGTCGATGTACGTGGTCCATAGCGTTTGGCCTGTCCATAGGTTGTAGCCTGTTACGTTTACTCCGATGTAAACGTTCGCTACGGTTCTACCGGATACTGCTGCGGCATATCCTGTGCTCCAATCGGCGACGCCGGGTATGCTGCTCATTGCGTAGGACGTGTTGCCTACGACCCTTGTGGCGAAGTTGGCGCTAGTTCCTGCTGTGGTCCAGTTGATTAGTCGGTAGTTCGGGGCGCTGGTGTTTCCGAGGTTCTGTATCGATAAGACGTAGCCGTTCCTGTAAGTTGTTCCTGATATGGTTGGAGTCACAGAGATCGAAACGTTGGCTGTTGCAGCTCCAGTGTTTGGGTTGTACTTTATCAGCCTAGTCGTGCTTAGGTATACGAGGCTTGCTGTGACTGCGTCGGCACTTCCTGCAGCTGTGGTTACACTTTTTGTGTATTCAATGAACGTGGGTTGCTGCGTTATGCCTAATTGTTCCCAGTAGACTTGTCCTGTGCGCAGGTCGAAGCATTGCCATGCGTTCGGGCTCGTTGGAGTCAACAATGAGGTCTCATTTACTTTTACTGGTCTGGAAACCATCCGGTAGCCTCTTCCAGCATAGACTAGGTTGCAGAGGTAAGGACTTGTCGATAGGTCGCTTGCAATTGTGTTGCCTTCTTGCCCCATTTGCCCTCCGACGATGCCAGCTGGGTTGTTTACTTCCATCCACGCTATGTGGGAGCTTTCTGGCGCTTGAACCCAAGGAAGGAAGCCGTACGCGCTGGACCATAATGGGTTGGTGTCAGGATAGCGGGTGCTCCACTGTGGATCGGTAGTGCCGTCGTAGCCGTTAGCTGGGTAGTTCCCTAGGACGGGCCACCAGTCTCTATGTGAGAAGTCTACTGGTCGCGTCCAGTAGTCTGTTGGCAGCGCTTCGGCTGGCCATGATGGATTGTAGTTTGCTTGGCAGGTGAAGCTTTCTTCTTGGGAGGTGCTGGCCTGATAGTATGCTGACTCTGTCACTTGGTTAGTGGTGCCGTTGAAGTATGTTCCTGGGAATTCGCATTTCACTTTCCATACGCCAACCATGTCGATCGGGTAGTCAAACCATGTGGCTGTGGTTGCGTTTTCGGAATCGGTTGTGAATACTGTGGTTGTTCCGTCGGGTTTCGTGAAGGTGAATTTGTAGCCTCTGACATTCCGGACGTTCTGTGTTGCGGGGCATAGCCATGCGTTGACCAATACGGACTGGCCGACTCCCACAAGTCTGGGTCGCACGCTTAGACTGCAGATTGTCTGAGTGTTCACAGCAGGAGTTACGCCGGCTGGCAGTGGTCCAGCTATGCCTACTTCTGCAGCTTTGGCGACTGGCACGTAGGGTGCTGCTATTAGGAGGATAGAAGCCATCATCAGAATTATTACGATTGCACTTGTCATTTTCGATTTGTCTATTGAAATTTTTGGGGTTGAAATTTCCATTTTTCTTTTCTCCTTTAAGTTGATGGGGACAGGGTATCGTTCTGTGCAGCATATAAGCTTTTGCCGAACACGCATAAAGCGAAAATTTGGTTCGCTAAATGCAGGATATTCCACAAAAACAGGGGCAATGCGCCATTTTATTGGTTCTTCACGAGTCTTGAAACAGAAATTCTGGCGAAACGCAGGGATGAGGAGAAAACTTTCTCAATTCTTCTTGGCGGTTTTCTTTGTTTCTTTGTACGAGCGTGCGCAGTGAATGCAGCAAAACGCCAGCTCCTCGCCGTTTATTGTTTCGCGGTATGCGCCTTCGTAGACTTTGCAGCCACAATGGGCGCACACAAAGAGGCTGGGCTCGATGGCGACCGAGACCAGTTCGGAGAACCGCTTGAACAGCCCCGTCGTCATCTCCCTGCCCTTCGACGTTAGCTCAAACACCTTCTTCTCCTTCTCACCCACCGGCTTCAACATGTGCCTCACCAACCCCTTCGCCTCCAGCTGCTGCAGGAACGGGTAGACGAGGCTGGGTGAGACTTCTTTTTTGACGCGTTTTTTGAAGCGGCTGAGGATTTGGTAGCCGTGGGCGGGTCCTTCGTAGAGGATGGTGAGTATGTAGAAGCGTGAGAAATCGCAGACTAAGTCGTCGAGGTTTTCGGTTTCTTCTACCATCGGAGGTGCGCCTTTCATCTTCTTCACGTGGGTCGCCGTGGGGTTTAAATGTTCTTGAGATATATCTCGAAAAGATACTTACGGGTTCAGCGTCAGACTTAGACTTATTAACTCACACGAGCCAGATAGGGTTGAAACGGTGACAAGTCATGAAAGTGTTCAACTACGAAACCGTCAAAGCCGAAACCGTCGGAGAAAGCGGCGCTTCCAACATCGCGGTCCGATGGCTCATCACGAAAGATATGGGCGCCCCAAACTTCGCCATGCGCCTCTTCGAAGTAGCGCCTGAAGGTTACAGTCCGCTTCACACGCACCCGTGGGAGCACGAAGTCTTCATCCTCGAAGGAGAGGGAGTGGTTTCCGACGGCAAAAAAGAGACGCGCCTCAAGTCGAACGACGTGGTCTACACTGCGCCAGCTGAGTGGCACCAGTTCAAGAACACAGGCAAGAAAACACTCAAGTTCCTCTGCCTCATACCCCATCCTAAACAAAAGCCGCGGGAACCCTGTTAAGGCTGAGGCTAATAATATAAGCAAGTTACAGCATCTCATTTTGGTTTCCGAAGGGGGAACTCGCGTTTGAAGTACGACGTAATCATCGTGGGCGCAGGTCCCGCAGGCATCTTCTCAGCATTAGAGCTAACCGAAAAGAACAACCTTAACGTCCTCATCCTCGACAGAGGACCAGACATCGACCAACGCAAGTGCCCGAGCAGTCGAGGCTTTGAATGCAAGCATTGTGAGCCATGCTCGGTGCTGTCTGGCTGGGGAGGAGCGGGCGCTTACAGTGACGGCAAACTTACGTTATCCACCGAGGTCGGCGGATGGCTGAACCAGTACGTTTCCCAGAGAGAGTTAGCGTCACTCGTGAAGTACGTCGACGGGGTCTACCTCAAGTTCGGTGCCAGCGAGCAGGTTTTCGGCTGCGACACCGAGAAGGTGGACGAAATCGAACGTCAAGCTTCCTTGGCAGGGCTGAAGCTCATCAGGCAAGAGGTCCGTCATATGGGGACGGAGAAGTGCGCCGACACTCTGCGCATGATGCGGAAAGAACTCAACGACAAGATCACGTTCATGCCTCGAACCGAAGTCAAAGGGCTCATAGTTGAGAATCACACAATCCAGGGCGTCGAGACCACGGGCGGTGAGAAGTACACGGGCAAGTACGTGATTATCGCTCCTGGCAGGAGCGGCGCTGAGTGGCTGCAGACCGAGGCTCAGGTGCGAGGGTTGAAGACGGTAAACAACCCCGTAGACGTGGGCGTCCGAGTTGAAGTTTTGGCGTCAGTTATGGAGAACCTTACCGAAGCACTTTACGAGCCAAAGCTGGTTTACTACTCGCGGCTTTTCGACGACATGGTAAGGACATTCTGCGTTTCACCCTACGGCGAAGTCACCACCGAATCTTACGACGGCGTTTTGACTGTGAACGGACAAAGCTACGCTGAAAGGCGGACAGATAACACGAACTTCGCCATCCTCGTGAGCACCTCGTTCACAGAGCCCTTCAAGGAACCCATCGCTTACGGCAAGTATGTGGCGCGGTTGTCAAACTTGCTCAGCGGTGGTGTCATGGTGCAGCGCCTCGGCGACCTCGTTTCAGGACGGCGGTCGACTCCTGAGCGATTAGCTAGGAGCGTGGTTGAGCCGACGTTGAAAAACGCGACGCCAGGCGACTTAAGCTTCGTGCTGCCCTATCGTTATCTGTCGGATATCAGGGAGATGCTTCAGGCGCTTGACCAAATCGCTCCAGGCGTTCACTCGCGGGACACGTTGCTCTACGGCATCGAAGTCAAATTCTACTCTTCGCACCTGCAGTTGAACAACTCGTTGGAGACGAAAATCCAGAACATGTTCACGATTGGCGACGGCGCAGGCGTCACACGCGGCCTAATCCAAGCATCATCTTCAGGCGTCATCGTTGCCCGCGAAATAATGAAACGCGAGAAACTGAAGGCGCCTTAGCCATGGCGATCGCGCAGAGCATCCGATGCTCCAACTGCGGAGCACCCGTGGAGTTCCAGCCAGGCGAGTTGGTGGCGACGTGCAAGTACTGCGGCTTCACAATCGTCATCGAAACGGGGCAAGCGTTCGTCTTTGAGCACTCGCTTTTGCTTAATCATTATGACCAGACGCAGATTGAGAAGCCCATCAGGGATTGGATGGTGTCGGGGTTCATGAAGCCCGGCGACCTAGCGAGAAAATCGAAGATTACGGAGAAGGAACTGGTTTATCTGCCCTTTTGGGTTGTCTCGATAACGGTGAATAGCACGTACAAGGGTGTGTTTGAACGTGTGGCTCCGCCGGTCGTGAAGGAGGGCACGATTGAGAAGGAGTACAACTGGCTCGTGCTTGCCCGTGAAGCCTCGACGTTCCCAACCCGCGAATACGACGTGCCATTAGAAGGTAAGATTCCCTACGATTTCAGGAAGATTGAGGGTTTCGCCAAAATTTTCAACAGCGAGATCGAACGGGAAGAAGCGTTGGAGCTTGCGGAGCAGCAGATTGACGCGCATCACCGTTTCCTCCTCGAGCAAGACGTCGACAAGATTATCGACATGAAGAACGACTTTAACGTGAAAAGCATGGTTTACCTCCATGCGCCCGTTTGGTTCATCAAGTACGAGTACCACGGCAACACATACCAGCTCATCATCGACGGCGCCCAAGGCATGGTGTTAAAAGGCGATATCCCACCCGCCAAGTTCGGCTTGCTATAAGTAAACTTTAAAAGAAGCCCTTTGTCTATGCACGAATGCAAAATAAGCGGGGAATAAGGAATGAGTGAAGAAAAAGACGTGTATAAAGAAACGAAAGACCAAATGCGCCTCTCCGAGCGCATCGCCGCGTTCCTTCCAGGTTTTCACGGCTACAAAGAGAAAGAAATGCGACGTGAAAGTGACAGGCTAATCAGGAATCACCTGTACCTGAAACTATCTCAGGCCAAGACCGACTTGCGGACTATCCAGCAGAAACTAGTTGACCGCCGTTACGTCGACGTCATAACCGATGTGGACAGGCTTTCGGCGAAGATGGATCGCATCGTTGAGAAAGTTAACCACGCATCCTACGGGTACTCAGGGTTCTTCGACGCTGTCAAAGTCAAAGAGCAAAACCTAGACAACATGATAGCCTTCGACAACCAACTCATCGACGGCATAAACGCGTTGTCGGCTGAAATTGACGCTTTCAAGGCGGACTTGAACAGCGGAGCAACCACGAACCTCAAGACGCGGGTCCAGAACGTAACCGATAAACTTGAGAGCTTCGAGGACACGTTTGATAAACGTAACGAAGTGGTTATGGGAGTGATGTAAAATGCCACAAGTAATCGAATGGGTAAACGCAGGAGCCGACGACATAATCTGGAGGTACCCCAGCGAAGACATCACGTGGGGCGCCCAACTAGTTGTGCATGAGTACGAGATGGCGGTGTTCTTCCGCGATGGCAAAGCGTACGACGTGTTCGGCGCGGGCAGACACACCCTCACCACGCTGAATCTTCCGTTGCTCACGAGTCTTCTGACGCGTTTGGCAGGTTTCGGGGGCAACAAGCCCTTCAAAGCCGCAGTCATATTCATCAGCACCAAAATCTTCAACGGCAAATGGGGCACACGAGCACAGACCACCGAGCTGGCTCCGTTGCAGGTGTTCGGGCAGTTCCTATTCAAGATTGAAGATGCTTCGCTGTTCGTGAACGAAGTCGTCGGCGGACAGAACGCCTTCACAACCGAGGACGTTAACGGCTTCCTGCGTGGGTTCCTGAACGAGAAGATAATCGCAGAGCTCTCCCACTATGACCTAGTCACCGTCTTCACGCGGCTGCAGGAGACATCGGTCATCGTTAAGAACTCGCTCCTGGACTACTTCAAGCGCCTCGGCATCGAGCTCACAGACCTTCGTTTCGAGGGCATCGACACCACCCCCGAGTACCGCGAGAGGCTGTTCTGGCTCAAGACGGGCGGAGCCCCAGCCGACACCGTGCTGCGTATGGAGACCATGAAGAGCGCAGCCCAATCCCTTGGACAGTCGGGCGGCGGCGGTGCAGCCTTGGGCACGGGCATGGTTCTTATTCCGCAGATCATGACTCCTCAGGGTCAAGCTCAAGCGCCAACAGCTGCATTAGTGATTTGCCCCAAGTGCGGTTCGCATGTTCCAGCGACGTCGAAATTCTGTCCCGAATGCGGCACCTCCCTCACGCCTCCAGCAGCTGCAACAATTAAGTGCCCCAAATGCGGTCACATGATTCCCGCGGGCTCCAAGTTCTGTCCCGAATGCGGCACACCCATAACATAGGACAGCGAGGCTATGGCTGAAAGCAAGCGACAGCTACTCTCCATCGGCGTTTTTCTGCTGATAATCGTAGCTGTCATCGTGCTCTTCGCAGCGACGCTCGTCCCGTTGGCTGACGTTGTCCCGCTGATTCTGGTGCTTGGAGGCGTTTGGATACTCGTCCTCGCCACCATGAGGTCTCAGGCTCCGCAGAAGTACGAGCGAGGCGCATTCAGCACTCTCAACATGGGCTTGCTCCTCATCGCGGTCGGCGGCGCATGGTACTTGCTGTACATCAATTGGCTCTACTCCATCGCTCTGCTGCTGCTCGTGTTGGGCGCTATCGCAATCGCGGCGGCTCTGAAGCGCAAGTAACCCGACTTTCCCTTCTCTTTTTTCTTCTAAACGTTTTTCTACTCGAAAGCACAGTCTCGAATACGGAAGTTAACACGTGATGGGCGAAGAAATCATCGGCCACGGCACCTGGTATGACATGATGGCGCAGAAAGTCGCCGACCGAGAAAAACAGCTGGGCAGAAGCCTAACTTTGGTTAGGACGGAGATGGGGTTGGGTGCGTCGGGCTTTCCGCACATCGGCAGCCTCGGCGACGCCGCCCGCTCCAACGCTGTCAGCGTCGCCTTGAAGGAGATGGGTTACGCTTCGGAGCTGGTTGCCTACTGTGACGATAAGGACGGCTTACGCAAAGTCCCCATCGGCTTGCCCAAAGACCTCGAAAAGTACCTTGGCTACCCGGTGTCGAGCATTCCCGACCCGTTCGGCTGCCACAAAAGCTACGGCAACCACATGAGCAGCCTGTTGCTGGAGGCTTTGGACACGTGTGGGCTCGAATACAATTACCAGTCGGCGCAGGAAGTCTACGCCAAAGGCTTGCTGCGCGATGAAATCCGAACCATCCTATTGAACGCCAAGGAAGTCGGGGAGATCGTTAAGCAAGAAGTCGGACAGGAACGCTATACGGAGGTTCTGCCTTTCTTCCCCGTCTGCGAAAACTGCGGCAGGATTTACACGACGAAAGCCGTCTCGTTTGACCCGAAAACCGACAAAGTCCAATACGCCTGCGAGGGCTTGGAAATTCGTGGCAGACTAATCGAGGGCTGCGGACACAAGGGCGAAGCCAGCATAAACGGCGGTGGGAAGTTGAGCTGGAAGGGCGAGTTCGCCGCACGTTGGAGAGCGTTCGACATTCGGTTTGAGGCTTTTGGAAAGGATATCGCGGACTCTGTCAGAATAAACGACCGCATCTGCAAAGAAGTGCTGCACTTCGAGCCGCCGTCGCATGCGCGGTACGAAATGTTCCTCGACAAGGGCGGCAAAAAAATCTCCAAGTCTGCGGGCAACGTGTTCACCCCGCAAGTCTGGTTCCGCTACGGCTCGCCACAGTCATTGTTGCTGCTTATGCTGAAGCGGTTCGTGGGCACCCGCACCCTCGACGTGTCCGATATTCCCTCGTACATGAACGAACTCGACTATTTGGAGGACGTTTACTTCGGCAAGAAGCAGGTGAATGACAAACGTGAACTCGAAAAGCTCAGAGGTCTGTACCTGCACTGCTGGGTCATGAAGCCACCCAAGAAGCCGAGCATACATGTGCCCTATAACATGCTGACGTTCCTCACGAAGATGGCGCCCAAAGAAAACGCCGTCGAGTTCATCGAGGAGAAACTGCAGAGCTACGGCTTTCTCCAGAAAGGCACACATGGAGACGAAGGGCTCATGAGGCGAATCGAGTACGCCAGCAACTGGAGCCAAGATTTCGCCGAGATAAAAGAGACGCCTGTGAGCCTCAAGTCTGAGGAGAAAGAAGCCCTCAAGGCGCTTCTCACGGTGCTCGCCGCGGAGGACGACCCCGACAAAATCCAGAACGCCATCTTCGACAGCGCCAAGAGCCACGGCATCCAACCCGGCGCGTTCTTCAGGTTGCTCTACACGATTCTGATGGGTGCGCCGCAGGGTCCGAGGCTGGGACCGTACGTGTTGGCGATGGGCAAGGCGAACGTGGTGGCGGCGCTGGAAAGGGCGGTCAGCAAAGCATAGTTCGTTAACTTGAAAAGAGTTTTATCCCGCCGTGCAAACAGGTAATTCAGGCGATTTTATGGGTAGCATCTGGTTGGGCGCATTCGTCGGATTCCTCTCCACCATCTTCCTAAGCATAATCTTCGGCATGTTCTTCCCCTTCGTTGGACACCTCGCGGGCATATTCTTCGGAGGAATCATCGCGGGTGCTGTCACGGGCGGCGCTGGGCGCGGAGCAGTCGCGGGTTTTCTGGCGGGAATCTTCGGCGCCATCATAATCGCCATCCTCGCCGTGATAGGCTTAGCCATCGTGGGCGGGGTCATCGGCGGGTTCGCGGGCGGAATTTTGGGCGGTCTCGCAGGGTTAGCCGTGGGATTTGTGGCTGCGATTTTCGCGTTCCTCGCAGGCATAATATCGGCGATTGGCGGGTTTATAGGCGGAGCAATCTCAAGATAGAACTGCTGTACTGTTTTGCAAATGGACCTGATAGGTGAGGACTCTTGACGATTAAGACGTTGCTTTGCGGATGCGTATACGAAGAAAATGATTGGATGCTTGTGCGAATTAAAGAATGTGAAAAGCATCACAAGGAGCGAACACGAAAAAGAGAATACAGGCCAAAAGCTGAATGCAACAGAAACGATACGAGAGGCGAATAACGGATTAAGTTCCTGTACATCACTAAGTCGGTGTAGCAAAGCTGTTCTCTGCACTGAAAACCTCTTATGTAGGTTCGCTGTTTTCTCCCATGAGGGCTCGTCGTCTAGTACGGATTATGACACCGGCCTGCGGAGCCGGAGGTCCTGGGTTCAAATCCCAGCGGGCCCGCCACCATCTTCATACATTTTACAAATCCAAGCCAAATTTGAAGATTTCAGGCGCGTTGAAATACTGCCCGGACACAAGTTAACTTATTTTGAAAAATGCGACACCTCCAAAAATATTGGAAAATGCGCAACAAAGATGCACAGCGAGTTTTCGAGCTTGCCAGCGAAAACCGTCAAGTAGCATTTAAGCTGGTTTGCTGCAACGCAATTAGTCGGTCGCTGGGAACGGGATAAACATAAATAAATGATTATGCGCAAGAGAAATGGATGGAAAATGCCTATTTTGCGCTTGCTTGTTCGAAAACCTCCGAATAAACTGGCTAAATCGGATATTGAGTGGCTAGTAGGCTGGCCTGAGCGAGTAAAGAAGTGTGAATCGCTGAACTACGAATGGCTGCCAAGACTCATAACTGAACTCGCTGCATGTAAAATAGGCGACGCGGATTTCTCTGAATCAAAAATCGCCGCGATTGGAATTTACTGCGAACGACCAATCACTGCAATTGCTGCTCTCATGCACTTTCACGTTTTAAGTTAAAAAGCGAGACCGCTGGCCACTTCATAGTAGATTGTCTCTTCGGTCGCCTCGGTGATTATTCGGTGCAAAAAGCGGCAATAGGTCTACTTCCCACTTTCCACGAGAAGTGGTTAATTCTTGATAACTTGATCGAGCGCGGACAAGGTCTCGGGGAAGCGACCATGGAATACATTGACTTTGTTGGTCCTGGCACTTATTGGCCAGCATGGAATTATGTTATCTGGCAGACAAACCGAAAGGTTCCAATCCTATGAAGCGATGGGTACCCAACCGAAAATAACGCGCGCCATCTATGGTGTGACTTCCATGCTATGCAATGTGCTCCGCAGTTTATGAGAACCAATGGAAAACAGTTCTAGACGACGCGCGCAGAGTCTACCTTACTGGGGAAGGAGCTGGTGTGGCCTTCTCCCAATAATAGAGAAACAAGTTTCTACACCACTTGTGAAATTTTGGGTCGCTTCCACCAAAACCAGTATAGTCTATTTTGCCACTTTGGTTGGGAAGACAAAACGTTGCAACCTTTTCAGTCATAACGATTATGACTTCTACCTTTGGCAGGACTCTCCTCTGAAAGCCTCCGGGTGACGGCGGGAGTATTGGTTTATAGCCTGGAGGTGGAAGAAGGCTTTCTGGAAGGATAACTCGAAGTTTAACGTCACTTTTCACTCTCTCTCCGACTATTGGACCACCACTCATGAGAATCTGGTCTGAGAGAATCCAGACATATTCTCGCGCTTCTTGAAACATTTTCTCAGTCTCATGGATGTTCCTAAAAGTGTCGGCCCCTAGCTCGCCCTCACCAAGTTCACCAATTCTGTTGATGAATTCATAAGGAATACAAGAAATGTCGTATTCCATAAAATAGTCTCTATATCTAGAGACGAAACCAAGACCTGAAAGCAAAGATAGAGTGAGCACTCCGAACGGAGTAAGCCCATACAATCCTTCAGCGTCTTTTTGAATCAATCTAGCTTCGCTAAGTCTCTGCAAGTGCCTAGACGCCTCAGTAACTGTCATATCCAGCTTTTTGGAGACATGCGACAGCTTCAACCTCTGCTTCTGAAGCTCCAACATAACCTTTATTCTCTCGCAACTGGACAGTTCAAACAATAGCTTGCA
>Ga0326726_10005264_pt1 | contig 11736 bp, 8 predicted proteins | sample MHFenrmetagenome_2_FD_207603 | JGI IMG/M metagenome (GOLD analysis project Ga0326726, IMG submission 207603) | Lab enriched peat soil microbial communities from Michigan Hollow, Ithaca, NY, United States - MHF15MN | ecosystem: Environmental > Terrestrial > Soil > Wetlands > Peat | place: USA...
CCGGAGACACGTCGGGAGCGGTTGACGGATTCACGCCTTCGCCCGTACGATCCGCGGACAACTGAAGAGCTCTTATCAAGAGTGGCGGAGGGACCGGCCCGTCGATGCCACGACAACCTACCGGGGACCCGGCAAGGTGCCAAATCCGGGCAGGTCCGCCTGCGAGATAAGGGAATCCCCCGAGACCCTTCCGCAGCGAAGGGTCTTCTCGTTTCCCGGTCCCCAAGCTACAGACGCAAGGACGCGCGACACGGTCGCCCGTGGCGACCGTGGAGAGGGACCGACGATGACGACCGAGCTGCTGACCGGAACACCGACGACCGCCAAGGGTCGCCGCTCGGTCATGCCCGCCGAGCGGATCGTCGGCCTCCGCTGTCGCAACTGCGGCCGGCCGGAGGCGTCCGGGCCGAACTACGTCTGTCCCGCCTGCTTCGGGCCGCTCGAGGTGGCCTACGACCTCGAGCTCGTCGGCCGGCTCGTCGACCGGGCCACGATCGCCGCCCGGCCGCCGGGCATCTGGCGCTACCTCGAGCTCCTCCCCGTCGCGGAGCCGCCGAGGCGTGGGCTCAGGGTCGGCTCGACGCCGCTGATCGCTGCCGACCGGGTCGGGCCGACGCTCGGGATCGACCGGCTGTGGATCAAGGACGACACCCGCAACCCGAGCCTCTCGTTCAAGGACCGGGCGGTCGCGATCGCGGCGACCCGGGCGCTCGAGTTCGGGCTCGACGCGCTCGCCTGCGCCTCGACCGGCAACCTGGCGGGGGCGACCGCGGCCGCCGCGGCGGCGGTCGGGCTACCGGCGTACGTGTTCATCCCGGCCGATCTCGAGCCGGCCAAGATCGACCACGCGCTCGCCTACGGCGCGACCGTCGTTCCGGTCGACGGGACGTACGACGACGTCAACCGGCTCTGCCTCGAGGTCGCCGACGAGCTCGGCTGGGGCTTCGTCAACGTCAACCTCCGGCCGTATTACGCCGAGGGCAGCAAGACGCTCGCCTTCGAGATCGCCGAGGCGCTCGGCTGGCGGCTGCCGGACGTTGTCGTCGCCCCGATCGCGTCGGGCGCGATGTTCACCAAGCTCGCCAAGGGCTTCGACGAGCTCGCCGCGGTCGGGCTCATCGAGCGGACGACGGTCCGCTTCGTCGGCGGCCAGGCGGCCGGCTGCGCCCCCGTCGCAATGGCGTGGGCCAGCGGCGCGGTCGACATCGAGCCGGTCCGGACCCCCGACACGATCGTGCGGTCGCTCGCGATCGGCAACCCGGCCGACGGGCGGTACTCGGCCGAGCTGGCACGGGCGACCGGCGGCTCGATCGAGGCGATCCCTGACGTGGCCACCGCCGACGCGATCCGGCGGGTCGCGACGCTCGAGGGGATCTACCCGGAGACGGCCGGGGGCGTGACCCTCGCCGCGGCCGAGGCGGCCCGGCGACGTGGCGTGATCCGGGACGGCGACGAGGTCGTGGCGCTCCTCACCGGGAACGGCCTCAAGACGCCCGACGCGGTCCGGTTCGGGCTCGATGACGCTGCCCAGGCGCCGGCCCGGGCCGGCCAGCCGGGCCTGGCCCCGGTCATCCCGCCGCGGTTCGCGGCATTCGAATCGTGGCTCGAGTCATGAGCGTCGTCCGGATCCCGCCCGTGCTGCGTACCTCGACCGGGGGCCAGAAGCAGGTCGAGGTGCCCGGATCGACCGTTCGCGAGGTGATCGGCGGGCTCGTCGCCGCCTATCCGGGTCTCGCCCCGCAGCTCCTCGCCGGCGACGGCGACCTGAACCGGTTCGTCAACGTCTTCCTCAACGACACCGACGTCCGCCATCTCCAGGCGCTCGACACGCCGGTCGCCGAGCGCGACACGGTCCTGCTCCTCCCGGCGATGGCCGGCGGCGCCGACGGCACGTGGGACGCTGCCGCGTCGCGGCGGACCGGCACGCACGGTGGCTTCTGCTCCTGTCCGGGGCGGGTCGCTCGCCGCTGATCCAGGGCCGGAGGGTCCCGCCAGGCGGCCGGAGCGGCTCGCGATCCCGTCCCCGCGGCCGGCCGAAGATCCGCGGCCCGGTCGCTCATCGCCCGCGTTCCAACAGGAGTCGCCCGTGTCCATCCCCGTCCGCGCCCCGGTCCGTCTCATCGATCCCCGCGGCCAGCGCTTCGGCGCCGGGCTGTCGGCGGTCGTCCTGGCGGTCGGGATCGCCCTCGACGTCCCGATCGTCGCCCTGCTCGTCGGGATCGCCCTCGCCGTCAGCTCGGCGCTCGGCACCCGCTGGTTCGTCTTCGGCCGTCCGTGGCCGACCGTCCGCCGTCTCCTCTCGCTCGGCCCGCCCGCCGCGCCCGAGCCGGAGGTCGGCCCGCGCTTCGCCCAGGCGCTCGGCTCGACGTTCCTGGCCCTCGGCGTCGTCCTGCTCGCGCTCGGCATCCGGCCGTTGGGCTGGCTCCCGGTCGGCGCGGTCGTGGCGCTCCAGGCACTCCTCGCGGTGACCGGGTTCTGCCTCGGGTGCCGGCTCTACGGGCTCCAGTGGTGGGTCCCGGACCAGTTCGATCGGTTCGTCCTGCGCCGTGAGCCGGGGAGCGGCGCCGACGCCGGCTGAGCCCCGCCCGCGACCCGCAGGGCTGGAGCGGGGCCAGGTGTCTCAGGCGCCGACCGGGTCCGGGGGCGCGGGCTCGGCCGCCACCCCGAGCGTCGCCGCCAGCCGGTCGAGGAATGGCGCCTGCGCCAGCTTGATCCTGCGCCGCGCCTCGTCCGGGTCGAACCAGGCGACGCGGTCGATCTCGGGGAACGACGCCTGGAGCCCGGAGCGCGGCGGCCACTCCATCTCGAACGTGTTGCTGTGGGCGGCGGTCGGATCGAGGTCGCCCTCGACCGCCCAGCCGACGACGAGCTTGCCCGACTTCTGGCGGATCTCCCCGAGGTCGATCGTCTCGCCGTCGGGGACGGCGTGGCCTGTCTCCTCGAGGAACTCGCGCCGGGCGACGTCCAGGAGCGCCTCGCCGGGCTCGACCTCGCCCTTGGGGATCGTCCAGTTGCCTTCGTCCTTGCGGACGTGGAATGGGCCACCGGGGTGCGCGAGGAGGACCTCGAGCCCCGCCGGCCCGCGGCGGTAGAGGAGGATGCCGGCGCTCGTCCGGCCGCTCTTGTCGCCTGCCATCGGGCAAGCCTACGCCGACCCCACGCATGGAGAGCGTTACCGCATTGCGCGGGGAATCGGATCGCAACCGGGCAGGATCCGACCGCCGCCGACGGTGGCGCGCGCAAACTGCCATCCTTGAGGCAGTGAGCAGTCACGCGACGACCCACGACACGCCCGCGAGCGATCCCAACGCCGACGGCGACAGTGCTCGCGGCGAGTCGCTCAAGGTCCTCGTGGCCGACGACGAGCCGGCCATGGTCGGGGTCATCGGGGCGATCCTCGGCGGGGCCGGGCACCGGATCATCGCCGCCTACGATGGACGCGAGGCGATCCGGCGCTTCGAGGACGAGCATCCCGACCTGGTCCTGCTCGACCTCGCGATGCCCGGGGTCGACGGCGCCGACGTCTGCCGCCGGATCCGCGCCGCGGGCGACACCCCGATCATCGTGGTGTCCGGCGAGAGCGACCTCGGGGTGACCGTCGAGCTCCTCGACGCCGGAGCCGACGACTACGTCCGCAAGCCGTTCCGCGCCGCCGAGCTCCTCGCTCGGACCCGGTCGGTCGTTCGTCGCCACCGCCGGGCGCCCGCCCGCGACGGCTGGCTCGTCGACCGGAGTCGCCACGAGGTCAGCTGGCGGGGGCGTCCGATCGCGCTGACCGTGACCGAGTTCCGCCTCGTGGCCCGACTGGCCGACCGTCTCGGCGAGGTCGTCGAGCGGCGCGACCTGCTGGCCTACGCCTGGCCCGGCGTCCACGATCCCGATCCGCTCTGGCTCAAGCCGCACATGGCCCGCCTCCGCTCGAAGCTCATCGCCGCCGGCGCCCCGGTTCCCATCCCGGTCCGGGGGATCGGCTACCGGCTGGAGGACGCGCTCGGTGACGGAACGGTCGCGCCGGGCGAACCCGAACCGACGCCCGACGGACGCCAGCCGTAACCGCCGCGACCCCGACGCGCCACCCGCTCAGCCTCGAACAGGCGAGCGCCGGGGCCTAGCCTCAGGCAGGGCGGTCCCTCGCTCCAGCCTGACGAACGTCGGACGCGAGGGCCGCCGTGGAGGCGAGGATCGAGCGATGCGGACACGGATCAGACACGGGCTCGCGGCCGCCGGAATCGGGACGGCGCTCCTGGCCATCCTGCCGGGGACGGTCGCGGCGGCGGACGGCACTGAGATCAATTCCGGCGACACGGCCTGGATGCTGGCCTCGACCGCCCTGGTCATGATCATGCTGCCCGGGCTGGCCCTGTTCTACGGCGGGCTCGTCCGGCGCAAGAACGTGCTGTCGACGATCATGCACAGCTTCTTTGGGCTGGCGATCGTCAGCGTCGTCTGGGTGATCGTCGGGTTCAGCCTCGCCTTCGGCCCCGACGCCGGCGGCCTCGGGCTGATCGGCAACCTCGACTATGCGTTCTTCAACGGCGTCGGCCAGGCGCCGAGCACGGTCTACGCCGTGACGATCCCGTTCCTCCTGTTCGCCGGCTTCCAGCTGATGTTCGCAGCGATCACCCCGGCGCTCATCACCGGCGCCTTTGCCGAGCGCAAGCGGTTCGGCGCCTTCGTCCTGTTCACGATCCTGTGGTCCATCCTGGTCTACTCGCCGATCGCCCACTGGGTCTGGTCGACCGACGGCTGGCTGTACAAGCTCGGCGCGCTCGACTTCGCGGGCGGCACGGTCGTCCACATCAGCTCGGGCGTGTCGGCCCTGATCGTCGCCGTCCTGATTGGCCGACGGGTCGTCAACGGCGAGGGCTTCGAGCCTCACGACGTGCCGATGACCGTCCTCGGGGCCGGTCTCCTGTGGTTCGGCTGGTTCGGGTTCAACGCCGGCTCGGCCCTCACCGCCGGTGGGCTCGCCGCGAGTGCCTTCGTGGTTACGAACACGGCGGCTGCGGCCGCGACCATCACCTGGGTTGGCGCGAGCTACCTCCACAAGGGCAAGGTCAGCGTCGTCGGCGCCGCCTGTGGGGCCGTCGCCGGATTGGTCGCGATCACGCCCGCGTCCGGCTTCGTGACCGTGGGCGGCGCGCTGGTCATCGGCCTCGTCGCCGGCGGCCTGTGCTACAGCGCGACGCTGCTCAAGGTTCGGATCAAGGTCGACGATGCCCTCGATGTGTTTGCGGTCCACGGGGTCGGCGGGATGTTCGGGGCGATCGCAACCGGCGTCTTCGCCACGGCCGCCGTCCAGCAGGCCTATAGCGGCCTGATCGACGGCAACCCGAGCCAGGTCCTGACCCAGCTGGTCGCCGTCGGCGCGACGATCGCCTACGCGGTCGTCGGCACATTCGTCATCGTCAAGGTGGTCGACGTCATTCTCGGGATCCGCGTCCCGAAGACGCAGGAAGAGACGGGTCTCGACCTCGCCGTCCATGGCGAGGCCGCCTACCAGGTCTAGCGGGGGAGGGGTTCCGCCGTCGGCCGGCTTCAGGCGCCGGTCGACGGCCCGCTCGGCCCGTGCGAGGCGGCCAGCTCGAGCACGAACTGGCTGCCCGCCGGAAGACGATCCTCGAGCCGCAGCTCGCCGTTCATCGCCCGGGCCAGGTGCCGGGCGGCGAACAGCCCGATCCCGGCCCCGCGCGGCGAGTCGTCGCGGCGGACGAACGGCTCGAAGATCCGCTCCCGCCACGCGGCCGGGATGCCCGGCCCGTCGTCGGTGATCACGAGGAGGACGCGTCCGCCCTCGCGTCGGCCGAGGATCTCGATCCGCTCGCCGAGCGGGGCGTACTTGGCGGCGTTCTCGAGGAGGTACTCGAGGAGCCGGCCGAGCAGGTCCGGCGACCCGACCGCGAGGAGCGGGCGCTCCTGGAACGCCGCGCCGAGCCGGTGGCGGCGGAGGATCGCCCCGAGTGACTCGACGATCGTCTCGACGACCGCGGCGACGTCGACCGGCTCGAGGGTCGGCGGCTCCTCGCGAAGGACGCGCAGGCTGGCAAGGATCGAGTCGACCATCGAGTCGAGCCGGTCGACCTGGCGGAGGGCCTCGGTCTCGAGCGTCGCCGTCCCTTCGGCCCCGGCCTCGCGGGCGGCCGTCCCGATGAGCTCGAGGCTCGCCCGTACGACCGCCAGCGGCGTCCGCAGCTCGTGGGTGACGATCGTGACCAGGCTCGCCCGCGCCTCGTCGATCGCCCGAAGGCTGTCGACCTGGGCCTCCGCTTCGGCCTGGAGCCGGCCCTTCTCGACGATCCCGGCGAGGAGCGTCGCGAGCGTCTCGAGGAAGCGCACGTCGCTCCGCCGGAACTCGCGCCGCCGGACGGTCTGGACGTTGAGCACCCCGACGACCGCGTCGTTCCAGATGAGCGGCACCGAGCACATCGAGGTGAGGCGCGGCTCGTCGAGGCCCTGGAGCCAGGCGAAGCGGGGATCGCGCCGTACGTTCAGGCTCACCTGTGGGCGGCCGGTCTGGGCGGCCCGGCCGGTCAACCCGACCCCCATCGGCAGGCGGGCGACACCGATCTGGTCGCGGTCGAGCCCGTTCGTGGCGGCGAGGGTTACCCCGGAGCCGTCCCGGTCGACGAGGTAGACCGAGCAGACCTCGGCGTCGGCGGCCGCGGTGGCCCGGTCGATCACGGTCCGCATGAGCTCGTCCCACGTCCGGGTCGAGCCGGCCAGGCGGGCGACCTCCTCGAGGAACGTCAGCTCGGCGAGCCGCCGCGCGGCGCGCTCCGACGTGCGGTCGATGGTCGGCTCGGGCATCTTCGGATCGTGGCGGCGCGCCCGTCCGAGGTCAACCGGGCCCCGAGCCGCGCCACCAACCGTGCACCGAAACGGTGACCGGGTCGCAACCCAGCCCCCACCATCCCGCGTCCGTCCCGCCACGGACGGCGGTGGACCTCTCGCCTACGGTGGGAGTCCGATCCGAAGGGACCGTGCCGTCATGCCCGATCGCCAGGCCCATCCGCTCTACGACCGACGCTTCGAGCACGACGCCTGCGGCGTTGGCTTCGTCGCCGACGCGGGTGGGCGGTCGCGCCTGCGGGTCCTGCCGCTCGCCCTGGCCGGCCTCGCCTCGCTTGGCCACCGTGGCGCCTTCGCGGCGGATGGGGCGTCGAGCGACGGCGCCGGGGTCCTCCTGCCGCTCGAGCCGAGCGTCCTCGGCCTGATCGCCCCGGGTGTCGCCGGTCGGCCCGGTGTCGTATCGGTGTTCCTGCCGCGTGCGCGCCGGGGCGGCGCCGCGGCTCGTGGGATCGTCGAGGCGGCACTCGCCGAGGAGCGGCTGGCGGCGCCGCGCTGGCGACCCGTCCCGGTCGACCCGGCCGCGCTCGGGACCGAGGCCGCCGCGACCCGGCCGGAGATCGCCCACGTCGTCGTCGAGCGGCCCGCCGGGTTGTCCGACGCCCGGTTCGAGCTCCGCCTCATCCTCGCCCGGCGACGGATGGAAGCCGCGGCGCGCCTCGCCGGCTCGGCCCTGGCCGGGTTTGCCGTCGCGTCGGCCTCGTGCCGGTCGGTCGTCTTCAAGGGCCTCGTCGCCGGTGAGCGGCTCGCGGAGCTCTACCCCGACCTTGCCGCGGACCTCCCGCTCAGCCACGCGATCTTTCACCAGCGCTATGCGACGAACACCCACCCCGAGTGGCGGCTCGCCCAGCCGTTCCGGTCGATCGCCCACAACGGCGAGATCAACACGATCCGGACGAACCGCGAGCAGGTCCACGGCCGTACGGGCGATCCGCCCGGCGCGCCGGGCTCCGCCGCACGCCGGCTCGTCGAGGCCGGGCCGCTGCTGTCGCCCGACGGCTCGGATTCCCTGTCGCTCGACGAAGCCCTCGAGCTGCTCGTGGCGACCGGCTGGAGCCTCGAGGCAGCGCTGCTCGCCCTCGTCCCCGAGGCGACGGCCCTCCGCTCGACCGGCCACCCGCTGGTCGGGGCGTTCGCCCGCCGAACGGCCGGCTTCCTGGCGCCGTGGGACGGCCCCGCGGCGCTCGTGTTCGGCGACGGGCGGCGGGTCGGCGCGCTCGTCGATCGGAACGGCCTGCGGCCGCTCGCCTTCGCGGTCACCCGTGACCGGTTGGTCGCGGCGGCGTCGGAGGCGGGCGCGGTGCCGATCGAGCCGTCCGAGACGGTCCGCCGCGGGCGCCTCGGGCCGGGCGAGATCCTGCTCGTCGATCCGCGCCGCGGCGCGATCCTCGAGGACGTCGAGGCGAAGACCGAGATCCTGCGCCGGTCGTGGCGGCCGGACGCGCCCCGGTCGGCGTTCGCCGACTCCCCGGCCGGGCGCCGGCCGGGCGGCGTCGAATCCGGGGGCGGCCGGCCGACCGCCGGCGGGGACCGACCGGCCACGTCCCCGGCGGTCCGCCACCTCGCCGGGCTCGACGCCGAGCGGGTCCGGCTCGACATCCGGACGATGGTCGTCGAGGCGAAGGAGCCGCTGTGGAGCATGGGCGACGACACGCCCACGCCGGCCCGGGCGCGGATCGACCGGGCGGTCACCGACCACCTCCGCCAGGCGTTCGCCCAGGTGACCAACCCGCCGATCGACCCGGAGCGAGAGCGCGCGGTCATGGACCTCCACGTCGAGCTCGGCCGGCGACCGGCGCTCCTCGGCGGGATCCCGACCGGGCCGCGGACCGTGCGCCTCGACCGCCCGGTGATCGCCGACCTCGACGGGCTGCTCGGGCGCGTCGGCCCGCGCCGGGTCCGCCGGCTCGACGCCACCTGGGACCCGGCCGAGGGTCCGTCAGGGCTTGCCCGGGCGCTCGACCGGCTGGCCACCGAGGCACTCCTCGCGGGCGACGGCGGCTCCGTCGACTTGCTCGCGATCTCCGACCGGGCCGCCTCGCTCGAGCGCCTGCCGATCCCGAGCGTCCTGGCCGTCGGCGCGGTGCACACCGCCCTCGGTCGGGCCGGGCTCCGTGGCCGGGCGGACCTGCTCGTCGACGTGGCCGACATCCTCGACGTCCACGGCCTCGCGATGACCATCGCGGCGGGCGCGACCGTCGTCCACCCGCGCCTCGCCCTCGAGCTCGCGGCCGAGCTGGCGGGGAGTCGCGGCCTGGAGTGGCTCGAGGTGGGCGAGGCCGTCGGGCGGTTGCTCGACGCGTTCGAGGCCGGGCTGCGCAAGACGCTCGCCCGGATGGGCATCTCGGCGGTCGCCTCGTACGTCGGCGGCGCGCTGTTCGAGACGCTCGAGCTCGCCCCGGAGGTCGTCGAGCGTTGCTTTCCTCCGGCCGCGGCCTGGCCCGGGCGGGTCGGGTTCGCGACCCTGGCCGAGCGGGCGCTGCGCCGGCGCGAAGGGGCCCGGACGATCGAGGCTGCGGGCGACGGGACCCGGATGGGCGACCCCGGGCTGGCCCGCTATCGCGCCAACGGCGAGCTCCACCTCTACGCTCCGCCGGTCGTCAAGGCGCTCCAGGCCGTGGCCGATGGGACGTCCACGGACCTGGCCAGGGCCGCCGCCCGGTCCGATCCGGCCCTCGTCCGCGACGGTCTCCGGGTGCGACGTCCACGTGGCGTCCGGCCGGTCCCGCTCGACGAGGTCGAGCCGGCTCGGGCGATCGCCCGGCGGTTCGTCGCGAGCGCGATGAGCGTCGGCGCGCTCAGCCCCGAGGCGCACCAGGCCGTCACCATCGGGATGCAGCGGGCCGGTGGCGCGGCCAACACCGGCGAGGGCGGCGAGGACCCGGCCTGGTACCGGCCGCGTGCCGACGGCGAGCGACGCGACGCCCGGATCAAGCAGGTCGCCTCGGCCCGGTTTGGCGTCACGGCGACCTACCTCGCCCGGGCCGACCAGCTCGAGATCAAGATCGCCCAGGGCTCGAAGCCGGGCGAGGGCGGCCAGCTGCCGGGGAAGAAGGCCACGGCCGAGATCGCCGCGCTCCGGCGGGCCCAGCCGGGCCAGGCCCTGATCAGCCCGCCGCCGCACCACGACATCTACTCGATCGAGGACCTCGCCCAGCTCATCGCCGACCTCCGGGCCATCAACCCGGCCGCCCGGATCGGGGTCAAGCTCGTCGCGAGCCGGGGCGTCGGGACGATCGCGGCCGGGGTCGTCAAGGCCGGCTCCGATTACGTCCACCTCGCCGGACATGCCGGTGGGACCGGGGCGAGCCCGCTCAGCTCGATCAAGCACGCCGGAGCGCCGTGGGAGCTCGGTCTGGCCGAGGTCCACCAGACGCTCCTCCGGAACGGGTTGCGCGACCGGGTCGTGCTCCGGACGGACGGCGGGCTCCAGGTCGGGCGGGACCTCCTCGTGGCGGCCCTCCTGGGTGCGGAGGAGTTCGGGTTCGGGACGGCGGCGCTCGTCGCGCTCGGTTGCGACATGGCCCGCCAGTGCCACCTGGACACCTGCCCCACCGGGATCGCCACCCAGCGGCCGGACCTCCGGGCGAAGTTCAGCGGGACGCCCGGGCAGGTCGAGCGCTACGCGCTGGCCGTGGCCGAGGACCTCCGCCGCGAGCTGGCGGCGATCGGGGCGCGGGCGGTCGGTGAGGTCGTCGGCGAGGCGCGCCGGTTCCTCGCTCCGGTCTCGGACGACGGCCCGACCGACCTGGCGGCGATCGTCGGCTCGCCGGTCTGGCCGGCGGACCCGGCGCGCCGGGCCGATCGGCTCCGAGCCGCTGAGGCCGTCCGGCGGGCGCCCGCGTCGCCCATCGAGCACGCCCTCGTCAGGTCGCTCCGGGACGGCGACCCGGTCCCGGCCGGGCGACTCGCGATCGGCACCGCCGACCGGTCGTTCGGGGCCGAGCTGTCCGGGGCGCTCGAGCGCGGTGAGGTCGGCCGGCCCGCCCACGGCCCGATCCGTCTCGCGCTGGGTGGCGCCGCGGGCCAGAGCTTCGGGGCGTTCCTCGTCGAGGGGATCGAGCTGACGCTCGTCGGGCAGGCCAACGACTACCTGGCCAAGGGCCTGTCGGGCGGGACCGTCGTCGTGCGGCCGGAGCCCGAGGTCGTCGCCGATCCGTCGGCCTCCACCGCCGCCGGGAACGTTTGCCTCTTCGGCGCGACGGTCGGCCGACTCCACGTCGTCGGCCGGGCCGGGATGCGGTTCGCGGTCAGGAACAGCGGCGCCGAGGCGGTCGTCGAGGGGCTCGGCGCCCACGGCTGCGAGTACATGACCGGCGGGACCGTCGTCGTCCTCGGTCCGATCGGGCCCAACTTCGGGGCCGGGATGACCGGCGGGCGGGCGTATCTCCTGGATCCGACCGGTCGGTCGGCCCCCGCCCTGTCCGGCGCGAGCGTCGGCGCGACCCGCCTGTCGGCGGTCCTCCGCGACCGGGCCGACGGCCCCGAGCGGGCCGCCGAGCTCGCCCGCCTCGTCGCGGCCCATGCCGCCGCGGGGTCGGAGCTGGCCGAGCGCCTCGCGGTCGGTGGCGGCCCGCGGCCCGACGACGTCTGGCTCGTCGAGCCGCTGGCCCCCGCGGCCGGGATCGTTCCGGTCGCCGAGGAGCCCGGCGCCCGGGTCCCGGTCCCGCTCCGGATCGCCACCGCCGGCGAGGCCCCCGCCACGACGAGCCCGGCCGACGGGGTCGCGGTCCCTACACTCTCCTGAGGACGGCGGTCGGAGCCGCCGACCGCGACCGCCGGAGGAGTCGCCGTTGCCCGCCCGCCCGAACCCGGCCGTCCGCCGCGAGCCGCGGGGGATCGGGACGGCCGGCGCCCGTGACCCCCTCGCGCGCGAGGTCAGGCTCCTCG
>Ga0326726_10005265_pt1 | contig 11735 bp, 5 predicted proteins | sample MHFenrmetagenome_2_FD_207603 | JGI IMG/M metagenome (GOLD analysis project Ga0326726, IMG submission 207603) | Lab enriched peat soil microbial communities from Michigan Hollow, Ithaca, NY, United States - MHF15MN | ecosystem: Environmental > Terrestrial > Soil > Wetlands > Peat | place: USA...
AATTCTGCAACGGAGTTTGTAACAGATCTGAGAAAAAGACAGCCCGATGTTCACATGGAAAAAGTCAATGTCCAGGGGCGGGGTGTATGGTATAGAATTTTACTCGGACATTTTGCGAATATTGATGAAGCTTCCACTTATATGAAGGAAAAAAATGTGCTTAAGGCGTATCCTGGAAGTTTCGTACAATTGACATCTGCGGGACAATCGTAAAGGACAATATCCGAAGAAGAGAAATGTGGGAGTAAGGCATGTGCCATCCTGGATAATCGCAGCTTTCATCGTGATAGGGGGTCTCGTTGCCCTCAAATTACTACTTACTTTTTCTATTGTTATCGTGTTTCCGATTACTCAGGGTGCCATGTTCCACCCGTCCGCGCATGTCCGAGTGAGAACATCCCTTGATCATGTACCGATGAAGATAGGCGATCTTCTTGTTGACATTGGTTGCGGGGACGGAAGGGTTCTTCGGGAAGCAAAGAGAAGATACGGTGTCAGAGCACTTGGGTTTGAGGTTAATCCCCTGGCCTACATCCTGGCGTGTATCCGTACACAGGGTATGGAAGGGATTGAGGTGAGGTTGAGCAATTTCTGGAATGTAAATATCCGGGATGCTGATGTGGTATTTTGTTACCTCTTTCCCGACGTCATGGGGAAGCTTGCTCAGAAGCTGGAAGCAGAGCTTCGTCCGGGAACCCGCGTTATTTCATGCAACTTCCCCATTCCGGGCTGGAGGCATTCAGAAGTACTATATCCCGAATCCTCTCTACACGGAGATCCGATTTATCTCTATCAGTTTCCCTCTAATAGTCTAACCGATATCTGTAGGTATAATCTCTGTATTGATCGGTCTCGTGGTACTTAATGTTGTAAAAAAGAGCATAATCAATATTATCAATGGCAAAGTAAGATTTGCTCATATTGAGGAATGCCTCTGAATAAAATGGATCAAGTGCCACCGCTTTTTTAAATTCCTTGATAGCTTCTTTGTGCATATCCTGCGAGGCGAAGTCTATTCCATTAGCGTTATAATTTATTGCTTCCTCGACACCTTGCAACTTTACATCAGAATAGTAAGATTGTTTTGCACAACCGAAAGCGGCAAGCAGAAAAATCAAAATGAAACATGAAAAAAGTCTTCTCATCATCCTCGGTCTCCTTTCAATGTAGTTATTTTTCGAATTTTGCAAATATTTCACAGAAGTTAAATCTGTGTCTCGCTTATATTACGATATTGCATCTAAGTATAAGGTAAATATGGGTTTATGTCAAAGAAAATGAATTCCAATATTTATATCGGGACATCGGGCTGGAATTATAATCACTGGAGGGATGCCTTCTATCCCCGCGGGTGCCCGAAATCCAAATGGCTTCAGTACTATGCCCAGAACTTCACAACTGTCGAACTAAACTCTACCTTTTATCGGCAGCCCAAGCCGGAAACTTTAGAAAACTGGAGGCGAAAAACGCCGGAGGGGTTTTTGTGGGCTGTCAAGGCGAGCCGGTATATCACACATATCAAGCGTTTAAAGGATACAGGTGAATCCCTGGAGCGATTTTTCAGTGCTGCCGGGATCCTGAAAGAAAAACTCGGGCCTGTCCTTTTTCAATTACCGCCTGGTCTTACCTTTAATGAAGGTGTTTTTGAAGAATTTTGCAAAAGTCTGGAAAAGTACCGTCATCGGTGCACGCTTGAGGTACGCCATAAGAGCTGGCTGGAAGAAAGTGTTCTTGCAAAGCTGGAAAAACATCGGATTGCCTTCTGCATATCAGATACCGCCGGTCGTTATCCCTATAGCGAAACGGTTACGGCTGATTTCATCTATGTCCGTCTTCACGGGTCCAGAAAACTCTATGCATCGGACTACACGGATGAAGAGCTACGGACATGGGCCCGGAAAATATTGGTATGGAACAGAGATACTTACGTTTATTTTGACAATGATTTCGGTGGGTATGCCCCGAAAAATGCGGCGAGATTAAAAGAGATATTAGGATTGAATCCGGCAGCGAGCGCATCCTCCATAGCTGGCAGCGGGTAAGCGAGCAAATGGGAACATTATTATTCCTTGTGGATCGAAGATTCTCCGCGGTTCACTTCGGAGAGCTTCAATTGAGATATTTATTTTTTTTAATCAACCCATCGTTTGGTTTTCGGGTTTGTATTCCTCGCTGCATCTGTACCAATATCGGGTTCCGTTTCCTTCCAGTGTACTGTGCTAAAATCAAGGAGTTCGAACGGCCGGAATAACCCCTTGTATCGCATGGCGCCGATCTCGCGTATATAATATCCAAGATAGTAATATCGAAGGCCGTTTTTGCGGGCCCACTCAATCTCTTTAAGGATGGAGAAGGTTCCGGGAGAGAAGGAATTGAATCGCGGGTCAAAAGAAAAGTAAATTGTTGAGAGGGATGTTTTTCCAAGATCAAGAAATCCATTGCCTGCAAGCTCGCCATTTATGAACAAAGCAGAGACGAGGGTTTGTGCCGGTGATACAAAATACTCATTGTAGTATTCGCCCAAATCACGGGGTGCTCTATTATAGCGAATATCCAGAAACCTGTTGTACAGCGATAGACTTTGTTTGATGTACTTAAGCGCAAAGTCCACAGGTTCGAACATTTTAAATTCCGTCTCCATGTTTTTTTTAAGGACACGTCGCTGACTCTTTGAAGGTTTGAATTTGTCCACAGGCACACGGATCGGCAGGCAGAGCCGGCAATTACTGCAATTATTGCGATAGAAGTACCAGGAAACATGCCGCCATCCATGGGCAAGATATTCATCGGTCTGCTCAGGAGTAAGAGACACATTCCGTAAAAAGGCTTCTTCGACGGGGGCTATGGTTTCCGGGAAATAGAGACACACCCTGCGAGTGACGGCACTTAGCTCTTTGAGAAAATCATGATGCCCGTTCATAATGGTTCATTTTAGATGGAAACATTGCATTTATAGTCCATGCTTTCCTTCTTTGCGGGTATACGCAATTGTGAAAGATCATGTCAATGTCTCCACAGCAAGTTTTGGCTCCAGTAATTTATTGGCTTTCTCAAGGCTATCTTGTGAGGCGTATACGGCCACCACCGCAGAATCGGCGGCAGAAGTGAAGTAACGAAAAGCGTCCTCCAGTAATATCTCCGGTGTCATGCCGAGGATATTGTTTCTGAATTTCAGGCGATCGTCATCTGTGATGCCTGTAAAGTCGCGGATCATCGCAATGTATCCGCGGCTCGACGGATCCATGGGTTTGTCAAGAGAACCGATCGTTCCTATGATGGTCTTTTCAAGGTCTTCCCTTGAAATTTTGTTTCGGGATACGAAATCCGCTGCGTCGCGATAAACATTCAGTGTATTAACAATATTGGGGTCCCTGTATGAGAGTAAGGCAAAGGTGCCGCTCATCATGTCATATTGTGACATGCCCCCATAGGCACCGCCCTGAACCCTGATATGTTTGTACAGATACCCGGTTGACAACTGTCGAGCCAGCACATGCAGGGATGGAGAAAGCGGATCGGCATATGCCGGTGCGGAAAGGGCCTTGGCCACATACGAGACCTGCGCGGGGATGACAATCCCGGCATGAATGGGTGAGAGGGCCGGGGTACCCGGGCTTCCTATGTCTCCATCGCCGGATAAACGCCTGACTAATTCAGCTGTACTTTCCGACAAGAGAGAGATTCCTTCTGAGTCTGCCGTTAAATTAATGTAAAGCCTCCCTCTTTTGAACACCCTATTTTGAAGGACAGTCAGCTTACTCAGCAAATCGCCTCTTATTTCGTTAAATTGATCAGCGATGCGGTTGACAATCTTAAGCTGTGTCCTGCCGTGCCACTGTTCATCCCGATACGCCGGCACAGACAGCGCTGAGCCGGCAGACCGCCGCGCGAATACATGGCCTGAAGGGACAACGGCTGCCTGAAGGTCATTCCTTTTCTCTGCGATTAGTTCGCGCATCCTTGATTCATTCGACATGTCTGCGGATGTCAAGATGTCCGCGATGATGTTGATCGCATCTTTGACATTTCTGTGGAGCGCCTTGATGCGAAAGATCATCCTCTGCCAGTTTTTCTTGCCATCCACTGACAGACCTGATGACAGGAGACAACTGATTCCCCCTGTCTTCAATACAATGCGCTTTGCCATTTCTTCATAGTCCAAACCTGCCGCTCCCATGTTTGTGATCAGCTTTCCAAGAAGCGGGAGGTATGGCTGGAGGTCTTCCGGCAGATCAGATACGTCAAATGCCAGATCGAGGTAGGCAATACCATTGGTGAATATGTCATGCATCATGGCCGGCGCGTTTTCGATGGCCGACTTGACAGTGGGGATTATCTCTATTTCGCGGGAAATATCGCTGATGCTCAGTTTGGGAAGTCTTGCCGCGGCTTCGGGTAAATCCGGTTCAGCCTGATATTTTTTCAGAGTATAAGCATCTTGCTGGATTTTTTCCAGCTCCTTGGCAGATAGTGATGACTTGAGCTGGGCCATCTTTTTTTTGAATGCCTCCTCCTGCTCCGCCTGATAGGTCTGGCTGGGCTCCATCACGGAGAGCAATCGGTGGGGGTTGTCAAGAAACCACTTCCGGACAATCTCCTGAAAAAGCTCAGGTCCGACTTCCCACTTCTTTCGTATTTCTTCGATGAGGCGGGTGAAGTTTAAGCCTTCGAGGGGATCACCGTCGTACAGCCAGGTATGGTAGGCTCTTCCCATGAGCACGATCCCATATGGGTATGCGCTGCGCACAATCTCCTTGCCGTGGAATTCAACCTGGTGCAGGGTACCCTCGATCAATTCCCGGTCAAAGCCTGATTTTGAGATGTTTGTTAACGTATCGATGGTCAATTCTTCGATACGCTGAGCTTTCTCCGGATCTGTTCCCCGCAGTCCCACGACAAATGCAATCTGCTTCAGATCATTTTCTACGCCGGTGATGGGAGACAGATCTTCACCAAGTCCGGAATCGATGAGGGCCTTGCGGAGAGGTCCGGCAGCACTTCCAACCAGCATTCCGGACGTAATTTGAAGGAGGAGGGCTGTTTCGTAATCAGTGTTTTCCGCCATCATCCATGCGGTATTAACGACTGTTTTTCCCGCCGGCTTGTCTTCATTTCCAATAGGGTAGGTACTACGTATTGAAGATGGCTGTTGCCATCTTGCCTGACTTCTAATAGTTGAGTCTACCGCCGCACGATCAAACCCTGCCAGCATCTCGGCCAAAAACGCCAAGTGATCCGCCGGCGGTATATCGCCGTAAAGGAAGAAACGCGCATTGGTCGGCGAGTAGTAAGCCCGGTGAAATGCCTTGAACTGCTCGTATGTAAGGAGCGGGATATTTCCCGGGTTTCCTCCCGAATCGAAGGAATATGTAGTATCGGGATAGAGATGTTCCTGGATAGTCTTGTACATCAGGGATTCGGGCGAGGAATATGCACCCTTCATCTCATTGTAGACGATTCCCGAGATGGTAAGTTCGCTTCCAGTATCTTCCGGATTTGAAAATTCCAAGTGATGACCTTCCTGAAGAAAAGTTTCCTTCAGCAGCCGCGGTCTGAGCGCCAGATCCGTATACACGCGGGCAAGATTAAAAAAATCAGCCCACACCTGGCTCGCCACGGGGTATATGGTCTTGTCGGGGTAGGTAAAGGCGTTGATGAAGGTCTGGAGCGTTCCCCTCATTAATTCGTTGAAAACATCCTTGAGAGGATATCTTTCCGAACCGGCAAGTACTGAATGTTCGAGGATGTGCGGCACACCCGTAGAATCCGGTGCCGGGGTCCGGAAGCCGATGGAATAGAGATTCTCACGGTCATCGCAGTGAAGGTGAAGAACCTTTGCACCGGTTTTATCATGTTCTATTTCGTATGCTGTTATCCGTATTTCAGGGATTTGCTCGACCCGCAGCACCTGAAACCCGTGAAGCTTATCCCCTGCGGCCAGCATTGGCACCGGACATTCCATCGAAACAGTCATTTTGAAATCCTTTCCTGAATGGCTAGGGATCACCTTTGGCCGGCAGTGGGGGTTACTGTCCACCGCTGGCGGGGGTTAGGGGGTGGTTTCATCTTTATCAACTTTCATACCTCCCACAGCCCCCTCCAGAGGGGGACAATCACCGATATTACCCCTTCCGCGGGAGCGAAAAATAGAAAGTCGCCCCCTCGTTCACTTTGCCTTCCGCCCAGACACGGCCCTCATGCCTGTGTATGATACGCTGGATAGTAGCCAGACCGACGCCGGTCCCCTCAAAATCATCGGGATTATGAAGGCGCTGGAATACGCCGAATAGTTTATCATAATAAGCCATGTCGAAGCCGACGCCGTTATCCTTTATATAATATACATCCTCATTCCCCTCGGTATAGCCGCCCGCTTCGATATGTGCTACATCCCTGAACTTCGTGAATTTGACGGCGTTCGAAAGAAGGTTGAAATATACCTGTTTAATGAGCGTCCTGTCCCCGTAGCCGGAAGGCATGCCGTTGAGGGTCAGTTTCATGTCCCTTTCGGGATTGATGGCTTGGAGTTCCTTCCATACATCCATTATAACGGCATCCATGTGCAGCTTCGCTATAGACATATGTTTCTTGCCCAGACGGGAGAAGGCCAGGAGATCGTCGATGAGCTGGCCCATCATCCTGGCATTTAACCTTATGTCATTGAACCTGCGCTTGGTATCTTCATCAAACTTGTCCTCCTGTTTCTTTAAGATCGAACGCGCATAGCCGTCGATGGCACGCAGGGGGGCGCGGAGGTCATGGGATACGGAGTAGCTGAAGCTCTCCAGTTCCCTGTTTAGCGCCTCGAGTTCTGCCGTCCGCTCCAGGAGAATCTGTTCGGCCTGTTTCCGCTTGGTGATGTCGCGGGCAACGTGCACGGAGCCGATAAGCCGTCCCATCTCGTCGGTCAGTGGCGTGGCGCTCACGAGGAAGTCACCGCCCAGACAATCTTCATGTACTTCCTCCACATGTTCCTGGCCGTCGGCCAAGGCAAGGGTGTGGGGGCAGAAGTCCGGTGCGTAGTCAAGACCGTGCACGGCCTTGTGACAGATTTCCCCGACACACTTCTCCGGCGCTACCCCCAATCGCTCAGCCATGGCTTTATTGGCACGCAGGATGTGGTGGTGGTCATCCAGGATGGCGATCAGATCCGGCACGGCGTCGAAGGTTCGCTCCCATTCCTGTTTGGCATGCAAAACCATTTGCTCGGCCTGCTTGCGTTCGGAGACATCGGTGATCGTGCCGACGAAGCTTACCGCCCGCCTGTTCTCTCCGCTTCCCTCAAACGCCGCGACGCCGTGCGCCTCGATCCATTTCATCGTCCCGTCGGGGAGATTGATGCGATACTCCGCCATATAAGGTTGCGGATCAACCGGGTCCAAAGCCGCCTCCACCTTGGCCCATACGCCGGGCAGATCTTCAGGATGCAGCCGCTTCAGTATCTCATCATTGGGGCTCTGGTGACCTGTAACGCCGAAGATCTCCCTGTAGCGGTCGTCCCACTCCGATATCCGTGTAGCCGGGTCATAGTGCCACCAGCCCATACGCGCAGCATCCAAGGCAAGCTGACGCTGCTGGGAGAACAATTTGACCGCCTCCTCCGCCCGCTTGCGTTCGGTGATGTCGGCAAGCGCGAGAACGGAGCCGCGCGGACGTCCTTGTTCGTCCAGGAGAGGCATGCCGGAGCCGACCACGTGGCGAGTAGTTCCGTCGTCAAAGGCGAGACTGAACTCGAAATCCCGCACATGCTCGCCGCGGGCGGCCTGCTGGGCGGGCAGTTCATCGACCTCCAATTCACGACCATCCTTGATGGCCTTGAAATGGCGGGGCCTGCCTTCCTCGGGGGCCGATAATGATGCCTCGCCGCCTGGCGGATTGCTCAATAATTTGTCTGCTGCGGGGTTGCCGGTGATGTGAATACAGTCAGGGTCATGAGCGATGAAGACGGGAATTGGCACTGTTGCCAAAATCGTATCCAACTCCAACGCCTTCTCGCGCTCGCGGCGCTCGCCCTCTTTCAGGGCCTCCTCGGCCAGCTTCCGATCGGTGATGTCCGTGTGGCACCACAGGCGACCGTATGATCTTCCATTTACGTGTATGGGGATGAAATCCCGGAGGCATGTCCGCCCGCCCTGCATGGAAATCTCTTCGCCGATTACAGGTTCTCCCCGGGCAAGGATTTCCTGGATGCGGATTAATGCCCCCTCAGGCTGGAGATAAGCATGTTTTATCTTTTCTATCAGTTTACGCGGAGTGAGCCTGATCATGTCTGCCGGTGAATCCTTCAATCCGAAATAGTCGCAGAATGCCTGATTGGCCAACTCAATCCTGTCTTCACCCACCAGCAGAATGCTGTTGTGCATGCTCGCGACAAGGGCATGAAGGTGCTGCAGCGTTGTTTGCTGTGCCTCCTCCGCGCGCTTGCGTTCAGTGATGTCTCGAATGCTGATAAGGCCGAGTGTAAGCTTTCCATCCGCCGCAAGGATCGGGGAACCATTGTAGCTGCCGTAAAACTCATGTCCGGTCTCGACACGGACCGCCCGCAGCACCTGATCCTGGAAGCGCTCATGCCGGAGCACCCGCGAGACCGGCCACTCCTCGAACGAAAGCGGACGTCCCGTCTCGTCCCAACCCTTCCATGTCGTCGGCAACTCCTTGTGCTCGATTTGCATCTCTTCCGGGCCCTTAAACCCATGGAGCCGCAGAGACGCGGGGTTCTGGTAAATCATTCCCTGCGCATCAAAAAGCATCAGCCCCTCGGACATATTCTCCACGACCGAGCGGAATCGCTCCTCGCTTTTCCGCAAGGCCTCTTCTGCCTGTTTGCGATCGGTGACGTCGCGGCCATAGATGTTTGCGTAGCCTTCCCCGGGGATCGGCACAACGGTCACGGAATAAACACGTTCGCCAAATTCCACATCCTGTTGTATCTCCTTGCCCGCGCTCATCGCCTGTCCAAAGAGGGACGCCAGGAGATCAAATAGTTGCTTGTCCACCTCGCATGCCCATCCGGGTATCTCTATGGATGCCGGATTGCAGTAGAGGACATTCCCGTTGGCAGAAACGCGCAGGACCGGGTTGGGGTTCTCCTCGGGAAACCGCGCCAGCCATTCCGCTTTGTCGTGGGCCTCACGTAGAGCCTCCTCGGCATGCTTGCGCTGGGTGATATCGCGGCTGAAGCTCGCAACGCTGGTTACGCGGCCGTCAGCTTCCAGGACAGGGTAGAAACTGTGGAGAAATGAGATGCCTGCTCGCTCATCTTCAAACTCAACAGGCTGCCCGGACTCGACCGCCTCCTTCAGGCTCTCCAGTCGAGACTGGGCCAGTTCCGCCGGCAGTATTTCGGTAAAATGCTTGCCGCTAACCTCTTCCGCAGACTTTCCAAAACGTCTCAGGGCCGTTTCGTTGCCTTTGAGGATGACGCCCTCGGAACTGAACAACCAGATGGATTCCTTGCTCGCGTTCAATATCCCTCGCAAAGTTGCTTCACTTTTCCGCAGTTCCGCCGCCATGCGATGCTTTTCCGTAATATCGCGGAAAATGACCGTCAGACTCTCTGACCCGGGATAGGCATGGATTTCCAGGATCATGTCCTTGATGATTGAAGGGGATTCGAAGTGGACAGGTTCGCCGCTCTCCATGGCATGCCGGTACTGGGTTTCGGTGATGCTGCCGCGCACGGTGGGAAAGACTTCAAATAACGTGTGATCTATTATTTCTTCACGCGTCTTGCCCATATGGAGGAGTGCCGCATCGTTGATATGTGTGAACCGCCAGTCCGGATCGAGGGCATAGAAGCCATCGGCGATGCTGTCTACGATGACCGCCAGTCGGCGCTGGGATTCTTGTAGCTCCGCAGTACGTTCTGCCACACGCTGCTCAAGGGTCTCGTTGGCTTCCTTTAGGGCCACCTCGGCCCGCTTGAGTTCAGTGACGTCGCGGGCCGCTGCGAATACGCCCTGCACTTCACCCGCTTCATTGCGGTAAATTGTTGCGTTGTAAAGCACGTCTGTCGTGCTTCCCGATGCATGACGGATCCTCAATGGGTAGTCTCGGACCTGGCCGTCCGCAAATACCTTCCTGTAGCCCATCTGAGCGGCATCAGGTTCTGTGAAGTAGTCTAAGAAGTCTGTTCCTATCAGTTCCCTGCGGGTCCGGCCGGTTACCTGCTCGGTCGCCTCGTTCACGTCCATGATCCTTCCCTCCGGGCTGATCGTGACGAGTGGATCAAGACTTGCTTCGATCAGACTTCGGGAATAGAGAGACGCGGTCCGCAGCTCGCCCGTCTGCTCGGCAACCCTCTCCTCCAACTCTGAATTGAGCTGTTGCAGGGCTTCCTCCGCGCGCTTGAGATCGGCGACATCTACGAGGGTGATGACCACACCCTCGATACGGTCATCCTGTGTGCGATAGGGCGTAATGCTCCGGATATACCATCTGCCGTCATCGGCCTGCACCTCAGCGGAAAGAGGTGTCAGGCACGCCAGTACGCGGCGCGAATCGTCCAGCAGCATATCGTCACTGAATTTGCGCAGGACATCCCCTATATGCCTGCCTGTGTCGGAGGGGATCAGGGAAAGAAGGCGTGTGATGGCCGGGGTATATCGCTTGACCCTGAGATCCTTGTCCAGGAACACAGTGGCGATGTTGGTGCTCGACAGCAGGTTCACCACATCGTTGTTCACGCCTTCAAGTTCTTCCACCTTCTCCTGTAGACGGATGTTGATGGTATTCAGCTCTTCGTTCAGGGACTGGAGTTCTTCTTTCGATGTCTCCAGCTCTTCATTGGCGGATTGCAGTTCTTCATTCGCCGCTGTGACTTCCTCGTTGGAGGCCTTGAGCTCGTCGTTGGAGTGCTCCAGTTGTTCGATTGTACTTTGAAGCTCCTCGCGCGTGATCTTCAACTCGTCCATCAAATGCTGCGTGTCGCTCTCTTCCGTCACTTTGCCGCGCGTCTTTGCAACAGGGATGAGGTAATCCTCGAAGGTAATCAGGAGCAGGCCGTCGATCTCCCGCGGGTACCTGAGCGGGCTGACGACGGTCTTAACAGGGATGGACTTATCGCCGCGTCGTACACGGGCTGTGACGGAGACGGACTTGTTGGATTCAAGGCACTTGCCGATCGCGCCGCGCAGGCGCGCCCGCAGGCCTTCCCTGGCCATATCAATAACCCGCGTGGTCAACTCTCCCGGGGGAAAGGTAAGGTAGTCTTCGACAGCGCCGTGCACGTAAATGACCTGGAGCTTGCGGTCGATCATCACGCACGCGGGAGCAAATCGGTCAAGCAGCATGTGCTGAGCTCCCGATGCCAGGCTCATCCGGGACGGCGGCGCCGCAGGCGGCAGCTTTGCGGCAGCTCTACCGGGTTCACCGGTGAGACGTACAGGAATCTCGACACCCACCCGGTGGCCGACACCGATGCGCCGATAGATGCGCCATTTCTTTGAGACCGGCTCGAAAAGTTCCTCCCTGTTTCCGACGGTTTCGGCGGTACCGAGAAACAGGGTGCCCCCCTCACGCAAGGAGAAATGAAACAGGTCAATGATCTTCCTTTGCACCTGCTGGTCGAGATAGATCAGTAGATTCCGGCAGCTTATCAGGTCCAGCCTGGAAAAGGGCGGGTCGGCTGTGATATTTTGGGAAGCGAAAACCACCATTTCCCGTATATCCTTGACTACTTGGTAGTGACCGTCTTTGCGCGCAAAGAACCTCTTCAGCCGTTCCGCCGAGATGTT
>Ga0326726_10005266_pt1 | contig 11733 bp, 7 predicted proteins | sample MHFenrmetagenome_2_FD_207603 | JGI IMG/M metagenome (GOLD analysis project Ga0326726, IMG submission 207603) | Lab enriched peat soil microbial communities from Michigan Hollow, Ithaca, NY, United States - MHF15MN | ecosystem: Environmental > Terrestrial > Soil > Wetlands > Peat | place: USA...
CATGTCGTACGGCACACCGACGAGGAGGCGCCAGTCGAGCCACATCGGGTTGTAGCGTCCCGCGCGATCGACGCCGTGCTCGATTCGGCCGTAGATCGGAACGAAACAGGCCTCTTCCGGCCGCGCGATCTCCCAGGGCGATCCGAACGCGAACCAGTTATCCGGCTTTTCTTTCTGGTAGCCGTCGTCGATCTCCTGCCGGAACAGCCCGTACTCGTAGTTGATGCCGTATCCGTACGCCGGCATGTCGAGCGTCGCGAGTGAATCCATGAAGCAGGCCGCAAGCCGCCCCAGCCCGCCGTTACCGAGCGCGGCGTCAGGTTCGCTGCCCTCGATCGCTTCGAGGTCGACGCCCATCTGCCCGAGCGCGTCCCGGCACAGATCGCGGATGCCGAGATTGCTCAGGTTGTTCGGGAGCATTCGACCGAGCAGGTACTCGATCGACACGTAATACAGATGCTTGGCGTCGGCCTGCCGGTAACGGCGCTCGGTCTCGACCCGACGGTCGACCATGAGATCGCGAACGGCGAGACTCACGCATTCGAACATCTGGCGTGGCGACAGGCTCTCCCAGGGTTGCGCCAGGGAGTATCGGGCGTGACGCTCGATCGATTCGCGCAGCGCGGCCGTGGACATCTGCACTGTTTCCGTCAAGACGGCTGGAGACATCGGTTCAACCCGTGTGAAACGCCGGGGCCCGCACGCCGCTCAGGGTGCGGACTTTCGCGATGCTCGCGCCGGAAATTCCCCGCGCGTCGAGTCCGATGGCCCCAGAACGCCGAATGCACTGCGCGATTGCCCATCGTGCAAGACGCACTCCATGTGGGCATACGGTCCGGATGTTGCTGGTTCGCGCGTCTCTTCCGCGCGTCACGAACGTCCATGGGGAGCTGCCGGCGACAGCCTCACTTTCGAAAGATGATGATGTGCTGCCGGGGCAATCCCGGCACGACGCGGTCGAACGTGAAACCCTCCGCTTCCACTTCAGTCCGAACGTCCGCGATGCTCATGCGGTGGGTTGGAGCAATCGGAATGCTCGGATCTTCCTTGCGGTACTCCACCAGCACCAGCTGACCGCCGGTCTTGAGCGACCGGCGGATGCTTCGCAGCATCTCCTGCGGATGCTGGAACTCGTGATACACGTCCACCAGAAGCGCCAGATCGATCGCGTTCTCCGGCAGCCGCGCATCGACATCGCTTCCGAGGACGACCTCGACGTTCGCGAGATGCTCGGCCTGCGTCTTGGCCTGCACGATGCGCAGCATCGCCGGCTGGATGTCGTTCGCATACACCTTCCCGCCCGGACCGACGATGCGCGCGATTCGCGTCGTCATGTACCCGGAGCCCGCGCCAACGTCGGCGACGACCATTCCTGGCCGCAACCCGATGAGGGCCAGCGCCTGCTCGGGGGCTTCTTCCTGCTGCCGCTCGGTGCGATCGAGCCAGCGTGCGTCGGTGGCGACGCCGGCGATCTGGCGGCCGGTCAGCGGATGGACGGCCGGCGTGGGCGCGACCCTGGGGACGCGGAGCCCTACATATAAGGACGCGAGGCCCAGCAGGACGACCAGCAGGAAGAAGCGAGCGCGTTTCACGTCACCCGGCCTGCCGCGTCGATCGATCGGCCACGACCGTCACCTGCATGTCGCGCGCAAGACTCACGATCCGCTGGACGAACGCCGACGCGAACCACGCTTGGAGCGCGCTCGATTTCTGCCGCGTGACGAAGACCTGCGTCACGCCGTTGAGCCGTGCGAAGGCGATGATCGCCTCGGCCGTGTCGGTGCCCTGCAAGACACGCGTTTCGATGCGGAGCGCGCGCGCGAAATTCAGATGACGCTCGAGGCTCTCGCGCTCTTCAGGCGTGAGATCGCCCAGATCCGCGGCCTTCGACACGTAGACCGCGAGGCACTCGGCACGCAGGTAGTCCGCGACGCGCCGGCCCCGCCGGATCAACGCCGCGCTCGACGGATCGGGCGTCAGCACGAGGAGCAGCCGGTCGTTGACCCGAGCGCCGCCGATGACATCCGGAACGTCGGGAATTTCGTCGGGCAGCCGGCTTTCGACGGTGTAGGCGGCCTGACGCATCGCCAGCTCGCGCAAGGCGACCAGCGTCGACTCCTTGAAGAAGTTCTCCAAGGCCGCCTGCGCGCGCTCGGGCTGGTAAATGACGCCGCGCGCGAGGCGATTGAGCAGCGCCTGTGGCGTCAGGTCCACCATCACGACCTCGTCGGCCTGCTTTAGCAGCCAGTCCGGGATCGTCTCCCGCACGCGTACACCGGTGCTCTGCCAGATCTGATCGTTCAGGCTCTCGAGGTGCTGCACGTTCATCGTCGTCAGCACGTCGATGTCGGCGTCCAGCAGGACCTGGATGTCCTCCCAGCGCTTCAGGCGCGGCGACCCCGGCACGTTCGTGTGCGGAAACTCGTCGACGACCGCCACTTCGGGATGCCGGCGCAGGATCGCCTCGGTGTCCATTTCCTCGAACCGGCTGCCGCGGTACTCGATAATCTGGCGCGGGACGGCCTCGAGGCTCTCCATGAGCGCAATCGTCTCTTTCCTGCCGTGCGGCTCGAAGTAGCCGACGACGACGTCAATGCCGCGATCCTTGAGCTCGCGGGCCTCGGTCAGCATCTGGAACGTCTTGCCGACGCCTGCGGCGTAGCCGAGGAAGACTTTCAGGCGGCCGCGGCGCCGCGATCCGTCGGTCATTGCGGGAAGACGCGCACGTCGATGCCCTCGGCGTCTCGAATGAGACGGTCGAGGGGCGTACCGCCGAGGCGATCGCGCCACCGGTGGCGGATGTTGTGGCCGACGAAGATCTGCGTGATGCCCTGCGCACGCGCGTACTCGAGAATCGTCGCGATCGGATCCTTGCCTTCCAGGGTCGACACGTGCGCCTGCTGGGCGCGCGCCAGCGTCACGTTGCGCTCGAGCGCCATCCGGTCTTCGGGCGTGAGATTCTCCTGAGTCACGTAGATCGCGAACAGCTCGCCGTGAAAGCGATCGGCGTTGCGCCGGCCGCTGGCGAGCATCCTGTTGGCGTTCGCCCGCGGCGTCATGCAGACGAGAATGCGTTCCTGCGTGCCCCAGGCCGACTGCAGGCCGTGCATGGCGAGGTACTCTTCCAGCTGGCGATCGACGACGTCGGCCGTCAGCAGCAGCGCCCGCTGGCGCAGCAGGGACAGCTGGTCCTGCGGAACGCTCGCGTCGGACCCTGGAGGCGCATCGACGACCACGACTTCGTCGGCGCGGTCGATGAAGGCCTGCGGCACCGTGTCCGTTCTGGTTTTTCCGAGCACGCCCCGCACGAACTCCTGCTGCTCGGCGATGTACTCGAGGTTGATCGAGGTCATGACCGAGATGCCGGCCTCGAGCAGCTCCTCGACATCCTGATAACGCTTCGCGTGCCGGCTGCCCGGCGGGTTGTCGTACGCGAGGCCGTCGATGAGGCACACCTGCGGGCGCCGCACAAGCACGGCAGGCACGTCGACGACGGGGATCCCCGCGACGTCCTTCGTCGGAATGACTTCGAGCGCGCGGATCACCTGCGCGGCTTCCGGCGCAGATTGCGGCTGCGTCGCCACGACGATCACGTCTTCGCCGCGCTCGCGCCGGCGGCGGCCCTCGTCGAACAGCCGGAACGACTTGCCGACGCCGGACGCGTAGCCGAGAAAGATCTTCAGCTGCCCGCGATGCTTCGCCCGCTCGGCGGCCTCGGCCTGGCGAAGCAGCGCTTCGGGATCGCGCGAGTTTTCGACGGTCATCTGATCACAACAGCGTACCCCGAAGGACGACGATGCCCACGCTGAAGTAAATCACGAGCCCCGTGACGTCCACCAGCGTCGCCACGAATGGCGCCGAGGATGTGGCTGGATCGAAGCCGAGCCGCCGCAGGAGAAACGGGAGCAGCGACCCGACGAGCGTGCCCCACAAGACGACGCCGATGAGCGCCAGGCCGACGGTGATCGCGACCAGCAGCCAATGCGGGCCGTAGAGCGTCGAGAACGTGGACCAGATCGAGATGCGCAGGAAGCCGATCGATCCGAGAATGCTGCCGAGCGCGAGGCCCGCGCCGACCTCCCGCCGCGCCACACGCCACCAGTCCTTCAGCGTGACTTCTCCGAGCGCGATCGCCCGAATCACGAGCGTGGATGCCTGCGATCCGGAGTTGCCGCCGCTCGAGATGATCAGCGGCACGAAGAGCGCCAGCACCACGGCCCGCTCGATCTCGCGTTCGAACGCGCCCATCGCGGTCGCCGTCAGCATCTCGCCCAGGAACAGCGCCGTCAGCCAGCCGGCGCGCTTCTGAATCATGCGCCGGAAGGCAATCTGCATGTACGGCTCGTCCAGCGCCTCGGACCCGCCGACGCGCTGCATCTCTTTCGTGGCCTCCGCCTCGGCAACGTCGAGCACGTCGTCGATCGTCACGATGCCGATGAGCACGCCCGCCGAATCGGTCACGGGGAGCGCGAGCCGATCCTCCCGGCGAAAGATCGTGACGGCCGTGTTCTGATTGTCGGAGGCGCTCAGCGCCACGAAGCGCCGATCCATCAGACCCGAGACGCGGTTCGACGGCGACGTCAGCAGGAACTCCCGCATACGGATGTCGTCGATCAGCACGCCGCGGTCGTCCACGACGTAGATCACGTTCAGCGTCTCGCTGTCCTGTCCGTGCTCCCGCACGTAGTCGAGGACCTCCTGCACCGTCCAGTGCTCGCGGACCGCGACGTAGTCGGGCGTCATCAGCCGGCCGATGGAGTTCTCGGGATAGCCGAGCAGCGTGACGGCGGTGGCGCGTTCTTCGGATGTCAGCAGCGTCAGCAGTTGCTGAGTGACCGCCGCTGGCAGCTCTTCGAGGAACGTCGTGCGATCGTCTGGCGCCATGTTGTTCAGAATCGCCGCGACGTCCTCCTGCGCCATCGCCTTGACGAGGGCCCGTTGCTGGTCAACCGACAGATACTCGAACGTCTCCGCCGCCAGCTTCCGCGGGAGGACGCGGAACGTGACGACCTGATCCTCGAGTGAGAGGTCGGCGAACGCAGCGGCCAGATCGCTCGGCGGCCGGTTCCGCACCATGTCGCGCAGCCGGGCGAAATCGCGCTGATGAACGGCGTCCGCGAGCTCGTCGGCCGGATGGGCCATCCGGCGAATCATGTCGAGCGCCGCGTCCCTGCCGGGACCTTCGTGACCGAGTTGTTCCTGCATATGGGTAAGGGCGGCCCGAACCACGTCGCGATGATGGACGTGAGGGCCGATGGCTTTCATGGCATCGAGCCAGATGGCGTGGATCAGATGAAGATCGTCGCTCGTCAGCGCCGGCGAATGCGCGCCGAGGCGATAGACGGCCGTGCCGCCGCTGCTGTGATGGATGACCAGGCTGACGTCGAGTGGTTCGGGCTTGGGCGTCCGCTCCCACGCCTCTCCGAGCAGCCGCGCCTGATCGTGAGCGGTCAGGGTCTCCGATTCCCCGACATGGATGTCCGACGATCGGAGCCGCGCGGCGGTGTCGGCGACGGCGTCGAACACATTTCCGGCCGGTACGATCAGCAACCGGACGGCGCGCCCCTGCCGCTCGGCCAGCATCGCCGCCGCGGTCAGGAGACGGCGCTCCTCGTCTGTCGGAGCGGAGGCCAGCGACCGTTCCTCCGAGACGTCAACGCCCGTGAGGCGAACCGTCATCGCCACGACGTCGCGGGCGCCGGCTTCCCGCAGCGCCGCGGCCAGCGGCCCCAGTGCGCCGGGCTTTCTGAGCGGCACGAGCACGTTGCCCGGCCGGACGTTCATCGGGACGTTCATCTGGACGTTCAGCTGGTCCACGCCGATCGCGGGCGCGGGCAGCAGTTCGAGATCGTCGCGCGGCGCCTCGGCCTTCGACGCCTCGGCTGTCTGTTCCGCGACAGCCAGAAGCGCGGCGATGGCCATCAGCAACCCGAGGGCGACGATGGCCGAGGGATCGGCGGTCGCCACGAGCAGGAGTGCAGGAACACCCAGCAGCAGGGCCGTGGCCGCGAGCCCGATCGGCCATTCACGTCCACCGATCCGCGGGTTGAGCGGCACCCGGAACGCCCGCGGCTCCATTCGGCGCGCGCGCAGGCGAATGAGGGAGGCGATCTTCAGAACGGCGCCGCAGGCGATCACCACGCCGTACGTCTTCGCCAGCCAGACCGTCTGTCCTGCCGCCGCCAGCACGATCGCGAGCTGACCGACGGCGACGAGATCGATCAGGCGGGCGGGCGTGCCGAACCGTGGATGCATCGACCGCATCGATCGGATCAGCACGCCGTCCTCGGAGAGCCGCAGCAGCAGGCGTTGCGCGTTGACGGCGCTCCGGTGCACCGCCGTGGCGAGAAACGCCGCCGAGGCGCACACGGCGGCGGCCGCGAGCACGAATGCGACGGGACGCGGCGCTCCAGACAAGAGCGCGATCCCGGCCAGCGGCGCATCGCGCCACGCCGTGCGATAGACGAGCGGCGCGAGGGACACGAACAGGAAGGCGACCGCCGCCGTGACGAACACGGACCAGAGGTTGACAAAGCGGGCCGCCCGGCGCAGGCCAAGGACTCTGGGCGGCGGGAGGTCCGTCGAGATGTGGCCGAGCGCTTCCGGCGAGCCGACGACGAAGAAGGCGGCGCCAAACGCCGTCAGCACGCCCACGAACGAGGGACGAGCCTGGCCGAACGGCGCGACGAGCGCCGCTGCCGCGCCGCCGTGCGAGAACACGGCGACGACGCCGGCGACCATCGTCAGGCCGAGGGGCACGGCCACCAGCACCGCCGTGCGTCCGACGAGCAATGGCGGCAGCGTGCGTCCCTGCCGGAGCCACCACCAGACCCCGCCAATGACGCACGCCGCCACCACGGTCGATAGATCGTTGCTCCGCGTCAGCACGTGGCCGGCCGCGCTGGCGCCTAACGCGCCGAAGACAAGGTAATCGAGCAGCGGCATCGATGCCGCCACCGTGGACGCGCGCGGGCCAAACGCCTGGCGGGCAGCCCCGTATCCGCCACCGGGAAGAAACAGCGCGCAGGTTTCGAGATCGACCGCGCGCACCGCGAACCCAAGGAGGACTGCGGCCAGCACGTACCACGGAGCCGCCGGGCCGAACAGGCCGTCGGCCACTCCAGCCGCGAAGACGCCGACGGCGCCGAGCTCGACCAGAGCAAGAGTGGTCGCGCCGGCAGTCCAGCGGAACAGCGAGAGGCGCGGACTGGCGACGTGCGACATCAGCGCAGGGATCTTAGATGAGCCGCGTCGCGATCGTGAAACATCCGATTTCGATTGATCGCGCGCTGCCCGCAACCATAATTAATCGAGTGTTCGTGAAATCCCGATCGACTCTCCATGTCGTGCTGATCGCGGTCGGCCTGTGCGTGCTCGCGGCCGGCCTGGCGATCTCGCGTGGCGGCTCGCTCGACGAGCTGGGCCAGCTGGCGCTGGGGCTGGCGCTGGTGATGGCCGCCGCGATTGCCGGCGGCCATCTCGCCGCGCGGTTCGGTCAGCCGGCAGTGCTGGGCGAACTGCTGGCAGGCATGCTGCTGGGAAATCTGCCCGGGCTGCAGCCACTCCGCTTTCTCAGCACGAACTCGTACCTCGACATCCTGTCGCAAGTCGGCATGCTCCTTCTCCTGTTCGAGGTCGGCCTCGGCCTGTCGGTGCGCGATCTCTCGGCCGTCGGGCCGTCCTCGTTTGCCGTCGCCGTCATCGGCACGATCGCCAGCGTCGTCATGGGACTGCTCGTCGGGACACTCCTTCTCCCCACTGCCCCGGCCGCCGCTCACCTGTTTCTTGGGGCGGCCCTGGCCGCCACGAGTGTGGGTATCACGGCCCGCGTGCTTCGCGACACGAACGCCTCCCGCGCCCGCGAGGCGAAGATCATCCTCGGCGCGGCCGTCGTGGACGACGTCCTGGCCCTCGTGCTGCTCGGCGCCGTCACGGCCTGGGTCGCACCTGCGGTGGCCGGCTCGAGCGCCACCCGGTCGATTGGCGCGCTGGCGATGAAGACCGTCGGCTTCCTCGTGCTGTCCGTGTCGCTCGGCGCGTGGCTGACGCCGGGCTGGTTCCGCCACGCGGCCAGGCTGCGTGCGCCGGGTGCACTCCTCGCAGTCGGCCTGTGCTTCTGTTTCGCGCTGGCCTGGGCGGCCAACGCCATCGGACTCGCACCGCTCGTCGGGGCCTTCGCGGCGGGTCTCGTGCTGGAGGACACGCACTCGGAACTCTTCGTTCAGCGTGGCGAACGCTCCCTTGGCGACCTGCTCCAGCCGATGATCTCCTTTCTCGTGCCGGTGTTCTTCGTGCTCGTCGGCATCCGCACCAACGTCAGCCTGCTTGCCCACCCCGCACTGCTGGCCCTGGCGCTCGCACTGACGGCGGCAGCCATTACCGGCAAGCTGGCATGTGTGGCCGGGGTCTTCGCCGACGGTGCCCGAAGGTTGACCGTGGCGATCGGCATGGTCCCTCGGGGTGAAGTAACGCTGGTATTTGCGGCCCTCGGCAGCACGCTGCGGGTCGGCGACGCCCCCCTGCTCGACGAACGCGGGTTCGCCTCGCTCGTCGCCGTGGTGGTGCTGACGACGCTCGTCACGCCCCCGGCGCTCAAGTGGAGCCTCAGTCGAAAGGCCCGCACGTCGAGGGCCGCTAGATCGGTAGCGTGATCCGGATCGTCGTTCCTGGCGACGTGGCATCCCCTGCGCTTGCGACTTCAATCCGGCCGGCATGCGCGACCACGAAGTCGCGGACGATCAACAGACCGAGCGAAGCGCGTGGCCGGTCTGGCCCCGCCTCGAACAGCACCGGCAGTTTCTCGGCGGGAATTCCGGGGCCATCGTCCTGCACTTCGATCACCACCGACGGCCTGATGGCCTGGTAGCTGACGCGTACGGCGATGGACCCGCCTGGCATCACCTGCGACCCGCGCCGGACGTAGCGCAGCGCGTTCCCGACCAGCGCGCTGACCGCCCAGCCGATCTTGTCGGCGTCGATTCTGACGAGCTGGGGCACTCGATCGTCCACGGAGATATCCAGCGTCACATCTGCGGCTCGCGCCTGCGCGCGCATCGCCGCCAGCGACGAGTGCAGCAGCGCGCGAAGATCGGTCGGCGTTCGCCGCACCGGCACCGCGTCGACGACCGTGGCGAAACTTTCGTCACCGGGAGCCAGCACCGTGCCGTCGCGCGCGAGCACGACGCCCCCTACCACCCGCGTACTCACGGCTTGCCTACTTTCGCGGAAACCGCTCGTCGAGGGCCAGGTTGAGCTCGAGCACGTTCACGTTCGGCTCGCCGAGGATTCCCCAGGTCCGGCCTTCCGTGTGCTGCGCAACGAGCGCCTGTACTTGATCGGCCGGGACACCTCGCGCCTTCGCGACACGCGCGGTCTGCAGCTCGGCGTTGCGCGGGCTGATGTGCGGATCGATGCCCGACGCGGACGCGGTCACCGCGTCAGCCGGGATCGGCACCTTCGACGCAAACACCAGCGGCGCCTTGTCGTCGCCAAACGCCTTGATCAGCTTCACGTCGTCCAGATTGCCCTTGTCGTCCTTGAACTTGTCGAGGGGCACGGACGACTCGTAAGGGAGATCGTTGTCGACGGCGTAGTGGACGACGCGATCCTTGATGCCGTCGAAGTCCACGACTTCCTGCTTCGTCTTGTCGTCCACCTTCGTCGTGCCGTTGAACAGCTTCGCGCTGGTCGGCCCGAGGTTCGAGCCGGACGTCGCCGTCGGGTCGTAGCCACTGCCGGCCGACGAGGGCCGCGGATGGAAGTACTCGTCCTTCGAGAAGTTCTGCCCGATGAGGCGCGAGCCGACGACCTGACCGTTGACGGTAATCAGGCTGCCGTTGGCCTGCTTGGGAAACACTACCTGACTGATGCCGGTGATGACTGCGGGGTAAATGAACCCCAGGACCACGGTCATCACCACCATCATCAGAAGCGCCGGTTTAAGTTCTTTCAACATCGCCATTCTCCAGCAGGCCTGAAGGCCTGCACTACTTCTGTCGGCCCGTTACGGCGGACCTAAAGGTCCGCACTACGACTGTCGTAGTGCAGACCTTCAGGTCTGCCTAGGCCAAGCGCAACCACCCCAGCAACCGGTCGATCGCCCAGATGCACGGGAACGGCGCCACGAGCCCGCCGAGACCGTAAATCAGGAGATTACGCCGCAGCATCTGCGCGGCGCTCTGCGGCCTGTATTGCACGCCCCGCAACGCCAGCGGGACGAGCGCGACGATGATCAGCGCGTTGAAGATCACGGCCGCGAGAATCGCGCTGGATGGCGTCCGCAAATACATGATGTTCAGCTTGTTGAGCGCCGGGTACGTCGTCATGAACATCGCCGGGATGATGGCGAAGTACTTCGAGACGTCGTTCATGATCGAGAACGTCGTCAGCGCCCCGCGCGTGATGAGCAGCTGCTTGCCGATGGCGACGACTTCGATCAGCTTCGTCGGATTGCTGTCGAGGTCGACCATGTTGCCGGCTTCGCGCGCCGCCGTCGTCCCGGTGTTCATCGCCAGGCCGACATCGGCCTGCGCGAGCGCCGGCGCGTCGTTCGTGCCATCGCCGGTCATCGCGATCATGCGGCCGCCCGCCTGCTCCTTCTTGATGTATTCCAGCTTGTCCTTCGGCGTCGCCTGCGCGAGGAAGTCGTCCACGCCGGCTTCCGACGCGATCGCGGCGGCCGTCAGCGGGTTGTCGCCGGTGACCATCACCGAGCGGATGCCCATCGCGCGCAGCTGCGCGATGCGCTCCTTCATGCCGAGCTTGACGATGTCCTTCAGGTGGATGATGCCAAGCAGCCGCGACCCGTCGGCGACCGCCAGCGGCGTGCCGCCTGTTCTCGCGATCTTGTCCGACAGCTCCGTCACATCCGCCGGCACGCGCCCGCCCTGCTCTTTCACGAACCTGACGACGGCGTCCGTGGCGCCCTTGCGCAGTTGACGGCCTTCGATGTCGACGCCGCTCATCTTTGTATAGGCCGAGAACGGAATGAACTTCGCGTGGTGCGCGGCGACGTCGCGTCCGCGCAGGCCGTACTTCTCCTTGGCGAGCACGACAATCGAGCGGCCCTCCGGGGTTTCGTCGGCGAGGCTCGAGAGCTGCGCGGCGTCGGCGATTTCGCCTTCCGTCACGCCGGTTGCCGCGATGAACTCGACGGCCTGGCGGCTGCCGAGCGTGATCGTGCCGGTCTTGTCGAGCAGCAGCGTGTTGACGTCGCCCGCCGCTTCGACGGCCTTGCCGCTCATGGCGAGCACGTTGTGCTGCATCACGCGGTCCATGCCCGCGATGCCGATCGCCGACAGGAGGCCGCCGATCGTCGTCGGGATCAGGCAGACCAGCAGGGCGACGTAGACGGCAATCGTCGGCGCCGATCCCGCTCCCGCTGAATTGACGCTGTAGATGGCAAACGGCACCAGCGTGGCCACCGCGAACAGGAAGATGATCGTCAGGCCGGCGATCAGGATGTTGAGCGCGATCTCGTTCGGGGTCTTCTGGCGCTCGGCGCCCTCGACCAGCGCGATCATGCGGTCGAGGAACGTCTCGCCGGGGTTGGAGGTGATCTTGATCTTGATCTGATCCGACAGCACGCGCGTGCCGCCGGTAACGGCGCTGCGGTCGCCGCCCGACTCGCGGATGACCGGCGCGCTCTCGCCCGTGATGACCGCTTCGTCCACGGTCGCGACGCCCTCGATGACCTCGCCGTCACCCGGGATCGTCTCGCCGGCGCTGCAGATC
>Ga0326726_10005267_pt1 | contig 11732 bp, 8 predicted proteins | sample MHFenrmetagenome_2_FD_207603 | JGI IMG/M metagenome (GOLD analysis project Ga0326726, IMG submission 207603) | Lab enriched peat soil microbial communities from Michigan Hollow, Ithaca, NY, United States - MHF15MN | ecosystem: Environmental > Terrestrial > Soil > Wetlands > Peat | place: USA...
GAATTCATGCCGCCGCTGGACGAAGGCTCCCTACTCTACATGCCTTCTACCATGCCGGGAATCTCCATCACCGAAGCGCAAAAGTTACTCCAGGTCACCGACCGCATCATCAAGCAGTTCCCCGAAGTGGACCACGTGCTGGGCAAAGCCGGCCGCGCCGAGACCTCGACCGACCCGGCCCCGCTTTCCATGCTGGAGACCGTCATCATTCTGAAACCGGAGTCGGAGTGGCGCCAGAAGGACACCTGGTATTCCTCCTGGGCCCCGGGGTGGACGAAGCCGGTGTTCCGCCATCTCACCCCAGATCACATTTCGCAGGAAGAACTCGTCAACAAGCTCAACGATGCCTTGAAGATTCCTGGTGTCTCGAATGCGTGGACGATGCCCGTCAAAGGCCGCATCGAGATGCTGACTACCGGCATGCGCACCCCCGTCGGGCTGAAAATTTCTGGCGCCAACGTGCAGATGATCGAGGAGATCGGCACCCAGGTAGAAGCTCTCCTGCCTTCGGTAAAGGGTACACGCAGCGTTTTTGCCGAGCGAACCGGTGATGGCTATTTCGTGGACTTCGTTTGGAACCGCGATATGCTGGCTCGCTACGGCCTCAGCGTGCAAGACGCCCAGGCGGTCGTGCAGAATGCCGTGGGTGGAGAGAACGTCACTACCACCGTGGAGGGGCGCGAGCGCTACGGTGTGAATGTGCGTTACGCTCGTGATTTTCGCAGTGACTTCGGCGCCTTGGAACGGGTTCTGGTGCCCGCCGGAGGACAGCGGCAAGTCCCGGTTGGAGAACTCGCCACCGTTACCGCCGTCACCGGACCATCCATGATACGGGATGAAGACGGTCTGCTCACCGGCTACGTCTATGTGGACGTGACCGGCCGAGACGTCAACGGCTACGTGGAACAGGCCGATCGCCTGCTACGCGACAAACTCAAGCTGCCTGCCGGCTACTCGGTCGCCTGGAGCGGTCAATATGAAGCCACCCAGCGCGTGCACCAACGCCTGCTGCTTATCGTCCCGCTGACGCTTTTAATGATTTTCTTGCTGCTGTACCTGAACACGCGCTCCGTGACCAAGATGATGATCGTGTCGCTCGCGGTTCCGTTTTCCGCCATCGGCGCCATTTGGTACCTCTACCTGCTCAATTACAACATGAGCATAGGGGTCTGGGTCGGCCTCATTGCCCTCCTGGGGGTGGACGCCGAAACCGGAGTGTTCATGCTGCTGTACCTCGACCTCGCTTTCGAGCAAGCCAAGCGCGAAGGCCGCTTGCGCAACCTCGCTGACCTGCAGGAAGCCATCGTGCAAGGTGCCGCCAAGCGTCTGCGCCCCAAGTTCATGACCTTTGCTACTACCTGCATTGGCTTGATCCCCATTATGTGGGCCACGGGCACCGGAACCGATGTCGCCAAGCGTATCGCCGCCCCCATGATCGGTGGCATCTTTACGTCCTTCCTGCTGGAACTGATCGTGTATCCCGCCCTCTACCAGGTCTGGAAGTCTGCAACCCTGATTGCGAAGCCCGCCATTGATCGTGTGGTCACAAGCGTGGAGTAGCTCGGCACTACAGGTAGTCTCCACTCGACGTTGCACGCAACAACGGATCCGTGTCGCTGACGGATACAATTTCCAAGGCACGTTTCCGTGGAAACGGTCTGGTCGCGGAAACTCCTTCGCAATGCTGACCGCCATTCCGCACTCCGGATCTGATGCTATGATTCGCGCGCGGGGCAAATTTTGAAATCTGCATCAACATAGGCCAATAACCATGCGAGTTTTGGTGACGGGCGGTGCTGGATACATTGGCAGCCACGGCGCACGCTCCCTTGCGCGACGTGGTCATCACGTCGTCATCTATGACAATCTCTCCACCGGCCACCGCGAGTTGGCGCGCGGCTTCGAACTGATCGAAGGCAACATTGGTGACGCGGCCAGGCTGGCGGGGGCGCTGCGCGGCATGGACGCCGTGATGCATTTCGCCGCTCTCTCCATCATTCCCGAGTCGGTGCAGAACCCGCGCAAGTATTTCGACAACAACGTCCGTGATGGCCTCGTGCTGCTCAACACCTGTCTCGAAGCGGGCGTGCGCAAGTTCATCTTTTCTTCCACTGCCGCGGTCTACGGTATTCCCGTCAGCGTGCCCATCACCGAGGACGCGCCCAAGACCCCGGTGAATCCGTACGGCAGGTCGAAGCTGGCCTTCGAATATGCCATGCAATCCTACGACACCGCTTATGGACTGCGCTTCGTGATCCTGCGCTACTTCAATGCCGCCGGATGCGACGACAGCGGCGAGATCGGCGAGCTGCACGATCCGGAAACCCACCTGATTCCCGCCGCCCTGCAATCCGCTGTCGGCGCCCGCACCGAGTTGCAGATCTTCGGCGATGACTACAACACACCCGACGGTACCTGTATTCGCGACTACATCCATGTCGAGGATCTGGCCGAAGCGCACGTACTCGCGCTCGAACACCTGGCTTCCGGTAAGGAGTCCAACATCCTCAACCTCGGCGCCGGTACCGGTCATACCGTCCGGGAAGTCGTTAGTACCATCGAGCGCGTCATCGGACGCGAATTGCCGAAACGTATCGTGGGGCGCCGGCCAGGAGATCCTCCCGTTCTGCTGGCCAATCCTTCACGCGCACAAGAATTGCTGGGCTGGAAGGCCACGCGCTCGCTGGAGAAGATGGTGTCGAGCGCCTGGAACTTTGTTCAGCTTCACCAGGCCCGTGTCAATCATCCGGCGTCGCGTTAATTGCTGCGCGCCGCCTTTTTTTTGACCATTCCAAGCCGCGAGGACCGTGAAACTTTTCCGCCCTTGTCACAGACAAATCCATTGACACCCGCTATTCTGATCCTGCGCGCCCAAGCGGCCGAAGGGGTGTGTTTTTATTTGCGGACTCGTTACATCTTTGATAACAAAATGCCTCGTGCCTGCCCCCTCTCGTCAACCTCGACGGTAACCGTCGGTTACCGTGCGCTTTTGACGGTATACCGTGCGTAACTTGCTGATTTTAGGTGGAGGGGCGGGGGAGGGGGATAGATACCGTCTAAGGTTTACCCTTGAGTTATCTTAGCGCTCGCGATAGGCACTATGGCAACCACCACCAAGCCGATCACAAGCGGTGTGCAGGAGCTGGCATTTCCATTTCTTGACCTGAAAGCCCAGTTCGCCACCATCCGCGATGAAGTCACGGAGGCGATTAGCCGCGTCATGGCGTCGCAACACTTCATCATGGGCTCGGAAGTCAGCGCCCTGGAAGAGGAAATCAAGCCCCAGGTCGGATGCGAGTATGTCCTCGGCTGTGCTTCCGGTTCGGACGCGCTTCTGCTGGCCTTGATGGCCCTGGGGGTCGCGCCCGGCGACGAAGTCATCACCGTCCCTTTCACCTTCGTCGCAACGGCCGGCTGCGTCGCGCTCTTGCGCGCCAAGCCGGTTTTCGTTGACATCGATCCGGTCACCTACAACCTCGATCCCACCCAGCTCGAGGCGGCGATCACGCCGCGGACCAAGGCCATTATTCCTGTCCACTTGTTCGGTCTGCCGGCCGATATGGACTCGATTCTTGCGATTGCAAACCGCCACGGCGTCCCTGTCATCGAAGATGCGGCCCAGGCCATCGGCGCCCGCTACCACGGCAAGCCGGTCGGAAGCATGGGGACATTCGGCTGTTTCAGCTTTTATCCCTCCAAGAATCTCGGGGGAGCCGGCGACGGCGGCCTCATTACGACCAAGGATCGTGCCCTGGCCGGCAAGCTGGCGCTGCTGCGCGAGCACGGCAGCTACAACAAATACGAGTACCAGATCATCGGCGTGAACAGCCGTCTCGATGCATTGCAGGCGGCCATTTTGCGGGTCAAGCTGCGTTATCTCGACTCCTGGACCGACGGCCGCCGCGACAATGCCGAGCGCTACCGCAACCTGTTCGCGCAGCACGGACTGGGCACTTGCGTGGGCGCACCGTCGTGTCCTTCCGGTTCCACGCACGTTTACAACCAGTTCACTATCCGCGTGGGTCAACGCGACCAGATGAAGGCCCAGCTCCAGCAACGAGGTATTCCGACGGAAATTTATTATCCGCACCCGCTGCATTTGCAGCCCGCCTTCTCCTTCCTGGGCTACCGGCCAGGGAGTTTGCCCCAGTCCGAAAAAGCGAGCGCGGAAGTTTTGTCGTTGCCGATTTATCCGGAACTCGGCGACCACCAACTCGAGGCGGTGGTCACCGCTTTGCGCGAAGTCTGTCAATGAGATTTGTCAGGACCGGCGCGCTGCGGCTAGCGCGATGCCGCTTGGGATGCAGCCGCTCTAGCGTACTTGCCGGTGAGACCGTTCCAGCGGATGCTGAGCATCTCCAGGAACATTCGCACGCCATCGGGGATCGGATTGATCTTGGAAGCTCCCGCGTGGCCCCACTCGACCGGTACTTCCGCGACGCGAAGGCCGTAAATCTTAGCCAGGAAAAGCAGTTCGGGGTCAAACCCCCAGCGCTCGATTCGCTGCGCCGCAAAAATCCTCCGCGCGGCATCGCGCGTGAACGCTTTGAACCCGCACTGCGTGTCTCGGTAATCCAGCCCGAGAATCACGCGCAGCAACAGGTTATACACTCTGCCAAAAAGCTGGCGAACGACCGACTGCCGTTCGGTCTGCAATTCCGATTTCAGCCATCGCGAGCCGATGGCGACATCGGCGCCCTTCTCAATGGCGGTGAGCAGCTTGGGCGCTTCCGAGATTGGCGAGGAAAGATCCGCATCGCTGAACAGCAGCACGTCGCCATGGCCATTCAGCATGCCGTTGCGAACGCTGTATCCTTTGCCGCGATTGCCGGGGTTTTCCACCAGTCGCACAATCGGATTCCGCGCCGCATACTGCCGAACAATCTCGGCGGTCTCGTCCGTGGATCCGTCGTTGACCACGATGATCTCCGCCTTCCAGCGCTGCTGCGAAACATAGCTCAGCACCTTTTCGAGAGTTGTGGCCAGGCGCCGACTCTCGTTGAAGGCCGGGAAAATCAGGCTATACGTACCCATGTATAGTTATTGTACCTTTGAATGCCGTGGCTGCTGCGCTCAACTGTCTTCCACCCGCCGACGGTCGAACTCCTCGGAGAACCAGCTCTGCATCATGGCTGCGATAAACTGAGCCGTGGAGCTTGCACCGGCAACCCGACGTTTGTTCCTGCGTGTCTCGGCAACCGCGCTGGGCGGCGTCGGCGTCGGCAGCGCGGGCTATGCGACCCTGATTGAGCCGGAACACATCCAACTCGAACGCGTCGAAATCCATCTCCCGCAACTTCGCCCGGAATTCGACGGTCTGAAGATCGCTCATCTCTGCGACTTCCACTATGGTCCCTTTACCGGGGAGCGCGAGATCGGCCGCGCAGTTGATCTCGTCAATGTCGAGTCGCCCGATGTTGTTGTCCTGACCGGCGACTTCGTTACCAGCCGGGCCTTCGGTTTCAGCCGCGATCGATCGCCGGATCCGGCTCCGAGAAACGCCCTTCTCTGTGCCGATACTCTGGCGCGACTGCGCGCGCCGCTGGGAGTATTCGCCGTGCTGGGGAATCACGATATTGGCGTAGGGGCGGCGCACATATCGGCGGTGCTGCAATCCCGTAAGATCCGCGTCCTGGTCAACGCCAACCAGGCATTGGAGCGGGGAAGGGCGCGCTTGTGGTTGGCCGGCGTCAACGACGTCTTATACGGCAACCCGCGGATCGATGCCGCTCTGCACGGCATTCCTGCGGGCGAAGCCACGGTCCTGCTGGTGCATGAACCCGATTTCGCTGATCAGGCCGCGCGCCATCCCGTACACCTGCAATTGTCGGGTCATTCCCACGGCGGGCAAATCCGTGTGCCCCTGCTGGGTTCGCCTTACCTCCCGCCCCTGGCCCGCAAGTATCCGTACGGCTACTACCGCATCGCTGACATGCAGCTTTACACCAACCGCGGGATCGGAACTCTAGGCCTCCCCATGCGCCTCGACGCGCCGCCGGAAGTCACGATCTTGACGCTTCACCCCACTCTGCCAATGCCAGCTTTCCGCGCTCCCATGCCGCAAGGACCGTGGTACTCTAAATAGCCTAGGGACAACCACACGGAGTAGAGCTTGACTCCCGAGCGGGCGGCCATGGCTTTGTCGGAGCATGGAATGAAGATTACGGTTGTGGGTTCTGGATACGTCGGTCTGGTTGCTGCCGCGTGCTTCGCTGACATGGGCCATGAAATCATTTCTGTCGACAATGACGCCAGCAAGACCGCCATGCTCCAGCGCGGCGACATTCCCATTCACGAGCAGCATTTACCGGAACTCCTGGCCCGCCACCGCGATCGGAGCATCCGGTTTTCAAGTTCACTGCCCGACGCGGTACGCGGCAGCGACGCTATCTTCATCGCCGTGGGGACACCGCAGTCCGGAGACGGTCAAGCCGATCTGTCGTACGTGGAGTCCGTCGCCCGTGAACTCGCGCGCGCCGTCAATGGCTACAAGCTGATCGTGGAAAAGAGCACGGTTCCGGTGTTTACCCACGATTGGATCCGCAAAGTAATGTTGCTCAACGGCGCCTCGGCAGACTCATTTCAGGTTGCCTCCAATCCCGAGTTCCTGCGCGAAGGCACCGCCGTCACTGATTTCCTGTATCCGGACCGCATCGTGATCGGTGTGGACAGTCCGCGTGCCGGCAATATCCTGCGCGAAATCTACGCCCCTCTGACCAGCGGCGCTTATTACAGCCATGCAAATCCCGTTCCCGCGCCCGACAACGCCTGCGTGCCGCCACCGCTGATTGAGACCAGCGCCAAGAGCGCCGAACTGATTAAACACGCGTCCAACGCTTTCCTGGCGCTGAAGATCTCATTCGTCAATGCGGTCGCCAACATGTGCGAGTTTGTGGGGGCTGACGTTCGCCAGGTGTGCAACGGAATCGGCGCCGACACGCGCATCGGCCCACGTTTCCTGAATCCCGGCATCGGCTATGGCGGCTCGTGCTTTCCCAAGGACCTGATGGCTTTTCGCGCTGTCGCTCGCGAATGCGGCTACGAATTCCGTCTCCTCGACGAGGTCATCAACATTAACGAGGACCAGCGCCATCGTTTCTTGCGCAAAGTACGCAAGGCACTGTGGACCCTGCGTGGTAAGCGCCTCGCCGTGCTCGGCCTCTCCTTCAAAGGCGGCACGGATGACGTTCGCGAGTCTCCCGCCATCGCCGTGGTCGAGATGTTGCTGAAAGAGGGCTCGGAGATTCGCGTCTACGATCCCGCCGCCATGGATCGAGCCCGCGAGGTCCTGCTCGTCTCGGGAGTTACCTATGCCCAGAGTGCCTATGATGCCGCAGCGGAAGCCGATGCCCTGCTCATCCTGACCGACTGGGCCGAATTCGCCGCGCTCGATCTCGACCGCCTCCACGCCGCGCTGGCATATCCGATTGTCATTGACGGCCGTAACCTTTACGACCCCGATATCATGGCGGCGCACGGATTCCTTTACTACAGTGTGGGACGTCCGGATGTTCAACCTGCAATGCAAAGAGTGATCGCGGCGCAAAGCTGAGGTTTTCCCGCGCAGCGTGTCCCCACCCGCTGCGCTCGAGCCTTGGCTGCCGTGTCGACTTGCATCGTCAACCCCCTTCGCCGCTCACGGTTGTCGTTGAGATATGGTCCTTGGTTTGCGAACACCCCGTACGATCAGTACACTCCTCGTTTGCTCCGGAAACAAAGGGAGGCTCCGCGTATGCGCGCATTAATCACGGGTGGGGCGGGATTTCTCGGCTCGCATCTGTGCGACTACCTGGTGGAACGCGACTGGGATGTGGTCTGTGTCGACAATGAGACAAGCGGGACAGAGTTCAACATTCGCCATCACCTTGGCAAACCTCGATTTGGGTACATCCGCGCCGATGTCAGTCGGAGTCTGGTTTATCCCGGGAGTCTGGATTACGTGCTGCACTTTGCCTCGCCGGCCAGTCCACCGGATTACCTGCAACATCCGATCGAGACGCTGCGAGTCGGATCCTTCGGGACATACAATGCGCTGCGGCTTGCGCAGGAAAAGCAGAGCCGGTTCCTGCTGGCATCCACTTCGGAATGTTATGGAGATCCGGAAGTAAGTCCTCAGCCGGAAACGTATTGGGGTTGCGTCAACCCGGTCGGCCCGCGGAGCGTATACGACGAGGCCAAGCGTTTTTCCGAGGCCCTGACCATGGCATTCCACCGGACGCACAACCTGGATACGCGAATCGGTCGGATTTTCAATACCTACGGGCCACGAATGAGACTGAATGACGGGCGGGCGCTGCCTAATTTCGTTTACCAGGCGTTAACGGGAAACCCGATTACGGTGTACGGAAACGGATCGCAAACGCGAAGCTTCTGTTATGTCTCCGATCTGATCGAAGGCATTTATCGGCTGATGCAATCGGACGAACACGACCCCGTCAATATTGGCAACCCGCACGAAATAACCATCCTGGATTTTGCCGAACGGATCAAGCGGTTGACTGGCTCGTCAGCGCCGATCGTGTTCGAACCGTTACCGCAAGATGACCCCAAGCAGCGACGGCCGGACATCACCAAGGCCCGCGCCCTGCTCAACTGGGAACCGAGAGTCCCACTGCACGAAGGACTGGAACTGACACTCCGGTACTTCCGCGAGCAGCTTGCAGCCTCCGCGACAGCAACTGAAAGCAGCAGGAATAGGGCGTAACCTGGCCTCAACCCCTGAAAGCAAGCAACCCCCGGCCGTAGGAGCGATCATCGCAACCAAGAGAGGCGAAGCTCCAGCAACTAAGGCAAGAAGGAGTAATCTTCCAGCGCCATCCGCAGTTGCGCACGCCAGTCCGGCAGCCGGACGCCAAAGGCGGCGCCGATCTTCTCGTTACACAGAACGGAATATGCGGGCCGGCGCGCAGGGGTCGGATAGTCGCTTGTCGCAATGGCTGACAATGATCGAATGGCGTCGGCGCACCACTCTGTGGGCTGTTTGAGGCGCCCGAGGCGAAGCATAGATTCCTCCAGGATGGCTTGCGCGAATCCGTGCCACGTGGTCTGCCCCGAGGCGGTGACGTGGTACAAGCCCGGCCATGGCTTCGCGTCTTCCGCTGACGCTTGCAGAAAGCGAGCGGCGACGGTGGCGGTAGCCTCGGCCAACATGCGCGCCCACGTCGGCGCTCCAACCTGGTCGGCGATGATCCGCAAAGGCTTCCCTTCGCGCGCCAGGCGCAAGATGGTGAGCAGAAAATTCGTGCCGCGCATCGCATAAAGCCATTCTGTACGCAAGATGATGTGTGGCGCACCGGCGCGCTGGACGGCCCATTCTCCCGTAAGCTTGCTTTCCCCGTAAGCGTTCACGGGATTGGGTGGGTCGTCCTCCGAGTACGGTTTGGTGGCGCTTCCGTCGAACACATAATCGGTGGAATAGTGGATGATCAGTTTTCCACCATAGCGGCTAAGTTCTTCGGCGAGGACGCCGGGAACGTCGCCGTTCAGACTCTGCGCCACTGCGCGCTCGGTTTCGGCGCGATCGACCGCAGTATAGGCAGCCGCATTGGCGATGACGTCAGGACGGAGTTCGCGGACCAGGTGGCGTACCGCGTCGAGGTCGCAGAAATTGAGGTCGTCGATGTCGACGGCAACGATCCGTCCCAAAGGCGCCAGCGTCCGGCGTAGTTCAAAACCGAGTTGGCCATCGCGGCCGGTGACAAGAACGGTCGGCATCATGAGCGCTCGTACATAGCAAGCAGGTCAGGCGGCACGCCAGCCAGACGCGGGTAGCGGCTGTCTTTGTCCGAAAGAACGGCTCGGCAATGCGCCACCGATTGCCACGTGCGGGTCGGCCATCGCCGCATGCAACCGGTCAGAACACCCTCTCTTCCGAGATTTGCAGTAGATAACGGCCGTACTGGCTCTTCATCGCACTTCCGAGCTGCTGTAACTGGGCCTTAGTGATGTAACCGAGCCGGTAAGAGATTTCTTCCGGACAGGCCACCTTCAGGCCCTGTCGTTTCTCTACCGTCTCGATAAATTGCGAGGCCTCCAGCAACGACTCGTGAGTCCCCGTATCCAGCCAGGCAAATCCACGGCCCATCACCTCGACCTCGAGTTGAGCGATGTTCAGGTAGCAGCGATTCAGATCGGTGATCTCCAGTTCGCGGCGTGCGGAGGGTTTCAGCGAGGCAGCGAAATCCGCAACCCGGTTATCATAAAAGTACAAACCGGTTACGGCGTAGCGCGACTTCGGCCGTTCAGGTTTTTCTTCCAGGCTGATGGCCCGCCCGCTCTCGTTAAATTCTACGACTCCGTAACGCTCCGGGTCGGCGACCGCATAGGCGAAGATCGTGGCGCCCTGCTCTCTTCGAGTAGCCCTTTGCAGCAGATGCGAAAGCTCGTGGCCATAAAAGACATTGTCGCCGAGCACCAGGGCGGCATGGTTATCACCGAGAAACGATTTGCCGATGATGAAGGCCTGGGCCAGACCGTCGGGGGCCGGTTGAACCGCGTAATGAAATTCCAGGCCCCACTGCGAACCGTCGCCGAGAAGTTCAGCGAAACGTGGCGTGTCCTGTGGCGTCGAGATGATCAGGATGGAGCGCATGCCCGCCAGCATCAGCGTGCTCAGCGGGTAATAGATCATCGGCTTGTCGTAGATGGGCAGCAGTTGCTTGGAAACGACATGCGTCACCGGATACAGGCGCGTGCCCGCGCCCCCAGCCAGGATGATGCCCTTTCTCAATCGTCACCCGCGCGCTGCATAATTGACCGCAATCCATTGTTGGTAAGCGCCTGTGGTCACGTTGGAAACCCATGCCATGTTGTCGAGATACCAGCGAATCGTCTTGCGAATTCCGGTCTCGAAGGTCTCGCGAGGCCGCCAGCCGAGTTCAACCTCAATCTTGGTGCTGTCGATGGCATAGCGGCGATCGTGACCGGGCCGGTCCGCAACCAACGTGATCAGAGAGCGGTAATCGCAGCCGGGGCGTTCCTGTTCGAGAACAGAGCAGATGGTATTGACGATGGCGAGGTTCGTTTTCTCGCTCCGTCCGCCAATATTGTAGGTCTGACCGGGGCAGCCGTTCCGCAGCACCGTGCGAATGGCCTCGCAATGATCTTCAACATACAGCCAATCACGGACGTTCAGTCCATCACCGTAGACCGGCAGGGGCTTTCCGGCCAGGGCGTTAACAATGATCAACGGGATGAGCTTCTCCGGGAACTGCCGTGGGCCATAGTTGTTGGAACAGTTGGTGATCACCGCAGGCAACCCGTAGGTATGGTGATAGGCGCGGACGAAGTGATCCGAAGCAGCTTTGGACGCCGAGTACGGAGAGTTGGGCGCGTAAGGTGTGGTTTCGCAGAATGCCGGATCCTGCGCGCCTAAGGAGCCGTAGACCTCGTCGGTAGATACGTGGAGGAACCGAAACGCCTGGCGCTCGGGTCCAGACAGACCCTTCCAATAATCTCGCGCCGCGTGCAGCAGTTGAAAAGTCCCGAGAACGTTCGTACCAACAAATTCTTCGGGTGTGTAGATGGACCGGTCCACGTGCGACTCGGCGGCGAAATGAACTATGGCGCCAGGCCGGAACCGACGAAGCAGATCGGCTACCAGTTCGCGATTGGCGATGTCGCCGCGGACAAACGTATACCGCGAATCGTCAGACACGAAGGCAAGGTTTTCCGGATTGCCAGCGTACGTGAGCGCGTCTAGATTGATGATTCCAGAGTGCTCCTGGCTGAGC
>Ga0326726_10005268_pt1 | contig 11732 bp, 10 predicted proteins | sample MHFenrmetagenome_2_FD_207603 | JGI IMG/M metagenome (GOLD analysis project Ga0326726, IMG submission 207603) | Lab enriched peat soil microbial communities from Michigan Hollow, Ithaca, NY, United States - MHF15MN | ecosystem: Environmental > Terrestrial > Soil > Wetlands > Peat | place: USA...
GGCACCACGAAGGTGCAACGGGGCGGCTCGTATATCAACAGCCCCTATCGGCTGCGCTCGTCATTTCGCACAAAGGGCGATCCCACCGAACATGATCCGAACGTAGGCTTTCGCTGCGCCCACGACGTGCCGATGCTGCCCTAGGTGGGCTAAAGTAAATCGGCGCATCCGTTGCCGGTTATATGCGGCTGTTACGCTGGAACGAATGGAGTAGAATACCGCCTCGGATATGAGCCTGAGAGCGTGGAGGATGCACCGATCATGAAAGAATATTGTGTCAAGCCGGACTCACAGCTCAACTTGGATAGATGGGATCCCGACGACACCGGTGAGTACAAGAAAACAGATCAAGGCAAAGAGAAGGCCAAGGCCGTTACGGTTCAGTCGATCGGCAGGCTTGAGGAGCTGCAGGAACGCCTCTATGCCAATGGGACTCGATCGTTGCTCATCGTGTTGCAGGGAATGGATTCCAGCGGCAAAGACGGGACGATCAAGCACGTCATGTCTGGTGTGAATCCACAGGGCTGCAAGGTGGCGACGTTCAAGGCCCCTTCCAATAGCGAACTCGCCCATGACTTTCTCTGGCGCGTCCATCACGAGGTGCCAGCCAAAGGACAGATTGGGATCTTTAACCGGTCTCACTATGAAGACGTGCTGATCACGCGGGTCCACAAAATGATTTCAGCCAAAGTTTCGGCACAACGATTTAACCAGATCAAGGAGTTTGAAGAATTGCTGGCTGAGAACGGGACCACCATCCTCAAATTCTTTCTGCACATCTCCAAAGACGAGCAGAAAGAGCGGTTGGAAGCGCGCATCCGCGATCCGGAGAAACGTTGGAAGTTCAACGAAGGAGATCTGGAAGAACGGAAACTCTGGGCCGACTACATGGCGGCGTTTGAAGAGGTACTATCGGCCACGAGCACCGATCATGCGCCCTGGTATATCGTGCCGGCCAATCGGAAATGGTATCGCAATCTCGTGGTCGCCGATCATGTCGTTGAAGCGTTGGAAGTCATGAAACTGAAGACACCGCCTGCTCCCGCAGGAATCAACTTCGATATGTTAAAGATCGTGTAACCTGGTCAGCGTGCCCTCAAACCGACAGTACTTTCCAATCCAGAACGAATCTGAGCAAAAGCCTGCGAGCCTCAGTCACTGAACCCTGTTCTGCCTCCGGTTCAGCTCATATCAGAAAAGGCTGTTTCTTGACACCTTGGGCAGGGCTATATTAGCATGCGCATCCAGATCGATGGGCGCGTAGCTCAGGGGGAGAGCGCTACCTTGACACGGTAGAGGTCGACGGTTCAAGACCGTCCGCGCCTACCACCTAGCTGGGGGTATCCTTTTGCCTTTCGCAGGCGGGGTACTTTTGGTGTTTCTTGTGCTTGGGCAATTGAGTGGATGTTATGAAAATTACGCTCAAAAACGGCAGCAGTCGTGATATCCCATCGGGCCAGACCGTTGGGTTTGCTCTGTCGGCTCTTGGTCTGACGCTTGGCCCGGACATCCTTGCGGCCAAGGTGAATGGCCAGACCGTAGATCTATCGAGCGTCTTGACGGACGATGCTGAGGTGATCCCACTGCAATTCGACAGTGCTGAAGGCCGTGAGGTCTACCGCCATAGCAGTACTCACATTATGGCTCAGGCTGTCAAAGAGGTCTTCCCCACTGCACAGCTGACGATCGGCCCGGCCCTCGAGGATGGGTTCTTTTATGACTTTGCCTTTGAGCGGCCATTTACTCCGGAAGATCTCGAAAAAATCGAAGCGAAAGCGAAGGACATCGTCAAGCGTGCCCTTCCTGTAAAACGGGCAGAATTATCGAAGCAAGATGCGGTGAAGTTTTTCGAGGTACGCGGCGAAGCCTACAAGGTTGAGTTGATTCAAGGACTAGCCGAAGGCCAGACCATCTCAGTGTATAGCCAGGGGGAGTTCACGGACCTCTGCCGCGGCCCGCATCTGCCGACGACAGGTCATGTTGGGGCATTTAAGCTCCTGAACACGGCAGGAGCGTACTGGCGAGGCGACGAACGCAACCCCATGCTGCAGCGGATCTACGGAACCTCCTTCCCGACCCAGGCGGAACTCGATGCGCATCTTGCACGGTTAGAGGAGATTAAGCGACGAGACCACCGAAAGGTCGGCAAAGAACTCGATTTGATCTCGACCCAGGATGAGATCGGCCCGGGCCTGGTGCTTTGGCATCCGAAGGGCGCGACGATCCGGCTATTGATTGAGAACTTTTGGCGAGATCAGCATATTCAAAACGGGTACGAACTGGTGTACTCCCCCCACATCGCCCGGTTAGACCTCTGGAAAACCAGTGGCCACATCGACTATTACCGCGACAACATGTTCGCTCCCATGAAGGTTGAAAATAGCGAGTATCAGCTCAAGCCGATGAATTGCCCGTTCCATATCATGATCTACAAGTCGCATCTGCGCAGTTACCGAGACCTCCCTATTCGCTATGGCGAACTGGGGACGGTCTACCGGTACGAACGGACAGGTGTCCTTCACGGTCTGCTGCGGGTTCGCGGCTTCACGCAGGACGACGCGCATCTGTTCTGCCGTCCGGATCAGATTGAACACGAAGTCAGCAAGGTTCTGGACTTCACATTCTTTATTCTCGGCACTTTCGGGTTCACCGAATTTGAAGTATACCTCTCGACGAAGCCGGAAAAGTCCGTCGGTTCGGAAGAACGCTGGACCCAAGCCACGAGCGCGCTCGAATCAGCATTAAAAGGGCGAGGAGTTGTCTATCAGATCGATCCTGGCGAAGGCGTCTTCTACGGACCCAAAATCGATATCAAGATCAAAGATGCCCTGGGACGCTCCTGGCAATGTTCGACCATTCAAGTCGATTTCAATAATCCCGAACGGTTCGAATTAGGCTATATTGGGGAAGACGGCAAAGTGCACCAGCCGATCATGATCCACCGGGCTCTAATGGGATCGATCGAACGGTTCTTTGGCATTCTGATTGAGCACTTCGGTGGCGCCTTCCCGACCTGGCTCGCCCCGGTTCAGGCAACGGTCATGTCCATCACGGATAACCAGCGGCCCTACGTCGCCGAGGTCGTGACCCAACTCAAGGCTGCGGGGTTCCGTGCTGAGGCAGACCTTCGGAATGAAAAAATCGGGCTCAAAATCCGAGAAGCGGAGAAGGCGAAGGTTCCATTTATGTTTGTGGTCGGTGACCGAGAAGTGCAGAGTGGGACATTGGCCATACGAGGCCGGAATGGGGCCAACCTCGGCAGTATGACCATCGCGGGAGCGCTAGACCTGCTCCGTGCGGACATCAAGCCTGCAGGGCAGCAACATTCATTGACACAATAAGAGGTGTATTATCGTCCCCAAACTACGAGTTAACCGGGAAATCAGGGTACGCGAAGTCCGGGTGATTGGTCCGGAGAGCGAACAGCTTGGCATTCTCCTCACGGCGGATGCGTTCAAACAGGCACAAGAAAATGGCTACGACCTTGTCGAGGTCGCGCCCACGTCAGTGCCTCCCGTATGCCGCATTATGGACTACGGGAAATACAAGTTCGAGCTGAGTAAAAAGGACCACCAGAACCGGCGCCATCAAAAGTCGACACAGGTGAAGGAAATTAAGTTGCGACCCAGGACAGACAAGCATGACTTGGAGATCAAGATTCGACAGATCAAGGGATTTTTGGCCGATGGTAACAAGACCAAAGTTCTTTTGACGTACCGCGGTCGTGAGATGGCGAATCAGGAGATGGGCCGAACGCTTATGAATACGGTCATTGCAGAGTTGGGGGAGATAGGCACGATCGAGTACGCCCCTCGCATGGAAGGGCGAAGCCTGATCATGATCGTAGCGCCCAAGTAGCACAATCGGTCAGAATGGTATTAACTTAAGGAAGCACCGACATGAAGAATAGGAAAATGAAAACCCATAGTGGAGCCAAGAAGCGGTTTACCCGCACCGGCTCTGGGAAATTGGTCCGGCGAAAGGCGGGGAAACGCCACATCCTCACCAGCAAGACGCAGGATCGGAAGCGCCGATTAAGCGGCACGGTTCTCGTAGATAAAACCAAAACTCAGGCGCTGGACCGTTTACTGCCCTACAATTAAATTGGGCTGTATCAATCGCGTTAACTAAAAGGAGTACTGACTCATGCCTCGCGCAAAAGGTGGACCCAAAACACGGCATCGGCGGAAGAAGCGGCTGAAACTAGCGAAGGGACAGTACGGAGGGAAGAGCCGGCTGTTCCGTACTGCAACAGAATCGGTCGATAAGGGTCAGGCTTACGCCTATACTGGACGGAAAAATCGCAAACGGGACTTCCGTGTGCTGTGGATCGCGCGCATCAACGCGGCAGTTCGGGCGCATGGACTGACCTATGGCAAGTTTATCAACGCCCTGAAGAAGGCCAATATTCTCTTAGACCGGAAGGTCTTATCCGATATGGCCATCAAGGATGCCACGGGGTTCGAGCAGTTGGTCGGTCTCGCCAAGCAGCATCTCGTCCCTGCCGGGGCGTAAGCGCGACCGCAGCGAGTGAAGTAGGATGAGGTCAAGGTTAAGGTTGAGCGAAGATCAGACACTTTTTGTCTCAGCCTTAGCCTGAACCTTAGCCTTCTTCGTGCCCACGGATTTTTTCAACGTCCTGCCAGTTCTGTCAGATCGATTTCGAACGCCACCGCCGGAACCGCGATCTGCCATCGTTCGAGAACTTCTGGGTGCAGCTCTCCAATCACACCGACTTGTTTCCCCTCAGACACAATACTCCCCACTCGTCCGGCAAGAAATGAAGGATGCCGAGTTGGTTCCAGGCTATAGGCTTGGTTCATATAGTAAAACAGCGTTTCCAGGCAGGAGTGGGCTTCGGAGAAGTGCGCATCGGCGTGAGCGATCATCCCGCCGAGCACTGTGACAGTATGCGAGCCGAGGGACTGCGTGGAATCGGGACGTGCCACTTCGCCAGCCTCGAATAACCGATGGGGATAAAATGCCCGGTTCGATGCAGCCTCCACGCGAAGTAACGACGGAAGCATCCATTGGCGAAGTGCGGAGAAGTTCTGAGACATCACATTGTCGACCTCGACCAGTTGTCCCCATTCAGTCCCTTCCAGGCGCATCGCATCGCGGAGATCCTTGGGTGAACCGAGAATATTGGAAATGATTTCCTGGAAACCCATGCCGACCATGAGGGCTCTTGCACGGTCGGAGACCTCTTCGACGCGCGACAATCCCCCAACCGTAAATTGCGAAGGCATCACCGGCAAAAAGTCTCCGTACCCACGGCTGATCGCAACATCTTCGACCACGTCCATTGCGTGCATGAGGTCTTGTCGATAGAACGGAGGCGTTACCGTCACATATTTACCTTTCGTCGTCGCTTCATAACCGTAGTCTGTGAGGGCCTTCACGACTTCCTGGGCGCCGAGCGCTTGCCCAAGCGCCTGTTCGATCGTGCTGACGGGAAGCTTCCGTGACTTCCCCAGATCTTGCGGAGTCATAATCGCCATGCCAAGAGCCGTCTTATAGGGATATCGCACTTCGATCGGCTCAATAACCGCGCCACGATCCGCCAGATTTGCTGCGAAGATGTTGAGGGTCAGGACGACCATCGTGAGGTCCGTGCCGGTCACCTCGACGAATAGGGCATCATCTCCCACCCGCACTTCTCCGGCTTCCCGGCTATTGATGATCGGCGGGAATGAGAGTGCCTGACTCTTTGCATCGCGGAGGACGGGTAGACGATCGTGTCCTGCGAGAATCTCGCCGAACTCCAGCCCCTTGGGATGGACGAGCAGCATCTCTCCGAGCGTCATGACCGTATCCATGCCCAGGGGCGTGAACGTGACTGCGTCGGGCTTTACCAAATCATAGGTGACAGGGAACTCGATCGCCGCGAGCCGATAGAGTCCGATCGAGACAGTCTTACGTTTGCGGCCAAACATCTCGGCGAGTTTCTCTTGCGTCTGGATCAGCTGTGCAAGGCCTTCCTGGGTCACACGGTAGCCGGTTGCAGCGCAGGCTGCCACGTAGGGCCTGATCTTTTCCAAGCCGGGAGCCACGTTCAGTTGCTTTGGCGATTTTGATTTGGTCGTGAGAAAATCGTACCCTGCCAGAGAGCCCTGCCGCTTCACCCGAATCTGCCGCGCAATCCCTTCGCAGCACCAAAGATCGGGACGGTTACTGTCTTGCAACTCAATGCGCAGTTCTCCCGTGTCGGGGCTCTGCCCCTTCAGCTCACCCTTTACGAGCATCAACGACTCTTCAAGCTGCTCCATGGTGAGTGGTTGTCGAGGTTCTCCTGGCCCGGCGAGCAATCCCTCGAGATCCTGTTTGAAAATAGTAATCGTGGGCATGTGAAACCTAGAAGGTTCCTCTAGTGGAACGAATCAGATCAAGATTGTCGGTGAACAACTCACGAATATCGTGAATGCCAAGCGCCACCATAGCCATGCGATCGAGACCGAGCCCCCATGCGATTACTGGAACGGTCACGCCCAGGGGAAGGGTCACTTCCGGTCGGAACAACCCGGCTCCGCCAAGCTCCATCCATCCGAGCTTCGGATGGCGCACATGCAGCTCGACCGATGGTTCGGTGAAGGGGAAGTAGGCCGGGAGAAATTTGACTTCCTTGGCCTGCGCCACTTCACGGGCAAAGAGATTCAGCAGGCCGAGCAACGTGCGAAAATTGATGTCTTCGCCGAGCACGATCCCTTCAACCTGAAAGAAATCGGTCGCGTGCGTCGCATCGACTTGATCGTAACGGAAACAGCGGGCGATGGAAAAATATTTTCCAGGTACGGCAGGTTGTGCCGCCAATGTATGGGCCGAGACGGCTGTCCCCTGGCTTCGCAAGACCAGCCGTCGCGCACGTTCCGCATCGAAGGGATAGCTCCAACCGGTTGAACCGGTAGTGCCGCCAGTCTGGTGCGCTTGCGCAACCTGCGACAAGAACGGTTCCTCAATCGACGAGGCATGGGTCGGTTCTTTGACGAAGTAGACGTCATGGATGTCACGTGCCGGATGGAACTGCGGCATGAAGAGGGCATCCATGTTCCAGAATTCGGTTTCCACGAGCGGGCCCCGCATTTCCTGGAATCCCATGCTCACGAGTTTTGTTTTTACCGTATCGAGGAACTCGCGATAGGGATGGCGTTTCCCCGGTGCAATCCGTGGCGCGCGAAGACTGATCGTATACTTGCGGAAGCGTTTCGTCCGCCAGCTTCCGTCTTTCAACAGTTCGGGCGTCAGCTGGGAGACCTCTTCCGCAGTTCCCTGCCGAGCGAGTTGCTGGGCAGCCTCGGCACCGGTTACGGAAAGCTTGAGCGCTCTGGCCACCCGATCATCGATGCGGAAGGGTTCCCGTGCATTCCCGCGTTTAACGGCGTGATCTTGAATGACCTGCCGTTGTGCCTCGGGGAATGCCTGCAGCCCACGCGGCGCTCCATGAAGCTGTTGCAGCAATCCCCTCATCGCTTCCGCAGTCTGGCTCGGTCGCCCGGTCGATTCGATACAGCCGCCTTGAATGATGAGGAGCGCTCCCTCTTTCTTGAGCCGCCCGATCGCACCGCTCACGTCCGACGGTTCAAGTCCTTCCCGGGATTGAATGTCCTGAATGGTCAAGCGCTTGCCGGTTTTGGCTGCATCGCGAGCGGCAGACAGCACCCGTTCGATCGGCGAGTATTTTTCAAAATAGAGTTCGCCGATTTTGGTGAGCGAGACGATCGGCGTCACGGTTTCCGTTTCCACTGCCAGTAACGATTTGGCGAGCAACCATTCAATCGCCATACTGAGCTGTGAGGGGTCTAACTTAGTGGACTGTATGAGCTGCTCTGTCTGGAGGATGGCGGAATGATTCGCCCCAAAAGTCGTTAGAACTTTGACTTCGAGAGGATGGAGGCTATCGATGAGGGATGAGATGTCCACCCGCGAGGCCTATCGGTGAGCGGAAACGCGCTGTGGCGTCGTGGAAGAAGGGTGGCCGGCTGCGCGCATCGCAGCAATCGTCGCAGCATAGTCCCGACTAGAGAAAATGGCCGACCCGGCGACCAGTACGTCGGCTCCCGCTGCCAACACCTGAGCCGCATTGTCGATCTTGACGCCGCCGTCCACTTCGAGCAACGCACGGCTTCCGATCCGATCGATCATCGCGCGGGCCGAAGAAGTTTTCTGCAGACAGGAGGTGATAAATGTTTGTCCGCCGAAACCAGGATTGACCGACATGATGAGGACCAAATCGACATCGGGGAGAATTTCCTCAATCGTACCGAGCGAGGTAGCCGGATTGAGGGTCACTCCAGCTTTGACACCATGTTCTTTGATCGACTGTACCGTACGATGGAGATGTGGACAGGCTTCCACATGAACCGTGAGATAGTCCGCTCCAGCTTCAGCGAACTCGGCGATAAAGGCGTCGGCGTTGGTGATCATGAGGTGGACGTCGAGCGGCAGCTTGGTGACTTTTCTGAGCGCCGCAACGATCGGCGGACCGATGGTCAAATTGGGGACGAAATGTCCGTCCATGACATCAATGTGCAGGAAGTCGGCCCCAGCTCGCTCCACGGCTGCCACTTCGTCGGCCAGTCTGGCAAAGTCAGCAGCTAAGATCGAGGGTGCAATATAAATGGGGCGTGCCATTAGAAAACTTTCCTCAGTCGTGCGGCGTAAAATCCGTCCATCGAGAACCGGTTACCGACTGTCGAGAGAGCACCTTGTTCGGTGACGAAACCCTGTGCCTCAGTCGGGAGCCAGGGGACGACGGACTCACGCTGGAACTCCGCATGGGTGCGACAGAATCGCTCGATGACGTCTTCGTTTTCTTCCGGTTCCGTCGAGCACGTACTATAGACCAGCACCCCGCCGGGCCGCAAGCATGGAGCAACCGCTTCGAGGATTTGACGCTGGAGTGCCTGATGTCGCGGGAGCGCCTGCTCATCTTTCCGCCATTTCGCTTCCGGATGTCGCCGTAACACACCGAGTCCGCTGCAGGGCGCATCCACCAAAATCCGATCGACAGATAGTTCGCCCGCTCTGGCCTTCTTCACGGAGGGAAGTCCCCCTGTCTCGATCATGGGAACCCATTCGAGTGGCTGTCGAATATCGCCGACGATCGGCACGACGATCTGGACCCCGAGTCGATGACAGTTGCTTCGCAAGAGATCCATGCGGGCGCCTTTCCGTTCGACGGCGTAGATCGTCCCCTTGTTATGCATCAGATCGGCCAGATGTGTCGATTTCCCTCCCGGTGCCGCACAGGCATCGAGCGCGATGTCGCCAGGCTGAGGGTCGAGGAGGGGGGGAATTAATTGCGCCGCTTCATCTTCCACATAGAAAGCGCCCTCGTGAAACCCCGGAAGGGAGAGCACAGAACCTCCTTCTTCAATCAGAATGCCGAATGGACTCACACTGGTTGGCTTGGCCGCAATACCCGCCTGGGCAAATGTTTCGAGGAGTGCTTCCCTGGTCGTGATCAACCGGTTTACCCGAAGTGTCAGAGGGGGCGCGACACTGACCTCCTTGCAGGCAACTTCTGCAGAGGCCAGGCCTAGACGCTCTATCCATCGACGGCTGAGCCAACCTGGAACCGAGTACCGCACGGCGAGGGCTTGCGCGGCGTCATGATCCATGCTGGGCCAGGGGTGAGGCGGACGGCGCAACAACCCGCGCAATACCGCGTTGACGAGTCCGCTCCAGTCCCTGCCGACTGTGCCGGCAAAGGCCCTAGCCAGGTTGACTGATTCGTTGACTGCGGCAGACTGCGGGATACGATCGAGAAACAGGAGTTGGTACGCTCCAAGTCTGAGCGTCATCTGGACGGCGACGGGAAGGCGAAGCAGCGGTTTATCTAGAACCGGCTCAAGCCGCCAATCGATGGTCGCAAGCCGCCGCAAAACGCCATAAGTGAGTTCCACCGTAAGAGCTCGTTCCCTGCTATCGAACGAGCATTGTGCGAGAGCATGATCTAACAAAACATCGACCCCCTCCTCGCTATTGGCGGACTCCACTAACAACGAAAGAGCGATTGAACGCGCCGATGGTGCGGTCTTGATGGTGAATAACGATCGAGAGCCAGAAGCCATAGGAGTTTTAGCCCGGTTTGTTTGGTTCATCTGGTTAGTTTCGTTCAACCAAAAAACCAAATAAACAAGACAAACAAAATGAACAAGACCGGCTGGCGGACTTGTTCAGTATCCTGCTAGGAAAGAGCCGGTCTCCCTAACTGCAATCCAACTACAACAGGATGGCCTGCCAAGTACTGAGATACGGCCATGCGTCGGCTATTAGCCGGCTGTAACTCCATCACAGCAAGAACTCCCTCCCCGGTGGCAACATGAATCGCCTCGTTAGTAATGGCGACGACCACCCCAGGGGGACTCGTCACGGAATTTGGGAGTGCCAGCGCTCGCCAGATTGTCCAACGCTCGCCTCCTACCATGGTTGTGTAGGCTCCAGGCCAGGGAGAAAGCCCACGGACCCGATTGGCGATAGCAGTGGCCGGCAAAGCCCAATCGATTGCGCCATCTTCTTTTTTTAGCAGCGGCGCGAGGGTTGCCTGTGAAGAATCTTGCCGCTGCGGTACAAGAGTGCCGGCTTTGAGTCGGACAATTGTTTCGACCAGCAGTCTACCTCCCAGCTCAGCTAAACGTGGTGAAAGGCTGCCTGCCGTATCGTCAACAGTAATGGGGATGGCCTCTTGGAGCAACATGGCGCCTGTATCCATCCCCTCATCCATCAGCATGGTCGTAATCCCTGTTTCCATCTCTCCGTTGATGATGGCCCACTGGATCGGGCCAGCGCCGCGATATTTTGGAAGAAGGGAGCCATGTACATTGATACAGCCGTGAGGGGGAAGCGAGAGGATCGCCGGAGGCAAAATACGCCCGAACGCCGCAACTGCAATCAGATCCGGTTTCCATCCTGCTAAAGCCTGGAGAAACTCTGGGTCCTTTATCTTGAGCGGTTGCAACAAAGGAATCTGCTCTCGCTGGGCGAGGAGCTTCACGGGTGATGGCGTGAGGGTTCGCCCACGTCCTTTCGGTCGATCCGGTTGAGTGACAACGCCGACAACAGAATCCTCAGACCTTAACAAGGCTTCCAGCGAGGCAGATGCAAATTCCGGCGTACCCATGAACACGAGTCGCATGGTATCGCTTTAGCATTGCAGATGAGCGAAAGCAACTTGGCTGGTCATTACTCAGGTGGTTAGGCTGAAGGTTTTTAGGGGATAAGCTTCTTGCGCAATGAGGAATCATCTTTGCCTGAACCCAAGGTCGTAGAAACCAACTTCAGCCTATCTACCTGAGTAGTTACCTCGGCTGCGCGGGTTTGCTTGACTTGCCGTTGAGCCCTTTGTTAGCATCGCTCCGCGGGGTGGAGCAGCCCGGTAGCTCGTTGGGCTCATAACCCAAAGGTCGAAGGTTCAAATCCTTCCCCCGCAACCAACCTTCTCTCTTTTCTCTCAACAACTTACAGCGGATTCGCTCCCGGTCATTGCTCCAGCATAATTAGCTGTGGACTGACCCCCTAGATTGAGACACGGCGAATTGGCACACTTGGCACCAGAAGGGGGTGGCAGGTGGCGAAGAAACGTGTGGGAAAGTTTCCAAAGGTCTTTCGGCAGATGGCTGTGGACCGACTGGCGCAGTGCGACAACATCGTGGCATTCGCGAAGGCGCTCGACATCAGTCGGCGGCTGTTGTATACGTGGCGCGAGAAGCTGGCGCCGCGGGAGAGCAATGGAC
>Ga0326726_10005269_pt1 | contig 11729 bp, 6 predicted proteins | sample MHFenrmetagenome_2_FD_207603 | JGI IMG/M metagenome (GOLD analysis project Ga0326726, IMG submission 207603) | Lab enriched peat soil microbial communities from Michigan Hollow, Ithaca, NY, United States - MHF15MN | ecosystem: Environmental > Terrestrial > Soil > Wetlands > Peat | place: USA...
TGGGCCAGATCCGTGGAGAGGAGCAGGGGGAGACCCGTCACCCACTTCTCGAGCTCGGGATCGGATGAGAGATTCTCGAAGTCCAGGACGGCCAGGGCCGGGAGCGGCGGGAAGGCCGCGGGCATCGGCCGTCGGCCCCAGGGCCTCCAAGCGACGAGGGCCATGAGGGCTAACATGATGAGCAGGAGGGCGGCGGGCAGGGCGTCCCTGCGGAAAGAGGTCTGTCCGCCGGCAACGGAGCCGCCGGTCTCCTCCGGACGTCCCGGGTCCTCCAGGACCGACTGGAAACAGCGGACGAGCTGGATGCGGTTCTTGATGCCGAGCTTCTGGTAGACGTGATGGATGTGATTCTTGACGGTATGGTCGGAGATGAACAGCTCTTCGGTGATCCTCTTGCTGTCTTTGCCTTCGAGAAGCAGGCGGACGATCTCGCCTTCGCGGGCGGTGAGGCCCAGCTCTTCCGCGTAAGCGGCGAGGGCGTCCCCGCTCTTCACGTGAAGGGCGGCTGGACCGCCTGTCCGCCCCATGAGCGCCCCAAGAAATCCCATCCCGGCTCTCCTGCTCCCGGAAGCGGGGCACCGGCACGGGGACACCAATCCGGCTTCGGCCGGACGATCCCGTCGGCGTCTTAATCATAGGCCCCTGGCAAGAGGGCTGTCAAATCGGCGATTTCGGCGAGCCTTTTTGCCTCATGCTCGGGAGGACCATGGGCAGCCGCCCTTGCAGTGCGACACCCGCGGGATCATGAACCGCTTCATGGGGCGCTCCTTTCTTAAGATCTCTTTAAATACTACCATTATAGTAGGGATTGGTCAAGAGGGGGCCGTCGCCCCTTGGGCCTGGGCTTTCCCGCGATTCCCGGAGGCTATTGGCCGTGGCTATCGACGAGCTTGCCGGCGAACCAACGCCAGATCGCCTTGTTGAACTCGACGCTCGGCGGCGTTCCTTCGAGAATGGCCAGGTAGCTCGTCGGCGTATCTCCCGGTTTTTGGCGCTGGCGCGGCTCGGCGTCGAACAAGAGCGGATGCTCGGGGTGGAACTGGATGCCGAGAACGTTCGGAAATTTTTTGTGCTCGACGGCCTCGACGATCCGCCCGTCGCGAGAGCTGGCGATGGCCACGAGCCCCTTGCCCATCTTCTCGAGAGCCTGGTGGTGAGAGCTGAGGATGCGCGGGTGGTCGGACGACTTGAAGCCCATGGCCTTGACGAACAGGCCGTTATCGCCGAGCTGGAGCGAGTGGAAATTGTAGCCCATGAGCTTGTCGAGCGGGAAAAGGATCCGGTAAGGATTGTTGTGCCACTGCTCCGGCCCGAGGGCGATCACGTCCTCGACGGTCGTCCTGCCGTAGACCTCGGTCCAGATGTCCTGGACGAGCGTTCCTCCAGTCCCGACGTTGAGCGTCTGGAAGCCCAGGCAGATGCCGAGGACGGGGAAGCCCGGGCGATCCTCGAGGAGGGCCTTGAATTTTTCGTCTTGGGACCCGCCGAGGAGGTGGAAGACGGCCGAGGATTCCAGGTAGTGGCGGTAGGGGTCGGAGATGTCCGTTAGCAAAAGCGTTTTCTCGCCGAAGACCGAGGGCGGGATGTCGGGCCCGCCAAAGAAGATGACCCCGTCGGCCTTCCTGACGATCTGCTCGAATTCGGGCGTGCAGGCGTTCTTTTTGAACAGGACGGGCTCGCTGATCTCGGCGCGGACGATTTGGAACTTGAACCAGTCGAGCTTGTTCTCGTCGACGTATTTCCGGCTCTCCCCGAAGTTGCCGGTCTGCCTCTCGTGATACACGCCGACGACGGTCAAGTTCGGGACATCGATGACGCCATTCTTCCGCAGCGTGGCGAGGGCGCGGATATTGAACACTTCGGGATTGAAGATGACCAGGCGGACGTTGCCGTCCCGGATCGGGGCGCCGTCGAGGTAGCGGATCGGGTCGGGCGTCTGGCAGGCGAGGGGAGTGACGGCCGCCGCGGCCATGGCCAAGGCGAGAGCGAGGACGAGGACGAGATTCCGTTTCACAGTGGACCTCCGCGCGGATCGGATCTTTTCGGGGTCATTATATTCGCATCCTCGCCGTCCCTGCAACCGGCGGCGCCTCCGGGGGCAGATGCGCGTGCTATAATATGGTGTTACGGTGGACTCAGAACAGGGAAGAGACAAAGGAACGGAGTGACCGTGATGTGCCCGGCCGACCTCGAAACGGTGGTCGAGTGCTATGCGGGCTTCAAAGGCGACGAAACGCCCCGGGCGGTCGTTATCGATCAGTTGCGCCTTGACGTCGTCGAGATCCTCGTCCGGAAGCGGGTCCTCGACCGAGCCGGCGGCCCGATACGGGACGTCTGGCGCTGCCGACTGGCTGACGGCCGGGTCGTGACCCTGGAGCGGCGCGACGGCGAAACCTGGCGCGTTTCCGCCCTGGCTTGAAGGCGCCCTCTCGGGAAATTTCCCCCGGAGGGAACCTTTCGCCCCGTCGCTTCGTCAGACACAAGGGAGCACGGAGATAGCCTCTGTCGCGTCCCGACGAAGGCGTCTGAGAAAGTTCATGAACATGAAGAAACGACTTATGGCCGCCGCCCTGGCTTTGGCCCTGGTCTCCGCCGCCGCTTGGGCCGATTCCGCCTCTGTCCGGACCTCGGCGGCCAATAAAGAACCCCTCCGAATCCCTCGCCTGTCCAAGGCCCCCAAGATCGACGGCGTCCTCGATAACCCCATCTGGGAAACCGAGGCCCTCAAGATCGACGATTTCATCCAGCTCTCGCCCAAGGAGAACGGTGTCCCGACGGAGAAGACCGTCGCCTACCTCGGCTACGACGAAAAGAATCTCTACGTCGCCTTCCGGGCCTTTGACTCCCAGGCCCCCAAGGTCCGCTGCTCTGTCACCAAGCGCGACGGTTGCCTCGAAGACGACTGGGTCTTCATCTTTCTCGACACCTTCAACGAGAAGCGCCGGGCCTTCTCCTTTCTGCTCAATCCGATCGGCGTCCAGATGGATATGATCCGCGTCGAGGAAGGCGGCAACGACAATATGGACGGCAGCTGGGATACCGTCTTTCTCTCCGAGGGCAAGGTCGACGCCGAGGGCTATACGGTCGAGGCGGCCATTCCCTTCAAGAGCCTGCGCTTTCCCGACGCCGATCTCAAGACATGGAACATCGTGCTCGGCCGCAACCTCCCCCGGACCGGGGAGATCATCATGTACCCCCAATACTCGCGCGAGATCCCCGGGCTCCTCTCGAACGGCCAGCAGTTCATCATCCAGGGCGCCGTCGAGCGCAGCCGCAACGTCGAGGTCATGCCCTTCGTGACCTCCCTGAAGAGGCAGGTGGGGAAGCTCGACGTCCAGCCCGGGGCGAACTTCAAGCTTGGCCTGAGCTCGAATACGACCCTCGACCTGACGGCCAACCCGGACTTCAGCCAGATCGAGGCGGACGAACCCCAGATCGACTATAACCTCCGCTACGCCCTCCGCTACAACGAGAAGCGGCCCTTCTTCCTCGAGGGCATGGAGATCTTCAGCTCGCCCGAGATCGAGACGGTCTACACCCGCCAGATCAGCGACCCCATCTTCGGCGCCAAGGCCTCCGGCAAGAGCGGCCGCTTCACATACGGCCTGCTCTCCGCCTACGACATGCACCCGGCCGAGAGCCTCTGGGAGATCCCCAACGGCGCCCCCGCGACCGATACCCGGGCCTTCTCCAACGTTTTCCGGACGAAGGCCGACGTCGGGTCAGGCTCCTACGTCGGCTTCACCTTGACCGATAAGGAGCTCGGCGGCGGCAACTGGAACCGCCTCGGCGGGGTCGACGGCCAGCTCCGCTTCAAGAACCGCGTCTTTTTCAGCTTCCAGGCCCTGGGCTCGAAGACGAGCGCCGACGGCGAGCGGACCTCCCTTGCCCCGGGACTCTACGCGGACCTCTTCTATACGACCAAGCACTGGACCTTCGGCGGCTATTACTCGGCCATGCACCCCGATTTCCAGGCGTCCCTCGGCTTCGTCAACCGGACCGATTACCGCACCGTCGGGGCCTACGCCTCGCTCCGCCTCTTCCCCGATAAGAAATACCTCAACCAGGTCCAGCTCCGGCTCCAGGCCGGAAAGCGGATCGGCTATGCCGACAGCACGGTCCAGGACACCTGGATCCGTCCCCAGGTCCAGTTCCGCCTGACCGAATTCAACCAGATCTTCGTCATGTACGAGGCCGGGCTCGAGCGCTTTGCCGGCGTCGATTTCCAGAAGCAGAAGCTCTCGATCGAATCCCAGATCACGTTCATCAGCTGGATGCCCATCAACTTCTTTTTCGAGACCGGCGACAGCATCAACTATGATCCCAACGACGCTTTCCTCGGGTACAGCAACACCTACGGCGTGATGGCCACGTTCAAGCCCAGCAAGCGCCTTCAGCTCGGCGTCGACTACAGCAAGCAGACGTTCTGGCGCGCGACCGGCGGCACGTGGCTCTGGGACTACAACGTCGTCCGCCAGCGGACGACTTACCAATTCAGCAAAACGCTCTCGTTCCGGGCCATCGTCGACTACAATTTCTTCGAAAAAAAGGCCTTCGGAAGCCTTCTCGCGAGCTGGGTCATGCGCCCGGGCACCGTCTTCTTCCTCGGCTTCGACAACAACTACCTCAAGGGGATCGACGGACGGCTCGTCCAGGACAACTACAACGTCTTCATCAAGTTCTCCTACTGGTGGCGCCTTTAAGAAGGGGTCAAACCTACGGCAGGGAGCGGACCTTTGGAAGCGACCGTCAGAAGTACAGCGGAGCGACCCGGAGCTGGACTTCTGGGGAATATCTGAACGAGTCTGCTCTTCTAAGATATCTATCAGAATCGTGACTTCGAGTGCTCAGCCACGATTCTGCAGGTCGCTCCGTAGACTCCGCTCCCTGCCGTAGGTTTGACCCCTTCTTGATCTATGGAGTTGAGTGGCGCCGAATTGGGTGCTAAGATAGCCGGGCCGGGGGTCGGCTATGGCCAAGTACCGCTGCCGCATCTGCCACTTCATCTATGACGAGAAGACCGAAGGCATCTTCTTCGACGATCTCTTCCCCGACTGGATCTGTCCCGTCTGCGGCGCGGCCAAGTTCGAGTTCGAACGGCTCGACGACGAGCCCGAGCCGCCCGCCCCCGCCCCGTCCGAACCCGTCCGGGAACCGAAGACCCTCGACGACTTCCGCCGGACTTCGGACGAGCTCGAGACGTGCATGGCCGATATCCACCGCATAGCCCTGACCGGCGAATCGATCCTCGAGCCGATGCGCTCGCGCAAGCCCGCCGTGTCCTGGGACGACATCCTGATCATCGGGGCGCAGCTCTCGCGGCTGCCGCTCGACCGCGACGAAACGGTCGACACGAAGACGGTCATCGGGCCCCGGGCGAAAAGGCCCCTGATCATCGGAACGCCGATCATCGTCAGTCATATGTCCTTCGGGGCCCTGTCGAAGGAAGCCCACTCGGCCCTGGCCCTGGGTAGCGGCGCGGCCGGGACGGCCACGTCATCCGGTGAAGGCGGCATCCTGCTCGAAGCCCTGGGGATGGCCCACAGGTACATCTTCGAATACGTTCCCAACCGCTACAGCGTCACCCCGGAGAACCTCGGGCGCGTCGACGCCATCGAGATCAAGTTCGGCCAGTCGGCCAAGCCCGGCATGGGCGGGCATCTCCCCGCGGGCAAGGTGACCGCCGAGATCGCCGCCATCCGGGGCTTCCCCGAAGGGACGGACATCATCAGCCCGTCGCGCTTCCCCGACATCGCCACGCGTGACGACCTCAAGCGCAAGGTCGACGAACTGAGGAAGCTCTCAAAAGGCCGCCCCATCGGCGTCAAGCTCGCCGCCGGCCATATCGAGGCGGACCTCGAGTTCGCCCTCGCCGCCGGGCCCGACTTCATCACCATCGATGGCCGGGCCGGGGCGACCGGGGCGGCCGTCAAGTTCGTCAAGGACGCGACCTCGATTCCGACGATTTACGCGATCGACCGCGCCCGCCGGTACTTCGAGGGGAGGGGCATCAAGGACGTAACGCTCATCGCGACCGGCGGTCTCCGCGTCTCGTCGGATTTCGCCAAGGCCCTGGCCCTCGGCGCCGACGCCGTGGCCATCGGCACCGCAGCCCTCATGGCCATCGGCTGCCAGCAGTATCGGATCTGCGACACCGGCCGCTGCCCTGTCGGGATCGCCACGCAGGACCCGGGATTGCGGGCCCGGCTCGACGTCGACGAGGCCGCCCGGGGACTGGCCAATTTTCTCCGCGTCTCGACCGAGGAGCTCAAGGACTTCGCCCGGCTCACCGGCAACGACAGCGTTCACAAGCTCTCGGTCCGCGACCTGGCGACGACGAGCTCCGAGATCTCCGGCCACACCTCGATCCCCCACGCCTGAATTGGGATCATGACGCCGGTCAGTGCTTTGAGATCCAGGTCGCGATATCGTCGATGACGTACGGCGCGACGCTGCCGTGCTTTTGCATATATTCGAGCGGCGTGATGATCCCCTCGCCTTCGAAGAAGAGGTGGTTGAGCTTCGGGTAGAGGTGGAACTCGACGTCCTTCCGCCCGCCCAACGCCTTCTTCCAGTTCTCGAAATCCTCCGCCGTCACCTGGTAGTCGCGACCGCCCTGGAGGATCAGCATGGGCGCCTTGACCGCCTTCGCCGCCTCGGCCGGATCGTAGTTGCGGAGATCGAGCCAGTAGACGGGCATGGCGCCTAGGAGCCTCGTCGTCGATCTCCTGTCGGCTTCGGTAAGCGCTTTGATCTTGGCGACCTCGGCCTTGAGATCATCGAGCTTCTTCTTGTCGTTCTCGGAAACGTCAGCGCCGGCCAGTCCGTAAAGATAGGTCATTTGGCGAACGATGGTATCGTCGAGCGGCCGGGTCACGCCGGCCATGCTGATGAAACCGGCAAGCTTCAGCGGTCTGGCCGCGACCCCGATCCTCGGCATCAGGAATCCGCCCAGGCTGTGCCCCAGGACGAAAACCTTCTTGCCGTCGATCCTCTTGGTCCTCTTGAGAAGGGCTGCCCCGGCCAGGGCGTCGTCGATCGTCTCTTCCTTGACCGTCATCGTCGCTTCGAGCTTGAGGTCAGCCAGGATCTTGGACTGGTAGGCCTTGCTGCGTTTATCGTAGCGCAGGACGGCGATGCCGCGCGTCGCCAGCCCCCAAGCCAGGTCCTTGAACGGCTTGTTGGGGCCGAGCTCCTCGTCCCTGCCGTTCGGCCCGGAGCCGTGGACGAGAACGACCGCCGGAAAGGGCCCGGTGCCCTTCGGCATGGTCAGTGTTCCGGGCAGGGACCAGTCACCCGAGCCCACCGTGACTTCGGTCTCCACGAACTTGGACGGATCGGCGTAAGCCGGCGGCTCGTATTTCACCGATGGCGCGGTCGGCACGAACCCCAACCCGGCGATTTTGCCGGACTTGTCGAAGACGACGCGCGCGTCCAGGGTCGCCTTTTCGAACTCACAGGTGACGAGGACGATCTCGTAGCCCTGGAGCTGGTCTTGGCGCGCCGCCGCCTGCTTCTTGAATGCGCCGAGCTTCGCCGGGAGCAGTTTTGTCCACATCGTCTCGAGCTTGTCCGGGCCGGAGACCTTGAGCATGGTTTCGTCGAAATCGCGCACGGCCATCTGAAAATCGCCCTTCTCCATGGCCGCAAGGAACGCGCGGGCCTTGACCGTGAGGGCATCCTCGGCCTGGGAAGGGGCTTGGGTGCGGAGCGCGGCGGTTCCGGAGACGAGCAAAGCCAAACTAATGAAGAAAAAGATCGATCTTTTCATCCAGCCATTATATTCCGGCCCGAGGCTCCGGGGAAATCCGCCGGTCGTCCGGTTTGACCGCGCGCCGGTCCGCCGTTAGAATAGCGCGGTGAGCCTCGATTTTCTCCTGCGCACCCCCGAATTCGGCGACCTCGCCCGGGCTATCGCTTCGCCGGAACGGCCGCTCTCCGTCCATGGCGTCATCGAGCCGGCCAAGGCCTACGTGCTCGCCTGCCTGGCGAAGACGGCCGGCCGGACTATTGTTTTCGTCCGGTCCGAATCCGCCCCCCTCGCTCAGGCCGAGCAGGACTGCCGCTTCTTCCTCAGGCACCTGGCCCCCGATGCGGGCCTGGCCACACTCGCCCCGCTCTCCGACAACCCCTATTTCGAAGTCCCCCCCGCCCTCGACGCCGTATCGTCGCGGATGAAGCTTTTCCGCCGTCTCCTCGGGACCGCGCCCGCGATCATCGTCACTTCGCTCGGTGGCCTGCTCAAGCCCGTGCCGGCGCCCGACGACATGGCCCGGCTCTTCCACGCCCTCGAAGTCGGCGGCGAGGCCGATCACGACGAGCTCCTCGAGACCCTGACGCGCTTCGGCTACACGCGCGAAGACCTCATCGCCTCGCCCGGCGAGTATGCTTGGCGCGGCGGCATCGTCGACGTCTTCTCGCCGTGGGAGTCCAACCCCTTCCGCATCGAGTTCGACGGCTCGCGCGTCGCCTCCCTCCGCGAGTTCGACATCTCGAGCCAGCGCTCTCTCAGGCGCATCGAACGGCTGACCGTTCCGGGGCTGCGCGAGTTCCCGGCGACGCCGGAGTTCCTCGAAAACTGGAAGGCCGCCGCCCGCAAGCGGTCCAAAGGCCGCGCCCGCGACCTCGACGCCAAGATCGGAGCCCTCGACCGCGGCGAATTCGGGCCCAGCTTCTCTGCGCTGGCCCTTCTTCTCGGCGAGCGCTTCGTCCCGGTCACCGACTATCTCACGGACCCGATCTTCATCGCCGACAACCCCGAGGCCGTCGACTGCGAGTGGGACGACCACCTCAGGGAGCTCCGCGACCAGTTCGCCGACCTCCTCTCCGACCGCACCTTCGCCCTCGATCCCGACGCGATCTTCCCTCCCCCCCTGATTCAGCGAGTCCGCAAGGAGGCCGTCCGCTTCGAGGAGCTCGGCGCCCCGGCCCGCAAAAAGGTCTTCTCGTTCGCCTTCCAGCCCGTGCCCCGCTTCGACAACAAGATCCCCTTCTTTCTCCAGTACCTGAAAAAGCTCCAGGCCGAAAGCGATCTCTGTTCGATCTATCTCCTGAACGCCGGGACGCGCCAGCGCCTGGCGACCCTGCTCCGCGAAAGCGACATCCCGGTCCTCGAAACCGAGTCGCCCTTCGCCGTGCCGCCCAGAAACGAAGTCGCCCTTCTTCTCGGCGGGCTCCCCGGCGGCTTCAGCTACCCCAAGGAGAAGCTCCATTTCTTCTCCGAGAAAGACATCTTCACGGAAGAAAAGGTCATCGTCAGCCGGGCCTCGCGGCGGCCGTTCTTTTCCCAGTTCCAGGATCTCCAGGCCGGCGACTATGTCGTCCATACGGACTACGGCATCGGCGTCTTTCGCGGCCTCCAGCGCGTCGAGGTCGAGGGCAAGGGCCGCGAGTTCATCGAGCTCAACTACCGCGACGGCGACAAGCTGCTGGTGCCCGTCGAGGACCTCAACCTCGTCCAGAAGTTCTCCAAGGCCGGCCCCGAGCTGCCCCCGCTCGACAAGCTCGGCACCACCACCTGGGAGAAGACGCGGACCCGGGCGAAGAAGGCCGTCGAGGCCGTGGCCAAGGAGCTCGTCGAGCTCTACGCCAGACGCCGGGCCGTTAAGGGCCACGCCTTCTCCTCGGGCGGGGACTGGGACGAGGAGTTCGGCACGACCTTCGAATACGAGGAGACCGACGATCAGCTCCGCTCGATCCGCGAGATCCGCGACGACATGGAACGCGAGACCTCGATGGACCGGCTCCTCTGCGGCGACGTCGGCTACGGCAAGACCGAGGTGGCCATGCGGGCCGCCTTCAAGGCCGTCCTCGACGGCAAGCAGGTCGCCGTCCTCTGCCCGACGACCGTCCTGGCCAGCCAGCACCTCAAGACCTTCCGCGACCGGATGGTCCTCTTCCCGGTCCGCATCGAGGCCCTGACCCGCCTCCAAACGCCGCGCGAGCAGAAGGCCGTTGTCGAGGACTGCCGCAAGGGCTTTGTCGACATCCTCATCGGCACCCACCGGATCCTCTCGAAGGACGTCGGCTTCAAGGACCTCGGCCTGCTCATCATCGACGAGGAGCAGCGCTTCGGGGTCAGCCACAAGGAGAAGATCAAGCAGCTCAAGGCCACGATCGACGTCCTGACCCTGACCGCGACGCCCATCCCGCGGACGCTGAACATGTCGCTCACGGGCCTGCGCGACATCAGCCTCATCGAGACGCCGCCCCGGGACCGGCTGGCCGTCCATACGGTCGTGACGCCGTTCAACGCCAAGCTCATCGCCGCGGCCATCCGCCAGGAGATCGGCCGGGGAGGCCAGGTCTACGTCATCCACAACCGCATTGAGGACATCGACAAGGTCGCCGACCTCGTCACGAAGCTCGTGCCCCCGGCCCGGGTCGTCGCCATCCACGGACAGATGTCCGGCCCGGCCCTGGAGAAGCGGATGATCGATTTCGTCGAGCGCAAGTACGACGTCCTCGTCTCGACGACCATCGTCGAGAACGGCATCGACATCCCGCTCGTCAACACCCTCATCGTCGACCGGGCCGACCTCTACGGCCTGGCCCAGCTCTACCAGCTCCGCGGCCGCGTCGGGCGTTCGGCCCGGCAGGCCTACGCCTACTTCCTCGTGCCCCCGTACATCGAGCTGACGCCCCTGGCCCGGGAGCGCCTCAAGGCGCTCAAGGAGTTCAGCGAGCTCGGCTCGGGCTTCCGGCTGGCCGCCCGCGACCTCGAGATCCGCGGCGCCGGGAACCTCCTCGGACACCGCCAGCACGGCACGATGGAGGCCATCGGCTTCGAGTATTACATGCAGCTCCTCGACCAGGCCGTCCGCGGCCTCAAGGGCGAGCCGGTCGAAGAAGAAAATCCCGAGATCAACCTCAAGGTCGACATCCACGTCCCCGAGGACTACCTGCCCCAGGTCAACCTTCGCCTCAACCTCTACAAGCGCCTCGCCTCCGTCGAGGACCTCGCGGAGATCGATCGCATCCGGGAGGAGATCGTCGACCGTTTCGGGCCCGTCCCCGATCCGATCGAGAACCTCCTGCGCTACGGCGCCCTCAAGCACCTGGCCACGAAGCTGCGCCTCCGCTCGATCGACCGGGCCGAGCACCGGATCGTGTTCAAGTTCCGGCCCGAGACGCCCGTCGATTGGTCCCGGGTGACGCCCCTGCTCAAGCGGTATTCGGGGTCGCTCACGCCCGACGGGGTCATGTCGCTCGTCCTGCGCGGAACGACCGAGCGGGCCCTCCTCGATGAAACGGTCGGGGTCTTGATGGAGTTATCCAAGTAGGTTATAATAGATTGATACTAAAAAAGATGGACGCGCACAAGAGAGGGGACGGTGAGCGGCGGACAACAGGCAGGACCGCCGCCTTGGCGGCCGTCGCCGCCCTGGCTCTCCTGGCCGCCTTCGCCTGCGGCCGTGACGAGGGTAGGGGACCCGTCGCCCGCGTCGCCGAGCTCGTCCAGAGCAAGCTCCGTGGCCGTCCGGTCCTGCGCGTCGAGAAGACCGAGTTCTCCAACGCCGACTTTCGGGCCTACCTCGAAGCGACGGGGGCGGACGCCAGGGGGCTTCCCTCCGAATCCCTCAGCCGGCTTTTCGACCGGTTCGTCGACGAGATGATCCTGCTCGCGGCGGCCCGCGAGCGCGGCATCACCCTGAGCGAGGACGAGAAGAAGGAATACCTGGCCAAGCTCGCCGTCGCCGCCATCCCGGCGGGCGACGGCGGCAGCGCCG
>Ga0326726_10005270_pt1 | contig 11727 bp, 8 predicted proteins | sample MHFenrmetagenome_2_FD_207603 | JGI IMG/M metagenome (GOLD analysis project Ga0326726, IMG submission 207603) | Lab enriched peat soil microbial communities from Michigan Hollow, Ithaca, NY, United States - MHF15MN | ecosystem: Environmental > Terrestrial > Soil > Wetlands > Peat | place: USA...
GTCGCGCGCGACGAGCTCGCGCATGAACACGCCGAACGCGCCTTGCCCGGGCACGACGATCTTGTCGGCGCGCCGGACCGTTTCGGGATCGCGCGTGACGACGACCTCGCCTCCGACGTGCTCGAGCGCGCGTTCCACGCTTCGCAGGTTGCCGGAGCACACGTCGACGATCGCGATCACCCGGTAAGCGTACCCTTGGTCGACGGAACGGCACCGCCCAGGCGCGGGTCGATCTTCGTCGCCGCGTCGGCCGCGCGTGCGAACGCCTTGAAGATGCACTCGATCGTGTGATGCGCGTTGCCGCCGTAGTGCAGCAGCACGTGGAGGTTGCACTGCGCCTTCGTGGCAAACGCGGCGAAGAACTCCTTCGCGAGCTCGCAGTCGAACTGGCCGATCCACTTGCCCTCGAGCCCCTGGACCCCCCACACGAAGGCGGGCCGGCCGCAGAAGTCGATCGCCACGGTGACCAGCACCTCGTCCATCGGCAGGGTCGCCCAGCCGTAGCGCACGATGCCGGCGCGGTCGCCGAGCGCCTGCTCGAACGCGGTGCCGAGCACGAGCCCGACGTCCTCGACGGTGTGGTGGCCGTCGATCTCGATGTCGCCGGCGGCGGTGACGGCGAGGTCGAACACCCCATGGCGCGCGAACGCGTCCAGCATGTGGGTGAGGAACGGAATCGGCGTGGAGATCGCGCGCTGGCCTGTCCCGTCGAGATCGAGCTCGACAGCGATCTGCGTCTCCTTCGTGTTGCGCTCGATGCGCGTCCGACGCGCCACAGCTCCTTGTATCAGCTCCCTTGCGATCGTACAACGATCGGTATGGCTGGCCATCGCGTCCTCGTCGCGTTGTTCGTAGTTGCAGCATGTGGTGGCGGCAAGAAGAAGGTGGTGTCGAAACCCGATACGGGGACGTCGACGAAGGTCGTCGAGGCCCCCGAGACCGAGGCGGATCGCGAGAAGAAGCGGCACAAGATCGCGCGCTCGATCGTGCCCGAGGGCTCGAACTGCCTGCCGGTCGCGCTGAAGGAAGACGGCGCGCCTCGGCTGGAGCTCGCCGGTGTCGGCAAGGACCCGATCCTGTGCGCGATCGATACCGACAAGTCGCGGCTCGCCGGCTTGATTGGCTGCTGGAAGGTCGACCTCCTCAACATGGGGCCGGACTCGGTGCCGATCCTCTACCAGGATGCCGCGCCACTCCCCGGTCACAACCTCGACGTGATGCTCGACGAGCGCTGCGCGCGCGGCTACTGCGTGCCGAAAGAGGCCAAGCTCGGCGTCGCGAAGCTCGCGCACATGTCGTGGAGCCTGGACGGCTCGAAGGTGGCGGTGCTCGTCGGTGACGACGTCCACCTGTTCGACGCCGCGAGCAAGGCGCACGAATCGAGCTTCAACGTCCGCGGCGACAAGGGCCTCACGAACGACGGGGTCGCGGTGCACCTCCTCGGCGATACCGTGTTCGTCGAGGGCGCGGACCAGGGTCCGTACTCGGCCGTGTGGGTGTTCAAGACCGACGGCACCCAGGTCGGGCCGATCAACGCGCTCGGCGGCAAGGACGAGAAGCCGCTGTCGACGTACCACGGCTCGTTCTCGGTCCTCGATCCGAAGCACGTCGCGGTCGCAGATCACGGCATGGAGACGCTCACCAATTACGAGATCGAGACCGGCAAGCGCACGAAGTCGGTCCGCAAGCTGCCGAAGTTCCCGTGCAAGGCCGACGAGGTCGATGCGTACTGGCACGACGGCGACAAGGTCACCGACAAGTGCAAGGACGCGATCGAGAAGGCGTCCGGGTTCTTCGTCGGCTCGACCGCGGTGATGGGCAGCAAGAACCTGCTCGTCGTGCTGCACGGCGATCGGCTCGGCGAGCTCGCGATCATCGATCCGAAGTCACTCGCCGAGAGCAAGAAGGCGCTGAAGATGCCGTGGTGCGATGCCGCGCCCGGCGGTGACGGCGAGAAGAAGAAGCCGGAGAAGCCCGAGAAGGCCGACAAGGGCGACAAGAAATCGTCGAAGAAGGCCGACAAGGACGAAGAGAAAGAGACCTCGCGGAGTCCCAAGCCCAAGAAGGGCGGCGATCCCGAAGAGGGCGGCGAGTAGTCGTCAGCGTCGGAGCTGCTGCATGCGCTCGCGCGAGGCGGCGACCTCGGCCTGCGGCATCGCGCCGACGAGATCGAGAGATGCGCGTTGTTCGCGACCGGTGTGAGCGTCGCGCGCGCGTACCTGCAAGATTCCCGACGCATCGAGCATGAACGTCACCTCGATCGAGGTCTCGCCGCGCGGCCTCGCGGGCAGCCCGGCGAGCGTGAGATCGCCGATGATGACGTTGCTGTCGAGGCGCCGTGATTCGCCCTGACACACGATGATGTGCACCGTGTCCTGGCTGTCGCGCGAGGTCGTGAACAGCTTGCGGATCTCGGTCGGCACGCGCGAGTTGCGGCGGATCAGCTCCTCGCAGTAGCCGGCGACCGTGCCGACGCCGAGCCCGCGTGGCGTGACGTCGAGGACGACCGGGCTGCGCGAGACCGGATAGGTCTGTGGCGGCGCCTGGTATTGCTGCTGCGGCGGCTGGAATCCCTTGGCCGTCGTGCCGGCGGTCATCGTCGGATCGGTGTCGCTTGCGAGGACCCCGAAGCCCTTCGCGGTCGAAGCGGCCGCGGGCTCGATCATCATCGTCGCGGCCTGGGCGGCGATCTGTGGCATCGCCGGGCGTGTCGGTGGCTCGGGAGGTGGTGCCGGGAACGGTTGCGGCGCGCGAGGCGGCGGCACGCGAGGCGGCTCGACGATCAACGTCGGCGCTTGTGCCGGCATCGGTTGCATCGCCGGGCGTTCGCCGCCGAGTGGCGCGAGCCCGGCCGGTGGTGGCTCGACCGCGCGCCCTTGCATCGTCGTCGCGGGCTGGGCGACGCGCGGCTGCGTGGTCGGCGGGGTCGACGGTGCGGCGACGCGAGGCTGGGTGGTCCTCGGCGCGACGACCGCGCTCGGCTGCGTCTGGCGAACAGGAGGCGTCGGCGGCGGCGCGTCTCGCGGCGTGGTGAGGCCGGTCTTCGTCAGGCGCCCGATCGGCGCGGTGACCGGCGGCGTGCTGCTCGGCGGTGGCGTGCGCTCCTCGAAGCGATCGTGATGCTGACCGCGCGCGGGTGCGCGATCGATATCGGGCGAGCTCGTCTGGGACGGCCTGCGCGTGACCTCGCTGTAGCCCGCGGTCGCGCGCTTCGGGCCGCGCGGCGCCGGCGAGCTCTCGGTCGGCTCCTCGGGCGGAAGCAGCTCGAGCTCGGACGACTCGTCGGCGTCCTGCGGCACCGGGTACTCGGCCTTGGGCATCGTGGCCGAGGCATCGGTGAATTCGTCCGCCGCGACGAGCGCGCTGCGCGTCTCGGTCTGCGTGTTCGTGTCGAGAAACTCCGACGGCACCTGCTGCGCGCCGGACTGTCTCGACGGGCGATTGAGGATCCGCTCGAGCGACGTGGCCTGCAGCGACGCGCCGATCGCGACCGCATCCTCCGGACTCACGTCGGTGCGCGGCGCGCGCGCGAAGAAGCGCGACACCTGATCGCGTACGTACGGGATCTTCGTCGTGCCGCCGACGAGGATGACGTCGTTGATCTTGTCGGTCGACAGGCCCGAGTACGCGAGCGCTTCCTGGCACACCGGGAACGTGCGGTCGATGATGTCGGCCACCTGGCGCACGAACTCGTCGCGCGTGATCTCGATCTGCAGATCGAGCGCCTTGCCGTTCGCGCCGTATGCGATCTCGTCGACGCGCACGACCGCGCGCGAGCGTCGCGACAGCTCGATCTTGGTCTGCTCGGCGACCGCGCGCAGGCGCATCATCGAGACCTCGTTCGTGCGCAGATCGATGCGGTTCTCCGACAGGAACTTGTCGACCATGCGATCGACGAGGCGCTCGTCGAGATCGTCGCCGCCCAGGAACGTGTCGCCCGCGGTGCCGAGCACCTCGTAGACCTGATCCTCGAGCTTGAGGATCGTGATGTCGAACGTGCCGCCGCCGAAGTCGTAGACCGCGATGACCTGCTTGAGGTTGCGCGTGTTGCCGTATGCGAGCGCGGCCGCGGTCGGTTCGTTGAGCACGCGCACGATCGTCAGCCCGGCGATCGCACCGGCGGTGGCGGTCGCGGAGCGCTGCGCGTCGTTGAAGCTCGCGGGCACGGTGACGACCGCGCGGTTGACCGGCGTCTGCAGCTGCGCCGCCGCGACGTTGCGCACGTGATCGAGGATGATCGCCGAAACCTCGGGAACCGCGAACTCGCCGCCACGGGTGACCACGATCGGCTGCTGGTTCTGGCCCTCCTTGATCTGGTAGGGCATGCGGCCGCGCGCCGTCGTGACCTCGGGCGAATTGAACGTGCGGCCGATCAGGCGCTTGACCGAGTAGATCGTGTTCTTCGGATCGATGACCTTGCGCTGCTTGGCCGCGGCGCCCACGACCACGCCGCCGTTGGGATGGAACGAGACGACCGACGGGTGGATCTTGTACCCACCCTCGTCGGCAAGCACGCTGACCGCGCCCGTCTCCTCGGTGTACGCGACCACCGTGTTCGACGTACCGAGGTCGATGCCTACGATCGGATCGCTCACAGTCTGAGCCTTCTAGCCTATCCCTGCTCGGAGAGAGTCGCCAAGATCTCGTCATACCAACGTTCCAGGCCCCGACGAAAAGGCCACATCCACCCATACGACGGGCCCATGAACTGATCGATCACGTACTTGCGGTAGCTCGCGCTGCGAGGCCTTTCGGGTCCCCAGACCTCGGCCGCCGCCCGGATCGTCTCGGCATACGCCTCCTTCTCGAGCCGGGCTCGGAAGTACGCCAGACCCATCGGCAGCGGGACCAGGATGTAGAGGACCGCCATCACCGGCAGGGTCAGCCTACGAAATTGCCGCAGATGCACGGCTTCGTGACGGAGCGTGACGTAGCGCTGGTCGACGTCGAGCGTGTCCCAGTCCGGAGTCACATAGACGGTCTTGCCGATCGTGGTCTGGAACGAGTCGAGATAGCTACGCATCTGACCGAACGTCACGACCACGAGGGCGTAATGAATCGCCTTGTGAAGCGCCGACTGGTCTTTGCGGATGATCCGGAAGCCCTCGATCTCGTCGCCGAGTGCCGCGACGAGTCGCTCGTAGCGATCCACATCTTCATGGTACCAGACGGGCGTGGTCGATCTCGGCAAGCTCAATGCTCCTCAGCGGGAGGCAGCGAGCCACGGCACGGGACCGATCCTCGTGCTTGCGGGCGCGGGATCCGGCAAGACGCGCGTGATCACGTTCCGGATCGCCCACCTGCTCGCGCAGGGCGTGCCGCCCGAAGCGATCTGCGCGGTGACGTTCACGAACAAGGCTGCCGAGGAGATGCGGGAGCGCATCGCGGCGCTGCTGCAGAATCGCGAGGTCGCGAGCAAGCTCACGATCGGCACGTTTCACGCGCTCGGGTTGCAGATCCTTCGGTTCGAGCGCAAGGCGCTCGGCCTGCCGCGCGGGTTCGCGATCTACGATCAATCGGATCAGCTCGGCGCGGTGCGCGAGGCGATGCGCTCGATCCACGACGGCGATCGACGCTTCGATGCGAAGGCGATCCAGACGCGGATCTCGCTCGCCAAGAACGCGTTCATCGCGCCGGAGGAGTTCAAGGGCAACCCGGCCGACGACTACGACCAGATCACGGTGCACGTCTATCCGAAGTACCAGGAGACGTTGCGCTCGTGCGCGGCGTTCGACTTCGACGATCTGATCGTCGAGCCGACGCGGCTGTGGGATCGCGATCCCGAGGTCCGCGCGAAGTGGCAGAGCCGCTTCCAGTACGTGATGGTCGACGAGTTCCAGGACACCAACAAGGCACAGGTGCGGATGATCCAGACGCTCGTCGAGCGTCACGGCAACCTGTGCGTCGTCGGCGATGACGACCAGTCGATCTACAGCTGGCGCGGCGCCGATCCGACGAACATCCTCACGTTCGACAAGGTCTTCAAGGGCGCGAAGGTCGTCAAGCTCGAGCAGAACTACCGATCGACCAAGAACATCCTCGCGGCCGCGAACGAGGTCATCGGCAACAACAAGGACCGCCACGGCAAGACGCTGTGGTCGCAGCTCGCGGCCGGCGAGATGATCACGCACGCGGTCGCGGCCACGGCCGAGGACGAGGCGAAGTGGATCGCGCGCGAGATCCGCGTGCTGCGCGACGGCGGCCGGCGCTGGAGCGACATCGCGATCCTGTATCGCTCGAACATGCAGGCGAAGCTGATCGAGGAAGAGCTGCGCCAGCACGAGGTCCCGTACGTGATGTACGGCGGCCAGCAGTTCTTCGAGCGCAAGGAAGTGAAGGACGTCATCGCGTACCTGCGCGTCGCGGTGAGTCCGCGCGACGAGCTCGGGTTGCGCCGCGTCCTCAACTACCCGGCGCGCGGCATCGGCGCGACGACGGTCGAGAAGCTCGTGTCGGCGGCGCACGCGAAGAACCAGACGCTGTGGGACGCCCTGACGACGACCGAGGTCACCGGCTCCGCGAAGGCCGGCATCGCGAGCTTCGTGTCGGCGATCACGCGCGTGAAGGCGGCTATCGAGAACGGGCACGATCTCGTCGGCGCGACGAAGGGCCTCATCGAGGACATCAAGCTGTACGACGACCTGCGGGCGGCCGCGGGCAGCATGTCGGCGGCGCAGCGCCGCATCGATAACATCACCAACCTCCTCAACTCGCTGCAGCGGTTCACCGACAAGGGCCGTGGTCCGGATCGGCTCGGCGAGTACCTGCGCCACCTGTCGCTCGATACCAGCGATGACGAGAAGCACGAGGACGGCGACAAGGTCGTGCTGACGACGCTGCACGGCGCGAAGGGGCTCGAGTTCCCGGTGTGCTTCATGATCGGGCTCGAGGAGATGCTGTTGCCGCACGCGCGCACGCTCAATCCGCAAGTGACCGACGTGCTCGATCCCGATCACGCGACCGACATCAGCGAGGAGCGCCGGCTGTGCTACGTCGGCATCACGCGCGCGCAGCGCAAGCTCTACCTCACGCGAGCCTGCACGCGCGTCAGCCGCGGCCGGATCGAGCCGCGGACGCCTTCGCGGTTCTTGCTCGAGATCCCGGACGAGCTCCTCGAGATCCGCGACCTCGGCGAGGAGGCGCGTCAGAAGGTGCCACAGGACGAGGTGAAGTCGTTCTTCGCGAACCTGGCATTACTCGACGACTAGCGTGCGCCGCCTCGAGGAGCGCCTCGACCTGAGACCACGGCAGCTCCTTGTCGAGTCGCACGCCGACCCAGCCGGAGCGCGCAGCTTCGCGCAGCGGCGTGACGCATGCCCGTTCGTACAACGTTTCATCGCCGATGTCGCACCCTGTCCCGCGGACCGGGGTCGCCGAGCTGTCAGGGTCGTCGAGGCAAAACGCGACGCCTTTCGCACCGAAACGATGGTATTCGACCGGCCATGAAGCGGAATGCCATCCTGATCGCAACCCTCGTCGCCTCGTGCGGCGGCGGCACCAAGGACGTCAACCGAGAGGGCGAGCTCGGCACGTCGACCCACGCGTCGAACCCCAACAACCACCCGACGAGCGGTGGCGGGGCCGCGACGGATCCGGCGTACGTGTTCCGCAAGGGCTACGTCGATCCGGGTGGCATGTGGATGCCGGCGCAGATGACGCTCGCGCAACACGTCGAAAACTTCCGCAAGATGGGCGTCAAGCTCGACGCGAAGACGCTCTCGGATCCGCTGAGCGCACCGCTCGCCGCGATCGTCTCGCTCGGTGGCTGCACGGCCTCGTTCGTGTCGTCCGAGGGCCTCATCGTCACGAACCATCACTGCGTCCAGGGCGCGCTGCAGCTGAATTCGACCAAGGACTCGAACCTCGTCGAGAACGGCTTCCTCGCGAAGACGAAGGCCGACGAGCCGTCCGCGGGCCCGGCCCAGCGCGTGATGGTCGTGCAATCGTATCGCGACGTCACCAAGGACATGCGCGACGGTCTCGACGCGATCAAGGATCCGGTCGCGCGCAAGGAAGAGTCCGAGAAGCGCCTCAAGCAGCTGATCGCGGCATGCGAGAAGGATCGCCCGGGTACGCGGTGCCAGGTCTCCGGCTTCTTCCGCGGCGGGCTCTATCAGCTGTTCGAGATGCTCGAGATTCGCGACGTCCGCCTCGTCTACGTGCCGGCGCGCTCGGTCGGGGACTACGGCGGCGAGATCGACAACTGGGAGTGGCCGCGCCACACCGGTGACTGGTCGTTCTATCGCGCGTACGTCGGCAAGGACGGCAAGCCGGCCGACTACTCGAAGGACAACGTCCCGTACCAGCCGAAGCACTGGCTGAAAGTCGCGACCCAGCCGCTCAAGCCGAACGACTTCGTGATGGTCACCGGCTACCCGGGCCAGACGAACCGCGCGTCGACGGCCGCCGAGGTCCACCACGATCTCGAGTGGTTCTACCCGTACCTCATCACCTACCTCGACGAGCGCTACAAGCTCGCCGAGTCGCACCTCAAGGACGAGGGCGAGACCGCGATCAAGGCCACCACCGCGAAGCAGGGCATCCAGAACGCGCTCGAGAAGTTCCAGGGCATCGTCGACGGCATGAAGAAGGGCTCGCTGCTGAGCGAGAAGGACGACCTCGACAAGAAGACCCGTGCGTGGGCGGCGCAACCCGGCCACGAGGCGTACAAGACCGCGATCGACAAGCTCGACTCGATCCTCGAGGAGGAGTTCCGAGTGGCGCGCGTCGACTTCGACCGCAACCAGACCTTCAACGGCTCCCGCCTGCTCGGCACCGCGATCTCGTTCACGCGCTGGGCCGAGGAGCGGCAGAAGAAGGATCCCGAGCGCAAGCCCGGCTATCAGGACCGCGACATGCCGCGTGCGCTCGCCGGCCAGAAGCAGTTCACGAAGTCGTACGATCAGATCCTCGATCGCGCGGGCTTCCGGCACGCGCTCGTGCGGGCGCTGCAGCTCCCCGAGGCCGATCGGCCGTGGCTCGCGCTGCTGCTCGACGCGAAGAAGGGGCAGAAGCTCGACGAGGCGTTCATCGAAAAGACGCTGGACGCCTGGTACAAGGCGCAGACGATCGAGGACGTGAAGGTCCGTACCGAGCTGCTCGAGAAGGGCACGCCGGCCCAGCTCAAGGCGTCGAAGGATCCGTTCGTCAAGGCGGCGCAGCGGATCTGGGCGACGTACAAGGCCGAGGAGAAGAAGCACGACGCGTGGGCCGGCGAGCTCCTGCTCGTGTCGCCGATGTACGCCGAGGCGATGAAGGAAGTGCTCGGCGGCGCGCTCGCGCCCGACGCGAACGGCACGCTGCGCATCACGTACGGCACGGTGAAGTCGCTGAAGCCGGACTCGAAGGATCCGGCCGACTGGCCGTTCACGCTCGCGTCGCAGATCCTCGCGAAGGACACCGGCAAGGATCCGTTCAACTCGCCGCCGAAGCTGCTCGAGGCGATCAAGGCGAAGAAGTTCGGGCCGTACGCCGTTCCGGAGCTCAACAACGAGCTGCCGATCAACTTCGAGTCGGATCTCGATATCACCGGCGGCAACTCCGGCTCGCCCACGCTCAACGACAAGGGCGAGCTCGTGGGCCTCGCGTTCGACGGTAACAAGGAAGGTCTCGCGTCCGACGTCGTGTTCAACGCGGCGACCACGCGCACCATCCACGTCGACGCGCGCTACATGGTGTGGACGATGGACCTGCTCGACGGTGCCGACCATCTCCTCAAGGAGATGGGGCTCGTGCCGAAGCTCTGAGGCGATCGCGCGCGAGGCCGACGTAACGCGCGTCGGCATCGCCCGCGAGCCACCGCCGGCCGAGGCGTGCCGCGACGACCGCGGTGGTGCCCGAGCCGACGAACGGATCGACCACGAGCTGGCCGGCCGTGCTCGACGCGAGGATCAACCGCTCGATCAACGCCTCGGGCTTCTGCGTCGCGTGCGGCGTCTTCTCGGTCATGCCGTTGCAGATCACCGGGATCTCGATGACGTCGCGGGGTTTCGCACCGAGCGGATGTGGTTGCCAGGTATCGCGACGCCCGCGCTCGCCGCCGTACTGCGATGACACGGCCTGGATCCGCGCCGGGTACTTGGTGGTGTGGCCGTTGTAGGGCACGCGCACCGCGTCGACCTCGAGGCGCGCGTCGTCGCCGCGCAGGTGGAGGATCGACTCGTGCGAGCGGCCCCAATCGCGGCCCAGGTTTGCCTTGTTCTTGTAGTACCAGACGAGCCAGCGACAGCTCGCGAAGCGCTTCGCGCTCCGCGCCTTCACATCGGCGAGGATCTCCGAGAACCCGCACACGTACGCCGAGCCATGCGGCGCGAGCACGCGCGCGACCTCGGCGAGCCAGGTATCGCACCACTCGACGTACACCTCGAGCGACTCGAACTCGTCCCACGCTTCCTTCGCGATCGCGTACGGCGGATCGGTGACGACGAGGTCGACCGACCGATCGGCTAGCGTGCCGAGCAACGCGAGCGCGTCCGAGTGCCACAGCTGGCCGGTCTTGGTCGCGTGAGCGCGCGTGGGCGCGGGCTTCCGCAGGTCACGCGGCACCGCGAGCTCGCGGGCGATCCGGGGTGGGCGTTTGGGCACGCGGCCGCATCCTACGACACGCTCACGACGTCCGCGATCCTGGCGGTTCACACTAACTTCTAGATCGACAGCGAAATGCCGCGTATGACCGTCGCGATGGCTGTTCATCCGACCGCGATCGTCGAGGGCCCGAACACCCACGTCGGGGCCGATACGCAGATCTGGCACTTCGCGCACGTGATGCCCGGCGCGTGGATCGGCGACCGGTGCTCGATCGGTCAGGGCTGCTTCATCGGCAAGGTCCGGATCGGCCATGGCTGCCGGATCCAGAACAACGTCTCGGTCTACGACGGAGTCACGCTCGAGGACGACGTGTTCCTCGGCCCGTCGTGCGTGTTCACGAACGTCAAGCACCCGCGGGCCCACGTGTCGCGCAAGGACGGCTTCGAGCGCACGCTCGTGTGCAAGGGTGTGACGATCGGCGCGAACGCGACGGTGATGTGCGGCGTGACGATCGGCGAGTACGCGCTGATCGGCGCGGGTGCCGTGGTGACGCGCGATGTCCCGCCGCACGCGATCATGATCGGCACGCCGGCTCGCCGCGTCGGCTGGGCGTGCCGCTGCGGCGAGACCCTGCCGGCATCGCTCGCCTGTCCGCGCTGCGGCGACATCTACGCGGAGGACCACGGCGCGCTGGCGGTCGCGCACGAAGGCACCTCCAGCCAGATCGAGACCCTGAGGAAGGACTGATACGTGCGCGAGCGATCGTCCAGCGGCCGATCGCTCGTAGCTCGGTAGCTCGCTAGCGATAGTGGTGCTTGAGGCGCTGCCACAGCTCGATCGGATCGAAGCCGAGCAGCGCGAACGGATGCGCGCCGGAGTCTCGCATCGCAGTACCCGCGCGCTGCGCGAACGCCGACGCACGGTCGCGCGTGGCCTGCGGCAGCATGCTCGCGAGTGCGTTCGCCGCCCGCCCGGCCATCGCCGCGACCGCGGCCCCGCCGAGGAGGCCGAGCAACCACGCCGGTGCGGGATCGATCACCACGCGCTTGGCGTTGAGCTCGCGCGCGAGCTGATCGCTCGGGCCGGTGAGGATCCTCATGAGCGTGCCGCGCTCGAGGAACAGGCCGATCGACGGCTTCTCGAATCGCTCCTCGACGGCGGCGAGCACGCGCTTGTACGTCTTGTCCCAATCGCGCGCCA
>Ga0326726_10005271_pt1 | contig 11727 bp, 12 predicted proteins | sample MHFenrmetagenome_2_FD_207603 | JGI IMG/M metagenome (GOLD analysis project Ga0326726, IMG submission 207603) | Lab enriched peat soil microbial communities from Michigan Hollow, Ithaca, NY, United States - MHF15MN | ecosystem: Environmental > Terrestrial > Soil > Wetlands > Peat | place: USA...
GCACGAGCCGCATCGTGCTGTCACCACCCGATGCCGACTCGACGAGTTACGGAGAAGATGTTGGCGGGGTCGACGGGACTCGAACCCGCGGCCTCTGCCGTGACAGGGCAGCGTTCTAGCCAACTGAACTACGACCCCAAACTTGCCTACTTACTTTGAACTTTGTCCTTTGTACTTTCCACTTTTTCTGGTGGGCGGTACAGGGCTCGAACCTGTGACAGCCGGCGTGTAAAGCCGGTGCTCTACCACTGAGCTAACCGCCCGGCCTGACAGCATCGACGCCGCTGTCCCCTAGAACATCCCATTATACGTTGCCTTCCACACCAGCAACAACAGCGCGACCGCTGCGCCGGCGACCGCTCGATACTCGCGATTCGCCATCGCGCGCGAAAAGCTGAACCGCCGCTCGCGATCGACGATCCCCGTGTGCCGGTACTCCTCGTACGCGTCGCTGAAGACGCGACGCAGAAACGCCTCCTCGCTTCTGACGGCCGCGGTCAACGTGATGGCGAGGTACGCAGCGATGATTGCCGCCACCGGCACGCTGTGCGAGGCGATGGCGAGGCCGGCGCCAATGATCGACGATCCGAGATAGAGCGGATGCGCGACAAATCGATACGGCCCCGATCGCGTCACCTCGCGTGACTTGTTGAGGTGACCGGCCGCCCAGAGGCGAATGCCCTCGCCCACCATCGCCACCGGCAGCCCTGCCGCGATCGACGATCGGCTCGGAACGGCCAGCCAGAAAACCGCCACGCCGCACAGGAACCCCAGCGCGACGCGAAAGCGCGCGAAGAGCTCCACCGCGTTCGCCGCCAGACCCGGCCGTTCAGCCACGACGCGCTCCAGCCAGCCGGCGTTCAATCGCCGCCATCACCTCGCCGACCTCGATATCCTCGAGACACATCGTCTTCAACCGGCACTCGCGGAGATGATGGCACTGACAGGTGTCGGCGCGCGACACCGTCACGTCGTCCGGCGACCATGGACCGTTACGCGAGGGACGCGTCGGACCATAGATGCCGACGATGGGCGTGCCGACGGCGGCGGCGATGTGCGCGGGTCCCGTGTCGCCGGTCACGAAGAGCGCCGCGCTTCGGGCGAGAGCGGCAATGTCGGCGATCGACGTCTCTGGCAGCAGCGTCGCGGCGCCCGACGAGCCCGCCGCCACTTGACGAGCCAGCGGCTCCTCGCCCGGCCCCCAGAGGACGACCGACGGCAGCCCATGCACGGAGCGAAGGGCCGACGCGACCGCCGCGAATCGCGACGGCAGCCATCTCTTGTTGGGCCAGGCCGCGCCGACGTTGATGACGGCGTATCGTCCACCGGTCGCCTCGACGACCCGCTTCGCGACGCCGGAGTCGACGACGTCGATCGGAAACTCCGGCGGCGAGGCGCCGGGACGAAGGCCGAGCGGCTCGAGCAGACCAAGGTTCGTCAGCACGACATGCGTTTCGTCTTCGTGGTACATGCCGCCGCCGCCCGGATCGTACGCTTCGGTGTAGAACAGCCGCGCCAGCGGCTCGCGAACGTAACGCGACGAAAATCCAATCACGCGACGGCCCCCCGATGCGCGCGCCAGGAACGCCGACTTGATCAGCCCCTGAAGATCGAGCGCGACGTCATAGCGGTTGCGCCGCAGCTCCCGGATGACGCCAAACATCCTGGAGTCGGTCATTTCAAGACGTCGATCGATCACGGGCACGAGATCGAGAATAGGGCGGTGCCGCGGGCTCACGAGCCAGTCGATGCGAACGGCGGGCAGGGCGCGGCGCAGCGCCGCCGCCACCGGAATCGCGTGGACGATGTCGCCGAGCGCGCCGAGCTTGACGATCAGCACGCGATCCACGGCGGCCGCGCTCATTCCCGCTGGAGCCGCGCGACCAGATCGCGCGTCGAATGCGACTTGGCGTCTCCGACGATCGCGATGCGTCCGCCATACGCGCGGACGACGGCCCGCTCGGGCACGGTCTCAATCGAGTAGTCGGTGCCCTTGCAGTGCACGTCGGGTTTGAGGAGCGTGAGCAGGCGTTCCACGGTTCTATCGCCGAAGATCAGCACGTAGTCGACATGGCGAAGGCCGGCGACGAGTTCCGCGCGATCAGCGGCAGCGATAATCGGCCGCCCCGGCCCCTTGAGCGCGGTGGTTGAGGGATCGTCGTTGACCGCCACGACCAGCCGATCGGCTTCCTTCGCCGCCGCCTGCAGGTATCGCACGTGCCCGACATGAAGGAGGTCGAAACAACCGTTGGCGAATGCGATGCTCCGCCCAGCCGTGCGATCACGGGCCACTGCGTCGACCAGCGCTTTTTCGGAGAGGACCGTACCCAAAGTTGAAAGCTTAAAGTTGAAAGTCTGAAAGTAAGTTCTAAGTTGTCAGTTCTCACTTCTAAGTTGAGCGTCTGCCCTGAGCCGGCCCTTCCTGCGACCAGTTCTCGACGGACGTGTCGTGGTCGCTCGTGACCGCATCGGACAGTTCGCGCGCTGACACCGTCGCGGTGCCGCGCTTCATCACCACGAGGCCGCCCGCGTAGTTGGCGAGCCGCGCGGCTTCGTAGAGCGACGCACCGGCGGCAAGCGCGAGGCCGAACGTCGCGTTGACGGTGTCGCCCGCACCCGTGACGTCGGTGACCTCCGATGGACCGAAAATCGGGATGTGAATCGTCTCCTGCTTCGGTTGAAAGAGCGCCATGCCCCGGCTGCCGCGGGTAATCAGGACGCCATTCATGCGCGTCTTCTTCAACAGCAGGCGGCCGGCCTTCTCCAGCGCCGCGACGTCGTCGTCGATACGGATGCCCAGCGCCTGTTCGACCTCCGACTCGTTCGGCGTACACATCGTGAGGTCCTGGTAATCGAGGAGGCGGTAGCGTGAATCGATCAGGACCGGGATGGGCCGGCGCCGCGATCGCCGCGCCAGGGCGGCGCGGACCGTTGCCGCGAGCCCGGGTGTGACGAGGCCTGATCCGTAGTCGGACAGCAGCACCACGTCGCACGATTCGACGAGCGCCGGCAGTTTCCTGGCCAGTGCCTGACCTACGGCCTCCGCGATCGGCCATCCGGTTTCGCGGTCGATCCGCACCACCTGCTGCCGCGCGGCGTGCACGCCGCCGGCGAGGATCCTGGTCTTGATAGGCGTGCGATACCGCTTCGATCGCACCACCGGCGAGCGATCGACGCCGCGGTCGAAGCTCGTCAGCAGCCGCTGCCCTTCCGCATCCGAGCCGACGACGCCCGCGATGCGCGCGCGGCCGCCGAGCGCCGCCACGTTGTTGGCCGCGTTGCCGGCCCCGCCGGCCACGATCTCCGTCGCGTCGTATTTGAGGATCAGCACCGGCGCCTCGCGCGACACGCGCGACACCTCGCCGTAGATGAACTCGTCGGCAATGAGATCGCCGACGATCAGCACACACCGGCTGCTAAACCCGTCGATCAGGGCCAGGAGCCGTTCCTTCCGCTCGGCTTCCCCGGGCAACGGATGAACGGAGCGCGCAATAAGCATCAGAGTCTGCCGAGGATCCAGCTGCTCGCGGCCATCAGATTGTCGACGACCGCGTCGGCCGTCACGTCCGCGATCGGTTTTTCCTCTTCGCTGGCGCCGTAGCCCGTGCGCACCAGCACGCTTTGCGCGCCCACGACACGGCCAAGCGCGATGTCCAGCCAGCGGTCGCCGACGACGAAGGACCGGGCCGGATCGATTCCGAGCTCCTGCACGGCGCGGTCGACGAGACCCCGGCCTGGCTTCCGGCAGCCGCACTTCTGCGTGTACTGCGGCAGCTTGCCGTCGGGATGGTGCGGGCAATAGTAGTACGCGTCGATGTGCGCGCCGCCCTCGGCCAGAAGGTCCGCCATCTTCTTATGCACGGCGTCGACGACGTCCTCACCGAAGAAACCGCGGGCCACGCCCGACTGGTTCGAGACGAGCACGACCGCCAGACCGGCCCGGTTGAGCACGCGAATCGCGTCAATCGTCCACGGAAAGAACTCGACACGTTCCGGACGATCGAGATAACCCACTTCCACGATGATCGTGCCGTCGCGGTCGAGGAAGACGGCGCGTTCGAAGATTCGGGGCTCGGGGCCCGGGGCTCGATCGCTCACAGCATCCGCCGCGTGGCGGCGAGCACATCAGCCGCAGCAATCCCTCGCATGCACATGTGATCGAGGGGACACTCGCTCAGCCAGCAGGGACGGCACCACACGGGGTGCGTGAAGACAGCGGCTCGGGACTCGGGGGTCGAGGCTCTGGGCTCGCGCGGCCGTGGGGCATTCGTGCGCTCGTCCGTCGGCCCGAACACGGCGCTGACGCTGACGCCTAACGCCGCGGCCAGATGCAACGCGCCCGAGTCGTTTGCCACGAGGGCCCGGCAATTCAGCAGGACGCCGGCGAGCGTCGGGATGTCGGTGCGGCCGACGAGGTCGAGCACCGGTGCGCGCCCGGCCAGCGCCTGCACGACTTCCGCCGCGGTACCCCGATCGGCGGCCGCTCCCACAATCGCGACGCCGATGCCGTCCTCGGCGAGGCCGGCGGCGAGGTCGGCGAACGCGGATGAAGGCCAGCGTTTCGACGGCCCAAACGCCGCGCCTGGCGCGAGCGCCACCAGCGGGGTCTGCCCGTTCCAGCCTGCGCGCTGCAAGGCCTCCGCTCCAGCCGCGCGGCATTCCGGCTTCGGCTCGAGCACTGGCGACGGCGAGCCGCTCGCGAAGCCCAGTGCCTGGACCAGGTGCCGGTACGAATCGATCTGGTGCGTCTCCGCCGGCGCACGGGCGACGCCACGCGTGAGGAGCAGCGCCCGCCAATCGGTGCGATACCCCCAGCGCTCGCGGACGCCCGCCCGCGCCGTCATGAGCGCCGAGTGAAAGGAATTCGGCAGAAGGAGCGCGACATCCGATCCGCCAAGCGGGTACGATCCGCGCCGGGGCAGCACGACGACCTCGTCGACCTCGCGCGCCAGCGAGAACAGCGGCGCGATCGACTCCCGCGCCGCCACGACGAGCGACGCGTCCGGCCGGCCGTTGCGCACATCGGCAATCGCCGGCAGCGCCATCACGGCGTCGCCCAGCCAGTTCGGTGCGACCACTACGAAACGTTCCACGGTGGTTTAATAGTATCAATGAAGATCGCGCTTCTTCAGATCAATCCCACCGTGGGAGATCTGACCGGCAACTCGTGGCTCATCGCAAACGCGGCGCTCGAGGCGCAGCAGCAGGGCGCCGACCTCGCGGTCACGCCGGAGCTCGCGCTCGCAGGTTACCTGCCTCGCGATCTCCTGCTCAGCGAGGGCTTCGTCAGCCGCTGCTGGGACGCGCTTGCGACGCTCGCCGGAACGCTCGCGCACGGCCCCGCCGTCATCGTCGGTCTGCCGGAGCCGAATCCCTCCGACGAGGGACGTCCGCTCTTCAACGCCGCGGTGCTGTTGCACAAAGGCGCGATCGGCCAGCGATTCCGCAAGTCGCTCCTTCCGACCTACGACGTGTTCGACGAGGATCGGTACTTCGAGCCGTTTCGCGGCCCGGAAATCCTCGAGATCTGCGGCCGGCGTCTCGGCGTCAGCATCTGCGAGGACGTCTGGAACGATCGCGATTTCTGGAAGCGGCGCCGCTACCACTTCGACCCGATTCAGGACCTGGCCAGGGCCGGCGCTCAGGCCATCATCAATCTCTCGGCGTCGCCGTTCGCCGCCGGCAAGTATCTGCTGCGCGAGCGACTGCTCGGCAGCCTCGCCGCCAAGCACCACACGCCGGTGCTCTACGTGAATCAGGTGGGCGGCAACGACGACCTCGTCTTCGACGGCCGCAGCTGCGCGTTCTCGGCTGACGGCCACCTGATCGCCGCTGCCCGGGCCTTCGCGAGCGACATTCTGGTGGTCGACCTGGATCGGCCGGCCGTCGTTTCCCGCGACGGTGACGGCAGCGATGCACCGGCGGAATCAGAGGTGTGGGACGCGCTCGTGCTCGGCACGCGCGACTACGTCAGGAAATGCGGCTTCAAATCCGTCGTCCTCGGCCTGTCGGGCGGCGTCGATTCGGCGTTGACGGCCGCGATTGCGGCGGAAGCGGTGGGACCGGCCAAGGTGCTTGGCGTTCTGATGCCTTCGCCGTACTCGAGCCAGGGCAGCCTCGACGATGCGCGGGAACTGGCGAAGCAACTCGGCGTCGCGACGGAAACGCTGCCGATTGAGACGGCGATGCACGCGATGGAGAACACGCTGAAGGACGTCTTCCGCGGGACCGAACGTGACGTCACCGAAGAAAACATCCAGGCGCGCATTCGCGGCAACCTGCTGATGGCGATTTCGAACAAGCGCGGCGCGCTGCTGTTGACGACCGGCAACAAGAGCGAACTGGCCGTCGGCTACTGCACGCTCTACGGCGACATGTCCGGCGGCCTCGCCGTCATCGCCGACGTGCCGAAGACGATGGTGTACCGGGTCGCGAAGTGGCTGAACCGGGCGAAGGGCCGCGCGATCATCCCGGAGAACACGCTGACGAAGGCGCCGTCCGCCGAGTTGCGGCCGAACCAGACCGACCAGGATTCGCTGCCGCCCTACGACGTCCTCGATGCGATCCTCGAGCGGCACATCGAACACCACGAACCGGCGGACAGGATCATCGCCGCCGGCTTCGACGCGGCGACGGTGACCCGCGTGCTCGGCCTCGTTCGCCGCGCGGAATTCAAACGCAAGCAGGCGGCGCCCGGCTTGAAGATCACCGATCGCGCGTTCGGCACCGGCTGGCGCATGCCGATCGCGGCGAAGGTCGATCCGTAGCAAGTTCGCGCCTCCAGATCTCGCCACGTTCGGGTCCTGTCCGCGAACAGCCCACCGGTGCTCGACGCCAAAGGCAGTGCTCACGGATCAGGCGTCTGCGCGCCGGCGGGCGCCCGTTCGCGGCCACCCGACACAGGCGAGCAGAGTGAGTCCTCAGTTGGCGTTCGCATGCATTCCTATTGCGGCAAGTCGCGAATCCTGACCAACTCGCAAATGTCTGTTAGTGGTCCGAGCACGACAGGTCGCCACAGTGCTGAACGGGGTTGAGCAAACCGCTTGTGCTTCTGCTTGGCGAGCCGATGCGGAAGCGCCCACATCGGATTGGGATCGTCATCGAAAGAGTAGTAGTTGACTAGCTCACGCCTACTCTCGTTTGATGGAATTGGCGCCCCAAAACGGCGATGGTACGAAGGTCATCGAACGCGAAGCGCCATTCAGGAGATCCCGATGTACGCCGGTTTCATAACGCGACGGGTGGCCGCGAACGGGCGCCCGCTCGGGCGCGGAGGCGTCAGCCGTGACCAAAGCCTTTCGCCGAGCACCCGAGAGGGCTGTTCGCGGACAGGACCCGGCTGGTTATGAAACCGCTATAATCCGCCAGAGTACGCGCAGTAGATAGAGGTGAAGCATGAAGGGAAGAACTTTCGCTGCGTTGCTGACGGGGGCGCTCGCGCTTGTTGCGGCGCGCGCCTACGCCCATCATTCGTTCGCCGCTGAGTTCGACTCCGAGAAACCCATCACGGTGAAAGGCGTCATCACCCAGGTACGCATCGAGAATCCGCATTCCTGGTTCTTCCTCGACGCCACCGGCGCCGACGGCAAGGTCGAGAAATGGGCGTTCGAAGCCACGACGCCGAGCTCGCTCATTCGCAGCGGCTTCAAGCCGGGCACGGTGAAGGCGGGAGACGAGGTGACGATCAAGGGCTATCACGCCCGCGACGCAAACGCCAATGCCGGCGCCGCGCGCGAGCTCACGATGGCCGACGGCCGTGCGTTTGCGATTGGTCCGACGGTCGGACCGGCGAGGTAGCCATGCGAAAACCGTTGATCGCCGTTGCTGTCGTTTTCATTGCGTCATTTGCCGCCGCGCAGGAGCCGGCGCCGCGAACCGCGGACGGACATCCCGACCTGTCGGGTGTGTGGTGGCCGGGCAGCGATCTGCGCGTCGCGCCGTTGAACCCGGCCCCAGCCGCCGGCCGCGGCGGCCCGGGAGGGCCCGGACGCGGCGGTCCTCCTCCGCGCCGCGAGCGGTTCGAGGACAACTACAACGACGGAGCAAAAGCAAAAGCCAGAACGCTCAGTGACAAAGACGACCCGACACTGCGTTGTCAGTCGACGGCGTTCGGCACGCTGAGCGTGAGCCTCTACAACACCGGATTTGTCGGCCAGATCATGCAGACGCCGAAGTTCGTCGTGTTCTTTTCGGAAACCAACCCCACCTTCCGGATCATCCCGACCGACGGACGTCCACATCGCGACGACCAGCCGCCGTCCGCACGCGGCGACTCGGTCGGTCATTGGGATGGCGACACGTTCGTCGTCGATACTAAAAACTACAGCGAGTCGAACTGGATGCACGCCGAAGGCGAGGTCTCGTTTCACTCCGACGCTTTGCACATCATCGAGCGCTACCTCCGCATCAACAAAGAGACGATGGAAGTGGAAGCGACGATCGAAGACCCGAAGGTGCTGACGAAACCGTGGAGTGTCCCGAAACAGACGCTGCGGCTCGCACCGTTCGACCAGATCCTGGCGCTCGACTGCTCGGGCGTCGAGAGCGCCGCGCTGATGGAAGCCGCATCGAAACAGAACTACGGAAAGAAGTAATCGTAGCCGTTAATGCACAAACTGCAGACCGAGGCTATACGCCTGACCGATGTTCGCCGCTCCCGAGTTGAATCCCGCCTGCGCCACCAGGAGCCGCTCGTCGGGTGTTCCGTGGTGACTTGGTGAATTGAACTCGTAGTCTCCCAGCTGGTAGAAGACCTTCAGTACCGGCATGAGATTGACCCAGGCGTACCGTCCTCGCACACTGAGATACCAGCCGGCAATGAAGTCGGCGTGCAATTCAGCTCGCGGTCCGGGCGAGGAAAAGCCGTTCTTGAACTGAACGAGGTGCGCGAACTCGTGCGCCATGACCGCGACGAGCGCTGCGCCGGATGGATCCTGTCCCAGTTCCAGACTCGTGAGGTTCTGACCCAGAAGGACGGTGCCATCAGGTCCGAACTGGTTGGCGACTTCGGGTGTGGCGTAGGCGTTCGGCGACGGGTCGACGAGGTAGAACATTCTCGGCGACACGTGATACGTGTTGACGAGGTTGATACCTTCCGTCTGATTGAAGTTGTCCAACTGAAAGTTCCCTGAGGGAAAGTAGATTTGTCCGGTGGCGGCGAGCGTGGGCAGGCTCCCCGACGAACTGCCCGAGCCCTGAAGAAAGCAACCCACCGCCTGTGCGCGAAGCTGTTGGACTGAGGTGCCTGAACTTCCGCCTGTCGTACTCCCGTTCGTCCTGTTCCCGCTCGGCTGACTCGGCGTCTCGGCGCAAGAAGCCAGCCAAAAAAGCAGGACTACAGGAGCCGTGCATCGCAGTCCCCTGACGAGCACACCCGTACCATGAGCCGAACCGTTCTTCCACCTCGACATATCACGCGCCTTTCGACGAAGCGGCGCACCGACCGGTGCGCAGCACATCTACACGCGCAACACTCTGGGATGAAGGGTCACGAGGACTACGGGAAGAAATCATCGGCGGGCGGGACGGCTCCCGTGTCATCCCGCCAGCGGCGGTGCATCCAGAGCCACAAATCAGGATGACGCCTGACGTACATCTCGAGGACGTCGGTGCAGCGCTGGGTGAACTCGCGGATCGCGTCGTCGCTGTCCGCCGCCGGCGGCTCGACCGGGTGCTCGTAGATCAATCGATAGCGCCCTTTCGGCAGCGGGAGGGCGAACACCGGCACGACCGGCGCCCCGGTTCGGAGCGCCAGCGCGGCGACCGCTGAGGTCGTCGCCGCGGGACGCTCGAAGAATTCCACGTACACGGCATCCGGTCCCTGAATGTGCTGATCGATCAGCACCGCGACGCCGTGCCGCTCCGAGAGCAGACGCATCACACGACGGATCGATCCCTGGCGATAGATCACCGTGTTGCCGGTGCGCTGCCTGATCTGCTCCAGCAGCGTGTTGAGCCGCGTGTTGTCGAGCGTCCTGGCGAGCACGCCAATCGGCTCGAACTGCAGCGGGTGCGCGACAGCGTGCAGCTCCCAGAATCCAAAATGCCCGGTAATGAAGAGCACGCCCTTGCCTTGCCCGTAGGCCAGCCGCACGCGTTCGTCGCCGTCGAACTCGACGCGCCTCAGGATCTGTTCCGGTGACAGCGTGCTGAATTTCAGAATCTCGAACAGCAGGCGGCCGAAATGGCCGAAGGCCGCGCGGACGATCGCGCGTCGCTCGGCCGCCGGCCGCGAGGGAAACGCCCTCGCCAGGTTGGTTTCGGCGACGCGCCGATGCGCGCGGTCGAGCAGGAAAAACACGGCGCCGACCGCGTCGCCGCACGCCAGCACCAGCGGGTCCGGCAGCACGCCGACGATCGTCTGAAGCGCCCGGACGAGCAGATATTCGAGCTGGCGCCTCACGAAAGGCGTCCTCGCAGCCACGCGAGGAAGTCGGCCGCCGGCTCGATCGAGGCCGTGAGCGGGACGAGTGCCAGCGGCAGCTCCCGGAGATCGTCTGGAGCCAGCCGCACCGCGTCTTTGGCCGTCGTCAGCACGATGGCCGCCGCGGCTTTCCGGGCTTCCCGTTCGATCCGAATCAGGTCTCCGCGCGTGAAGTGATGATGATCGCGAAACGCGATGCTCCCGACGACGTCCCAGCCGCTCGCGGTGAGATCGGAGAAGAATCGCTCCGGCCGGGCGATGCCGGCGACCGCGAACACGCGCGAGCCGACGGGCACGACGACGGTCTCGCCGGTCTTGACCATGCGGGGCGGCTCGATCCCGCGTGTGACCCGGAAGACGGTCGTGACGCCGAGTGCCCGGCCGACGCGCTCGGCCGCGGGCAGGTAGCCGGCATCCACCAGCGCCGCGTCCGCGGCGGACGCGGCCGTCAGCGCTTCGCGCAGGCGTCCCGCCGGCAGCGGGTGGTCCGTGAGGTCGTGCTCGCTGGTCACCAGCAGATCGACGTCGCGCGCCAGGCTGAAATGCTGAAAGCCGTCGTCCAGGATGTGGACCGTCGCGCCAAACCGGCTTTCGGCGAGCAGGCCCGAGACGTACCGGTCGGCCCCCGCGACCACGACGACGCCCGTGCCTTGGAGCGCGCGCGCCAGCATCAGCGGCTCGTCTCCGGACTCGTCGACGCTCGCGAGCACGCGCGAGCCATCGGACACGACCGTCGCGCCGGGACTTGCAATGCGACGTCCGTAACCTCTCGTCAGAATCGATGGCCGCTCCCCCACCGACGCCAGCAGCCGCGCGATATGCTCGACAAGCGGCGTCTTGCCGCTGCCGCCGACGCCGAGATTGCCGACGCTGATCACCGGACGCGAGAGGCGGCGCTGCTTTTCGGGATGCCGCGCGTACCAGCGGCGCCGCCACGCCGCCGCCGCGCCGTACATGTTGCCGAGCGCGTTGATCAATGGGGGAAGGCCCTCGGGAGAGGGCCTCTGCCCTCTGCCCTGGTCATGTAAGTTGGCTGCACCCGCCTAGTGCACCAGCCGGAACGGCCGGACGACCCCGCCCGACCCGGCCGGAGGCAGCAGTTCGCCAAGGACGGCGAGCGTCTTGTCCTTCGCGCCGCGATTGGCTTCGACGAGAGCGCGCGCCGCCGCGCCGATGCGTGCCCGGTGCACGGGGTCGCGCACGAGCGACAGCATCGCCGCGTCGAGCTCGCGCTCGGTCTGCACCTGGATCGCCGCGTCGTTGGCCACGAACGCTTCGGCGATCTCGCGGAAGTTCTGCATGTG